>Ga0209550_10005252_pt1 | contig 12158 bp, 3 predicted proteins | sample LauGreSuBDMM15SN_2_FD_187567 | JGI IMG/M metagenome (GOLD analysis project Ga0209550, IMG submission 187567) | Freshwater lake microbial communities from Lake Michigan, USA - Su13.BD.MM15.SN (SPAdes) (version 5) | ecosystem: Environmental > Aquatic > Freshwater > Lake | place: Lake Michigan, USA... | reverse complement strand
GGCGAGATGGAGGTCGAGGAGGAGGACGAGGTGGAGGTTGAGGAGGACGAGGGCGAGGAGGACGAGGGCGAGGAGGACGACGGCGAGGAGGACGAGGAGGACGACGAGGACGACGAAGACGTGTACACGGTGGATTGCATCCTGAAGGCCAAGGGTGCAGGCAAGAACCGCAAGTACTTCGTCAAGTGGGAGGGGTATGCCGAGAGCGAGGCCACCTGGGAGCCCACGGCGAACCTGCATCCCGATCTCGTGCGCGACTTTGAGCGCCAGCAGAGCTCCGCAGCGGGCGGCGCAGTGGCGAGCGCCGCCGATGACGTGAGGCTCCAGATCGAGCCGATCGATGGCGACGACGGTCCGCTATCGGCTTCCGACGACGACGAGTACGAGGATGACGGCCACGAGGCCGGCGGCGGCGCGAGCGACGATGACGACGATGACGACGAATACAGCAGCGACGAGGAATACCTCGAGGAGGACGACGACGGCGACGTGGCAGGCGAGCGATCGAAGTCCGAAGGTCGAGCACGCTCGAGGGCGGCTGGGCGCTGTAGAGTGACGACCTCCTCCCGCGTCGGCGTGGCTCCTCGCGCTGGCTCGGGCCGCGGCTCGGCTCGTCGTGGCGCGTGCGGCTCCGGTCGCGGCTCCGCTCCGTCGCAGCTCGCACTGACAGCGCCTCAGTGCTCGAAGCCGACCGTGCTAGAAGCGGCATGGATGCAGATCGACGACGAGTCCGCCGAGGGCACCGGGCGAGGCGTTGCAGCGGCACCTGACAACAGCGCTGCCACCTCGGTCATGGCCGTGGACAGCGCGTTTCTGTCGTCCCTCGACGCGCACGACCAGAAGCTCGAGGAGGAGGCGCGCGCCAAGCAAAAGCTCAAACTGCCCGCGCTCGCTCGTCTCAAGGAAGGGGCGGCCGCGATGAAAGCCTTTCTGGCCGAGCAGGACGAGGCAACGGTCGTCGCGGGCCTCGCTCCGGCAGTCAAAGCCAACGTGCGGGAGGCGGAGGTTGCCAAGGTTCGCATCGTCCAGTTCCGAGCCCTCAAGGTGCGCGCGCTTTCGCTCGACTTTCCATCTTTTAAAATGAAACCGCTCGCGCGCCCGCCTGCAGCGCGAGACTCACCGCGACCTTCGCCCACGCTGTGCGCTCAGGCGCTACTCAAGTTTCGTGCGAGTGCAGCGGGAGTGGGGCCCTCCGATTCCGATAGAGGCCACCTCACGCAGCTCTTGGCCAAGGCGATGAGCATCACGGAGAAGTACCTCCGGCCGAAACCATGGCTGGAGAGCTACCTGCCGGGTGGCGAGTACAAAGCCCCCGCTAGCGAAACGATGCGTTGCGATCATTGCAGCAAATCGATAGACGGAGAGGGCGGCGTGATCATCGAGATGAGTCTTGATTATCCAATTCGAGAAATCTACGAGACGTGCTGCCCCAGCTGTGCCGCGACACGGTGCTCGAAGACGCCTGTGAGCGAACTGGTCGCCAAAGGCCTTGCTCAGCCTGCTGTCGAGAAAGGCAGCGACGACGGAAGCGAGGCGGAGGGCGATGGTGTTGACGAGATCGACGTCTACTGCCAAATTTGCTCCGAGACTGTCGCCTTCGTCGAAGAGGACTTGTGTCACACCTTGTACGCCGGCGGCGAAACAATCTGCGTGTGTGACGACTGCTATCCCGAGATCGTGACCCCAGCCAGGGAGGGCGACTGTAAGGCGTGTGGCCTCAAGACGCGCAATGGCCACTACCACATGGGCGATCCGGAGCTCATGCTTTGTCCGAACTGCTTCGGCGCCGCCGAAAAGACGCGCCTCGAGGCGCAGAAGAGTAAATTCAGCCCGACCGGCTTCAGCCTGAAGGAGAAGCCGAAGCAAGCCCTGCTCAAGAACCTCATCATGAGTGAGCTCCTCGTGAATGAGTCTTCGTCGCCGGATGACATGCACTCGACCGTCTCAAGCTTGCTCGGCGAGAAGTCGCTCTTCAGCCAGCTGACCAAGTTCCTCGAGGCGCAGTTGGCGCCGAGCTTTGCAGCATTCAAGCTGTCGACCGCCTGGAAGGGCTTCAGCATCGATGCGAGCGCGCCCGGCAGCGCGCTCGCATTGGTTGGCGACGCGTCCGAGGGTGACTACAAGCCCACCTTTGCGAGCCCGCTCGAAAACCCGGACGCCCAGCTCGCGAATGTGTCCGCCTCCGATTCGTACGCCGACTACGAGCCCGCAAAGCTCGACTTTGGCCCCCCGCACGTCGAGCACGTTGTCGAATCGGCCTCGCTCGCCTGCGTCGCGCCGACGGACGTGACGTACCAGCTGGCGCTGCCGGCAGAGGCTCTCTCGAGCGGCGTGCTCTCGCGTGTGCAGCTCGAGGCCGTTGTGTATGCCCTGCAGCAGCAGGAGAAGCACCTGCCGCGTGGCGCGCGTGCTGGCTTCTTCATTGGCGACGGCACCGGCGTTGGTAAGGGGCGTGAGCTCGCCGCCATCGTCTGGGAGAATTGGCTGCGCGGACGTAAGCGTGCGTGCTGGTTCACGTGCAACAACGACCTTGTCGTCGATGCCCGCCGCGACCTCGACGACATCGGTGCGTCCGACATCCCACTGCGCTCGCTCACGGGCCTCGATGCAGGTAGGCGGATCGCGGACGATTTCGACGAGGGCGTGCTGCTCGTCACGTACTCGTGCCTCGTCGCGTCGTCCAAGGTACAAGGCCGACAATGCTCGCGCTACAGGCAGCTGCTCGAGTGGCTCGAGGAGAGCGCTGAGGATGGCGCCAGCTACGACGGCGTGCTCGCCTTTGACGAAGCCCACAAGGCCAAGGGCGCCGCACACGACCAGCCCGTCGGCATGGCCGTGGTCGAGCTACAGCGTAACCTGCCCGATGCGCGCGTCGTCTACCTGAGCGCGACTGGCGCAACCCAGGTCAAAGACATGGCCTACATGGAGCGGCTCGGCCTGTGGGGTCCAGGGACGTATTTCAAGGACTTCCAGGCGATCGAGGCGACGCTGTACCAGCATGCGAGCGGCGCCGACGGCGCGGCGGGCGCGCTCGAGATGTTTGCTGTCCAGCTCAAGTCGAGCGGCGCGTACGTGGCGCGCAGCCTCGGGCTGCGCGGCGTCGACTTCCATCTTGAGGTGGCGAAGCTGAGCGAGGAGCAGACCAAATTGTACGACGCGTGCGCGAACTTTTGGATCGACATCTGGCGCGAGCTCAAGGAGTTCGAACCTCCGCATTGGGAAGGGACCTTCACCTCGGCGCAGGTCAAGTTCTTCCAGCAGCTCATCTTGAGCTTCAAGGTGCCCGAGATCTGCCGCCACACGCGCATGGCGCTGCGCGCGGGCAAGTGCGTCGTCATCGGGCTGCAGTCGACGGGGGATTCGGCCGTCAAGGAGTCGATGGCGAGGGCGGCCCGTGCCGACGGCGGCGGCGGCGGCAGCCTCGGGATGTCGCAGCTCGTGAGCGCCGCGCGGGAGGTGGTCGAGGGCTTGCTCGACACTCTCTCCAATAGCGTCGACAAGAAAGGAAGCTACACCCAAGGGGTCCTCTTCGGCTACCTACGCCATCGCGTGAAGCAGCAGCTTGATGCGCTCAACCTGCCCGCGGCGGCGCTCGACGAGCTCGTCAACTACTTTGGGCCGTCCAACGTCGCCGAGATGACCGGGAGGTCGCACAGGCTGCTTAAGGAGACGGCGGCCAACGGGCGCGAGCAATACGTGCTCCGAGCGCGTGCCGAGAAGGGGGTGCCGCACGCAAAGATGAACGTCGTCGAGCGGCAGCGCTTTCAGTCTGGCGAGAAGCTGATCGCCATCCTGTCGGATGCGGGTGCGACCGGCTTCTCGCTGCACGCCGACAAGACGCAGCCCAACCAGCGGCGCCGGCTGCACATCGTGCCCGAGCTCGGCTGGAGTGCGAGCAAGATCGTGCAGCAGTTTGGGCGCACACACCGCACCAACCAGCTCATGCCGCCGGAGTATTGCCTCCTCACGTGCGAATGTGCGGGCGAGTCTCTGACGGGCTCCGCCGTCGCGCGCAAGCTCGAGGGCCTCGGTGCACTCACCAAGGGCGACAAGACGGCCGGTCGTGGAGAGACGGCGGGCAGCCTCGGCACCAATCTCGAGACCAGTGTGGGGCTCGAGGCGCTGAAGCAATTGCGTTACAGGCGCAAAGATCCCTTATCGTTTTCTGTTGAAAACGTCGAAGAAATCTTCGTACTCTCGGGCACGAGCCTCGAGCTGACATCGAAGCAGTACCAGGTGCTGTACGATATCAAGACGGTCAAGGTGTTCCTCACGCGGCTGCAGCTGCTGCCGGTGGGCCATCAGCAGGCGATGCTGCGGTTCTTTCTTTCGAAGATGCGCCAGACAGACAACGCGATGGCGCTCCAGAGCGAATCGAACTCTGTCAAGGTGGTGCGCGAGACCGTCGTCTTTCAGAACCCCGCAAACACCGCCGAGAAGGTCACGGTCGCCGAGATCGAGTGTGATCACTCGTGCAGCTGGCAGACGGCGTTGGACCTGGCCGTCGCGGGCGGAGGAATGAGCAACATCTTTGACCCTCGCTTCCTAGTGGGCTTCTTCTGCAACCGAGGCGATCCAACGTACCAAATATTCCTCGTGCTGCCCGTGGATGCCGCGCGTGTCAAAGTCGTCTTCCCGTTCCGCTTCTCGGGCGGCTTCTACCCCCCTGGTCACATTGTCACCAATTGCTTCAAGCTCGTCGATCCAGTGCGAGTCCGTCGAATGTGGGAGCAGTCCTTCGCGCAGGCCGTGGCGGCGAGCTCGCATCTCGAGCGCTTTGCTCTCGTCAACGGATCCGTCTTCTCCATCTGGTACAACATGCGCAAGGCGCTCGACCCGGAGTTCAACCCTGATCACGCGAGCTCGAGCTCCATGCGGGAAGAGCTCGCGGACTCCGCCTCCGCCGGCGGACGCCGCTCTGGCGGCCGTGGGGCTGGGGGGCGGAGCTATACGTTCCAGCCTAACGTCAAGATCCAGCTGCTGACCACGAGCGATGGCAAGAAGCGCGGCGGCATCCGCCTCAACACGGTGCGACCGCTAAGGCACTGCGACCAAGCGTCTTGGTCGGCGAACCCCGCATGCAACAAGCACCAGGCTTTCATGGCTCGCTGCACAGGATGTGAGATCAGGGTGGGCGATGCCGTCTTCGTGGATGATCCATTTCGGGTGCATTACCAAGGCAGGCGCGGCCAAGTAGTCGCCTATGATGGGTCGCGTATGTACAGGGTCGCCTTTGACGACATGCCGCAAAGAACTTATGAGCTTGACCATCTGACTCTCTGCACCAGGGACCTCTCTGCAAGCATCGAGGCAAACGTCGCGTGCCGCCGACAGAAGTGCATGGTGGAGGGGCACAGCGAGGTGGACAAGCTCGAGAAGTCGCTCGACCTCTGCAAGCGCACGCTCCATTGAGGATTGAGAGCAGATGCGCCGCTGGCCCCAGTGTGCGCGGGCCGCGGTGACTGTGGAGCACAGAGTGGAGCTGCTCGTAAAATTGTCGTCCGGCCTCTTCCGTCGGACAGTGCCACGCGAGGTGAACTGGGAAGGGACAGATCAACTACATTGCGTTGACTCAGCTTAAACTGTCAATGATCGCCGGCGGGTACCGGGGGGGCGACCGCGTGACCGGGCTGGCATCGCTTCTTGGGGAGTGTTCCGGAAGGTGAAGTTTGGGTTCTGGGTCTTGGGGACATGTGGGTGCGATGTCCTCGGATGTGCGGCATGGTAGGAGGTGCGGTGTTTTGTGAGTTTCACGTGTTGAGTCGATCGGAATACGGAACTCCTCTGCATCACGCGGAGGCGCGGGGAGGGGCGCGCACCTCCCGTCCCGGCCCCGCACCCGACCGCAATAAATCAACTACGCGGTCCCATCCTTCGCCCTGGAGGCTGCGTCCCTCGCGCGCCTCCCGGCCCGGCGCCCGCGGAGCACGTGGGACACGACACATGCTCGCACATCAACGCCCTACTCGCCACCGAGTACCGTAACGCTACCAACGTAGGGTCCCTAGAGAGGGCGCGGCGTCTCTCGACGGCGTCTCTGCTCTCGCGTCTCGGACCCATGAATGCAATACCTCATGTCGTCATGTCCACGTCCACATGCGCGTAACGCGCCATCGGGATCGACTTGCCACCCAAGACATCTCTGTGTCTGCCAGTCCATTCCGTTGAAGTGATCTGCTGCGGCGCGCTTAGGGCGCGCTCACATGGCCAGCGCTACGGCCCTGAGCTCGCTCTCGAGCCGCAGCGCCTTCGTCGTCTCGCGGCGCAGCTTCTCTCTCATTTCATCTAGGGCCGCGGTGAGCTCGGCCTCACGGCTGCGCATCGCCTTCTTCTGCTGGCTGAGCAGCTGCGCTTGCTCTTGAAGGGCCTCTTGCACCCGCTCGCTCCACTCGGCTTCGATCCGCTTCCGCTCGACGCGTAAGGAGCGCTCGTGCGCATCCACGTCCACCCGGTGCACCTGCGTTCGCGCCGTGTCGAGCTCGTCCTCAAAGGCTTCCCGCTGCGCCTGCAGCTCGATGCGCAGCCGCTCCTCAAAATGAGCGTACAGCTCGGTTTGCTCCTCGGCGCGTGTTTGGGAGCGCTGCTCGCTCGCCAACTGGGCCGCGCGCGTCGCCGCCTGTGCCTCTGCCAGGCCCTTGCGCAACCGTTCAAACTCGGCCGTTCGCGCCTCGGCCGTCGCCTCGGCGCTCTTAGCGCGTGCCTCAGCCTCCTGCGCTCTCTGCACGGCGCCTGCAACCTCGCTGAGCGATTGGCGCACGATCTGCTGCTGTGTGGCGAGCTGCCGGCGGTGCTCGTCCATGAGCTCCATGGTCCTCTCGTCGACCGCCATCCCCACGCGTGCGCGTGCGTGGCTGAGCGCCGCGATCGCCCCCTCCGCGCGATGGGTTTCGTCACTCAGCGACTGCTCGAGAGCTGCGGCGCGTTGGGTCACCATGCGCACGACGGCCTGCGCGTGCGCCGCTTCGTGCTCCTTCGAGGCCGCCACCGCCTCGGCCGCCTCGGCGAGGTGCGATCGCTCCTTGGCGTGGGACTCGGCACGCTCAGCGCGCTCCGTGAGCTCCCGCAATCTCGCCTCCGCTGCGGAGGCGCGCGCCGTCGCCTCCGCAGCGCTCGCGACGGCGCTGGCCACGCGCGCCTCCGCGTCCTTCTGGCGCGCCTGCGCCTGTGTGCACGCCGCCTGCGCCGCGGCGGCCTTCTCCATGGCTGCCTGCGTGCGCTCGTCGGCGCGCGAGAGGTCGGCCTCATACTCCGTCTGGAAGGCGCCCAATCGATCCTCCCATTCCCTCTGCTTCGCCTCGGCCGCTGCCTTGGCCGCCGCCTTGGACGCCTTGAACGCCTCGTGGGACGCGCCCAGCTCGGCCCGCGCCACCACCAGCTCAGCACGGCACTCAGCGAGCACCTCCTCGCCCTCTGCAAGCTCGAGTCGACTACGCTGCAGCTCGGCCGTGACGGACGCGCATTGCTCGCGCCAACCGGTCGTGGCGGCGCATGCATTGGCAAGCTGCTCGTCGAGCGCCCCGAGCTCGGCTTGGTGCTGCATGCGGCACGATTCGATCTCCAGCGCAGCTCGCTCTTCGGCCGCCGCGAGCTCCGCACGCGCAGCCTCGGCGGCGTGCGTGGCCGCCTCCTGCGCAGCCGAGAGCTCCGCACGCTCCGCCGCGAGCACCTTGGCAGCGTCCTCCTTGACGCGCTCGTGTTCCTGCTGACGCGCCGTGCACGCAGCTCGCAACTCGGCGAGGCTGCGGTTGACGTCTTCACAGTGCGACGTCCATTGCTTCCGTTGCGCAACCTGCGCCGCGCTCGCACGCGCGTCGCACGCTGCCACAGCCCAGCTACCAAAGGCGGCGGTCTTGCGCTGCGTGGCCGCGGCGCGCGCCACGGCGCTCGCGAGGTTGACGAAACTTCGCGCCGAGGCGCGCTCTCGCGCAGCCTCGTGGTGCAGTCGGAGCCACAAGGACCAGCCGCGGGCTATGCTGCGTCGCTGGGCAGAGCGGATCCCATGGAGCTGGACGACCAGCTGCCATCGCTCGCGGGACTCCTCGGTGCTCGCGCGCGCAGCCTGGCGGACGGCTTCGACAGCGTCCCGGACTGCTTCGGTGGCATGGGCATCTGCCTGTGCCGCCGCTGCGTCCATCGCACTCTGATGGCGAGCGGCTGCCGCGCTCGCCTCCGCTGTGGAACGCGCCTCGGCCTCCCGTACAGCCACGGAGACTGCCTCGTCGACCGCCTTTTGCTGGGCGGCCCGAGCTCTGGCACGCTCCGTTTCGGTGACGCGTGCGGTCGTCTCGCGCACGGCGCCCTCGACGGCGCGCAAGGTGGCCTCGGCCGCCTCTGACTGGAGCTTCATCTGCGCCTCCGACGCAGTCGTCCAGGCCGCCTCCGCCTTGGCGGCCGCTTCGGCGGTGGCCTCTGAGCGCCCAGCAGCATACCCCTCGGCGAGCGCTTGCTTTCTCGCGACCTCCACGGCCGCCTGCCGCTCGGCCGCCGCCTGTGCGCGCGCGTCCTCGAGCGCCACGCTCATCTTCTTTGACGAAGCGGCGCGATCCGCCTGGCACAGCGCTTCGGCCTGCGCGAGCTGCGCCGCGTGCTTCTCCGCGAGTCCGCGCAGCTCACTTGAGCGTTTCGCCTCCAGCGCCTCGAGTTGCGAGCTCAAGACCTCGCGCGTCCGCTGGGCCTCCTCGAGCGAGTGCGCGTGCTTCTGGCGCCAAGACTCGATCTCGCGCGCCGCCGCGAAGGCTGCCTCGGCCTTGGACTGCTGTGTCGCCTCGTGCTCCGACCGCCTCTCCTCGCGATGCACCTTCTCGAGATTGCGCAGCTGGCTTGCGTGGGTCTCGTCGAGAGTGCGCCGAGATTCGTCGAGATTGCGCAGCTCGCGCTCGTGGGTCTCCTCGAGAGCGCGCATCTGGCTCGCGTGCAGCTTCTCCAGCGCGCGTAGCTGGTTAGCATGCTCCTCATGCTCACGCTGGCGCTGGCGCTCGGACGCCTCCTGTTCGGCCGCCCGCTGTGTGCGGTGCATCTTCCTCTCCGCCGCACGCTCCGCCACTGCCTGGGCCAGGAGCCGCTCGCCCTCCGCCGCTCGCTCCGCCTGCAATCGTTCGGCTTCCGCCGCTCGCTCCACTTGCAACCGTTCGGTCTCGGCTGACCCCTGCGAGAGGGCGGCACGCAGCTGGGCTTGCAGTGCCCTCTCTTTGCTCCGAAAGTCTTCTCTCTCACGCGAGAGCTGGGCCTGCAGAGCCTCCCGCTCGCTCATCCGCTCGGCCTGGTGGGAATGCATCTCCGCCTGCAGCTTGCCGTTGAGCTCCTCGTGCGCGCGGGCGTCCTGCTGGAGCTTCTCGCGAACGCTAGCCGCGGCGACGCTCGCGCGCTCGTGACGCTCACGTGCCGCGCACAGCTCCGCGCGTGCCTCGGCCGCCTCCTCTCGCAGCCGTCCCATCGCTGCCGCCCTTGCCCCGTCGGCCGCCGCGATCTCGTCCGCTGCCCGCCGCTTCTCCGCTGCCCGAACCGTCTCAGCGGCCGCCGCCTCCTCCGCGGCCCGTTTGCGCTCCGCGGCCGTCTCCGCTTTGGAAGAGTCGAGCTTGGCACGGAGCTCATGCACCGACTCCTGCAGGCTCGCCTCGCGCTCCGCCGATCGAGCCAGCCGCGCCTCCACCTTCGCAAGTGACTCCTCGGCCGTCACGGCGCGTTTCGTCAACACCTTGAGCTTCACCTCCGCCGCCGCATGGTGCGCCGCCGCCACCTCGGCCGACGCAGCATGCTTCTGAGCCAGCGCGTGCGCTCGCTCCTGGGCCGTGCGTGCCTCCCATGCAACGAGGCTCACCTCCTGCGCGCCCACCTGCCTCGCCGCCTCCTCACGCCGCGAAATCTCCTTCTCCTTTTCGCTCCTGAGTTTCGACTCACGCTCCGTCGACTTGAGTCGAAGGCGCTCGTTCTCGTGAGCACGCCGCTCCACCTCTCGCCGTAAGCGAGCCTCACGCGAGCTCGCGGCCTCGTCCCTTTGACGAATCTCGCGCTCGGCCTGCTCACGCTTCTCGGCCTCGCGCCTCGCGCGACGCGCCTGCCGGTCGACACTCCTCGCCGCCTCCTCCTCGACCTGGCGGATGGAGGCGCGCGCGGACCCTTCGATCGACGCGATCACGCCGCCCATGTCCGAGGAGGAAGCTGGAGCCGAGAGCAAGCTTCGGTGGCGCGGCACGACCGCTGTGTGCAGCGGCGACAGGGGGCGCAGCGGCGAAAGGGCAGGCCGATACGGAGAGCCGTACCGCGGCAGCGCCGAAGGCAGCATCGCCGCCGCGGTAGCCACCTCGCGCAGGGCCGCCGCGGTAGCCACCTCGTGCAGGGCCGCCTCGGCGGCCACTTTGGCTTGGGCCGCGTCGAGCTCAATCTCGAGCTGCTCGGCCTCGCACAATCTCGCCTCTTGCGCCTCGACGGCCGCTCGTTCCTCCCGCATCTTGGCCCGCTCGGCCGCCAGGTGCACCTTCACGTCGTCACTCTCAGCGCGCATCTTGGCCCTCTCCGCCGCCAGGTGAAGGGCCTCGTCGGCCTCCCTGTCGACCGCCGCCGCCGTCGATGGGCGCAGCGGGCTTGAGCTCCACGCCGCCTCAGAGGGGAGCGGCTTCGCAAGGCCGGTGAGGTGGGCGTTGCTGCTGAGGCCGGTGAGGAACCCCGACATCATGGACGTTTCTTCCGACGTGCCTCCGGTGCCCGCACAACTAAAAGCGCCACTCGCGCGCTCAAAGGCACTCCATTCACCGTGGGCACGGGCTGGCGACGACGGTGTGGGCGGCGAGAGCACGATTGGAATGGGACCTCCGTTGGTGGCCGGGGTACTCGGGTAGAAGAGCCCTTGCGGCTTGACGGGCGACGACGGAGGCGATCCATAGGAAGCCAGTGATCTGACGGCAGCCATCGACGGAAGCAGGCTCCCAGCTCAGCTGAGGAATGATGGGAAACCAGACACCATTGAATCCGTTTCTTTTCAGCAAAACATGAACTTTTGAAACGAAGTTGGTCACTTGTGAGATTATCTACCCCACGCCCGCCCTTTCAATGAAATTTCGTGGCAGGTGGAGGTGTCACGCCTCACTATTAGTTGATCATGATGAGTTTCGTGACTAGGCGGCGCGGCAAAGTAGCGCGAGAAATACACGCGGCGCCGCCCAACATGGACCCACTACGATCGCTCTACGCCATGGGCGATGACTTCTCGAAGCTGCGCTCGCCGCGGCCGAAGGCGACGATGAGTGGCGTGCTCGGGCCGGCGGGCGCCTCCATGGCTGACGTCCTCTCCCCGGCTGGCGCGGCGGGGACCGGCGCCTCCACGAGCAGCAGCGCTGTGCAGAGCGCCTTCCAGGAGCTCGTCGCCAAATCGCCAGTGCCCAAGGTACTCATGGAGAGGCTGCGGCCGGCGAGCGGCGCCTCGCCCTTCAATGCTGGCCTCTCAGCCTCGATGCCGCCGCCGCCACCCCCGGCTACGGCGGCGTCGCCAGCGGCCTCGCGCGCCGCTATTGGGAGCAGAGGCGAGCCGTCTGGTGCGCAACCCAATGGCGCGGCGCGCCTCACGACCCCGGGCAGTGGCGGAAGCCGTGCGCCCGCCGCATTCTCGGCGCTCTCGGCGGACAACTGTGCACCAGCGGCGCCGGCGCCGGCGGCCAATGGCGCCATGAGCACGGATGCCGCCCGGAGCGTCGGCGCCACTGGCAATGCGGCGGCCCTCGAGCCGGCCTCAGCCACCACCGCCGAGGCCGCCGCGCCCGGATCGCGCTCCGCCAAGCCAGCGACGCACCTGAAAGAGTGGTACCTGCGCAGGCTCGGGCGCACAGAGGCGGGCGAGACGTTGCTCGCTGTCGAGGGGCTTCGTTGCGACCCTCACGCTGGCGTCTCGGCGAACAAGCCGTGGCACTCGACGGCCATCGTCGAGCGTGTCTCCGCGCGCGACCTGCGCACCTCGTCGGGCTCGCAGTACGTGCTCGATGGTCCGATGCGCTCGGCGCCACCCGCGTCGGCAGGGCTGTCACCCGAGCTCATCCAGGCCTTCGCTCAAGGTTTTCCGACGGACTGGCGCGACTACCTCGCGCCGTCGCGCTTCCGCAAGCGCTCGGTAGGTGCCGCCGCCGCCGCGTCCGCCAGCCTGCAGGCGCAGCGACAGGACAGTGAGCAGC
>Ga0209550_10005251_pt1 | contig 12158 bp, 9 predicted proteins | sample LauGreSuBDMM15SN_2_FD_187567 | JGI IMG/M metagenome (GOLD analysis project Ga0209550, IMG submission 187567) | Freshwater lake microbial communities from Lake Michigan, USA - Su13.BD.MM15.SN (SPAdes) (version 5) | ecosystem: Environmental > Aquatic > Freshwater > Lake | place: Lake Michigan, USA... | reverse complement strand
AGGCCCTGTCTTAATCGATATTCCCATCAACGTTCAGCAAATGAAAATGGAACCCTTTTGCGCGGCAACTTTTCAAGAATTTAGCATAGTTTCAAACTTAGGTGTACAAAAGGATTTTGAAGAAATGTACGAATGGCTGAACAACAGTACAAATCCATTAGTGCTTGTAGGTGGTGGGGTTAGACTCGCGGGCTCCATCGAAGCATTTCGTCTAATGGTTAAACAGCTACAGATTCCAGTTGTTCATTCCTTAATGGCGGTCGATGCCCTTCCAATCGAATCCCCTTATCGAGTCGGCATGATTGGCAGTTATGGAAACAGATGGGCCAACAAGGCGTTAGCGGCCAGCGATACTGTTTTAGTTTTAGGGAGCCGTCTAGATGTACGCCAAACAGGAAGCTCGGTAGAGGAATTTATGGCCGGGAAGAGAATTATTCGTGTTGACATAGACCAATATGAACTTGATGGGCGCGTTAACGCAAACCTTGATATTAAGATGAATTTAACTAATTTCTTTGAATCATTAAATGTTACCCGTATACGAATTGACAGCAAAGATTTTATGAAATCAATTAGTCGGTGGAGGGCTGAATATCCTGCTGAAAACGAGCAAGATGAAGATTTTGAGTTGAATCCTAATTTTGTAATAAGTCGAATAGGTGAATTCTTCAAAGAGGCAAGAGGTTTCTTAGTCGATGTTGGCCAACACCAGATGTGGGCAGCCCAGTCATTGCCCCTCTCAGAAGATCAAAGATTCATTACATCTGGCGGAATGGGCGCTATGGGTTTCTCAATTCCCGCAGCGATTGGGTGTGCAGCTGGAAATGGCGGCAAATGGGTTGCTATTGCAGGAGATGGATGCGCGCAGCTTTCTCTTCCTGAATTACAAACTTTAAAGCAGTACAACTTGGCAGTTGCTGTTTGTATCATTAATAATGAGCAATTAGGGATGGTTGCGCAATTCCAGGAAGAGAATATGGAATCTAGATACGTAGCGACTAGAGATGGTTATAGCAGCCCTAATTTCATAGCCCTCGCAAATGCTTTTGGAATACCATCATTCCGGGTCCAAAATAAAGTTGACTTAATGGGCTTACAAGAAATGATTAATACCTGGGTTTCAGGCCCAATTCTCATTGAAATTGAAATCTCTCAGAGAGCGAAAGCGCTTCCAAAACTAAAACGAGATTCAGGTTTATCAGATCTTTAGAAATTAATTGTCTCCATATCAAATACGGGCGGCTGTGGTCTGACTTGGGCATGGACGCTAAGGACATACTCCCCAATTAAGCCTAAGAAAAACAATTGAATTCCACCAAAAATAAACAGAGCTACAATCAGAGTTGGAATTCCTTGTACCGTTTGAGATTGAAAAAAAAGAGTAACTATTAATGTCCATGCGCCGGCCACTAATCCCATACCGGAGACGATAAACCCAGCAAGAAGAGCCAGACGCGCTGGTACACGAGATGTACTTATCAGTCCATTTATCGCCTGATCAATCAAGGCTAAAGGATTAGATTTCGATTTCCCGTGTTTGCGCTGGGTCCATGTGTAACTAATTGACTTTACATTGCTTGTTGACTGCGCAACAAGCCCCCGTATGTAAGGGTAATGGTCATTCAAAGATAGAATATTTTCAGCAATTTTCTTATCTACAAGCATAAACTCCCCAGAGTTCATAGGAATATCTCCATCAGCAAAACGTCTAATCAACCTGTAGTAAATATTTCTCAACACTCTTAAAAGGATTGATTCTTGTCTATTTTTTCTTTCCCCAAAAACGACCAACGTACCTTTTAACCATTCATTGTAAAACTCTGGGATTATCTCAGCGGGATCTTGTAAATCTGCCGGAAGCATAGGGACGATGGCCGCACCTTTTGCTTTGCCCATCGCCCGGTACATATTTCTGAATGGACCCACATTTCGGCTGTTTGAAACAACTTTAATTCTTTTATCTCCAGCAGCCAGGAGACGGAGTTGCTTCATAGTTTGGTCAGTGGAGGCATTATCAGAGAAGATATGCTCGTACTTTACTTTTGGCAAATCTATAGACATTATCTTTTTAACGGTTTCCGCACAGATTCTCACGGAATCTTCCTCATTGAAACACGGAGTTATAATGCTCAGATCAACCTTCATGGTCAAAGACCTACTAACCAAGGCGGCGGCGTCAACATCGCATATTTAGTTAGATCTTGTTTTTCACGAAGAGTATCCATGGGTTGCCAAAACCCTTCATGCTTATAGGCCATGAGTGCATTCATTTGTGTCAACTTTGGCAATGCTGTCAATTCAAATGCGTCTGTATTGCTTACGATTAAATCCGCGACCTCAGGTTCAAGTACAAAAAATCCTCCATTAATCCAACCCGAATCCGCTTGATTTTTTTCACCAAAATCTGTTACTTGGGAATCTTCTATGTGAAGATGCCCGAAGCGTGCTGGTGGGCGCACCGCGGTGACAGTTGCTAGCTTGCCATGTGCCTCATGGAATGCGATAAGTTGCTTTATTGGCACATTCGCTAAACCATCGCCGTAAGTTGCGATGACTCTCTCTCCGGGAAAAGCTTTCATACACTGAGCAATTCTTCCCCCAGTTTGTGTATTTAGCCCAGTTTCTAACGCCGTAACCTTCCACGAGTAAGACTTACTCTTTTCAAGGTGAGCAACGGTTCGATTAAAGGTATCTATAGTGATATCGCCATCAAGCTCATTTAAGTCCAAAAGCCAGCGCTTAATTACATCACTCCTATATCCAAGCGCAAGAACAAATTCATCAAAACCTTGTTGCGAAAAAATATTCATCAGATGCCAAAGGATTGGTTTATCACCAATAAGCACCATCGGTTTAGGTTTATTTTCAGTTTCCTCAGAAATACGAGTTCCTAATCCGCCGGCCAGGATTATAACTTTCATTTCGATCTCCCTAGAACTTTGTAAAGCATATCTATCACAAAATCTAGCATCGGGATTGTTAGTCCCGGCCACACGCCAATCCAAAAGGTGTCGTTCATAACAATATCTGTGTTTGTTAAATCTCCATACACCCTTCGTGGAGTGTTATGAAACGCAGGCTGTCGAAGGAGATTTCCGGCAAATAACAACCGTGTTCCAATTTTATACTCATTTAGCTCTTGAACAATTTGATTGCGAGTTTTAGGGCTCGAAGGTTGGACAGTCAATGCAAATCCAAACCACGATGGATCACTGTCTTTAGTGGCCTTTGGCATTAACAGGAGATTTGAAAGATCATCAAGCCCCGCACGCAAATACGCCCAATTGCGGCGCCTCAAGTTTGTAAATTCCTCTAACCTGTCAAGCTGAGCTAAACCTATTGCAGCTTGGATATCTCCTGACTTTAAATTGTAACCAATGTGTGAATAAGTGTATTTATGGTCATAACCTTCAGGCAGTCCACCAAGTTTCCACTCATATCTCTTCAAGCAAGTGTTGTCGTGGCCCGGCGGACACCAGCAGTCTCTACCCCAGTCTCTAAAAGATTCAACAAGTCGCTTATGCGCGACTTTTTTGATAAGTACTGCACCACCTTCACCAGTTGTAATATGGTGAGCAGGATAAAAACTAAATGTGGATAAATCACCAAAACTTCCAAGTGCTCGTCCCTTATAAGTGCCACCTAAGGCATCGCAACTATCTTCAACAATCCAAAGTTTGTGTTTTGCCGCAAGCCGTTCCATTAAATCTAAGTTGAAAGGGTTTCCCAAAGTGTGCGCCATCATTATGGCTTTTGTTTTGGGTCCAATTGCATTTTCTAAAGCCTGCTCATTTGCCACATATGTTTCAAGATCTACATCCACATAAACGGGCACTAAGTTATTTTGGAGAATGGGTGTAACGGTCGTTGGAAACCCAGCTGCTACCGTCAAAACCTCATCTCCCGGTTTTAAAGCACGGTTACCTAGTGAAGGACTCGTTAAAGTGGTTAGCGCGATTAGATTTGCAGAGGAACCAGAATTCACCATAAATGCGTGTCGCATTCCGACTGTCTTTGCAAATCTAGACTCAAACTCTTCGGTATATGGACCAGAAGTCAACCAAAAGTCTAAACTTGCCTTTACAGCTGCATTTAATTCAGGAGCTCCGAAGACTTTTCCAGTCACGGGAATTACAGATTTACCAGGGACGAAGGTTTTTTTAGGGTGAATCTCCTCTAGGGATGATTCGACCAACTCGTGGATTCTCTGTTCATTTAATGAGGTCAATTTGGAACTGCTTCCCGCGCCGAACTGGCGCATTTTATCGATTTCATCAGGGGTAAAGACTACTGTTTGACTATGTATTTGTTGCAGGAAAAGCTGCGTGGGTCGCTGGACGGGCCTATCTTGGTTACAGGCCATACAGGATTCAAAGGGACTTGGCTGACGCTTTTGCTCGAAAAACTGGGCATTAATGCCATTGGGTACTCTCTTCCGCCAATTCAGGATTCTTTGTACGAGCGGTCAAATCGATTGGGTGCGATACCAGAATTGTTTGCTGATATACGAGATCTCAATCAAGTAGAAAAGTTTCTTGCTACGCATAAACCAAGTGCGATTATTCATTTAGCAGCACAACCGTTAGTTCTTGAATCTTACAGGACACCACTTGATACATTCGAGACCAATGTAATGGGAACTGCAAATATTTTGAGTGCAGCTTCCAATAATTCGTCAATTCGTGCCGTGGTTGCGGCAACTACAGACAAAGTTTATCGAAATGATAATTTAGGCAAGCCATTTACTGAGACAGATCCTCTGAGTGGGAAAGATCCATATAGTGCTAGCAAAGTTGGATCTGAAGCAGCAATTGCAGCATGGCAAAATATCTCAAAATTAACCAGTGGGCCCAAGATCGCGGCAGTGCGTGCTGGAAATGTAATTGGCGGTGGAGACTGGGCAGAAAATCGCATAATGCCAGATTTGGTTCGTGGCTTTATATCTAAACAGCCAATTCAAATAAGAAATCCAAATAGTACGCGACCTTGGCAACATGTACTCGATCCCCTTCATGGATACTTACTGACCCTTCAATGCTTGCTAGAGGGAAGTTCTGTAGACTCGATAAATTTTGGTCCCAGCGAAAAGAGTCTTGAAGTGAGGGAAGTCGTCAATATTTCTTTAACAGAATGGTCAAATTTCCCCCCTGAACTTGTCGTATTTGAAGATCAACTGAGTTTGGCAGAGTCTCAAATCCTTGAATTGAGTTCAGCGAAAGCTCAAAAAGATCTAGGTTGGAAAGAAAGTTGGACCCAAGAAGAAGCCGTAGTTTCAACTATGCGATGGTGGAGACAGGTTCATCAAGATGGCTTACCAGCCGAAGAAGCATGCAAAATTGACATATCTCAACTTTATGGCCAGATTTAAATGATGACCATCCTTGCTTCCAGCCACTCTATGAAATTCATAAGTTGTTTATGACCAGAATATCAAAACTAATGCATATTTTGAGGAGTATTAGTCAAAACCCTACACAAGTAAAATTTCAAAATGCACTAATTGTTTTTGTTGCTTTAACTCTTAGCACTTGGATTAGTTTTTGGGCATTTAGGGAGAGTCCAAGAACAATTCTAAAAAATACCATCGCATTAAATGGCGACGGGGCTCTTATTGGAATATTCTTGAAACTTGCAAATGAAAATTCGTATAGCTCAATTCTTAAATCGCATATTACCTCATCGGATTTAGGGTGGCCTGGGCAACTTGATTTCTCTACTTTTCCAGTAGGACAACTTGGAGATATTCTATTAGTTAAAACTTTTAGCACAATCTCAAATATTACTGATCCTGGAACATTAATTCATGTGTTCTCAATACTCAAAGTGATTCCGATTTGTTTGGCAGTTATTATCCTTGCGCGAACACTAAAAATTAGTTTCATAGGCTCAGCTGCCGTTGCAGTTGCTTATTCAATTTCAACTTACAACCTTGTCAGGTCTGAGGGACATTTCTTCTTAGGCTTCACTTGGACGATCCCTCTCGGACTTGCAGCGATTTCAATCGCTTTTCGATTGGCAAGTGTGGCTCAATCTCAAAAGAAATCTAAATTTGGCAATAAAACAAAGTTGATTGTCTTAATAATTCCTGTTTCCATTTCTACTTTTTATTATACTTTTTTTATTGCTCTTCTAACGATAACTCTTTTAATACTCTTACTTATAAAGGAATTTATAGATCAAAGAAGTGCTAAAGATATAATCTTGAATATTGCATGGTGTAAAGCGATAATTAGTAAGTTGAGTGGATTCTTAATTATTGGACTGTCCATCGGGATCGGGATCGGCATCCAATTAGTGCGGACTTTTACCCACGAAAGGCATTCTGCTTTAACCGGAATTGCCGACAGAAGTCCAATCGAATCAGTAATCTACGGTGGTACTTTTGAAGGTTTCTTTTTTGATTCAGCTCAGCTAGTACTTAATATAGTTAAGAGGCAAGATCTTCTCAACTTCATGGCTTCTCGGGTGTCATGGGAAGGCGCACAAGTTGGTGCGTTTGCTGGTTTTGCAGTTTATATTCTTGTGGCATTTATTTTTTTTCAACTTATTAAAATTGGGCTAGCAAACAATAAAAACCCCAAACCGAAGATTATGAATTCGGTACCAAGTGAATTGTGGCTGATTTACTTTTTGCTGTTTATGGCAGCCACTCTTTATATTATTGGCCCAGTCAACTTTGGAATCTCACGAATGATTCCTGAAATTCGCGCTTGGGGTAGGGTCAGCACCATCCTGACGCTATTGATACTAATTGCCACAGCACTATTAGTTGAAACGTATCTAAAGAAAATTGCTTTAAAGGGTTTAATTCTGTTATTAGTATTAGTCATTCCGCTTTCTGAAGTGTATTATTTCCGCTCATATAGACCTGTTAGTTCAACTGCATCCACATCAGCCCAACTGATAAATAGTTTAAGAGAAGACTCTCTCCAAGAACTAAAGGATGTTTATCAAAAGAATTGTCCTCTATTTCTCGCCCCAGTTTATCCTTTTCCTGAGTATGAAAGGGCTGACGACACTAATTTTGATTATGCTCAATTATCTCTTCCACTCGAAGACGACGGGTATTTCCGCTGGTCTACCGCAGCCATTAAGAGCACAGCAAACTCTAAAGCTTGGCAACCACTTGCTTCAGTGCAACCTACCTTTGCTCGTGCAACGATTGCCTATCAACTAGATTATGCGCAATCTCTTGGGGCTTGTGGGGCGGTAGTGGATCGCTCGTTATTAACAGTAACGGAGACTAAGGATTTATCTGATTATCTTTCCATAAGAAGCAGTGAATGCATAAAGAATTTAGCTGGTGAGGAATTCGCTGGATTTTCGCGTTTCTTATCCATTGCCTTTGATAAACCTAATTGCGAAGTTGGAGTAAAAACAGAAGTAGAAGCTTTTATGAAAAGTAATTTACAGAGTGGCATTTTGTGGCAAATTGATCAACCTTACGGACTCGAATATTTGGCTCAATGGCAGATGTTTCCCGGCAATACGCCAATCGCATTACGTCTTGTTGAATTGAAGCAATCCAAAAGTGCTAAACCTGAATTCAAGATTAAACTTAGCGCCCTTAACATTGAGAAGCCAATGGAATCTTTGTCGATTTGTGTGCGTCGAGTTGGGTCTTCAGTAGCTGACTGTCAAATCATTAAAGTGGGAAAATCAAATACTTTACAATTTCCTATTAAATTTGAATATTTGAGATCCTCAGTGGTTAAATTGGAATTGTACTTAAGTCCTCAATCGGCTCAATTAGTCGAAAAATGGGGCGCTGTAATCGAGAGCGAATTCAGTAACTGATAATAAATCAGCGATGATTTGCCTCTAAAATCAAATCATTTTCGACCATAAGCCCCACGAGTTGATTGAAACTAGTTGTTGGCTGCCACCCTAAGACCGCTTTAGCTTTAGATGCATCACCAACTAGAAGATCGACCTCTGATGGTCTCTTCATTGTTTGATCGTAGCTAACATATTTGTCAACATCTGGTTCAAGCTCTGCAGCTGTCAAAGCTGCAATAACAAAGTCACGTACTGAACGAGTCTGCCCGGTGGCGATGACGTAATCACCTGGTTCTTCTACTTGAGTCATCCTCCACATAGCCTCAACATAATCGCCCGCATAACCCCAATCACGCTGGGGTGATAGATCACCAAGAGAAAATTTAGTCTGAAGCCCCAGTTTAATTTTGGCAACATTCGACGTAATTTTTCTGGTTACAAACTCATGACCCCGATACTCACCCTCATGATTGAATAGTATTCCACTGGAGATGTGCATGTCATATGCCTCACGGTAGTTGACACATGTGTAGTGAGCAAATGTTTTTGCAACACCATAAGGTGAACGAGGGTGAAACGGCGTTAGTTCAGTTTGAGGGGTCTCCCGCACCTTTCCAAACATTTCAGAGGAAGAGGCTTGGTAAAAACGGACATCTTTCTCACCACTGAATTTTCTCACAGCTTCAAGTAGTCTCAGAGCGCCTAGACCAGTGACGTTAGCCGTCAACTCTGGTTGTTTAAAGCTAAGGCCCACAAAACTTATTGCACCCAAATTATAAATTTCATCAGGCTGAACTTCATGAACCACTTGCAATAAACTCGAAAAGTCTGTTAAATCGCCTTGCATCAACTCAACATTAGGAAAGAGTAGAGCGAAACCTTCTTCCCTTGAATTTCGTTGACCATTAACTAACCCAACCACCTTGTACCCTTTATTCAGGAGGAATTTTGTGAGGTGGTGGCCATCTTGGCCAGTAATTCCAGTAATTAGTGCAGTTTTCACAGAACCCTCATTTTCTTTATGTTGAATAGATTTTAACCTAAGTGAAGATTAATTTGTTATCGCTGAAAGCAATTGATGTGAGTAATTGGCCCAGGACCCAGATTTTTGAGGGTTAACAGCACTTTGAGTCCCGCCAATACGAGCTGAAATAAGCGCAGACATGGTGTCCGAAATCCCGCGTACATTATCTGGTTGGACGAAGAAAACATTCTGAACCTCACCGAATTCCCTGTGGGCGGCAATGTCACTGGCAATGACAGGTTTTCCTGTAGACATCGCTTCTGCCAATGGCAATCCAAAACCTTCAACCCACGGTACGGAAATGTAAGCAAAGGCTTCACAATAGAGATCCAGCAAAGCGGAGTCAGAGGCATCATTGATTATTCTTAGATTTCGATTCTTGTTCTTCAACTCCTTACAATAATCAATTACTTCACCATTATTCCAACCCTGGCCCCCAGCCAGAACTAGTTGAAATTCAAATCCTTTTTGCCAGCAATCTTCAGCCGCACGCAAAACAGATAAGTGATTCTTTCTTGGCTCGATGCTTCCTACGCATAAAAATGCTGGACTCTCCTCACTATTAGATCTGTCCTCTAGGACTTCTCTAAATCCAATTGGAAGAAGTATTGATTTCATATTTCTGTTTGAGTTATCAAAAGTGAATTTCCTAACTTGACTCAAAGTAAATTCTGAGATAGTTACAATATTTGAAGAATTTGAAAGTAGGTTCAAATAATTAGGAAATGTCTGTATGCTGGAGGCGGCAAAAAATTCAGGGTGCGAAACTGGTAACAAATCATAAACTAAGACACTTAAGTTACCCAAGCCCGCAAAATAAAGAAGCCTATTGACAATTTTTTCCCCTTGGATAGGTTCAACGATGAGAAGTGTTTGTTTATAGAGAAGCGGCACTTGAATATCAGCACTAACATAATTTCCGTCAGTCGAATTATTCAAGTGTTTACCCCTGAAAAATTTGACTAAGCGCATTATTAGAGATGTGCGCAAAGCTTGCTCTCTACCAGAATTTGAAATTAAGTACCGATAGGAGCTAAAAAGTCCATGCCAAAAAGCAGCTACAACTATTTTGATCATCCGACGATTCTTTGCTTTGATTGAAGAGGATTTTTCTATGTTTTGTCGAAATGGTAATTTCTTCGACACAATTTCCCTATCAACAAGTTGCCAGACTTGGTGATTTTCATTCCAAATTACCCAGTTAACAAGAGGATTTGTAATCAGATTTGCACCAAGTTGTCGTATTACACGTTGTATTCCTGTATTGAAGGGATAATTTATTGTGTGTGAAATATCTATACAGATACTCCCAGGATTCAGACCCACAAAAGAAATTTTTGAATCTGTTGGAGAATACTTACGCAGCCTCTGAAATTCTTCACCAACACCAGGAGCACCATTTTGTTGATACCCCCATCTCAACGAAATTAAGTCACCCTTCAAAGGTAGCGAGCCAGATAAGATGTAATGGATAAGCGCCCAGGACTCAAGTGTATTCCAGTCAGTAGATGGGGAGCAGACACCAATAATTGCTTCGATAACGGAACTCAAATCCGGCAAATACATTTCTTCCGGATTTAGTCTTGAAGCCTGATCCGAGTACCTCAAGAAAATATTAAATCTCTCCCTGGCACCCATAGCTTCTGCTTCCATTTTCAAAGGTTACCAAACCTGTATCCCATTATCCGAGAAACCCCATGGTTATTCCTTTATAATGTGGAATTATGGCGTGATTGCAAATCGTTTGGGGTGGGGCGAAACTATGTTAAGAAAAGCATTCAAATCCTTTTTAGGGGCCATCACAAGAAAACTACTCGCATCTGTTAATTTTTGGAGTTTTCAAGAAGCTATCGAATCACGTTTGGAAGCTATCGAATCACGTTTGGAAGCTATCGAATCACGTTTAACTGAGACAGAAATGCGAGTAGATAACCGACTAGATAAATCAGAGGATAGATTGATTGTTAGTGAAAATAGGATTGATTGGATAGAAAATCCTCTGAATATTCATCGAGGCACCTTAGAAACATTTTATAGCCCACTAAATTCGGATGACAATGTAATGGATTTTGCACTTAAGGTGAAGAATATTCTGACCATATCTCGTCGGATTGGAGCAAAGCTCGCACGATTCGGTGATCATGGAGATGGCGGTTACGTAATTGTTGATGACTTAAGAAAATCAGATATTTTGTTTTCAATTGGGGTTGGTGAGAATATAAGTTTCGACCAGAAGTGTGAAATTCTAGTTTTAAAGGTTATTCTTGTTGACCATACAGTGCCAAATTTTGTCCTACCAATTGGTAACTTTGAGATGATAAGAAAGCCACTCGTTCCAGGCGTAATCCCCGAACTTGGTATAACTATCAGACAGTTACTCGATCAGTATCCTGAAGCCGATGACTACATTCTAAAGATAGACATTGAAGGTGATGAATGGAAAATTTTAAATGAACTTGAGGCTTCGACGATGTTGAAATTCCGCCAAGTCATTGTTGAATTTCACGGGTTAAACGAATTTGTGGAGTTAGATTGTAAATTAAGTGTGTTAAATAAACTTGCTGTCACCCACGTGCCAATTGTGGTTCACGCGAACAATCAAGGAACTCATCGGTTGATAAGTGGGTCATTTATTCCCGATGTCATAGAAGTTACCTGGGTTCGCTCAAGTTCATATACATTTAAACCTGGATACAACGAGGAAATTCGCGACCTAATAAGCACAAATTCTCCCGATCTACCTAATATTTGGGTAGATTGGATAGACGGAAAACGCTAGATCGTTTAGGTTGCTATGAGTAATCTGGGCGAGAATAAACGAATTTTCGTAAAATAAAGTAGTTGAACGGCAATAGAATGCATAGCGAAAGAATTTTCGATAAAATTCCGCTCACTCCAAAATCTAGAATTATCTTTATCAAAATCGAACTTATTACCCATAGAAATACAATATTTAGAAGATAGCGCACCAAGGTTTTTCTGTGCTCATTCACTGAATTAAAAGTCCAAAAGTAATGTGCCAAGTAATTGAAGGAAGTTGAGCACAATGCGGATACTAAGTTTGAAACCAAGACCTGTTCGGTTCGATGAAAGAGCAGTGAGAAGATAGCAACATCAGTGATAAAACTTGCTACTCCGACAAGCAACCATTTTGTAAAATTTTGAGGTAATGTGATAGAGCTGAGAAGGGTTTTTAACACTCTCAAATCGTAGACTCCTCAAATCTACCTGCACAAAAATATAGTGCACACCGTGGCTTGGGCCGGGATCGAACCGGCGACCTAACGATTTTCAGTCGTTCGCTCGTACCAACTGAGCTACCAAGCCAAGCAAGGTTTCAATGTCATTTACCTAA
>Ga0209550_10005250_pt1 | contig 12158 bp, 6 predicted proteins | sample LauGreSuBDMM15SN_2_FD_187567 | JGI IMG/M metagenome (GOLD analysis project Ga0209550, IMG submission 187567) | Freshwater lake microbial communities from Lake Michigan, USA - Su13.BD.MM15.SN (SPAdes) (version 5) | ecosystem: Environmental > Aquatic > Freshwater > Lake | place: Lake Michigan, USA... | reverse complement strand
TTCGGCCCCTGGGGATGAGGTGTTGAAGGAGATGCTGGCGGATAAGGACATTACGTCGGTCAAAGTCGTTAAGATTTAGCTTTTTTTACTCACGCAAAGCCCCGACGCCAGTCGGGGCGCAGACTCGGAACAGAAAGGGATCAGGGGGTTATGGTGGCGGTGAGCGAATCGATTGATCGATCTTGGGAGCGAGACGAAGTTTCTGCGTATCGAACGTCCAAATATTGTCCTGGATGAGCAAGGTGCTGTGATAGCTGTCCTGGCGGCCTGCTCACCAGAAAATCAAAAGGAGGGAGCGCGTATCTTGGTCTTTCCTGTCGACCGATTTGGGCGACGCCCCTGATCACCTCCCGGCCTTCGAAACTTAATCAAGCAAAGGGCAAAAGCTAAAATCCATAGATGGCTTTCAGGCGAATAAAGCTTCGACTGGAAGCATTCATTGAGGTCAGGTCCCTGACGGTTACCTGCTCTCTAGTTGCGTCTAAGGGAGTGACGGATGTTTCCAAGGTATACACAGGGCCCGAATTCCAGGTCACCAGGTCACTGGAGACTTCCACGACAAAGTCGAAGTCCAATCGATTCTTCAAGCGTGGAAAGGTGATGGTTAAAAATCCCTCTGAGTCAAGAATCACTGGGTAAGGGTTAGAGATGCCGCTATTAGAAGTTAAGGGGCTCAGACCCGAGCCGTACGAAAAGAGATTGGCAAAGCCATCCCGATTGAAGTCAGCCGTGGGGCTACTCAGACTTGCGTCGTTGATTTGTGGAGCCGTGAACCACCGGTTCTGAAAAGAACTCCAACTGGAGGTGCCTGTCGGCAAAGCAACAAGGTCGACATTCTGAAAAAGCGCGGCGTTGAGTGTATCGTTCTTATGGGATGTTACGATAAGGCCCACCAACACGCCCGAGCTCATCGAATCCGCCACGGAGTGCTTGTTGGTCCAACTTACCCCATCGTTCGATTGCCAACCCGTGATCGTGTCTCCACTGCGAACCAGCCGCAGCCATAAAGGGGCTTTGCTTTGGCTAAGTTCGTGGTCGGAAGTGGTTCCACCTTGTGTGTTTCGCCACTGCATGCGGGTACCTCCACCCTGCGGAGTAACAAGCAGGGCGACATTTTTCGCGTTGGCGGCATTGGTCTCGCGCACCATCAAGCCCGCTTTCGCCCAATAGTCTGTATCGGACATGCTGGCCAGGCGGGCAGTGATGACAAAATCGCCGCTGATACTTTGCGACAGAAAATGGAATCCATCTGCAGTTCCCCAAATATCCGCGCCAGATCCTTTCAGGGTGTAGGTGGTATTGAGATAAGTGGCGCTACCAGGGATCCCCACGCTTCCGATGTCCGCTGTCTGCCAAGTCGAGGGCAAGAGGCTCAGGGTGTATACGCTCGTGGTCACCGGACTGACGAGTAACCCGCTTCTGTAGGCCACGGCCTTGACTGTCGTGCTTGCGGTGATGGTCAAAGGTGCGCTGTAAAGCGTTCCCGCGGTCGCCGAGGGCGTAGTGCCGTCCAGCGTGTAACGGATCGACGCGCCCGATGTGCCCGAACTCATCGCGACAGATTGCACACTTGTGTAGATCCCGGAGGCCAGGCTAAAGGCGGGTGCTGCTGCGGAAATGGAGGAACCCGACAAGTCGACATTGTCCAGCGTGCTTTCGCCCAGGATGTCTACCTTGTGGCTGCACACGGCCAAACCGACGGTGGCCGAGGCCGCCATGTTGATTGTCTGGCTGCTATCAATTTGCGACCAGGCCACACCGTTGGCTGATTGATAGGCGGAAAAACTGTTGCCCGTGCGGACCAACTTGACCCAGTGGGGCGCAATCAGGCCTTGCACGCGGCTATTGGACGTCCCTCCGTTCGTACTGCTCCGCCGCTGAAAAACCACCCCGCCCTCTGGCGACACCAAAACCGCCGCATTGATCGATCCCGCTCCCGTACTCTCTCGGATCATCACGCCTGTCTTGGCCCAGTAATCGGTGTTCTGTTGGGTGGCCACCCGAGCCACGATGGTCACATCTCCGTTGGCCGCTTGATACACGTAACGGAACGCATCAGCCGCACCCTCGATGTCCGCCCCCGACCCGGCCAAGGTAAACAAACCGCCGCCGTAACTCACCGTGCCAGCCACTCCCACTGTACCAATGTCAGCCGTCTGCCAAGGCGAAGGCAAGCTGGTCGGAAGTGGGGGCTGACCCGAAGGTGCAGAGCCGTCCACTAAGATGAAGTGGCTGGAGGTAGCCAGGCCGTCGTCCGCGTCGGGCAGGATCGTACCGTTGGCCGAACGGAGCAGGTGGCCGCCGCTGCCGTAAGCGCGCAGCACGACTGCGCCATTGGCCAGCTCAATCCACTGGAACTTTTCCCTCGCCCCGACCGTGGAGCTGACCGCGCTCAAAGAATCTGTTTGTGAACTGCTGCTGACATAAAGGCCGTTGGACGCTTTAAGACTGATCAGGTTCATGCCAGAACGCTCGATCGTAAACTTGTCGTTCTCATTGCCGCTGTAGCTGGTCAAGTTCGCGACCAGATCACTGGAGGTATTGACCCGGATGAAGCGAGCTGGACCGTAGACATAGATTCCCACAGTCGAGTTGTGGGTCGGAATGGTCAGGGGTATCGCGCGGGCCGGCCAACTGCAGTCTGGGTCGTCCGGCGTCCAGACGGTGCCAGCATTGATGATCTTTTGTTTGAATCCGTCCGTCCCCGAGAGATCGATGTCGTTGGCACCCAGCCACTGGAACTGCATCCAACCGTTGTAGTGGCTTTCATACATGCTGTTGTACTCTTGTCCTGTCGTGTCACCCGGCCAGAATTCGGTGCAGAGCAACGCCGGATAGGCGGTACCGGTTTTGAGCAAGGAAATGGCCGTCTCCACCCCGTTTTTGCTCTCGTAGCCGTGATGGGCGATGGCGGCATTGGACCAGTTGACCCCTTGGCTCGTGAGATAATTGGCCCGGTTCCGCGGATCGCTGGAGGAGTTGAGGTCGTTCGCTCCGGCGAATCCCATAAATGAACAGAGCAGGATAAGTGTGTTGGGTGCGGCGGCGCGGATAGTATTGTAAAGTGCGACTTGGTTATTCCAATCGTTTGTCGTCCAATTCCAAAGCGAGTTAGGCGCCGGTTCGTTGTGTGCCTCGTAGATGACGTGGGACTGGTCTTTGTAGCGCGGCCCGTAGAAGTTCCAGAACCTCTGCGACCACTCCAGATTCATCTGACCGTTCTTGCCATTGCAGCCGATGGTGATGATCAGGTAGAGGCCGGCGTCAGCGCAGCGTTGGACCAATGTGTCGCAAGCCGCCGCGTTGTAGCCGATGGAATTATTGTTCCCGTTCGCACCGGCCGAGTCTCCTTCCAAGTATAAATGCAAGGCGTTGAGACCGTAGTTTTTGGCCAAAGCATTGAGTTGTGCTTGGGTCGGAATGACCACGGGCAAGCTGCCGTAGGGGTCGCCCCCGTCGAAAGAGATGCTTACCCCGCGAAGCAAGGTCTGCTTGTCCGAAAGGATTACTTTGCAGCCTAGGCTTTGATCTATTTGGGGACGACCGCGGGCGGCCCACGTTTGGCTACCGAGCAAAATTGTTCCCAAAAGGCAAGCGAGGGAAAATGATCCGATCGTCTTCGACGAGAAAAAACTCATGACGCAACCTCAGTCTTCATGGCTAGGAGAAATTCTTTTGCGAGGCTCTTCGGTACTAGCCTTGGGCCAGTGCCCCTACCAGCTTTGGGCATGGCCCCAAGCGTGTGAACGCAGGCCTTGGGTGGATGGCAATGGTGGAGGGAAATCATATCCAAGTTCCATCTTAGGCGGGCTCTTGGAAAGTGCTAGTAGCCCTTTGGGGGGGGGATAGGGTGGCGACGGCCCAGTACCAAAAGGTCAGAAAATAAAGGTCGAAATGGATCTAGGTAAGGCCTTGATATCGGTCGCCTTGCCTTTCATCCAGAAAGTGTAATCGAGGGGTTTGTCGGATGTGTTCATGACAACCGCCACCAGAGACCCATCAGGATTGAGGAAGGCGCTGGCCAGCAGGTCTTGCCGATTGACGGAAGCCGTGATTCGTTTCGCACCAGGGAGAACAAATTTTGAAAAGTGACCCAAGTAGTAGTAGGAGTTGGTGTATTGAACCTCCCCCGTTTTGGTGTTGGCGTGGATCGGAGCAAAGCAGAAGTTGCCTACGTGATTCGGACCGCCCGTTTCGTCGAGTAAAATGTTCCAATCGGTCCAACCGACCGCGCCGGCGTTGAGATCCCCCATGAGCGAGCGCCCATAGCGTTCACCCAAGGACCAGTCGGAGATGCGTTTCGGGTCAAATCCTTCCACGCAACCCTCAGTAAACAGAAGGTTGATGTTGGGGAAGGCCTCCTTCACCCGGCTGAGGTTCTCAAACATCATCGGGCTTCCCGTCCATGTTTCGTACCAGTGAAAGCCCAGGCCCCAGACATAGGAGGCGGCTTCCGGATCGCTAAGCAGAACGCTGGCACGCTGATAGATGAGGTCGCGGTTGTGATCCCAAGCGATAATCTTTTTTTCGCCTAACCCACTCTTTTTCAAGCTAGGGCCGAGATGATTCTTGATGAAATCCCTTTCCTCCTCCGCGGTGTAGAGGCAGGACTCCCACCGCTGAACGGCCATGGGCTCATTTTGGACGGATAGGCCCCAGATCGGAATTCCCGCTTTTTCATACTCCTCGATCGTCCGAACAAAGTAGCGCGTCCAAGTTTCATAAAACTCAGGCAAAAGCTTGCCTCCTTGGAGCATTTGTTTGGTGTCTTTCATCCAGGCGGGAGGACTCCAAGGGCTGAGGTAAACAGGTAGGGGCTTGCCTGCGGTTTCGAGCGCAAGGCGGATCAGGGGAATTCGAAACTTTAGGTCCGGGGCAATGTTAAAGCTGGTCAGAGTGGTATCGCCGTCTTGGACGTAGGTGTAGCTCTTTGAGGAAAAGTCGCAGCTATGGATCGTGGTTCGGATCAGGGAGTAGGCGATTCCCTCCTGCGGAGAGAAGTAGGCACGTAAAATCTCCTTTTGTTTTTCCGGGGGGAGCTTGGAAAAGGTTTCGGCTGCCGCATCGGTGATTGCTCCGCCGAAGCCGAGGATGGTTTGAAAGGTCTTGTCGGGATCAAGAAATACACAGGCTTGGTTCTCGCGCGGTTGAGCATAGGCCACCCAAGTGGGAGAGTTGGTTTCTTGGATGCGGAGTTCAGTCCTCGCGGCGGTCACATAGGCTTTAGGTTGCGCTGCAACGCAGGGGACGCCTGTGAAAATCATCCCGCAACTCAGCAGGAGAAGAAAAAGTTGTCGAGGCGAGAGAATCGCAATCATGTCCATACTCTGATTCGTGGTTCGCGAAAAGTCGACCCCGCGGAGACTGACTACCCGAAAGAGTGACAAGGTGAAAAGAGTACACCCGAGAAAGGTAAAGATCTTGAGCTATGAAAATTGATTCTTGTTCTTGCCTAGGCGCTTGTCCAAGACAAGAGGATGAATCGAAGGCAGCTGCTGAGTTCACTGGTCGCCACCTCTCTCATCTCTCCTTTGCGGCTTGGTCGTGTCCACGCGGCTGAAAGTGCGAAGGACATTCCAGAGCCGAAAGCGCAAGAAAAGAAAAAAGGATTCCCTGCTGACTTTCTTTGGGGTGCGGCCACGGCTGCCTACCAAGTCGAGGGAGCTTATCGAGAGGGTGGAAGGGGAGCCTCGGTATGGGATCAATTCTGTGATACCCCAGGCCGGATTCAGGAAGGGCACACCGGAAAAGTGGCCTGTGACCACTATCATCGATTTCGGGATGACATTCAGCTGATGAAGAAGCTGGGGCTGAAGTCCTACCGTTTTTCCATTTCTTGGACGAGAATTCTGCCCTCGGGCACGGGGGCGGTGGAACCCCGAGGTCTGGATTTTTATTCGAAGCTAGTGGATGCGCTGCGTGAAGCAGGCATCCGGCCCTTCTGTACCTTGTTCCACTGGGACTATCCCTCGGTGCTCTTTGGAAAAGACGGATGGCGGAATCCGGAAAGCCCACGCTGGTTTGCGGACTACTGTGCCGTGGTGGGAAAGGCCTTGGGAGATCGAGTCGAAGATTGGCTGACGCTGAATGAGCCGCAGGTCTTTGTCGCTTTGGGGCATGGGGCGGGGTTTCACGCGCCTGGGGAGAAGTACTCTATGGCGGATCAGTTAAAAATTGTTCGTCACGTGCAGTTAGCTCATGGGTTGGGGGTGCAGGCGCTGCGAGCGATTGGGGGAAAGCGGTTTCGGATCGGCTGGGCTCCCGTGGGTACCGTTCAATATCCTGCGACCTCCAATCCTGCGGACATTGAGGTAGCCCAGAAATCCACCTATGGGTGCAGTGCTGGGAATCTTTTCAATAATACGTTGTGGAACGATCCTGTGATTCTCGGAAAAGTTCCCGACGTAGCCCGTGAGGCCTTTGGCAAGGATCTGCCGGCCTACTCCGATGCCGACCTGAAAACGATGTGCCAACCGATGGATTTCTTTGGGCTCAACCTTTATCAAGGCACTCCAGTCATTCGGGGGCCTGGAGGGAAGGAGAAGGCGGTCCCTTTTCCTCCCGGAAGTCCAAGAACAACCTTTCAGTGGCCCGTGACCCCTGAAAGTCTCTACTGGGTCGTTCGCTTTCTTTATGAGAGGTATCGTCTGCCCGTGGTCATCACGGAAAACGGTATGAGTATTTCCGACTGGGTTGCCGAAGATGGCAAAGTGCACGACCCGCAACGAATCGACTTCTTGAGCCGATATCTCAAGCAATTAAAGCGAGCCGTCTCGGAGGGCTACCCCGTCCTTGGCTACTATCACTGGACCTTGTTGGATAATTTCGAGTGGGCGGAGGGGTATCGCCAAAGGTTTGGTTTAATTTATGTGGATTTTGAAACGCAGGGGCGCACGCCCAAAGATTCTTACTACTGGTATCAGGAGCAGATCCGCACGAATGGCGATCACCTGTGACCCCCTTTCCAAAGCGGATTTGAGGGGGAAGCGCTTCAGCCCTCGTCGGGCAAGTGAATCATCCCACGGCGAAGACCGACGGTGACGGCTTCGGTTCGATCCCGAACACGTAGCTTGGCAATAATACTTTTTAAGTGAGCTTTGACGGTGTGTTCGGTTACCCCGATTTTCTCGGCCAACTCTTTGTTGCTATCTCCCCCAATCAGGCGCCGCAGCACATCCAGTTCTCGTTCTGTCAGCTTATCCTTGGTTGCGTGATCAGATAATTTCTTGGCGATTTCTACAGGAACCCAACGCTCTCCATCGACCACCGCACGAAGAGCGGTCGGCAGATCATCCCCCAAGCTATTTTTTAAAAGATAACCCATTGCCCCCGCGTCAAAAGCGGCGCGCACTTCATCGTCTCCTTGATGAGTAGTTAAAATCACCACGAGAGCTTGGGGATCAAGTTGCCGAATCGAGCGGGTGGCTTTCACGCCGTCTAGAATGGGCATGCGCAGATCCATCAAGACAAGCTGGGGCTGGAGCTTGCCGTAGATTTCGACTGCCTTGGCTCCGTTCTCGGCCTCGCCGATGACTTTGAATCCCGGCTCGGTGTTCAGGAGCGCACGGATTCCCGCACGAACAACAGAGTGATCATCCACGATCAGGATGGTGATGGGGCGGGAGGTTTCTGCTCCTGCGGATAATTTCTTTTTCATGAGATGAATGGACAGCCACGAAGCGATTTAAGGAGTCGGAACTGTAACGCGAACAACCGTACCCTGTGGGGAATTTTTTTCAATTTGCAAAATCCCACCAATCCGATTTGCGCGTTCCTGCATGCCCCGAATTCCGAAGCCGTGTTGCCAGTCGGCTTGAAGGGATGTCTTTTGCAAACCAGTTCCGTCATCCACCACACAGAAGACAATACTTTTAGCGTCAGCATGGATGCGTAGCTCGAGGCGAGTGGCCGAGGCGTGTTTGATGGCATTGGTACCGGCTTCTTGGGTGATTCTGAGAAGGTTTTGTTTCACGGACGGCTCCAAGTCGGGAAGATCACCCTTCACTTCGGAGTGGAAATCTAGGCCTGCGGAATCGGCGGTCTGTTGCAGATTCCGGATAATCGCCTCGCTCAGGTTAAAACCTTGGAGAGCTAAGGGGGTAAGATTCCAGATCGAGCGACGTAGTTCAGCGTGGGTTTGGGTTATGCCCTCCTTGGCGATTTCTAAATGATGGCGAGCTCGCTCCACCCCTTGCGGGATTAGAGCTAAAGCGGTTTTCATTTGAAAGGAGAGGGCGACGAGGGACTGCTCTAAAGTGTCGTGTAAATCTGCCGCCAACCGTGACCGTTCATCTAGGACGGCGTTCCTTTCCCGAATATTGCTTTGCAGCCGAAGATTCTTGGTCAAAAGGTAGCGTCCCCAGAGAGCAACACCTATGAGAACGAAAAGGGCGATTCCAAGGGCAATAGCCAAACGCCGAGCGGTGAAGGGGCTGGCGGCGCGCAGCAGGGTTATCTGTTTTAAGGAAGGCACGAGAAGGAAAAAACCTTGAAAGACACCCTCATAATCGGTTTGGGTGTGACAAATTCCCTCCACCGCGATCTGGCTTCCGACTTCGAAACGGTCGGCCAGTTTCTCGGGGGAAGTTGGTTGAATTTCTGCCGTGACCACCCCCTCCGAGGTTTTTACAGCCAAGGTCAACGTAGTGATAGAGGGGTTGAGCACGCTCGGCTTTTCCAGAATATTGATCAGTTGACCCTCAATCCGCGTCAGTTCTCCGTGCAGATATCCATCCCGCAACTGTTGCACGGATTGGATGCTTTTGGGTTCGATCCTGCCACGGTTTCCTGTTGGGAAAGCAAAGGCATCGACCAAGACTGGCAAACCCCGCTCGACAATTGGGAATCCAACTACCTCGATCTCATCCCCAATTTTCGTTTCCATTCCTTGGGCTAAGCGCACTTCGAGACCGCCTGTTGCATCACTCAGATAAAGCGTGTCTTGCAGGGGAAAAGTCACGATGCCCTTGATCAAAAACCGCCGGCCGGGTGAGTTGTCGATCGAGTATTGGGTGATCGATCGGATCGGGGTGGGGGGCGAGCCCCGCGGATCTGGGGTGGCAGGTTGGAGAAGACGCAGATCGTTCGAGGAAGATAGCCAAAGTTGGACGGAGACAAGGCGTCGCAGGTTGTAGTTCATGCGTTTGGGAGTTGGAACTCCCGCGGTGCTTATTTTGGCACCGAGAAATTGATTTAAATTTGGCTCAAAATTGCGAGGCAGCATCAGATCGACGCGACTGGATCCCTCCACCAGTGCCAAGATCCACTGGTTTGCCTCTTTTCGTGCGGAGTGAACCCATCCCTGCACCTGAACCCTTTGCCCGTCCTCCGATCCTGTCACGAGTTGCTCAATCGATACGCTCTTGGCAGAGGGAAGGGGAGAGGACCCCACTACTTTCCAACGAGGTTGTCCCACGATAGGGGCAAAGGCACCTGGTTCGGTTACTCCGGTGACGCGGACGAGAGTCCCGGGGCTTGGAATAGGCTGAATCCGAGAGTCGACAAATACACCCCCGGATGGATCTTGAACAAAAAATTGACCATTCCAAGAAGGGTCGGCGGCTGTGACTACCCCCTGAATTTGGATTGGCAGGTGCTGTTGAGCTTGCTCCTCGGAAAGGGTGAGGATCTGCTGGGCTTGCGTGATGGGGGGACGCGGTGCTGCGAAAATTGCAATAGGGGAAAAAAGGAGGGCAAAGCAAGAAAGGGCACAAAAGGAATTTTGCCTTTCCAAAGAAGAAAAAAAAGCGCCGAAAGATAATGTGGGGAAAAGCAACATTCGAGACTATGGGTGGGGAAAAACCTCAGGCAAGCCGATTGCTCGGCGAGGCAGTTGCCGATCCAGCGGATTTCTTGCGATGATCAAAGCAGAGAAAAAAGAATTAGAGATTTCATCGTTTCGCAATTCTTGCCAAGGTGCGCGGGTTCACCTGAAAACCAACATGATACCTGCACTCATTTTCGTGACTTGGGCGGGTTTCGGTTGTCTCCTCGCTGCCCCACCCACTTTGCCAACCTCCAGCGTGCGGGTCGCTGGAACCCATATCGTCAATGAGCAGGGGAAGCCGATCGCATTGCGGGGGGTAAATTTCGGCAGTTGGTTGGTAGAGGAGATATGGATGATGCCTGTGGAGGATGCGCCACCTGCGGGCTCCTCGTTTGCCAAGGTGATCGACCACGCAAGTCTGTGGGAGACCTTCCGTCAGCGATTTGGGCAGCAGGGAGTTCTCCAGATTCGAAAGGCTTGGCGAGATTGCTGGATTACCCGTGAAGATTTCGTCCGCGTTAAGGAGCTGGGCCTGAATTGCGTCCGCCTGCCGTTCTTATACGACTCCTTGGAGGCACCCGACGGACTCTTCCCGCGAATCGATCAGGCCGTGACTTGGGCGAGGGAAACTGGCGTCTATCTGATTTTGGATCTGCATGGGACTCCTGGTCGTCAAAGTGGGCAACACCACACGGGAAAATCGGATGAGGATCAACTTTTTAAAGATTTAGAAAAAGTAAAAGAGTGTGAGCTGGTCTGGAAGAAAATCGCCTCTCGTTACGGTAAGGCACCCGAGGTGGCGGCGTTCGACCTGATGAATGAGCCGATGGGAGCTCCCAATGAGTCGACACTCTATCTCGTCTATGACCAGCTCTTGCGGGCGGTGAGAGAGGTGGCTGCAGAGAAACCGGTGATTATTGCGGATGGGTACAAGGGAATTGCCGGGATGCCCTATCCGGAATTAGCGGGTTGGAAGCAGGTGATCTTTTCTCAGCACCACTACAACTTCGGGGCCAAGCAGGTGCGAGATCACTGGGGCCCCTTAGAAAATCTGGTCGCAAAGATCGGATACGCCCGTTCGCGTAGAAACGTTCCCTATTTTGTGGGGGAGTTAAATATTGAGCCCCACTCCAGTCAGGAGATGATGACGCGGGTTTTGGATGCCTTGGATGATAAGGAAATTTCGTGGACTGTGTGGAGTTATAAAGTCGCGATGAGGGGCCAAGGCGGGATGTGGGGTTTGTATCGGAGTAAAAAAGATCTGCCCGTTCTTAATCCTTTTACCGACTCGATATCGGAAATCATAAAAAAGATCCAGGCGTATCAAACGGAAAATTTTGAGGCCTCAGCCATGAAAGCCGCACTACAGCAAACGCGCTTCTATCAAAAGTCCATCAACCCTGCCCAGTAGGCCCAAAGGTTGTGGACAGAGGTGGATTTGATCGGAATAAAGCCATATATACTTTATAAGCCTTTGTTGAGTAATTATATATAGAATATTAATCTCAATAACATAATTGTACCCGAAAGAGCAATAGCGGGAGAGGTGTGGGTGTGGCATATTTCCCGCATGAAACAAAATTTAAAGAAATTCATTACACGCATTCTCACTGCTCTGGTCGCCTCGTTTGGCCTTTCCGTTGCCAACGCCGCCGACTGGACTGGCACCACCAGCACCGATTGGAATACGGGGAGTAACTGGTCCGGCGGCACAGTACCCACGGGGCAAAATGCCATCATTAACAACGGAGCGTCGGGGAATACTGCCACCATTTCTGGGAATATCTCGGTAACCCCCAATGACATCGATGTGCGGAATGGCAGTCGCTTGGATCACACGGCAGGAACAGCAGGAACGTCTGGGGGCGCTTGGATGTTCGTGGGCCAAGACAATTCGGCGGGAACTTACAATCTGGCGAACACCGGCACGGTGGCAGGCGGCATCACGGGTTTCGCACAAGGATCGGGCTCACTCAACGCTACGGGCAACCTGCTCGTCGGAGCCGCTGGTGACAACCGGACAGGAACGGTGCGTGTGAATACCAGTGGGACCCTTGCGGTTTCTAACGAACTCTTAATCGGCGACTCGCTCAACAGCGCAGGCAACTTCAGCCTCGAAAGCGGCACGATGACGGTGAACAACAAGATCTTCGTCGGCAACAATCGCGGCACCGGCACGATGACCATGTCCGGAGGTACGCTGACCAAGACCGGCGGGGATGAGACGTTTGTCGGTCGCGACGCTGGCACTGGCACTCTTACCCAGAGCGGCGGTACGGTCACGCTGAACCACAATCTCTATGTGGGCCAGAGCTCTGGCTCCACCGGAACTTACAACATTAGTGGCAACTCCGTCCTCAACGTTGGGCGTGATTTTGTCATCGGTCGGGAG
>Ga0209550_10005249_pt1 | contig 12159 bp, 9 predicted proteins | sample LauGreSuBDMM15SN_2_FD_187567 | JGI IMG/M metagenome (GOLD analysis project Ga0209550, IMG submission 187567) | Freshwater lake microbial communities from Lake Michigan, USA - Su13.BD.MM15.SN (SPAdes) (version 5) | ecosystem: Environmental > Aquatic > Freshwater > Lake | place: Lake Michigan, USA... | reverse complement strand
CTGCCATTATGGCTAATCGTTTTGCGGGAAACCTAAGTTGATTCCACCATGGCTGGGGTCGAGCCAGCGGCTGGTAATTACTTTGCCTCTTGTAAAGAAGTGAACACCTTCGGTGCCATGTGCATGAGAGTCACCAAATAGTGAGTTCTTCCAGCCACCAAATGAGTAGTAGGCCATTGGTACTGGGATCGGTACGTTGATGCCAACCATGCCCACTTCAACTTCGTTTTGGAATCTACGAGCAGCGCCACCATCGTTAGTGAAGATTGCGGTGCCATTGCCATATTCATGGCTATTGACCAGGGATAACGCTTCGTCATAAGTATTAACCCGCAGAATGCTCAGCACTGGGCCGAAGATTTCATCGGTGTAGACCGACATCTCTGGTGTGACATTATCAAGCAGAGTAGGCCCCAGGAAAAAGCCATCGCCATCAACTTTTAGATCGCGGCCATCAACAACCAGGGTTGCGCCAGCCTTTGCGCCAGCTTCGATATATGAAGCAACTTTGTCGCGGTGGACAGCACTAACAAGTGGGCCCATGTCAGAGCCTTGGGTGCCATCGCCAGTTTTAATGTTTGCCATGCGGGATTTAATTCGAGCAACTAGTGCGCTGGCAATTGGTTCAACGGCCACAATTGCTGAAATTGCCATGCAGCGTTCACCGGCTGAACCAAAGCCAGCATTAATCGCAGCATCTGCCGCTAACTCTAAATCGGCATCAGGTAGAACAACCATGTGGTTCTTGGCGCCACCCAGTGCTTGCACGCGCTTGCCAGATTTTGTGCCAGTTTCATAGACATAGCGCGCAATAGGAGTAGAGCCAACAAATGAAATCGATTTAATACCTTTGTGTACCAAAAGAGCATCGACGACTTCTTTATCGCCATGAACAACGTTAAATACGCCATCAGGTAAGCCGGCCTCTTTCCAAAGTTGGGCCATAAACATCGAAGCGCTGGGATCTTTTTCAGAGGGCTTAACAATTACCGTGTTACCGCAAGCAATTGCCACTGGGAAGAACCACATTGGAACCATGGCTGGAAAGTTAAAGGGCGAAATAATTGCAACTGGGCCAAGTGCTTGGCGAATTGAGTAAACATCAACACCAGTTGAAACCTCTTCAGAGTACCCACCTTTTAATAGATGTGGGATGCCGCAAGCAAATTCAACTACTTCAAGGCCGCGAGTTACTTCACCTGCGGCATCACTTAATACTTTGCCATGCTCATCAGTAATCAGGGCGGCGATCTTTTCCTTGTTTTGTAGTACTAACTCGCGGAAAGCAAATAAAACTTGGGATCTCTTGGTTAGTGAGCTATGGCGCCATTCTGAAAAAGCGTTAGTCGCAGCAGCTACGGCAGAATCAACGGTGGCAGCATTTCCAAATGCGACGGTCTTTGTGACTTTGCCGGTGGCTGGGTTATAAATATCCCCGCTTCGCTCTGGCTTAGAAGTGTCTAAAGCGCCGTTGATCCAATGCGTAATGTGATTCATAGTCACAATCTACTTCAGAGCATTAAGATGGCGCTACCTACTAGCTAAAAGGCCAATGTAATGACGACTCCGATTAATGATCCTGATAAGCAAGCGGCAGTAAGTGCCGCAGACCGCCAATATGTCTTTCATTCCTGGTCGGCGCAAGGCGCAATCAGCCCAATGCCAATTGCTAGTGGTTCGGGTTCTCGCTTTTGGGATCATGCTGGCAAGGTTTATTTAGATTTTTCTTCGCAACTTGTCTTTACCAATATCGGCCATCAACACCCAAAGGTCATTAAAGCGATTCAGACCCAAGCCGAAGTTTTAACCACAGTTGCGCCACAACATGCTAATGAAGCTCGTAACGAAGCTGCCCAGCGCATAGTTGAGCTAGCTGGTTCTAGCTTTGCCAAAGTTTTCTTTACTAACGCTGGCGCCGATGCAGTCGAAAATGCGATTCGCATGGCTCGTATGCATAGCCATAAACATAAAGTGCTTTCGACCTATCGTTCGTATCACGGCAACACCGGTGCTGCGATAAATGCAACTGGCGATCCACGTAGGTTTCCAAATGAGTTCGCCTTTGGTCATGTGCACTTCTGGGGACCATACCTATATCGCACCGCTTTCTGGGCAAAAGATGAAGCCGAAGAATGCCAGCGTGCGTTAGAACATCTAGAACAAACAATTATCTTTGAAGGTCCAAATACCATCGCTGCGGTATTGCTCGAATCAATCCCAGGCACGGCAGGTGTCTTGATGCCACCAAAGGGTTATCTCGAAGGCGTTCGTGCGTTATGCGATAAATACAATATTTTGTGGATCGCCGATGAAGTTATGTCAGGCTTTGGTCGCACCGGTAAATGGTTTGCCTACCAACACAGCGCAGCTGTGCCGGATCTGATTACCTTTGCTAAAGGCGTTACCTCGGGTTATATCCAACTCGGTGGCGTAGTAATTAGTGAGCCAGTTTCAAAAACATTTGATGAGCGGGTATTTGCCGGCGGTCTGACCTATATGGGTCACCCATTGGCATGTGCGACAGCGGTGGCAACCATCGATGTTATGAAAGAAGAGAAGATGTTAGAAAACGCCACCATGATTGGCGAAAAAGTCTTGGGGCCCGGGTTACATGAATTAGCTAAGAAACATAAGGTGATTGGCGATATCCGCGGGGCTGGCGTTTTCTGGGGCGTTGACTTAGTAAGTGATCGGGCAACCCACGAACCACTTGCGCCATATGGCGCATCAAGTGCGGCGATGAATGAGCTGGTAGCAGCTTGTAAGAAGAATGGCTTGATGCCATTTAATAACTTCAATCGCATTCATCTGTGCCCACCATGCAACATTTCAGTTGAAGACGCAAAACTAGGTCTTGAGCTTTTAGATAAATCTTTGACTGAGATCGCGAAGTATTACACCGGCGCTTAATTTAAAAAGATTGACTAGATCTGGTTTAGTAGAGCGGGTCTTTCTTTAATGAGAGTAGAAACCAAAGCTCCAAAGAGCGAGTTACACCAGGCAAACCAGGGACGCGTGTAGTCATTGACGTCATCGGCGTTAAATGATTCATGTAGCAGGCCGGTACCTGCGCTCGAGGCAATCAAAGTTCTAAGGCACTCGAGTATCTCGGCATCATTCTGACTTGTCGCAGCCTGAATTATTAAAGCCATTGGCCATATTTTGTCTGGGCCGGTATGGGCAGATCCAATTCCGTTTCCATAACGGCCACTGAAAAAATTCACGTTGCTGGGACTTAGCAGAAATTTGCGCGTTGATTGGTAGTGGGGACTGTTAAGTGAGAGAGCTTCCAGAAACGGCGCAGATAGCAGACTGGGTGCATTTGCATCATCTAGGCAAATATAGTGGCCCAGCCCGTCAACTTCGTAGGCATAAATTTCTCCAAATATGGGATGCATAACGAGGGCATGGTTTTCTAGTCCGATTGAAATACCCTCGATTAACTCCGCGACCTCAGCAAGAAATTCTAGGAAGCCCAACTCTTCGAGCATCTTTTTGATCTGTTTTAACACCATTAAGGCAAATAGATTGCCAGCAATATTAAAGGGATACGTACAGGCATCATCAGATGGGCGAAAACTAGAAGCGATCAAACCCGTTGCTTTATATGGCGGCCCAAAACCTTCGTTACTTAATGTGTCTATCGGATTTTCGGTCACTCGGTTAAATAGGTATGGCCCATGCTCGGAAAAGCGTTGCTGGACTTTCATAGTCTTAAGAACGAGTGAGATAGAACTTTTCCATTGCGCATCAAAGGGTTCAGCGTCACCAGTGCTTGCCCAAAATTTGGCAGCCAAGGCCATCGGGTAAACCAAGGAGTCGAGCTCCCATTTGCGTTCATGAACTTCCAGCTCATTATCGTGATAGAAAGCATTGGCATAAGGATCCTTCAGAATACATTCTGAGTGTTTTCTAATCAGACCTTTAAATAGCACTCCTAATTCAGGTGCGCTAGGCAAGAGGGGAAAGTAATGCCAGATCTGAGCAGTTGAATCACGTAGCCACATCGCTTGGATATCGCCAGTAATGATGTAGGTATAGGGTTTGCCATCCTTAAAATAACTATATGCCGTCGTGTCAATGGTATTTGCAAATGTATTTGCATACAGAGTGCGGAGTTCGTCATTTTTAATGAAACTTGATGATCGCTCAATATAGTCATCGACGGAACGACTATAAAAGGCACGGTCTCGAGGGTGCGGTCTTTGCCACTTTTCAAAACCAGCGAATTCCTTAAAGATAATCAAGACGAAACTTTTTCAAAAATTAGTATCCTGGCGGTATTACTGAGTAAATTATTTACGAATACGAATTCGCCCTGGCTAGATTCCAAAATAATCTCTTGGCTTCTTAAATCCCGCACGCGATATTGAGCTAAAGATTTTGGTGGCGCATATTGAATTTGCGGCAGATAGTTTTTGCCTTCGAGTTGGTAGATCACAACTATTGGATCAAAATTCTCTGCTTCAATTGCAAAGGCCACAGTTCTGCATCCAGCTAATTCGCGTTCTGGCTGAGCGCTCAGGTGTCGGACAAATGCCTTTGCTTGATATCTCGGCCGAAACTCGCTCTTATATAGTTCAACAAATTCAGCCAGCAATCGCTCTTTCGCCACCGAAAATTCAGGTAGGCGGGCACTGATCCCGAAGCCCCCCAAAAGCGTGATTGCCAGCGAAAATTCCAGATCCGAATCAGGTGATGTGCTGGCGCTAAATAATTGATGAGGATGATCCCCCCGCCACTGACTGTCACACCAGCCCAACAGTTTTTCAACTGGGAAAAATAGAGAAGATGCCCAGAAACTCGCCAGTGCATGTTCTGGCCAATCGGGATCGCTAGCAAAGCCAAAGTCAACATGTTGAGCCATTCCTAAATCCCAGCGCAACCCGCCTGAACTGCAGTTTTCAATCGTAAGATCAGGATTATTTTTTGTGAGGGTATCGAGAAGTTGGTACAGCCCATTGATGTGGTCATTTAAACCCGACGTTGATTTATGGAGATGATCATCGCGGTTACAGCCAGAACCTGGATCTACATTGAAATCTAGCTTTAGCCAGCTCGCCTTACATTCATCAATCAGGTCCTGGGTAGTTTTTTCTGCCCACACTAGGGCAGCAGGATTGCCTAAACAGAGATAACCGAGAGCTTTGCCATCTCTACGAGCCACAAAATCTGGCTGCTCCGTAGCGAGTTTGGCGCTTTCGCCCAAAGCTTCAATTTCCAGCCAAATTCCAAATTCAATGCCGAGTGCGCGAATTTTTTCACCGATTTTTTCAAGACCGCTTGGAAAACGTTCTAGATTTCTTATCTTCCAATCTCCACGAAGTTGGTGCCAGTAAGTGTTTTTTTCAGAGGGGCCAAACCAGCCGGCATCTAGAACTACGGTTTCTATACCAGAGAGTTGGGCGATCGCAGCATTTTCTAATAAAATCGCTTCATTGATCTCGGCATCTTCATAGGGCCACCAAGAGTTCCACTCGGTTAGAAGTTTGGGTCGTTGATGAGAATCTGACTTTCGAAATTGCGTTATAAAATTTCGCATCGCCAGATCTACCCCACCGGAAGCTACCGATGTCGTGAAAACTTCCAAATCTTCGCTCTCACTTTCTACTGTGATATCTAACTGCGAACCACGTGGGTTGATAGTTATCTGCCAATTTCCAGACCAAGCAACTCCCAGAAAAAATATTCGCTCCCCCGCTTCAATGATTAGAAATGGATGGTGACCTTTACTCGATCGTCCCGCAATCACGGCAATATTTAAGGGAATAGCTGCACTCTGCTGGCAAGGTGTCCATTCAGAACCCCAGTCTGAACTCCAGTAGTGAATCACCGTCGCTGCGAGATCATCAAAACCAGATAGAGATTCTTGGTAGCCGATCATGAAGAAGAGCCGATACCAGTTGATGCTCCCCGGACCAGATATTTCGAACTCATAGCTAAGAGGATCAGGGTGGGAATTGCCGTAATGCATAGAGCTGCCGCAACTAAGGGCTGATTGGTTGTGTAGCGACCGCCAATACTGGCCAATGCTGGAGTAAGTAATCTCTGCGATTGGTCCGGCAGAATCAAGAAGGCATATAAGAGTTCATTCCACATCCCTAAGAATTGTAAAACAGCTAACGTGGTAATGCCGGCAGCTGCATTTGGAAGTGCGATCAAGAAGAAAGATTTGAAAAATCCGGCGCCATCAATTCGAGCCGCATCTAAAATCGAATCGGGGACGGCGCTGAAAGTAGATTTCAGAAAGAAGACACCAAATGGGATATTTGTACCGATATAGACAAACATCAGACCATACAAGTGGCCGACTAAAGAAAATTTGGAGAGCAGAAGATAAATCGGAATAATCAAGATTTGGCTTGGCAGGAGCATCACTGCAATAAAAGACCAATTAATTGCCTTACTTCCCGGAAAATCATATTTGGCAAGAGCAAATCCGGCAAAAGCGGCGAAGATTAAAGCTGTAAATAGACTTAGTCCCACAACAATTATGGTGTTTTTAGCTGCAGTGCCGAGTGAATAATTTTCAATCAAGATTCGGTAACTATCAATTGTAAAGAATTTTGGCAATCCATATGCATTCTTGACATAGTCCTCTAGGGTTCGAGCCGAAGTCATGGCAACGTATAACAATGGATACAAAGTGGTAATTGCGACGCTCAAGAGTGCTAGGAATATCAAGAGTCTCGTGTATCCGCTAAATTTTCGCATCTCTATCTACCGCTATCGTTCTTAAGATATTTACTCTGGGTGATTGTGAGTAAAGCGATAATGACAAAAATCATTATGGCTAGCGCCGATCCTTGCCCCATATCATTTGCCGAAAAAGCCTTCTGAAAGACTAAATAATCCAGCGTAGTTGTGGAGTACAACGGCCCACCAGCGGTCATGACAAAGATAAAACCAAATAGAGAGGTAAAGGTGAAGAGAGTATTAATGACTGTAACAAAGGCCAACTGCTGTCGAATACTTGGAATAATGAGGTACCAAAACCTTTGCCACCAGCCAGCTCCATCGACTTCGGCAGCGGCAAATAAGTCACTATCTATTGTCATTAACCCACTCAGGAGAATCATCATGGCGTAGCCAAAGCCCGCCCAAATTAGCGCTAGAACTACCACAAAAATCGCCGTGTTTGCTTTAGCAAAGAAGTTAATGGGCTCAAATCCCAGGGTGATTAGTGCCGAGTTAATGGGGCCATTTAGCGTGAAGGCCGAACGAAACATCAAACCGATTACCGATGCCGAGAGCACCGAGGGAAGAAAGAAAATAATTCTAAAGAAGCGCCAGCCCCAGATTTCTTGGTAGAGCAGGACGGCGGTAAAGAGACCTAAAAAGATCACCATTGGAATGGCAACGAGAAATTTGAAATTGGTAACAAAAACCTGATGCACCAATGGGGCAGTGATGATGTCAAGGTAGTTATTTAACCCAATGAATTTCGAGGTAACGCCATCGGTCTTTTGGAAAGAGATCCAAATCGCATAGCCAATCGGAAAGAAAAGCAACGATGCCACAACGAAAAAAGCAGGGAAAACTGCCAAGAAACCAATTCGCTGTTTTTGCCGCGCCAGGCTCCCACGTGGTGCAAAACCTCCGACCCTGCCTGTGAAAGTTGGCCCCGAGGTGGAGCCAACTTTCACTAAAGCAGGTGAGGTCATGCTATTTAAGGCCTATTCTCATCCAGAGATGCTTGTAACTGCTTTACCGCATCGGCCGGAGTTGTCTGACCGAGGGCAACGGAGGCATTTAACTTGTAGAACAAGTCAATTGTTGGTCCAGGCATGAGGTTATCGAATGGATAAACCTGTGGATTCTTTGCTACGTCTTTGGCTTGCGCCTTTAGCAAAGGATTCACAATTACAGAGGCATCAGCTTTGACGTGATTTGATGGCTCTGTTTGAGTGGTCTTTACATATAAATCGATCGTCTTAGCCTGCATCAAGTACTTAACGAACTTAATCGCTTCAACTTTGTTCTTGCTGTACTTTGTAACTGAGACTGCCACATTTGTTCCACCGGCTAGAATCTTTGGATATTTAGATCCAGCAAGTTGTGGAATTGCGAAAGTACCAACATTTGTGCCCATGGCTTTAAAGATTGGATCGTTATCCCAACCGCCATCAATAACCATTGCGCCCTTGCCGGCTAGGAATCCACCTAAACGATCTCCTTGGCCAACGGTAGTTGCATCAGTATTCGTAACTCCTGATGTGTAAAGAGATTGGTAGCCCTCATATGCTTTGCGCATCTCAGGCGAATCGATCTTGGTCTTTCCGGTGTACATATCGAAGAAAGCATTAGGACCAAGTAGTCCACCAGCTAGCGATGCAATTACCCACGCTCCGGTATAGCCCTCCAAGTTTGTTTCATAGATTGGGTTTGCCACACCAGCGGCTTTGAGTTTCTTCGCTAATGAAATAAATGCTTCCCAAGTTTTAGGCGGGTTCGTCATATCGATACCACTATCTGCCAAAACTTTTTTATCATAGAAGATATAGAAGTAAGAGCCGGCACCATAAGGCATTGCTAACAATGGTCCTTTTGGATCGTAACCCGCACGCACGGTTCCGGTTCCCTTGATGAGAGCTAACTCTGCCTTTGTAAAATATTTATCGAGTGGCTCTAAAAACGCAGCAAAGGAGAGCGTATTTCCGCCCGCAAAACCGATTTTTATATCAGGGCCATTTTTTGCAATTGAGGCCGCCCGGAACTGAGTATCAGATACTCCGCCATCAATTTCAGAGATATTGATTGTGACATGTGGATTTAGTTTTTCGTAAGCGGTTTTAGCTTTAAAGATAAATGAGTTCTTAGTGTCCATTACACCATCTACCAGGTGCCCCATCAATCCTGGATCCCATACTTTTATTGTTACTTTCTTTGGTGCAGCATTTGCGCTGATGGCGTAGCCACTCATTGCAAATGCCAGGGCGCCAGCACAAATAATGCTGATCGCTTTACCCATTCTGCCTTTGATCATCGTTGACCTTTCCTGTTAGTTAGTATTACCTGACCTGCATTGAATTACCACCGATTCCACATCTGTCGGTGATCTTGTGCCCATGCATATGCAGCAACAGTCCAGCCTTGAATCATTTGTGGTGGCTGAACAATTCGATTAAAGCCGCTCCCAAATCCATCAGCAGCACCTTCAATTTCAATGACTTCGGAGTTCACCCAGCCGTGCAGTGGGGCATCACTTCGAAGTAGCTCTGGAAATCCGCCGATTGAATCTATAGCTGCGACAGTTCGCCCAATTAACGCCGTGGCCTGCGGTAAAAAACCGTGGCGAAGAAGCCCTCTTCCCGCAAATACGCCATCCATCGGCCAAGCAGATCCGGTGTGGTAGCCGCCCGGACGGTAAGAGGGGTGGTTGCTCGCAAGTGTTCGCAATCCAGCTGGACCTAACAATTGTGGATCGGTGAGTGCATCTGCAATCACCTTTCGATACATATCCCAATCAGGACCATCTAAAATTCCAGAATCTAATAATCGACCTTGATTGCTAGCTTGCGAATCCAGTGGAGTTTGTTTGCCGCTCTCACTTCGCTCGGTTGCAAGTGCAAAGCGATCTCCCAGCCACATGTGTTCGATTAATTTCAATCGGACTTGGTGTGCCTTCTCAATTAACTCTTCGCCATTGAGTGGCCAATCTAAATATGGTCTCAGCAGATATAGCTGAGCAGCACCGGTAAGTGCGTCATAAGTTTCGGCGGTAGTTTCAACTGATGCGAGCGAGCCTTCGCCAGCAATTGTGCCATCGGCATGTACGTAAGAATCTCCCGAGTCTTTCCAGAATTGATTTTTTATTCCAGTTGGATTCGAGCGTTTTGATTCAATGAGTTGAGATGGTGATTCAAGGCGCGAGAGAATCCATTTTGTAGCAAGGACTGCGCGTTCGCCTAAGGTTTTATTTCCCAGCTTAATATCTAATAACCCTGGTTCTTCCAGTGTCTCTTTTGAAAGCGCCTTAAGCCAAAGTGGCGTGCTATCGACCGACCCAAAATAAGGAAAAGACCAACCTTCGCTCGCCATAATTTCACGAGCTCGCTCATCACCTAGATCACGGATCTCGTGTGCGATTCGACCTGGCTCTTCTTCGCTCTGTGCCACAAAATTTTCACCTTGTGCTTCACCGAGTGCGCAAATTACGCCGCGTCGTAGACCGGGAACCCGAGCACCAAGAAAATCTGCGATTATTAGTGAATCGCGTCCGAAGAGACATCTAAATAAATTTTGCTCATCAACTCCTCGATGATGATCAAACGGAACCGATGCATATGGAATTAACCACGGTCCGCGATAAGAGAGAATCCATGGAATAACAACTTCCAAAGGCGGACGAAAACGCGGATCAAAGACGGGATCACTCGGGGAGAGAATTAAGCGGCGTGAATTAACTCGTTCGCCATCTTTAATATCCGTATCTGCCACGACCGCCGCCTCATAAAAGAGCCACTACTGGTGAGCTTTTTTATGAGTGTAATAATGTAAATTTTTCATTACAAGAACCGCAACCTATGTAATTATTTTGTTACATTAACTGTAGTTGAGCGGATAGCCAGCTCTGGCGCTAACTCTTCGCGGATAAGCTCCCTCTCTTTATCATGCGAACGCAGAATCTCGACCGCGCGCCTTCCGCTGGCATCTAAATGCGTACGCACGCTCGTGATCGCCAAAGCGCGAGCAGCATCTGTATCACCATATCCAATCAGGGCAAGATCCTCAGGCAGTGAAAGGTTTATTTCGCGGGCAATGACCATTGCCGAGATGGCCAAGCTGTCACTATCGGCAAAGATTACATCTGGCCTGTTCTTTCCTTTGAGAATTTTTCTAATCTCAATCTCCGCCTCAGAAGAATTCGGGTCGACGAGCAGTTCGATACTTGCCTCTTTCTTTCGTGGATCTAAGCGATCCCTAAATGATTTCAATCGAATGCCGGGGTTAATATCCATCGGCGTTGGTCGTGCTCCTAAAAATAGAATGCGCGCAGCTACTCTCTTATTTAAAAAATCGGCAACGAGTTCGCTACCTTTTTTATCAGAAGTTAAAACACGAGAAAATCGCGAGTCATCATTATCGATGAGAACCGTTGGTAAGAGAAATCTCTGCAGATAGGCAGCCACTTGATCTGCAACCGGAACCCCAGCAAAAATAATTCCCTCAATTCTCTTGGTGACAACTAATCTCTTTACATAATCAATTGAGCCCATCGAATCATCAACATTATAAAGGAGTAGTTCGTGAGGCCAGGCCTGCAGCGCATTTGAAATTCCGCGTAATCTCTCCATCTCGCCTTCGTGATTAAATAAGCGAGTAAAGACCGCGATGCGCAACATAGATAAGTCTCGTTCAAGAATACGGGGAGCTTTGTAATGAAGCGCAGCAGCGGCCTGACGGATAGTTGCGACTGTCTCTGGTTTTACAAGCTCTGGATTTGAAAAGCATCTTGAGGCCGTGGCAATACTTACCCCGGCATATGCGGCAACTTGCGCCAGGGTTGCTCGTCTACTCATGAACGCTCACAGATTGAGCATAATTAGAAATTGCTTATTTGGTCAACCTTTAAGACGCTGGTGAAATTAAGTATTGCGAGTAGGCAGAAAGCGTTAAGAAGGTCGGGAAGTGATCTTCATCCAAACAAATCTGGCGGAAGATAACTACTGCGTCATCAAAACGATCGTTCTCATTGCGCTCAAGCCCATTTAGGATGTCGAAGATCAGTTGCTCGACTAGGCCGTGGGTGATGTGGGTTCCTTCGCGAGTAATAACTTCGTAGCGAATCCATTGCCAGATCTGGGATCGGCTAATTTCAGCAGTTGCCACATCTTCCATCAGATTATCGATCGCAGCAGCACCTGTGCCACGCAGCCAAGATTCAATGTAGCGAAGACCAACTGCCACATTTGTGCGCAGACCAGCATCAGTTACATCTCCACCAATTGATTGAATATCAAGTAGTTGATCAGGTGTCACATGAACGTCATCGCGCAGACGATCAACTTGATTTGGCTTTGTGCCAAGGACCGCGTCGAATTCGGCTTGGGCAATTGCAATTAAGTCCGGATGAGCAACCCAAGTGCCATCAAAACCATCGGCTGCCTCGCGAGCCTTATCGGTCTTAACTGCCTCGAGTGCGCGATCGGTAACTTC
>Ga0209550_10005247_pt1 | contig 12160 bp, 12 predicted proteins | sample LauGreSuBDMM15SN_2_FD_187567 | JGI IMG/M metagenome (GOLD analysis project Ga0209550, IMG submission 187567) | Freshwater lake microbial communities from Lake Michigan, USA - Su13.BD.MM15.SN (SPAdes) (version 5) | ecosystem: Environmental > Aquatic > Freshwater > Lake | place: Lake Michigan... | reverse complement strand
ATTATATGTTGAATTAAATTTGAAGATTTAGAAAAAGATGGAAAAACTAAATTCAAGATTTAATTTAATTCAACATACATACATAAAATAAAATATTTGGTAATGGTATAACAAAAGATGGCAAGTAATAAGATGACCGATGCGGATTGGGCCATGATGGATAAATCAACATTAGAGGCGAAAGAATGGATAGAAAACAATTCAGAACATTTAGCTAAACTCGATGAATGGTTAAATACCGAAGTGAAAGTAGGCAATACCGGTTACAATAAATATTACGATGGCAACATACGCGAGTTAATTTACGTGCTAGGGATGCAGCACTATGCTATATGTGAGTGTATCAAAAAAAAAATAGGGGAAGAACCGTTCAATGTCGGACATTTTCTTGAGGGATTCATCGACCGTATTTCACCTTCTGATAAAGTTACTGCACAAAATTTATCAATTCTATGCACTGCAATTTACAAATTAGATGAAGACAAAGTGAAATCACTTCATGATATGTTATGTTTGAGGAACGCTAAAGGACAATCTCAATTTGACTGGACAGCATGGAGCATACTAGTCAATGACGCAAGAACAGCGAAAGGGTATTTGAAACACTCCGGCACTTCAGCTTCGGTTAGCCCCTGGTATAGACAGGCGGAAACTGAGGGAGGCGGCCGAAAATTATCACGCCGTAGAAAATCCAATCCAAAATCGAAATCGAAGCACAAGCATAAGCGGCGCAGTTATAAGAAAAGTAGTTATAGAAGACAAAGACATTAAAATATAATAATATTCTCTCAATCTCTCTAGAAACGAATGTATAAACTATTTATTTTGAAATGATAATCATATTTTCTCACACCAATATATATAGAATAGTTTACATTTGAAAGATTAGAGAGATTAGAGAGATAAATCATTTATTACAAAATAGAAAATTATTCAACTATAAATAAAAAAAAGACGACGAATGAATGTTGGATTTGCAGAAAATTTTTATTACACTTTACTGTATGTATTTTACATGATGTATATACTAGTTGTTTTAAATTTAACATATTTTAAAATCGTAACTGCATATTTACCACTTATACAGTCGACATTGAAATATTTTGTCATTCTATTTTTGATGATTCGTTTTAATCCTTATTCTCACGAGAAGTTTACTGAATTTGATAAAAAAATTGTTTTTTCTGCATCGTTTTTCCTGTTGTCGACAACCGCAGTCACAGATTTCTTGTTGTCCTACTTTAACAAAACTGTCGCACATAAAGTGGGAATTGATATTAAAAAAATGTGAATAAACTTGAAATGATAAAAAAGGATTTATAAAACTATCTGGAAAAATATAAAAATATCTGAAAAAATATTTTTATAACTTGAATATACCATCGTGATTTAATCACAAGTGTTTAAGAAGATGATGGGTGGGTTTTAGATCCATTCATTATACCGCCGACACCTTCGCCGCCACTATAATTATCGGGACTCAATTTTGACATGGCGCCACCCCTGTGATGCTTCCTAGACCTGTTGTGGCTCTTGCGCATTCCTTTCCTGCTTTTACCGCTTCGCCCGTGTCTGCGCTTGTGTGATTTTTTCATACCGTGTGATGCAGCTAATGCGTGATGAGACGAAGACGAAGACGAACCCTTTTTATAGGTAAGTTTTGCCTTCTTCATTGCAGTTCTCAAACGATTGGGAGTATCCTTGGGAATTGTTTCGAGCGCTTTTTTCACCTCCTTCATCCATTCTGTCATAACCATTTTAATATAGAGTTTATATATTACCTAAATATTAAATTTTTAATAATAAATTTTAATATTAAATTTTTAATAATAAATTTTAATAATAAATTTTAATAATAAATTTTAATAATAAATTTTAATAATAAATTTTAATAATAAATTTAGTAAATATTATTATTAAAAACCGAATTCGTGAATTAACTAAAAATTCCATGAAATAGCTCTAAAGTGTTGCCAACGCGCAAATTTCTAAATTCTTATATTATTCTTATTTTTTATTAAAACGTGTTATCCAAACGTGTTTTCTTCCGAACAGCACACATACAAGAAACCATCGTCGTCTTTATTTGTTTCATAAACACTCGAAATAACGGTTGTAACCGGAATCAAACGATTATTAATAAATATAAATAATGCACACGCGGGATTCAAATTCATTTTCATTCGAATGGCAGTTAATAGCTGCCCCATTGTAAATCCATTTGGAATAACAAATTTTGACTTTTCAATGGGTTTGGAAAGGTTTGTAAAGTCGATATAAATGGGAACAGAGTCCTTGTACTTGTTCAAAATATTGGAAGATTGTTTTCGCCGCTCTTCAATCGTGTACTGATTCTTGAACTGACTTGTCATTGTCGTATTAGTGCTGTTTGTTTTTGATCTGGAAAACATGATGATGTTGAATATATATTAGTAATAAAAAAATCTTTAATATTATTTATAATATTATTTAATTATAATATAATATTATTCTAAAAAATAATTTATAATAATCCATCTAATATAATTTAAAAATATAAATATAAATATACCTAAATTCTTATACGCACTCCTAAATAAATAAATATTCGCCGCCTTAATGTTTCAAAATGGAAACCGACACGTGGAGTTGGTGCCGGATTTAGATTTAGATATTCGAAACTACAAACTGGAAGACATTGTCAAATTATTTAAAATTCCGCTTGTATTCAATGAATCCGATATGCGAACCGCGAAACTTGCAGTTCTTCAAACCCATCCGGATAAATCGCAGCTTCCGAAAGAGTATTTTCTATTTTTCTCGAGCGCGTATAAAATGTTGTATCAAGTTTATGCGTTTCGATCTGGAAAAAATCGAAACAATAAAGAATCGTACAAGGAAATTGTGGACGAAGAAACGGTGGATGCAAGCGAGGATTCCATGAAGTTGTGTGTAGATAAAGTAAAGCGGTTGAGCGCCGCCGAATTTAACAAGCTTTTCAACGAACATTACGAAAAATGTAAAATTGAAATGGAAGAAGACGTGGGATATGAAGATTGGTTTCGATCGCAAAAACACGACGAAGATGACGACGGCGACGACATGATAAATGCATCTTGGGACCAACGCGTATCGCGGATTGATAAAAAAAAACAGACGCTGAGAGAAGGTTTGGCACTCGTCTCTAAAAATGATCTCGAATGCGTGAATATTTATGGCGGTTCTACGAATGGATACGCGTTGGGACAAGGCGCGCCGGCGGAACATTCCAGCGGGCTATTCAGTTCTCTCCAATACGAAGATCTAAAAAAAGCGCATACTGAAACCGTGATACCGGTTACGCACGATGATTACGTGAATTCCAAAAAATTTAATAATACACAAGACCTTAAAGTGTTTCGTGATTTGAATTTAAAATCGTTCAACTATGATAAAGAAGAAGCAGTTAAAAAGAAGAATGCGCAAGCGTATCAAGAAGAGGAAGATAACACACACCGCGCATTCATGATGGCAAAGCAGGATGAAATCGCACAAGAAATGAATAAAAAATTTAATGGATCCTTTTTGAAATTTTTACAATAATTTTTCAGACACTTATGAGATAGTTGGAGTTAAAACATGCGAAATACTAAAACCAGTAAAGTGACAGCTACCAGAAACATGAAGCAAATGCTGCAGAATTTATTTTTACAGAATTGGAATCGTTGTCTTCTTCTTAATCTCCTTTGCATTCTGTTTCGCATGATTTCTTCGAGTTGTTGCTCTTGCTGATGTTGCGGCTGCTGCTGATGTTGCCGATGTTCCTGATTTTGTGCATTCGAACCCGGTGGTTGCGTTTTTACAATGTCGATTTCGCCACTAACTGAAATGTGTATTTTTTCCACTTCTTTTGCACACATTAAGCAGTTCATTCTAAATGTTCCGGCGACATCCGGTGGTTGAATGTAACCGCGTTGGTAACCGGTTCTTATGATGTCGGTCATTTTGGTCAACCTGTATTCATCAATGCACCTATGATGAACATTGTATTTGCAGGTTTGGCAAAAGTCGGTAATTTTTTCCTTCCCTTCAATGTCTTCAAGTTCTTCTGAAGTATAATTTCGACCACGAATCAGTTCCGCGGGCTCTTCAAACGTTTCATAACATATCACACACACACATGCTTCTTCTTCTTCTTCTTTTTTTTCTTCTTCTTCTTCCTGCTGTTCTCGTTCTTCTTCCTGCTGTTCTTGTTGTTGTTCAATGTTCTCAATATCATCATCAGAAAGTGGCGGTGCTGATGCGTATACACCTGCTGCTGCTGCTGCTATTAAATTTGATGATACCGATGTCAACGCCGACGCCTTTATCTCTTTTTCAGGACTCGGTAAAATCATATCGATTCGCACATCAAATTCTCCATCAACCGAAATTGATGAATCGTTGAAACCGCCTTCTTCGACTTCTTCGCTTTCTTCTTCTTCCTCTTCTAATGACGACGACGACGACGATGACGAGACAGATGAAGGCGACGAAAATGGTTGATTTGGATGTCGCAAAATGGAATGATGTTCTGGTAACTGATACCTTTTTGTTAAACAATGTGGCGGTTGATGTTTTTGCGATTCAAGTCGAATCAGCGAGACAATGTCAATCGCAACTGCTTCACTCATTGTATTTGTATTTTATAAGGATTCGTTTAGCTTGGCTTGTATGTAAATGTCTTCTAAAATTTCTGTCTTCTAAAATATTGTTATTGTCTTTATATCGATCAATTTTGACAATAACAATTTAATGTTTTTTTTTTCAATTTTATTGTAAACGATCTGCATTCGCATCAATGAGAGCGTTAGTAAAATTAATGTAAGTTTGTTTATTCGAATAATCAACTTCACCAACACCAGCAACAGATGGACGAATTGGGTAATATACAGGATGTTTATATGCGAGTGATTTTGTAATCTTATTAGCTAATACCGAGCTAAGTTGAAAATTTAATTCTACGATAACGGTTTGTCCCACCCAGTCCACACCCGGAGTTACGTCTCTTACGTTTATTGCAGCTTCAATACTATTCGATTTGACTGTAGGAACTTCCTGTAAATCGAAATACCCTGCTCCACTAATACTAATAATACTAATACGTCCAGAGACAGCTTCAAAAATTTCGTCTACGTTAAAAGCATCTTTAATAGGAACGTCTAATTTTACAAGGTCGGTAATGTCACTACCGGGCGTACAGAGTTCGGTAATTTTTGCAATAACATTGCGTGAAAAAGATAATACGACTCGATTCCCGTCTACGTTTATAATCTGCGCATTCTGATTCACGACACAATTAAAATTACGAGGTGACGGTGTCATCACTTCTGTTGATGAAAAATACTGATATCTATTTTTATTATTGACAGCATTACATGCCACCTCAATTGCGCCGTCAACATTACTAATATTACCCGTAATGTATTCTTTTTTATTACTATGATCGTTTACACCTTCTACAGCAAAAGCCACAGTATCACCATCACCAGTAGTATATGTTCCCATATAAGTTGATCCTGTGGTACTACTTGACTTCATAGTTCCATTTTTATAATAACATACAACGGTCTGTTGATTAGTAGCTTTATGAATCTTTCCACTATAAACCATTATTACACTATCATCAGTGTGAATAATTTCTTTTTTTCCTGTTGAATTTTGTTTTTTATCAGATGAAGGTAAAGAAGGATAATTTACACATCCAACGGAGTCGTACCTCCCGGCTGGCATAATGGCTTTGATTTGCGTAAACATTTGTGTTTTTTTTATTTATATAATTATAAACTATATAAATAAAAAAAAATTACCAAAATATTTTATTGTAATAATTTTATTAATTTAAATAAAATATCCTAAATGTTTTTGAATTAATTCAAAAAATATCTAAATATACATGGATTTCATCAGTGATGTCATCGGGTCGGCGCCGCTAGAATTCTTCATAAATAATTCAAACCCGTCCTTTATATCCATTTCGGAAATGCACCGTTTCATTTTACTTTTGCCCGCCAGCAAATTCTTCGAATGCGTAATTTTACACTTTACAAAAAGCAGTTCCATGTCACCGCCAAAAAATTTGAAACAGGTATAGTGTTCCTTCATAAACTCCTCGGTCAACGCACCGCGCTCTATTCCCCAGCCATTTTCCAACACTTTTTTTGTAAAAATGTCCACCAACTCTTTTGCATTATATGGTTCCATGGTGAAATGAATGCTAAAACGCCGTTCCAGTCCGTCATTCATTCCGAAAAAGTTGCGCTTGAGCTCGTCCTTGTACCCCGCAATCATTAAAATAAAATACTTGTCATCGCCTTCGCGCATTTCCGTCAAGCTTTGATTGATTAGGTCCAAGCACTCTTTGCTATACGAGTCCTGCGTATCTTTTCCGCTGCTGTTTCCAATGGAATACGCCTCGTCGATAAAAAGCACGCCGCCGCGAACCGATTTCAACACCTCTGCCGTTTTTAACGCGGTTTGCCCTAGGAACCCGGCAATCAAGTCACTTCGACGAACTTTTCGGAAAATGTTGTTTTTCAATACGCCCATCTTTAAATAAATATTTGCCAGCTTCTGCGCAAACTCGGTCTTGCCGATACCCGGCTCGCCGTAAATCGCGGTATGCAACAAGTCGTCATTTTTACGATTTAAACGCATGCTGTAATATAAAATAAGCGTGACAACTTGATTTTTGAATTCTTCTTGTCCAATCATCCCATTTAAATCCTCCATTTCCGGCAATAAATCCCGAATCATTGCTAAATCGATATTATACTCAATATGCGGTTCCAACTTGAATTCGGTTCCGACTTTTTTTCCCAGGTGGATTAAATCATCCAGCGTTTCCACGTCCATTTCAATAATGATTTTTGTTGTTATTTTTTGAACCGGTTGGCTTGCCGCAGGTGTTGCCGCAGGTCTTGATAAAATGCTTGAATAGTAGGGATACGACGACGATGACGAATTTCCTAGATGCCTTGGATACAATGTTGAATGCAGCGACGGCCGTAAAACCCCGTTGTACCCACCATTTTCATATATTTTTTTATTTTTTTTAATACTATTTTTTGTATTATTTTTATCCATTGTAACTTATATTTGTTTATATTATTATATCAATAAAATAAATAAATCTAATAAATATAATAATACGTCACCATTTTGTATCCATCTATTGTAATTTTCACCAAATGTTACTTCAAAATCACACAAGACCGAAACCGAAACCGAATATACCTCCGTGTTCTTTTTCCCAAGATTTATTGTAGGGGGGGGGGGGTAAAGTTTGCTGCATTTGTTAAGTGTGCTTTCAATCATTCTCTTTCAAATTGAAAAACGTTCGTCAGATCCGCTCTATACATAAGGTTTTACTATTATTAAATTATCAATTATTTTATTAAAATTTAATTCGATATTATTATCAATAAATTTGCCTTTTTCATCAAAAGCGTTCCATTCTTCTGGTATTTTGATGTCAATATCTAAAGGTATCATTTTAAATGCTTTTGATACTTCACGTATTTGATTAAGAGTGCTAGATCCTCCAGTTTTGCCTCCTGAATAAGCAATAAATGAAATCTTTTTGCCATTCCATTCTTTGTATAAAAGATCTAAAGCATTTTTTAAAACACCAGGATAACCAGAATTATATTCTGGTACTATAATAATATAAGCATCCGCTTTGCTAATAGTATCAGACCACCTTTTAATTTTTGGGTCATCAATACGATCTTGCATCTTTGGAGCTACTGGACTATCTAAAAAGGGTAAATCAAAATCTCTTAAATCTATTTTTTCAATAAAAACATCAGTTCTTTCTTCTATAGCATTTGTTAATGCTTTATAAATTTTTTCTGAAGTTCTCCCTTGTCTTGTAGATCCTAATATTATTTGAATTAATGGTTTATTAATAGGTTTCATTTTGATGCGATCCAAAATAGTGATATTTACTTTTCCTTCAGGAATTCGGTTTAAATTTATACTATCTTGCGCATGTTTTCCTGATGCATCGAATTGATTTGCCGAAGCATTCATTCTTAACATCTTTTTACCATTTTTTCTAACAACTTTAAGGTTTGATAAGTGTACGAAATTTACGAAACCATCAGATTCTTGCGATGAAATTACAGCAAGAAGTTTAATCTCACTTTTATTTTTAATATCATCTGTAATTTTCTTAACGGCTTTATCAGGGGTAGCCACTACACTTGATACTTCGTTGTTTTGAATAGAAAGAATTCTAGAATCAAGATTCATAAATAATATATAAACATCACTCCCTTTTGACTGTCGTTTTTCGAAACTTCCATTAAGGATATGCGTAGAAAGATTACTACTAAATGCTTGTTCAATCATTTGTTTCAGTTTCATTTTATATTTTATATAAATATTTTCCTTTTTTTCTAAATTTTAATTATAATGAATGAATGAGAAAACGTATTATTATCGTTCATTCAGTCAATCTGCACTTCTTTGCCAATGTTTTTAATCAAACGTTTTTCGCTTGTTTCCGGGATTGGCGTGCAAACGTGGTTCAGTGTTAATAAAAATTTATCGTTTTTTACGGATGTTGTTTTTGTAACTTCGGGATCGGAATCCTTCCACTCTTTCAACCTTTTAATTTGTTTTCGAGAGATGGCGCCAATGGTGCCCTTCAATTTGATATTTCCTTCGTCCTTCTCCCATTTTTCTTCGTCTTTGATATACATGACATCTCGTTTGTGATCCGTGCAATGAATCGGGCGTTTATAAATGTCCAGCTCTTTGAGACCCCGGAGAAAAATATTCTCCACGCTGTCTTCAAGCGTCTTTTCTCTCGTCACGCTGAGATCATCCAACGTGATTTGGAGAGAATTGATAAAATCGCCAATATTGAGAGCGTCTTTGCACTGCTCGTTTAAAAACACATTCAAGTTGAATTTTTGTTTAATGCTCATGTGGTTATGATTATTGGTAATCAAATTTGTGTTGTTGGTCGCACAAACCATGGGAATCATTTCAACTAGCTGTTTGTGATACTGCTCTTGCTGTTCGCGCATGAATTTTTGCTGCTCGCGCATGAGTTCCTTCATTTCCGCATTGTCTTTGATGAGTTTCATAATTATATTGTCCTTTGTGCAACACAGGTGGCGTTTATGTTTTCTCAACCCGCTAGAAGATTTAAATATTTTTCCACACTCGCATTCGTGAACTCCACTATCATTGCACTCGTCTATTGACACAGCGTCACTTTTTTCATAAATATCAATCGCACGAGAATTAGCAACGGCAATAGAATCATGAATTACAAACTTGTCTTGACATCTTTCGTGGACACTACTCTTATTAGTGCTTTTTTTATTCATTTTAACAGCAACGTTTTCATTGTTTGCATTTTCTGTATTTTTTATATGCTTTTTTGTTTTAAGGTGTCGTTTATAATCACTATCATAGTTGCATAAAAATACACACTCTTTACAAATAAATACCGTCATTTTTTTATCGTTTAAAAATATTTTTTAATTACATATACTAAAGAGATATATATTTACATTTCTAAATATTTTTATTTAATATTTTTTTACATTCATCTTATAAAACCTTTGCCCTTACATTTTAATAAAAATAAAATAAAAATAAAAATAAAATAAAAATAAAAATAAAATAACATAACATAGTAATGTATAATAAATATAAAAACAATGAATTTATTAATAAACCGGTTAAAAAAGTAAAATTGGTTATTCTCGGAAATTCTGGTTCCGGTAAAACATGCATGGTTCAAAGAATGATATATAACACATTCAATATTAATTCTACTTCAACCATTGGTGCAGCGTATAGCATTTACAACGTTGAAACGAATATCAGGGTTGAAATGTGGGACACCGCCGGCCAAGAACGTTTCCATTCGCTGCTTCCAATGTATGCTCGCGGGGCAGAAATCATCATTGTCGTCATTGACGTTGAAAAAAATATCGACGAACAAATTTTAAAATGGAACAAGTACATTCAAGACAATGAGAAACTATTTTCACAATATTCTAAAATGTTTCTTATATTCAATAAACATGATTTGAACCCCGGGTTTGAAATTCCGACGGCTATAGTGAATCAGCCACAATTCACTTTCATTACGCTGGTTTCCGCAAAAACGGGGCACAATATCGATAAATTAAAATTTCACTTGGAACTTAATGCGAAAAAGATTGTAGACGAGAGTGCGCGCAGAAGCCACGAGTTTGCCGCCAACAACACGAATCGAAATAGTCGAGGAACGAATAATGGAACAAATGGTAATACAAATAGTAATAGCGATGACAACACTGCAAATGATACTATATTTGGCTCAACATTTTCAAATATAAATATGAAAATAAATCTTGACCTTTCAGAATACAAGGAAAAAATGAAAAGATATTACGAAAATCCGCATTGTTAAAAATAAAAATAAGAAAAATAAAAATAAGAAATAATTTTATCATATTATGAAATGTTGAATCGAGCTTTATGAAATGATCCGGTGGGAATTGTCTTGATAAGTTTTAGCTCTTTACTAGGGTTGGGTGAAAGCGCAATGTCTTCAGAAGAGACATAGAAAACGACCTGGCCGCATTTATTTACAAGGGCGCGCTTAATTACAAACACGTGTCTGCACGGAGCGCATTTGTGAAAAGGGCAATCATCCAGTTCCATGACGGCGGTGAGGGTAACTGGTACGACGTCAGAAGATGGTGCACAATTTGTTTGACCCGCGCATTTAGCATAGCAATCGTTACTATATATTTTACCATTTTCACAGATGACGGGATTGTAATCTTGTGTACAAATGCAATCGGGATTGGGCGTAGTAGTAGCGTCATCGTTCACAAAATTGCGTTTTACCCACGAAGTTGCCTTGACTTCTTTTACGATGCAATTATTGTTTAACTCGGCCGAACTATCGGACCACGCTTGATACGTAAAAACTGTGCTAATCTTCTTTTTACTAAATGTGATTTTATGAGTATAGTCGTCACTAGATACTTTTTTAATTGTTACATTACCAGATAAAATCTGGCCAGATTCGCGTTTAGAAGGAGGAGGAGGAAGAGTACCAGGATAATTTGAACCACTTGCATCACGTTTTGACGTTTTACCGTCACTGCAGCATCCATATCGTGTTCCTGCGCAACCACCAATTAATATCGACATTTTATAGTGTTGTATAATTTTTTTTTTATAATAATATTATACCATATAAATTTATTATAAAAAATCATTATAATAAATCATTATTTACATATTTACGTAATTTACATAATGTTGCGATTTACACTTTTTGGGAGCGAGTGTCCAAACAACAGCATATAAACGAATGCTAAAGCGGCGATCAACATACTCCTGTCTTGCGCCATGCTGTAACTTTGTTTAAGAATGAATACCATGACAAAGTAGAGTAAAACTCCTAAAATCACGGAATGGAGCAAATGGTCGAAACTGGAATTCATTATTTTAATTTTTATATTGTATATTTTATATTGTATGTTTATAAAATAAAAATAAATGTAATAAAAATTAAAATAATTCAGTAGTATTCCTAATATTCCTTCTAAAAAAAGCTTCCGCCCAAGTGCTCGTTGGCAGCAGCCGGCTCAAACTCGGCCACCATTCCGGGCGGCATACCGGGCGTCGATGCTCCGACCAGCGGATTGTTTTGTTGCGCGTACATGGCATTAAAATCGGGTGAGCGCTGCTGAAGCTGTGGGGGCGGTGGGGGACCATTCAACATGTAACTGCTAGAAGGTGGAGCGCCACCACCATTAGAAAGCGGCTGCGTGACTCGAACTTGGCCGCCACTGTTACCGCCCTTCTTTTCTTTCATGCTGGAGTTTCCGTCGACCACGTCTTCAAAGCGGTCAATCAAAATGAGCGTTTTGGCGCCGAGCTTGTGTTTGGACATGGAAATAAAAATAAACAAGAGAATGAGAATAAGTTGAATTACGCTAAAGTCGCCGTACTTTAAACCGCTATACGTCGGAAAATAGCAAATGATTCGATGGATAAAATAAAAGGAAAACAGAATGAAAAACAATTGTCCAAACATTTCTGCTAAAATAACCAGCGATCCCTTTTCTTCCTCCACATCCGGAATGTAATAGTGATTCACATAAAGGACAATAATCACGGGTATTATTGCTAATAC
>Ga0209550_10005246_pt1 | contig 12162 bp, 11 predicted proteins | sample LauGreSuBDMM15SN_2_FD_187567 | JGI IMG/M metagenome (GOLD analysis project Ga0209550, IMG submission 187567) | Freshwater lake microbial communities from Lake Michigan, USA - Su13.BD.MM15.SN (SPAdes) (version 5) | ecosystem: Environmental > Aquatic > Freshwater > Lake | place: Lake Michigan... | reverse complement strand
AAGCAGCACCGATCAAACCCATCGCACGCGAACGCTCCTCCGGCGCGGTGATATCCGCCACGTAGGCCTGCGCGGTTCCGATACTGCCGCCGGAGAGGCCGTCAATAATGCGGCCCACAAAAAGCATCGTGAGGGTTTGACCGATTCCCATGATGATAAATCCAACGGCGGTTCCAAGGGTGCTGAGGAGCAAAACTGGCCGCCGACCGAATCGATCCGATACCTGGCCCAAAATCGGGGAGGCAAAAAATTGCACGAGGGAAAATATCCCGAAGAGCCAACCGATCTCCCATGTGCTCGCGCCGAAACGTTCAGCGTAAAAGGGAAGCACGGGAATAACGACCCCGAAGCCGACCATATTAATAAAGATGGTGAGAAAAATGATTAACAGACTGGTTCGTTTCGATGGCATATCAGGGATAATCAGCGGATGGATTGGATGGTGTGTCGGCGGATAGCGCCGCGCGCAGGATTTCGATCTGTCGGGTCAGGTCGAGGGGCGCTTGGGTCTTTTGTTTTTCCGATTCTAAGGCGATGGAGGCAACAATTTTTTCCATTCGTTCCATGGCTAGGTTTTTTAGCAATACCACGACGCTGGATCCTGGTGTGACCAGATTCATGTAGCAGATGAGGGATTCGCCGTCCCCGTAGCGTTCAATGCGAAGATTTCCCACTGCCGCTTTTGTTTGAAGGGCCTTGAGAACCCGCCAAGAAATTCGATAGGAATCTGGTTGAAGCATCTCGACTTCATTCCGAGCCGTGTACATTTCGTCAGGCAAAATGGGAACCTCCACTTTGTAATCGACCTCAAACACCCGAGGGGAATGTCGCTTTGAGATTTGGGATTCCAAGACATCGGGAATGTAGGACTTGGCCTTTTCGAAGTCAAAAAAAACGGCAGCCACCTCCTCCGGCGAGGCATGAACGCGTTGATACACTCGCACTCGCGGCCAGGGTTGATCTGGGAGATCCTCGCGGATGACGACTTGGGATCCTGCATCCACCGCGCTTAGTTGCTCCGGACTCAACTCGTCCGTGAGCGCCGCGCCGAGCAACCTCCCAGCAACGCCAAGCGCGAACAGCATTTGAATAAACAGAAAGCGAAACCTCATATTCCAGCACCAGAAAAGCAGGAGATCGCCGACAGGCAAGAATGCGATATCAAAAATCTCTTCCGCTCCGGTTGCGAGTTCTATTAAATATCGGTTTTTAACGGGAATATGGCAAAGCAACAGACGATCCTCTTGGTGGATAGGGACACCGACTTTTTGGAATGGGCGCAAAATCAGTTGCGAACGAAAGAGACGCGCGTCTTGGTCGAGACTTCCTCCGATGCAGGCTACAAGACGTTCTGCCTAGAAGAACCGGAATTGGTTTTTGCGGAGATGAACCTGCATCCGTTCACTGGCATGGAATTGCTCGCCCGCATCCGAAAACACTCACCCAACGCGCTCGTCATATTGACCAGCGCCTTCGGCACAACCCAGTCTGTGATCGAGTCGATGAAAATGGGCGCTTTCGATTTTGTTCGTAAGGAACAACTCCCCTTCAACATCAAGGTTGTAGCCGATGCCGCCCTCCAAGCCGCTGCGGAAGTGAAGGCGGCCAATGCGTTCAAGCCGCAACTTACCGTCGAACAACATCGCGATGATATCGTCGGCTGCTCGGAAGCCATGCAGCAGGTCTTCAAGATGATCGGTCGCGTGGCTGGAAGCGATGCCGCTGTCATGATCACGGGTGAAAGTGGATCGGGAAAAGAACTCGTCGCCTGCGCCATTCACAGCTACAGCGCGCGAAGCAATAAAAGCTTCCTCGCTATCAACTGCGCCGCGATTCCAGACAACCTTCTTGAAAGCGAACTTTTTGGACATGAGAAAGGCGCGTTCACGGGAGCGCACAGCCAGAGAATCGGTCGATTCGAGCAATGCAATAAGGGCACGCTTTTCCTAGACGAAATCGGCGAAATGCCCCTGCAAGTTCAAAGCAAAATCCTGCGTGTGTTGCAGGAGGGCGAGTTCTCCCGCGTCGGAGGAAATGAAACGCTCAAGACGGATGTGCGAATTGTCTGCGCTACGAATAAAAATCTTGAGGAGGAAGTCACGAAACGCAACTTCCGAGAAGATCTCTTCTACCGCCTCAATGTCGTTCGTATTCCAATCCCGCCCCTCCGCAAACGTGCGGAAGACGTGAAACTCCTAGCCGAGTATTTTTTGCAAAAGATCGCAACCCACAAGCACGCTCCTCCCCTCAAGCTCTCCGAGGAAGCGCTTCGGGTGATGGAGGCCTACCCGTGGCCGGGAAATGTGCGCGAACTTGAAAACACCCTTCAACGCGCGGCCGTGATGTCGACCGCTGACATCCTTTTGCCTAAAGACATTCCCTTAGGTGCGGGGGATCCGGAGGTTTTCTCCAAAGATAGACCGAGTGATTTTAACATGATGTCACTTGAGCGTGCCATGGAGGTTCTCTTTCAAGCCGCCAGCCAAGATAACGAGCTTCCGCTTCTCCCGTGGATCGAGCGTGAGTTCACCCTCCGAGCGATGCAAAAGACCGGCGACAATCAGGTGCGCGCGGCCAAGCTTCTCGGCATCACCCGGGCCACACTCCGAAAGCGACTAGACCGCAACAGCGGATCCGAAGACGAAGAGGAATGAAAATCCAAGCAGGCCCATTCTTATCATGAGCCCCCTTTCGCCAAGCTGCGAAGACGCAAAGTCACCCAGCGGATCTTGGAAACTCATTAATGGCATTTGGGAAACGGCGAGTTCCGTCGATCTCACCGATAGGGGCTTTCGCTACGGGATGAGTGTTTTTGAGACAGTGGCCGTTGTAGATGCACGACCACTATTACTTTCTGACCATCTTGACCGACTAGCCAGGGCGTCATCCGATTGCGGGGCTCGTCTCCCAGCGATCCCGAGTTTTGATTTCACTCAAACCAGCTCTGGCCTTTTGCGCTTTTATCTCACCTTCGGATCAGGGAAACCAACCGCCCCCTTTGATGGTGACCTCTACGCAATTTTCGAGCCCACCGTAGTCGCGTGGAACCTTCCCGAAGCGCGGGTCATGACTTGTGCCGCCCCCTATCTTTCACGGCCCGGCGGATGGAAATCCGGTAACTACTGGCAAAATATCGACGCCCTCTCTACCGCAGAGAACTCGGATTGCGATGAAGCCTTGCTATTCAATCCCGCTGGGATGCTCGTGAGCGCGAGCATGGCGAATGTTTTTTTGCAAATCGGAGAGAAGTGGTTGACCCCGGCATTGGAAAGCGGAGCGCGCGACGGAGCCGTGCGCTGTTGGGCGCGCGCTCAGACAGGAGCGGAAGAAACCCTCATCGAAAGCGATCAACTCCAACTAGCCACCGCCTGCTTTTTAACCAATAGCCGCTACGGAGTGCGAAGCGTTTCGGAACTCGATGGCCGTCCACTCAAAAACCTCGTCACCTCCCTACAAAAAAATTACCTCAATGAGATTTTTGACGTCTGAGGATTTTTTAAAGTTATCCGAATCTTTGCGGGCGCTGAAATTCAAACCTAGCGGGGCGTTTCCTGACGTGGCGGAATCCGCCCAACCTTTCGTTGCCTCTTTGATGTTGCGAAAGATCCCCCAACGGGCCTGGCTTGTCTGCAATGATGTGCGAAGCCAAGAGGAGTTCGCCGCCGAACTCGCCGCATGGTGTACAAGAGTGCGGCTTTTTCCGGATATGGAAATGCCCAGTCCGGAGGCCTTGCCGGATGCCGAAACAGAATCCGAGCGCCTCGACCTTCTCCGATCGCTTGCGGGAGACAGCAAGGGCGAGGTGATAGTGATTCATGCAGGCCAATGGGAATCCCCCACCACAGCAAAGGATGCCGTTCTTCGAGAAATATTCCTGCTTCGTGCCGGGCAACGAATCCCAATCGAGGAGGTTATCGATCGACTCGATGCCGCGGGATATGAGTCCGCTCCGCAGATCACCGCACGTGGACAATTCGCAAGGCGCGGCGGGATCCTAGATATATTTTCCTGGCAGCAACCCCGTCCGGTTCGGGTGGAATGGTATGATGTCGAGATCGAATCCCTGCGAGAATTCGATCTTGATTCACAGACCTCCGTGGGAACTGTCGATACGTGCGAGATCTACACCGGAAAGTCAGGCTCAACCGAGGGCGTACTCCGTGACTTTTTGCGCGAGGAGGACATCGTTATCACGATCGATTCCGAAGCCCCCGATGGTGGCATCAGCTTGGGCGCAGGCGAATCGTCAACAAAGTTTCCTAGCTTCTACCCGCCCCCATTCGCCGACATGGGCGCAGGCGATCTGGTCTTGAACGAAGCCAAGAGGGATCGATTTTTCAACCAACTCCATAGCTGGGCTGCGGACGACTGGACTATCGCCTTCGCTTGCGCGAACGAGGGTGAGGGTGAACGCTTCCGCGAACTCGCTTCGGACTTCGACTTCAATACCGAGAAGTTGATTTTTTTAACTGCGACGGCGACCCGCGGGTTCGTGTGTCCAAAAGCGAAGCTTGCCCTGCTCGCCGAAGCCGAGGTGCTTGGGCGCTCCGCAAGCCAGAGAGCCCACCGCGCCGCACTCCGCCGCGATCGCATGCGGACGGCGCGGCCGATGATGGATTTTTCGGAATTCGAGGAGGGCGACCTCGTTGTTCATCTTGATCACGGAATCGGACGATACGAAGGACTAGAAAAATCCCCCGACGGCGGCGGTGACGTGCTTGTTCTAGAGTTCGCAAATAAATCGCGCCTCTATGTTCCGCTCGACCAAGCTTGGCAAGTCGCTCGCTACGTCGGCCTCGGGAGAAAATACCCCGAACTTTCGGAGATGGGAGGTGTACGCTGGCAGCGCGCCAAGGAAAAAGCCACTAAGGGCATCTATCAATACGCCTCCCAAATGTTGCGAATCCAAGCCGAACGCGAAACGGCGGTCGGACACGCCTTTTCCCCCGACTCCCACTGGCAGCAGGAATTTGAACGCTCGTTCCTCTTCACCGAAACTCCAGACCAACTCACAGCGATCAGGGACACCAAGGCGGACATGGAATCTCCCCGCGCGATGGATCGACTCATCTGCGGTGATGTGGGATTTGGAAAAACCGAGGTAGCGATTCGCGCGGCATTCAAAGCCGTCACCGGCGGTCGCCAAGCTGCCATCATCGCGCCGACCACCGTTCTTGCGCAACAACACTTCCAGAATTTCCGCGAAAGAATGAGCGAGTATCCAGTGACGATCGAACTCCTCAGCCGATACCGCACACCAGCCGAACAAAAGAAAGTCGTCAAAGGCCTCAACGAAGGCAGTGTGGATATCGTCATCGGCACCCACCGCATCATCTCCAAGGATGTGACATTTAAAAATCTCGGCCTCGTCGTGGTCGATGAGGAACAGCGCTTCGGCGTGAAGCACAAAGATTCCCTCAAAGAAAAATTTCGTCTTGTTGATGTTCTCACTCTCTCAGCGACCCCGATCCCGCGGACTCTGTATCTTTCTCTCATGGGAGCCCGCGACATGTCAGTGATCGAGACCCCGCCACCCAATCGCTTGCCAGTGGAAACGGTCGTTTGCGGTTACGACGAGAGGGTGATCCGGGATGCAGTGATGCGGGAAATCGCACGCGGCGGGCAGGTCTACTTCCTACACAACCGCATCCAAACCATCGAACGCGTGGCCAACCGCATCCGCGAACTCGTCAAGGACGCCCGCGTCACCATCGGCCACGGGCAAATGGAGGAAAAGGAACTCGAGGCCGTGATGAAAAGCTTCACGGAAGGGCAAGCCGACGTCCTCGTCTCCACTACGATCATTGAAAGCGGCCTCGATATTCCCAATGCAAATACGATCATCATCGACCGTGCCGATCGTTTTGGTCTCGCTGACCTCTATCAACTTCGGGGGCGCGTCGGACGTTCCGGCAACAAGGCCTACGCCTACCTTCTCCTGCCTAGAGAACTGATGTCTGTTGGCGCTGCCCGCAAACGTGTATCCGCCATCAAGCAATACTCGGAACTCGGCTCCGGATTTAAAATTGCGATGCGCGATTTGGAAATTCGTGGCGCGGGCAACTTGCTGGGCACCGAACAAAGCGGCCACATTATCGCCGTCGGCTTCGACCTTTATTGTAAAATGCTGAAGCGGGCAGTGGACTCCGTTCATGGCAAAAAAAGCGCCCCGGCCAATACGACACTCCGATTTGACTTCTTGATCACCGACGAAGCCGCTTTCCTTTCTTCGGAAAACCGAAGCCCCTCGTTTATTCCGCTTTCCTACATCACCGAACCCCGCATGCGAATCGAAGCCTATCGTCGGATTGCGGAGGTTGGAACCAGAGCGGAAGCCGAGCAGCTTCGCCTCACGTGGCGAGACCGCTTCGGCCCTTTACCGCCTGCGGCGGAGAACGCCCTCACCTGCGCCGCAATCCGCATCGAAGCCTCCCTCCGAAAAATCCCCATGGTCGAAGTTCGCGAAGATAAGCTCATGATCACTCAGGGTGACCATTTTCTCATGATCGGAGCTCGCTTTCCCCGCTTGACGCTTACCGACGCCGATTCTAGGCTTCGCGAAGTGTTAAATTTTTTGGAAAAACTGCCCAACCGATGAGACGTTTTGTTCTGACCTTAGTCGTCATTCTCGCCACTTCCTTAACCCTTCGACATGTGCATGCTGAAGGCGCGGAGGTCATCGACGGAGTTGCTGCGATCGTTAATAACGAAGTGATCACTATTTCCCAGGTTCGGGAATTGATCGGGACCCGTGAACGCGCCATGCGGGAGGGCTACAACGGCCCAGACCTAGCGGATAAAATCAAAGAAATGCGACTTGCTGCGCTCAAAGATCTCGTTGACCGCCAGTTGATCATTCAGGAATTCCGTAAAATGCAGGAAAAAGGCGCGAACATCCCTGACCATGTGGTGGATGATCGCGTTCAAGGCATTATCCGCGAAGAATTCGCTGGCGATCGCGCGGCCTTCGTTCGAACTCTACAAGCTCAAGGCTACACGCTCACCCGCTTCAAGGAAATCGAAAAGGAAAAGATCATTGTCCAAGCCCTGCGCCAATCCAAAATGACAGAGAGCTTTTTGGTATCCCCAAATCAAATTCAGTCCTTCTACGACAAAAACCGCCCTGCTTATACACTTCCCGAGCAAGTGAAGTTGCGAATGATTGTGCTGCGCGAAGGAAATTCAGGCGACATTATCTCCGGCGCTAATAAAGACCAAGTCGCCGAAGAAATACGGGAGAAACTCAAAACCGGCGCCGAGTTCGACCGAATGGCTCAGATGTATTCCGAGGATGAAGCCACTCGGGATGCCGGTGGAGATTGGGGATGGATCGAGCGCAGTACCCTCAATGAACAATTGTCCAAGACCGCATTCACTCTCAAACCCGGAGAGATAAGCCCGATCATTAAAGTCCAAAATTCCTTATACATTCTGACCGTCGAAGCTCGAAAGAATGCTTCCGTAAAACCACTCGGAGAAGTCCGCGAGGAAATCGAAAAGACCCTCATGCAAAAAGAACGCATGAAATCCCAGCAACGTTGGATGGATGGACTACGCCAAAAGGCGTTCATCAAAATTCTTTCCTAAAAACGACCTCGTTAACGCGTCTCCATCAATAGGGAGGGGGTTATACAAATTTCCCTGGGTTCAGTATCCTTTTGGGATCGATGGCCTCTTTCAAAACACGATGCAGTTCGCGAGTGGGAGCAGGAACGGCTTGTTTCCACCATGGCTTTTTGGCAATGCCAATCCCGTGCTCGCCGGTGATAGCGCCATTCCAATCCAGGACCTGCGAAAAAAGCTCGTCCAATGCGGCACGGGATTTTTTTTGAACTTCGGGATTTTCTGCGTCACCGACCATGATGTTCACATGGATATTTCCATCTCCCGCATGGCCGAAACAAGCGATTGGAAATCCTGATTTCTTTTGGAGACGGGCGGCAAACTTCATCAGATCCACTAACCGTCCGCGCGGCACAACAATGTCCTCATTGAGCTTCTTGAGTCCAGTCGCCTTCAACGACTGCGAATACACACGACGAAGGGCCCATATTGCGTCACAGGCCTTCTCTGTGGTGGCTTTTTGCACACCAAGGGCACCGGAACGTTGAAGGATTTTTTCCAATGCGGAAGCCTCGCTGCGCACGCTCGCCTTCTGTCCATCTAACTCCAGAATGATCTGAGCATCGCCAGGGGGGAATTTGGCCTTGGGATTGTAGGCACGGGCGGAGTTGAGAGTGAATGCATCCGCCATCTCCAAGGCGGCGGGAAGAAAGCCTGCCGCAAAAATGGCCTGGATCGCTTCGGCAGCGACCTCAATGGAAGAAAATCCCGCCGATAGCGAGGCTCTGGCTGGAGGGAGCGGAAGCAAGCGCAAGTTGGCCTCGGTCACGATACCGAGGAGTCCCTCCGAACCAGTGAAAAGCCCGACCAGATCGAAGCCGGTTTTATTTTTATGAGTCCGCCCCCCGCAGGTCACAATACTGCCATCGGGTAGAACGACCGTGAGACCGAGAATGTAGTGGCGAGTGACGCCATATTTCAGGCAGCGCGGGCCTCCCGCATTGGTCGCGATATTACCGCCAATACTACAATCCTTGAGACTGGCCGGATCCGGTGGGTAAAAAAGATTTTGAGCACGAACGGCCTCTTGGAGTTGACCCGTGATCACGCCAGGTTGCACGACCGCAACAAAATCCCGCCCATTGATCTCGAGAATGCGGTTCATGCGATCCATGCAAATCACAATTCCTCCTTCCACTGGGGTGCAACCGCCGACATATCCGTAGCCAGCGCCACGGGGAGTCACGGAAATACCCGCCCGCGCCGCCTCCCGCATCACAAAAGCTGTTTCCTCCGTGCTGGACGGAAAAATCACCGCAGCAGGAACCCCTTTCGCGAACCACTTGTCCGAGGCATACTCAGGGCTGGGATCCGTCATCACGGAAGCTGCTCCCAGCTTGGCGCGGATTTTGTTAATCGCTTTTGAGCTCATAACGCCCTTTCCGCATGAAAAAAGTGCCAGGATTCCGCAACGCCATTCGCGGCTGGTTGCGAAGCGATATGCCCTCCCGCAGCAAGGACAGTGTCGCGCACTTGAGGAATCGCATTCGAGGGACAGCATGGATACGCAGCAAAGCGACCATCCAGCATCGGCAGATCGTTGAAATGGTCACCTGCAGCGAGTACCTCGTCATGCTTAATACCAAGGACCCGACAAAGCTCTCCCAATGTGGAGCCTTTATCATAATCGCGATGGGCAAACCGAAGGTAGATCGTATTACGTTGGTAGGAAAAGTCCGGCATCAGCGCGCTTTCCTTCTCCAGTAACTCCACAAAGGCGTTCATATCGGCTTCGGTAGCGGTGATGACCCCACAGATCTGGCCATTTTCTTCTGCAAGACTGATACCTGAATTCGCATCAACATGGCAGCGGAGCCAATCGAAAATCCCTTGGGAATTTTCAAACAGCTCATCATGCCTCGAATAGCATGTTTGGTTCCACCCCGCCTCGGGCACCCAATTTCCCTCACGCGAACGATGAAATATCTCACGCTCATTAGTCAGAAGAAAATCCGGCTGCACGGGCGCCTGGAATTTTTCGACACCTTCGACGGCATGCACGAGGCTTCGACCGGTATTCACAGCCCAGACACCACCCTGTTTTTTATGGTGGAGGAGGACCTCTGCGAAGTCCGTCGTGCAGCGACCATCGGAAAAGTGCTGGATCAGCGTGCCGTCAAAATCTGTGCTCAGTAACCTTATGTGGGACATTCCAACTCCACACTACACATTCCCCTCCCGCCTTCTGCAATTTTTTCTGTGTCCTAGGGTGAGCATTTGTTAAATTCCCAAAATTATGAAATCCGCTTACGAACTCGCCATGGGTCGCTTGGAACAACAGTCGCCGGCAAGCTCGCTCACCGAGGAGCAGAAGCAACGCATTGCCGAAGTCGATATCCGAATCGGTGCCTCCATTGCAGAAAAAAAGATTTTCCTCGAAGATCAGATTTTAAAAGCGGCCCCCCATGAACAGCATCAGATCCGGCGGCAACTCGCCTCAGAGATTTTCCGCCTCGAAGAAAAAAGAGAATTCGAAAAAGAAAAAATCCGCTCGGAGAAACTGTGAACCCCGTTTCCGAATGCCAATTTCGGGATCAGTATCTTGCGATCTAACGAAAATCAAACTTCACGCAGTTGTTTGATTGCAATAGCCGCATCGGGGGCTCGGAATACGGAAGTGCCCGCAACAAGAATGTTGGCTCCAGCTTGCACGGAATCGTGGGCCGTGAGGGCATTGATACCGCCATCCACTTCGATGTGGAAATCGTATCCGCCTTGGGATCTCCAAATTGCGGCTTGAGCCATTTTCGGCAGCATATCCGGCAGAAATGCCTGCCCGCCCCGCCCAGGATTGACCGTCATGATGACCAAAATATCAAAGGCCCCAAGAAAGGGTTTGATTTTTTCTATGGGCGTTTGCGGACTGATAGCAAGTCCAGACAGCAACCCTTCCTCTCGCACAGTGGCCAGAGTTTTAGAGACATCGTGTGCCGCCTCCAAATGAACAGAAATCGAGGCAGCAAATGGCATGAACCGCTCTAAATAACGATCGGGATGATCAATCATGAGATGCACATCCAGCGGCAGAGCGGTGTAGCGGGAGACTGCTTCGACGATCGCCGGACCAAAGGAGATGTTATCCACAAAATGCCCATCCATCACATCGCAATGGATCCAATCCGCGCCCGCGGAAGTCATGCGCTCCACCTCATTGCCCAACAGACCAAAGTCGCTGGCAAGAATCGAGGGAGCAACGAGGGTTTTACGCGAAAGCATATCTGTGGCATACCTTATAGACGTGGAAATTGCCAACGATGAATATTACATGAAGGAAGCCTTGCGACAGGCACGCAGGGCCTTTGCAGCGAACGAAGTGCCGGTGGGAGCCGTGATCGTACGCGAAGGCCAGATCATTGCCCGTGCTTGGAACCAAGTCGAAATGCTCAAGGATGCCACTGCGCATGCCGAAATGCTTGCCATCACCCAAGCCGAGGCGGCCATCGAGGATTGGCGCCTCACGGACTGCGACCTCTACGTCACAAAGGAGCCCTGCCCGATGTGCGCTGGCGCGATCGTTCACGCGCGTCTGCGACGGGTCATTTTTGGATGCCCAGATGCCAAAGGCGGCGGAGCGGGAGGTCTCTTGAATATCCTACAAATGCCGCAACTCAATCACCGCAGCGAAATCACACCCGGCGTCATGGCGGAAGAATGCCTTCACCTGATACGGGAGTTTTTCCGAGCCAGACGCCAAACAGCCCTTCCGCCGACATGCGAAGATTAAATTGGCGTTGTCGCTTCGAACGACATTCTTATTTTCTATGAAATGGATCCTTTTTTTTGCGCTCTGCTTGATGCCGCTTTTCCCTGTTCAGGCTGGGAGCGTGAAGCTATCGAATAAGCAAGCGCTCGAAATCGGCAAGCGGATTTGGGCCAATGAATGTGCTGGCACTACTATGGGACTGACCTCGTGGAACAAAGGCGAGGCATTCCCCTCCCTCGGAATCGCCCACTTTATCTGGTATCCGCACGGGAAGCGTGGCCCGTTCGAGGAGAGTTGGCCGGGTTTGGCAAAATATTTGGCATCAAATGGGACTGACGTTGCTCCATGGATGCTTGGCGCCTGCCCATGGGAAACTAGGGCGGCCTTCGTGGGAGATCTGGAAGGGCCTCGGCTCACCCAGTTGCGAAACCTCCTCTCGAAAACAATAGCCATTCAAGCCCGATACGCGGCATTGCGACTGGAATCCGCTCTCCCGAAAATACTCCAGTCCGCCAGCCCAGCAAAAGCCTCCCAAGTTCGAACGAACTTTGAACGTGTCGCCGCCGAGCCTCTCGGTTTTTACGCACTGATGGACTACGTGAACTTCAAAGGCGAAGGAATCAATCTCACGGAACGGTACAATGGTGAAGGCTGGGGGCTTTTGCAGGTTCTAGAAAACATGCGCCCCTCAGTCCCTGCACTGCCCGCCTTTGCACGTGCCGCCGACGAGATTCTCACCCTCCGCGTTAAAAACTCTCCCCCCGCCCGCAATGAAGTCCAGTGGCTCCCAGGCTGGCGCAACCGACTCCAAACCTACCTCAAATGAAGAAGGAAGA
>Ga0209550_10005245_pt1 | contig 12162 bp, 7 predicted proteins | sample LauGreSuBDMM15SN_2_FD_187567 | JGI IMG/M metagenome (GOLD analysis project Ga0209550, IMG submission 187567) | Freshwater lake microbial communities from Lake Michigan, USA - Su13.BD.MM15.SN (SPAdes) (version 5) | ecosystem: Environmental > Aquatic > Freshwater > Lake | place: Lake Michigan, USA... | reverse complement strand
AGGCTGTCCACCGCCAGCGCGCGCAGCTCTGTATCCGCCGCATTCAGCTTTCGCCGCTGTTCCGCGCGCCATCCCGTCAGTACGCCGGTAAACACCGCATAGAGCGCCACAGTCACAACCGCGATCACCGCAGCGATCCAGCTGTACCGTGTCGTCAGCACATAAGCCGCCAGCGCCAGTTCGATCAGTGTGGGCCCAATGTTGAAAGCGAGAAAGCGGATCAGGTAATCGAGCGCCGCAACCCCCCGGTCGATCACACGGTTCAACGCCCCCGTCCGCCGCGTCTGGTGAAACGCAAGCGACAGCCCCTGCGCATGGCCATACGCCTCCACCGCCACCAGCCGCTGCGCATCCTGGCTCACAGGCGCAAACAATGCATCGCGCAGATAAGGCAGGTTCGCCGATAACAGGCGCGCGCCCGTCCACCAGGCCAGCAGCAGGATAACCGCCGCCATCGCGGCATCCGGCCCGGTCATCTCGTTGATGGCGTCGCCGAAGAATACCGGCGCGTAAACCGCAAATACTTTCGAGGCCAACGTCAGCAGCAGCGCCAGCACCATAACCGGCCGCCACCGCTTCAACTCCGGCCGCGACATGATCTTGCTGATCCGCGCCAGGGACACCCCAATCCCGGCATCCCCCGACTCGATCGCATCGACGTCCGCAGGGGAAGAACCGTGAGCATGTCTGGCCATGGGCAGACAGATAGGCGCGGCCTGCCGGAAACGCCAGAGTTCCCGCGCCGCCCTCCTGCCGCCCCTTTGTCAGCATGCACAAAGCGCCGAAGAACGGCCGCAGTCGCCCCGTCTTCCCCCCCGCCGCGAACCGTCGCATCTAAGGCGTTGAAGAAAAGCGAGAACAAGAATGTCCGGAATTTCGTCCGTCACGGTCTATTGCGGCTCCGCCCCGGGATCCGACCCCAGCTACATCAAGCTTGCCCAGAAGCTCGGGAAGGCCATTGCGGCCCGCGGCTGGCGCACCGTCTATGGCGGCGGCAATGTCGGCCTTATGGGTGCGGTCGCCACCTCCGCACGCGACGCCGGCGGCAAGGTACTCGGCGTCATGCCGCATTTCCTGCGCGAGCTGGAGGGTGTGCTCGACGGCATCGAGAACCGCTACACCGACAACATGCACCAGCGGAAACAGGCCCTGCTCGACGAGGCCGATGGCCTCATCGTGCTGCCCGGCGGCATCGGCACGCTGGAAGAAGCCGTCGAAACACTCAGCTGGGCCAAGCTGTCCCTGCACAGCAAGCCGATGGCCTTCCTGTCTGAGAACAACTACTGGCGTCCCTACTTCACGCTTGTCGATCACATGATCGACGGCGGATTCCTGCCTGAAAGCTTCCGGCAGCTCATGGCTGACACCTCGTCACCCGAAGCGGCGCTGGAGGCGCTTCACCAGCGCGCCATCGTGCTGGGCTGACCGCTACGCCGCCGTCGCACTTCCATCGATGATCTGGCGGATCGCCTGCTCGAACACGCGAGGTGGCTGGCCGCCCTGGATCATCCAGCGCTGGTTGAAGATCACTGAGGGCACCGCATTGATGCCACGGTTGCGCCAGACATCTTCTTCAGCGCGGACCTCCTTCGTGTAGGCGCCCGACTCCAGGACTTCCTTTGCCTTGGCCGCATCAAGGCCGGCAACCTTCGCTGCGCCGACAAGAACGTCATGATCGCTCGTCGACTTCTGCTCGGTGAAGTTTGCGGCAAACAGCGCCTCCTTCAATTCAAGCTGACGCCCCTCGATCCCCGCCCAGTAAAGCAGTCGGTGAGCATCGAACGTGTTCCAGATGCGGCTCTCCGAACTGTAGTTGAAATCGAAGCCAAGCGCCTCACCATGCTCGCGGATGGCGTTGCGGGATGCCGCTGAACGCTCAGGATTGGCGCCGTATTTCCGCGCGACATGCTGCGCCGTGTTCTCGCCCTCCGGCGGCATGTCCGGGTTCAGTTCGAACGGTTGGAAATGGATCTCGGCCTCGACCTTGTCGCCCACGGCGTCCAGGGCCTTCATCAGCGACCGCAAACCGACGACGCACCACGGGCACGCCACGTCTGAAACAAAATCGATGCGCAGCGGCATGGCCATGGCTGATCTCCTTTGTCCCAATGTAACGCCGCGACCGCCCTTGCGCCACTGTCGCCGCAGGCGCGATAATCCCCTGGGAGAAAAGCCATGGCGACACGCGCATTCGACACCAAGCTGGAAACCATCGGCCAGGTGCTGGCCGGGCCGTGGCGCGCCCCGGTGAACATGCTGCTCGAGCAAAGCTACGACAACCACGTCTCGCTGCACGACGATGCCATGGCCCAGAAACTGGGTTTCAAGGCCGGCCCAATCGAGGGGCCCACGCACTACAGCCAGTTTGTTCCCCTCGCCGAAGCGATCTGGGGCCAGCGGTTCCTCACTGAGGGCTGCCTCTCTGCCCACTACCGCAACATGGTCATGGAAGGAGAGGAGGTCCGCGCCTTCATCGAGCGTGAGCCGGGCGAGGATCACGCGAGGATCTGGGCCAGCAAGAAGGATGGAACCGAAGTCCTGCGCGGCACCGCGTCCGTCGGATCCCACGCGCCGCCAACAGCGCTTGACCTGCGCCTCAACGAACTGTCGCCCTTGCAGCAACCCGTGATCCTGCGCGATCTCAAGGTCGGACACCGCACATCCCGCACCCGCATCCGCATGGATCCCGACCAGCACATGGGCGACCTCTACCCATTCTCGCTGAACCAGAAGCTCGCGAAAATCACTGAGCCCTCGCCCTGGTACTCCGGCGCGGACAATCCGTGGGGCCGCCCCATCATCCCCTGGGAGATGGTGAGCGTGCTCGTGCAGTACGTCGCGCGTGAGGATCGCCTGCCCATCAAGGGACCGGCCGTAGGCCTGTTCGCAGACCAGGAAATCCGCATGATGGTTGGCCCGCTGTTTGTCGGCGAGGACTACGAGATCGAGCGCGAAATCGTCGCCCTCAGCGGCAGCCGGCGGACAGAATCCTACTGGACGCGGACGTCAGTCTATCGGCCAGGCGGATCGAAGGTCATAGCCAGCATGCTGCTGAACCAGGCAACGCTGAAGGATTCCTACGCGCCCTATGCCGAGGAACTCGCGACGCTTTATCCCGCCTGAAGGCCGCACCTGCCGAAAGCCAATTGCGAAACAAATTTCGCGGTTAGGCCTTCTTGGAGCAGGTGATTGCGCCAGAGGACGATCAGGCGGGCATCGTTCCCGCCCTGGGTGGGTAAGTCGAAAGTCGCTTCCCGAGGCACAAGCAGTGCTTGCACAACCAGTTAAGCCCCAATTTGCCGCAAATCTTGCCGCAGGTTGGGCTATTCCATTGAAATTCTGTGCCTAGCTGGTAGGCGCTCAGTCTCACCGACGACCAGACGAGTTAACGCGCATGGAAATGGGTCTGCCCCCCGCACAGGGTCTCTACGATCCCCGGAATGAGCACGATGCCTGTGGCGTCGGCTTCATCGCCAACGTGAAGGGCAAGAAGTCCAATGCCATCGTGGCGCAGGGCCTCCAGATCCTTGTGAACCTCGACCATCGCGGCGCCGTGGGCGCGGACCCCCTTCTGGGCGACGGCGCGGGTATTCTCATCCAGATTCCGGACAAGCTGTTCTGTGAATGGGCCCGAGAGGCCGGGGTCGAGCTGCCCCAGCCGGGGCACTACGCCGTTGCCATGTGCTTCCTGCCTCAGGATCAGGCGGCGCGCGAATTCGCGATGAACCAGTTCGCCAACTACCTCGCCAAGGCGAAGCAGAAGCTGCTCGGCTGGCGCGACGTGCCCACCAACACCAAGGGCATCGGCAAGGCGGTGATCGCCTCGATGCCGGTGATCAAGCAGGCCATCATCGCCAAGGGCTCACCCGCGATGACCCAGGATGCGTTCGAGAGGAAGCTGCTCGCCATCCGGAAGGAGACGCAGAACCCGCTGGCGGAGATCGCGAAGAAGAAAAACCTGCCGGGGCTTGCCGAATTCTACATGCCGTCACTGTCGACGCGCACGATCGTCTACAAGGGCCTGCTACTCGCAGGCCAGGTCGGCACCTTTTACAAGGACCTTACTAACCCGCTGTGCGAGAGCGCGCTGGCGCTGGTCCACCAACGCTTCTCCACCAACACCTTCCCGAGCTGGAAGCTGGCGCACCCCTACCGCTTCATCGCGCACAATGGCGAGATCAACACGGTGCGCGGCAACGTGAACTGGATGTACGCCCGCCGGCGCTCGATGGAGAGCCCGCTGCTCGGGGCCGACCTCGATAAGATGTGGCCGCTGATCCCGCACGGACAGTCGGACACGGCCTGCCTCGATAACGCGCTGGAACTGCTCGTCGCTGGCGGCTATCCGCTGAGCCACGCCATGATGATGCTAATCCCCGAAGCATGGGCCGGGCATCAGGACATGGACCCGGCGCGCCGCGCCTTCTACGAATACCACGCAGCCCTGATGGAGCCGTGGGACGGTCCGGCCGCGATCGCCTTCACCGACGGCCGCCAGATCGGCGCGACGCTGGATCGCAACGGACTGCGCCCTGCGCGCTTCATCGTGACCGACGACGATCATGTCGTGCTGGCGTCGGAATCCGGCGTGCTGCCGATCCCCGACGAGAAGATCGTCCGGAAATGGCGCCTGCAGCCCGGCAAGATGCTTCTGATCGACCTCGAAGAAGGCCGCATTATCGAGGACGAGGAGGTGAAGGCCAGCATCGCGGGCAAGCACCCCTATGACGAGTGGCTGCACGAGATGCAGTTCAAGCTGACCGACCTTGCCGACCCGGAACAGGACCCGGACGCGGCGCCACTGCAGAACACGAATGTCAGCCTGCTCGATCGCCAGCAGGCCTTCGGCTACACACAGGAAGACGTGCAGTTCTTCCTTGAGCCTATGGCGCAACTCGGCGACGATCCCATCGGCTCGATGGGCACGGACACGCCGATCGCCGTGCTGAGCCGCAAGCCGAAACTGCTCTATAACTACTTCAAGCAGAACTTCGCCCAGGTCACCAATCCTCCGATCGATCCGATCCGCGAGGAACTGGTGATGTCGCTCGTCTCCATGATCGGACCGCGCCCGAACCTGCTCGGCCTTGCTGCCGGCACGCACAAGCGCCTGGAAGTCTCACAGCCTGTGCTGACGAACGCTGACCTCGACAAGATCCGCTCGATCTCGGAACTCGTGGACGGCGCATTCCGCACTGCCACGATCGACATCACCTGGGACGCCATCGAAGGCGCAGCCGGCCTCAAGGCAGCCATCGAACGCATCCGGCTGGAGGCGACCGAGCATGTGCTGCAGGACATCAACATCCTGATACTGTCGGATCGCGCCGTGTCGGCCGAGCGCATTCCCGTGCCTGCCCTGCTGGCGCTCTCGGCGGTGCACCACAAGCTGATCCGCCAGGGCTTGCGTATGCAGGTCGGGCTCGTCGTCGAGACAGGCGAGGCGCGCGAAGTGCACCACTTCTGCACGCTCGCAGGCTACGGAGCCGAGGCAGTCAACCCGTATCTCGCCTTCGAGACGCTCGAACAGATTCGCCAGCGGGAAGGCATCCAGCTCACCGCGAAGGAGGTGAAGAAGAACTACATCAAGGCCATCGGCAAAGGCATTCTGAAAGTGATGTCCAAGATGGGCATCTCCACCTACCAGTCCTACTGCGGCGCGCAGATCTTCGACGGCGTCGGCCTGTCGACCGAACTGATCCAGGAATACTTCACCGGCACGGCGACCACGATCGAGGGCGTCGGGCTCAACGAGATCGGCGAAGAAGCCGTGAAACGTCATGCCGCAGCCTTCGGGGATGATCCCGTCTACAGGGACCTGCTCGATGTCGGCGGCGACTATGCCTACCGCATCCGCGGCGAGGATCACGCGTGGACCCCGGACTCCGTCGCCAAGCTTCAGCACGCCGTGCGCGGCAATGTGTCTGAAGATTACAAGGCCTTCGCGCAGTCTATCAACGAACAGAACGAGCGCCTGCTGACCATCCGCGGCCTTATGCAGCTTAAGTTCGTGGACAAGGAAATCCCGATCGATCAGGTCGAACCCGCGGCCGACATCGTGAAGCGTTTCGCCACCGGCGCGATGAGCTTCGGCTCGATCAGCCGCGAGGCGCACACAACGCTCGCGATCGCGATGAACCGCATCGGCGGCCGATCCAACACGGGCGAAGGCGGCGAAGAGCCGGACCGTTTCGTGCGAATGAAGAACGGCGACTCGATGCGCTCGGCCATCAAGCAGGTCGCATCAGGGCGCTTCGGCGTCACGACCGAATACCTCGTCAATGCCGACGATATCCAGATCAAGATGGCGCAGGGCGCCAAGCCCGGCGAAGGCGGACAGCTGCCGGGGCACAAGGTCGACAAGAACATCGCCAAGGTGCGCCACTCCACGCCCGGAGTTGGCCTCATCTCGCCGCCGCCCCACCACGACATCTATTCGATCGAAGATCTTGCGCAGCTGATCCACGACCTCAAGAACGTGAACCCCGTCGCGCGCATCTCCGTGAAGCTGGTGTCAGAGGTTGGCGTCGGCACAGTCGCGGCAGGCGTCTCTAAGGCGCGCGCTGACCATGTGACGATATCAGGCTATGAGGGCGGCACAGGCGCCTCGCCGCTCACCTCGCTGACGCATGCCGGCAGCCCGTGGGAGATCGGCCTCGCCGAAACGCAACAGACCCTCGTACTCAATGAACTCCGCGGACGCATCGCCGTGCAGGTCGACGGCGGCCTGCGCACAGGTCGCGACGTGGCGATCGGCGCGCTCCTCGGCGCGGACGAGTTCGGCTTCTCGACGGCCCCGCTGATCGCGGCCGGCTGCATCATGATGCGCAAGTGCCACCTCAATACCTGCCCAGTCGGCGTCGCCACTCAGGACCCCGTGCTGCGTGCCCGCTTCACCGGCGCACCAGAGCACGTAATCAACTACTTCTTCTTCGTCGCAGAAGAAGTCCGCCACATCATGGCCAAGCTCGGCTTCCGCAAGTTCGAGGAGATGGTCGGCCGGGTAGATCTGATCGACATGCGCCATGCGCTCGACCACTGGAAAGCCAAGGGCGTGGATCTTTCGAAGATCCTCTACCAACCGCCCGCCAAGGCAGGCGTCGCCGTCAAACACGCCTCGACACAGGACCACGGCCTCGACGGCGCACTGGACCACAAGTTGATCAAAGCCGCCCAGCCCGCGCTCGGGAAGACGCCCAAGCCGGTCCAGATCACCGAGACGATCAACAATGTGAACCGCACCGTCGGCGCGATGCTTTCCGGCGAAGTTGCGCGGAAGTTCGGCCACGCCGGCCTGCCTGAGGACACGATCCAGATCGCGCTCACGGGCACGGCGGGCCAGAGCTTCGGCGCCTTCCTCGCACGCGGCGTCACGCTGAACCTTGTGGGCGATGCAAACGACTATGTTGGTAAGGGCCTCTCCGGCGGCCGCGTCGTCGTGCGCCAGCCGGACGGCGCGAAACGCGAGCCGACGGAGAACATCATCGTCGGCAACACAGTCCTCTACGGCGCCATCGCGGGCGAGGCCTACTTCGAAGGCGTCGCGGGCGAACGTTTCGCCGTACGCAACTCGGGCGCGGTCGCCGTCGTCGAAGGCTGCGGCGACCATGGCTGCGAGTACATGACAGGCGGCGTGGTCGTGGTCCTAGGCGATACCGGACGCAACTTCGCGGCCGGCATGTCGGGCGGCGTTGCCTATGTCTACGACCCGAAGAAGAGCTTCGTAAGCCGGTGCAATCCGTCGATGGTGAAGCTGGAAACGGTGAAACCTGCGGAGGGCGGTCCCGACGCTGACGCGCCGCTGCAACGTGCGCCGTCAGCCGAAAGCAGCGGCATGGGGGACATGCTGGCCTTCGACGCCGAACGCCTCCGTATCGTCGTCGAGCGCCACCTCCTGCACACCGGCAGCGCCCGCGCCCGCGAGCTGCTGGACAATTGGGACGTCGCGCTGGGCAATTTCGTGAAGGTCATGCCGATCGACTATGCCCGCGCGCTGGCGGACATGAAGGCGGCAAGCCAGGCCACAGTGGCGGCAGAGTAAAGTCAGGGGAGCATCATCATGGGCAAGTCCACAGGCTTCCTCGAATACGAGAAGAAAGAACGCGCCTACGAAAAGCCGGAGGCGCGCAAGAAGAACTACGCGGAGTTCCTGAAGCGCATGGACAATGCGGAGATCCGCATCCAGGCCGCGCGCTGCATGGATTGCGGCATTCCGTTCTGCCAAGGCACAGGCTCAGTCGCGCCGGGCACACCAGGCTGCCCGGTCAACAACCAGATCCCCGACTGGAACAATCTCGTCCTGCGCGATCACTGGAAAACCGCGCTCGAGAACCTGCACTCCACCAACAACTTCCCCGAGTTCACCGGCCGCGTCTGCCCGGCCCCGTGCGAAGCATCGTGCGTCCTGAACATCAACGAGAACCCCGTCTCGATCAAAACCATCGAGTGCGAGATCATCGATCGTGGTTGGGATGAAGGCTGGATCAAGCCCCAGTCCGCACCGCGTGGATCAGGCAAACGCGTCGCGGTCGTCGGCTCCGGCCCTGCAGGTCTGGCATGCGCCCAACAGCTCGCGCGAGCGGGACATTCCCCAACCGTGTTCGAAAAATCGGACCGCATCGGCGGCCTGCTCCGCTATGGTATCCCCGACTTCAAGATGGAGAAGAAACACATCGACCTACGCATGCGCCAGATGGAGGGCGAAGGCGTCATATTCCGCCCGCGCATGCACGTCGGCATCGACGTGTCGGTGCAGCGTCTGCTGGACGACTACCAGGTCATCGTGCTGGCCGGCGGCGCCGAGAAGCCCCGCGACCTGCCCGTCCCCGGTCGCGAACTCGACGGCGTTCACTACGCGATGGATTTCCTCACGCAGCAGAACAAGCGCGTGGCCGGCGACGACGAGAACACCGCGGCGCCCGGCGGCACGATCACGGCGACAGGCAAGCACGTCATTGTCATCGGCGGCGGCGACACCGGATCAGACTGCATCGGGACATCGAACCGCCACGGCGCAGCCAGCGTCACGCAGCTGGAGATCATGCCCCGCCCGCCTGCTCACGAGAACAAGGCTGCGACATGGCCCGACTGGCCGCTGAAGCTGCGCACCTCCTCAAGCCACGAGGAAGGCGCCGAGCGCGACTGGTCGGTCATCACCAAGCGCGCCATCGGCGACGGCGGCACGGTGAAGGCCCTCGTCTGCGCCCGCGTCGAATGGGTGAAGGGCGCCCGCGGCATGGAGATGCAGGAAGTCGCAGGCTCCGAATTCGAGTTGAAAGCTGACCTCGTCCTGCTCGCCATGGGTTTCACCGGCCCCATCGCGCCCGGCCTGCTCGACCAGTCGAAAGCCGTGCTCGACCCGCGCGGCAACGTCGCCGCCAGCACCGACGACTACAAGACCAGCGCCGACCGCATCTTCGCCTGCGGCGACATGCGGCGCGGACAGTCGCTGGTCGTGTGGGCGATCCGCGAGGGCCGCCAGTGTGCACGGTCCGTCGACGAGTATCTGATGGGCGTCAGCAACCTGCCTCGCTAGGAGACATGCCGCTTTATTCCGGCGTTCCGCTAGGTGAGATGGGCGTCGATTTGACGTTCGCTCGCTCCGGCTCCAGTTTGCCTCGAACTTCACGCGAGGCTAACTGATGAAATCGCCCATCTGCGAGATGCTCGGCATCGACTTCCCGCTGCTCGCCTTCAGCCACTGCCGCGATGTGGTTGCGGCCGTCTCGCGCGCCGGCGGCATGGGCGTGTTCGGCGCGGTCAACCTGCCGCCAGCTCGTCTGCGCGACGAACTCACATGGATCGATGGGCATTGCGGCGGCAGGCCCTACGGCGTGGACCTGATCGTGCCCAACTCCATGGAGGGTAAGACCGAAGCATTCAGCGGCGAGGCGCTTCTTGCTGCCGTGCCGCAAGCGCACAAGGATTTCGCGAGCGGGATCCTCACGTCTCACGGCGTTGAGCCCGGCAATCTGGACGATGATCGCAAGCGCAGCGTCGGATTTGCCCGCAACATGCGCGCCGACGGCGCCGCCAGCGCGCTCGAGGTCGCGTTCCAGTTTCCGATCCGCCTGATCGCAAACGCGCTGGGCGTGCCGCCGCGCGAGATGCTGGAGATGGGCAAGCGCCACGGCGTACCTGTCGCCGCCCTCGTCGGCGCCAAGGAGCATGCCGTCGCGCAGGTGCAGGCCGGCGTCGATATCCTCGTGGTCGCCGGCGGCGAAGCAGGCGGCCATTGCGGCGAGGTCTCCACCATGGTGCTGATCCCGGAAGTGCACCGCGCCATGCAGGCGATGGGCGCGACAACGCCCATCCTCGCCGCCGGCGGCATAACCACGGGAACACAGATGGCCGCCGCCATGTCGATGGGCGCAGCCGGCGCATGGTGCGGCTCTGTCTGGCTGACCACGACGGAGGCCGAGACCAGCGAAACCATCAAGCAGAAGATGCTTGCCGCCACATCGCGCGATACCGTCCGCTCGCGCTCGCGCACGGGAAAGCCATCGCGCCAGCTCCGCTCACCCTGGACCGATGCGTGGGAACGCGAAGACGCCCCCTCGCCGCTTGGCATGCCGCTCCAGAGCTTCGTTTCAGAGCCCGCCCTTCGGCGGGTCAACGCCCTCGCCGAGACGGGCCACGAAGGCGCGAAACAGCTGGCAACCTACTGGGTCGGCCAGGGCGTCGGCCTGATGAACCAGTCGATGTCCTGCGGCCAGGTCGTCCAGCAGTTCCGAGAGGAGTTTCTCGAAGCGCGCGAACGGCTGATCGCGCTGCTGGACGAGGGCTGAACCGGGGATTTGCGCTCAGGCGCGACCTCCCCTATATGTCGCGCCTTGGTCCGGTGTGCGTTGCGCCACCCCCATGAAGGACGACGCAGATGCTCCGCATCCAGGAACTCAAGCTGCCGCTCGATCACCCCGAGCCCGCGCTGAGACAGGCGATCCTCAAGCGCCTTGGCGTCTCCGATCAGAACCTCGTCTCATTCACCGTGTTCAAGCGCGCCTACGACGCCCGCAAGACCTCAGCGATCCAGCTCATCTACACGATCGACGCCGATGTGAAGGAGGAGCCTTCCGTCCTCAAGCGTCTTTCCAGGGACAAGCAGATCGTCCCCACGCCGGACCTCGATTATCGCCCGCCGCTACAGGCGCAATCGGGCGCAAAACGCCCTGTCGTCGTCGGCATGGGCCCATGCGGTCTCTTCGCAGGCCTTTTGCTCGCGGAAATGGGATTCAACCCGATCATCCTCGAACGCGGAAAGATCGTCCGCGAGCGCTATCCAGACTTGAGTGATCATGATCAAGAAGCCATACGACAACATGCTGTGGCAGCAATGAATGTCACACAGCAAGCCAAGTTGGAACTCTCTAATGCGGCATCGAGCGGCGATGAAGAATCACAAGGCAGTACTGCTTTATTGGATGGCGTGCGTAAATTTGTCAATGTGCGAGATCTTGATATTGAGTTGATAGATAAGATCAATCCATTTGATGCGGCATATTCAGTCTTGGCTAAGTCAATGGATGAAAAGTTACTGCGACAAGTTCAAGCCACCATTGAAGCGAAAAAGGTTAGCATTTCAGAAGTGGATGCACGTGATTTGGCAAAGCGTGCCCTGCAATTCAAGATGGAAAGAGGGCGTTTGCCCGACATCAATTCAGCCGATGCTTGGGAAAAACGCATGGCTGAAGGCGTAGCGGCCTTATCACGCTACCGTGCACAAGCCAAGGCAGCAGAGGCGAAGAACAACAATGGCTAACAGACACGACGATGATGAACTCTTGGATGCGCTTGGCGTAGAGGTAGAGCCAATCAAGGCTGCAAGCCGCACACCTTTTGAAGAGCGCATCATTGCTGGCTTTGAAGACATTCAGCGGTTTTACGAAGAGCATAAGCGACAACCTGTCAATCGTGAAGGTCTTGATATTTTTGAGCGCCTTTATGCCGTTAGGCTTGAACAAATACGCAAGTTACCAGAGGCACGTGCAGTTCTGGGTGCGTTTGACACAGAAAATCTACTTGGCTCACCCAATACGATTAACGTAAAAATTGATGAACTGAGTGAAGACGCATTGCTTGCGGAACTAGGTGTTGAATCCCAGTCCACAGATGCTGATGACATCACCGTTCTTCGAAATGTAGTCAGCAATGCCGAACGACAAG
>Ga0209550_10005242_pt1 | contig 12166 bp, 10 predicted proteins | sample LauGreSuBDMM15SN_2_FD_187567 | JGI IMG/M metagenome (GOLD analysis project Ga0209550, IMG submission 187567) | Freshwater lake microbial communities from Lake Michigan, USA - Su13.BD.MM15.SN (SPAdes) (version 5) | ecosystem: Environmental > Aquatic > Freshwater > Lake | place: Lake Michigan... | reverse complement strand
GGCTGGAGTTGGAAATAGTGTTTATTATCCGACCCAAGTTCACAAACTTCCTTCATTTAACAGCACATTATCTTTACCTCAAACTCAGCTAGCAACAGAAAGTGTTTTATCACTTCCAGTGCACCCATCACTTACTAGTAGAGATTTAAAAAGAGTTATAAATACTGTGAATTTATTAGTTAAGGAAATTAATGCCTAAGCTACGGACAGCAATTATTGGTTTAGGAATGATGGGTACTAATCATGCCCGAGTTCTATCAAATTTAGAGGGTGTAGAACTAATTGCAGTCGCTGATCCGCAAGGTTATGCTCAAAAAGTATTACCACAAGTTAAAGTTCTCAACAGTGTGGATGAAGTAATAAAGCTTGGGGTTGATTATTGTGTAATTTCTGCGCCAACCGCTTTTCACGAAGAGATTGCTTTACAGCTAACTACCCAAGGAATTCATTTTCTTGTTGAAAAGCCAATTGCAGATACTTATGCCTCTGCGGTAAAAATCAGAGATGCTGCAAAAGCTGCAAAGGTAATTGGTGCAGTGGGGCATATCGAAAGATTTAACTCTGCGCTACAAGAAGCACGCAAAAGAGTGTTAGCTGGTGAATTAGGCACGATTTATCAAGTAGCCTCAAGGCGTCAGGGTCCATTCCCATCTCGTATCTCTGATGTTGGAGTAGTAAAAGATTTAGCAACACATGATATCGATCTAACATCTTGGATAACCGGAAAAAAGTATCTTCACGTAAGCGCTAATGCCGCTTTTCGTTCTGGCAGAGAGCACGAGGATTTAATTTCAGTATCAGGCTTACTTGAGGATTCAATAGTTGTTAGCCATCTGGTTAATTGGTTAAGTCCATTAAAGGAACGAAAGATCATTATTACGGGTGAAAAGGGCACATTTGTCGCCGATACCCTTCGAGCAGATCTAACATTTTATGAAAACGGAAAAATCGAGATATCACAATCTGAGTTGGCCCACTTTCGCGGTGTAACTCAAGGTGATGTTCATATCCTAGCTTTTGAAAAGCCAGAGCCTTTAATAGTTGAGCATCAAAATTTCCGTGACGCAGTATTAGGAAAGCCATCAAATATAGTTTCTTTAGAAGAAGGAACTACTACAGTAAAAATTGCAGATGCAATTATTGAAAGCTATACAAATAAGAGTTTGGTAAAACTATGAAAATAGCAGTTGTTGGCATGGGAAAAATTGGCCTACCTCTTGCCGTGCAATATGCTAAAAAAGGAAACACAGTTATAGGTATTGATATAAATACAAAAACTGTTGAGTTGATAAATCAAGGTTTAGAACCTTTTCCAGAAGAAGCACATTTAAAGGAGTATTTGGCAGATGTTGTAAGTAAAGGCCTATTAAAAGCTACTCTAGATTACGCGGAAGGCATAAAGACCGCAGATGTAGTTGTAGTTGTTGTACCACTATTTGTTAACGATAAAGCAGAGCCAGAGTTTTCTGCAATGGATCAAGCGACAGCCTTGATTGGATCAAATCTAAAAAAGGGATCATTAATTTGTTATGAAACTACCTCGCCAATTGGTACTACTAGAACTCGCTTTGTTCCATCATTGGAAAAGCAATCTGGATTAAAGGCCGGGATTGATTTCAACGTAGTTTTCTCACCAGAGAGAGTTTTTACTGGTCGAATTTTTGAAGATTTAAGAAAATATCCAAAAATTGTTGGTGGTATTACACAAGAGTGCACAAATAAAGGCGTTGATTTTTACGAAGAAGTCCTTGATTTCGACATAAGAGAAGATTTAACAAAACCTAATGGGGTTTGGGCGGCTGAAAGCACTGAGAGTGCAGAATTTGTAAAGCTAGCAGAGACTACCTATCGAGACGTGAATATTGCATTAGCTAATCAATTTGCCATGCATGCAGACAAAATTGGTGTCAACGTTTACGAGGTTATCGAATCTGCAAATTCACAGAAATTCTCATTTATACATCAGCCTGGAATCTCAGTAGGTGGTCACTGTATTCCGATATATCCCCAGTTTTTTTTATGGAAATCACCCACCTCTAGTTTGATTCGAGAAGCTAGAATCATTAATTTAGAAATGCCCAAATATTGCATCCAAGATGTAAAGAAAATACTAGGAAATATAAGAGGATTGAAATTTCTTGTGTCTGGTGTTTCTTACAGGACTGGAGTTAAGGAAACTGCCTTCTCGGGTGCTTACGAGATAGATCGATTACTCAAGGCCGAGGGAGCGCACGCTTTATTTTTTGATGACTTATTTAGTCCGCAGGAAATTAGTGAAATAGGATTAAACGGATTTGATGAATCCCTAGAAAATATTGATGGTGTCATAGTACATAACCATTCAACAATTATGGAGAAAATTTTTGATAAAAAATATAAGAAGATTCAATTAATTTATCTTGGTCGAAACATTCCGATAAATCCGAGTATTATGCATTCATACAAAGTAAAGGGTCTAGGGTATAGCCTTGAATAGCTCTGAAACATATTGGAGCAGTCACAATGTGACTAATCATCGGGACTTTAATTCCCGTGAAGAATCATTAAATTACTTAGCTTGGCGAAACAGGCAATATGTTTATCTTGAAAAATATTTATTAAAAAATTCTGAATTAGAAGGAAAAATTTTGTTGGATTATGGATGCGGACCTGGAAATGATTTAGTTTGGGCAATTGAGGGGGGGCAGAAGTTATTGGCATGGATGTGTCTAAGTCAAGCCTTAATGAAGCCAAAGATAGACTTAAGTTCCATGGAAATAATTTTAAATTAATTCACAAAAATACAAATCAAAAATTTTTAATCGAAGATGAAAGCGTTGATATAATAACTTCCTACGGAGTTTTGCACCACATCGGTGATATATCTGAGACCTTGAATGAGTTTAAGCGAGTATTAAAACCAGACGGCGAAATACATATCATGGTTTATAACAAAAATTCTTTGTGGTGGCACTTATATGTAGCTAGCATACTTGCATTTCCTATAAAAAATCTAAATTATCGAGATAAAATTAAAAACAAAATAATAAAAAGTTTTGAAACATTGGAGCATTCGGAACCTAATTTGAAAGAAATATTTCGTACTAGTACAGATGGACCAAATTGTCCCGTCAGTGAATGCTACACACCAGACGAATTTCTAAGAATTATGGAGAAACACTCTTTTACTGGAGAATTTTTAGGCTCTGCCATTTCACTCCATGAGTTAACTCAAGTCAAGCATATTTATGCAGCATTATGTGATGAACGATTAAACCAAGAGAGTGCTGATTTTCTTCAGAATTTAACCTATGATAACCAAAATATTCCATTGTTTGGTCAACATGTAGCTGGGATTAATGCACATTATAAATTCAAAATTTCAAAATAGTTTTCACCTTCTGAAAAATTTTTGAAATGATTGAAAACCGGTAAAAAATACTAACTTTCGACACGATATCTCTTAATCGGTAACTATACAATCTTAGTCTTAATAAAAGCATAGTCTTGAAATTTTTACTGGTAAAATCTGATGAAATTTTTTCGAATTTCAATACAAAATTCTCTAAATGGAAATAACTATCTTGGAAAATCAATTTTTGCAGATTGGTTTGATAATAATTCCAAACCTCAATGTCGTTTAGAACTTCGATTAAAGAATTTAGATTAGAAAAATCCCTATTAAGAGGGAAGTAGTGTACTCCCGGTAAAAGTTTATCGTTGTATCGAGACGGGAAAGCTATCAAGGCTGTACCACAAATTGCTGCTTCTAGAATTCTTGGAGTAATAACAGATAAATCTAGTGAAAAATCAAACTCGCTAAATTTTAATTTTTTGTAAGCCAAATCAAAATCATCTATATTCTTATTAGGTAATCCACTTTGGGTATACAAATTCCGCAGGTCACCATCTGGATCGGAAATGGATGCACCTCCTGGCGTCACGAGAGTCCATTTCGAACTAGCCAATAATTTGAGCCAATCTGAATTTTCAAGCTGCTTATCCGGAGAACAAGATAAATCTATTTTAAATAACTGTTCTTTCAATAGATCCTGTACTTGAAGCATGTTTAGTTTATCTCGCGCTGCTTGGCCCAACCAAGGTTCTGCTGCCCAAGCACGGTAAACTAAATCCAAGTCTCGATTTTCAAAACTTTTGTGGTATTTTGGAATTTCTCGTTTTTCAATATAGAACGGTAGTACTTGAAAATATGAAGAAAATTTTGAAGAATTCGGATAAATTTTTCGGAATTCATATGCGGGAATCAATCCAAAAATTAAGTTAACATTCAGTGAAGAAAAGAACCTATCCAATTCATTAGCTTTATAGAATTCATCTTGAGGAAAAGCTACCGAATACAAATCAATAATCCAATTTATTTTTTGAAACTTACTTTTTAATTCTTCAAAATTAGTAGTATCCCATCTTTCAGCGAGCAATGATGTATGAAAAACAACCAAATCAAATCCAGGATTAGTTTTGGGTAAATCAAAATATGCCAGATTTAGGTAATACACATGAGAATTAGGTTCTTTTTCCAACATCCTGAGATGTTTCTTAACATTGCTGCGAAATTTTGTGGTTTTCTGCGAGTAGAGTACTAGTGAAAAAATTTATTCACTCCAATTTTTAAAGTATTCAGATATAGCATCGTAATAAATTTCATGGCCGATCTCGTTCAAATGGATGCCATCATCAAGCAAATAGAAAAATTTATTTTCATTCACATCCGCTAAATTGGCACAGATTTTCCACGTATCTACCACAATAGCATTATCTAATTTCTCACACGCCTCCTTAATTCCTTCGGAATACGAAGTTGCATTCAAGTCGTAAAATTTTCCATGTACGACTGTCTCTTTATTTGTTGGATGGTTGGTAAGATAAATGACTTGCTTGACATCAAAATTTATGGCTCGATCATGAATTTCAAGTAGATTCTCCTTGAAAACTTTTCGTGAAACCCGAGGTAAACCATTGTCAGTGAGCCAGTAGTTGGAATCATTGAGACCATATTGAACTATCAGTAAATCCGGTGGATGATTTTGGATCTCATACGGCATAATCTCCAAAGCTTGTCTAGTCGTTCTTCCATTCTGACTTGCATTAGTGATGAAGAAATTAGGAAAATGGGATGCTAGTTTGTATACCCAGCTGCCAGTAATGTTGACGCCCTGACCGACAGCGATCGAATCACCAAAAATAGTTAGACGTAATTTATGGTTCATTGTGCATACTCACTAAAAATACATCTCGTTTATTTTCAAAGGCTGATTCAGAATGTTTCGGTTTAGTAATGGAATCAATGTTTAATATTTCAGACTTTGTTTCCCCCTGTAATTGTCTTAGATTCCAAGGAACTACTGTGAGAATCTCATCTCCGTCTACTCGTATTGTTCTGTAGAAGCGATCATTCTCATACAAAGTTAAACTCATCAACATGGAAGGAATTATTGAAGCCTTCTTTAAAAATAATGAAAGTCCTTGATCTACGTTTGGAAAAATATCAATAGCTAAACATAGATCAAAACCACTGAAATCAAAACTTCTCCAATCACTATGAATTACTTTCATGTTACTTTTCGACAAAAAATCAACTTCTTCCTCACCCTTATGTGCCAAAAAATCTATATTGACATAATCATAACTACTATGAATGTACTGGTTAAAATACGAAATTCCTCCACCAATTTCCAAAATTCGCCTAGGCTTGATTATTTCTAGTTGATTTGCAATCCAGCAATTGATTTTGTGACGTATTGGGTTGGAAGTGACCCATTTATCTAAAATAAATCTTGGTGATTCAAAAGGAATATCTCTATCAAGTTTATGATTAAAACAATCAAAATCTTGAGAAATATACTCGCAAATCGTTACAGCTTTCACAATTACAGTCTGGCACAGGCAATGGCAGAAGTGGCTGTGACGCACCGTCCTTTCTCAATAATGGACTTGGATACGGGGGAAAATATAGTGCGCGGGATATTCTGCTTAGCGACTGTGCATTGTATTTTTCAGATTCAATGAAAGAATAATTTTTCAAAGAATCTTTACCATAAAATGGCGAATTCTCAAGATTTGCAAGCGAGGAAGTTACTGATGATTTATTTCTCAGTAAAATATCCATAACCTCACTAAAGGATTCAGACGCAGATGCAATAGTTTTCTGATATAAACTCTTAGCTGTATCGTGTGTGTGAATCTCAATAGTTTTACTCAACAAAATTTGACCAGTATCGACAATTCGATTTATTTCATGTAAATTCCAAGAGTAATTGGAATCATCATTCAAAATTGCATGTGAAAAACTATTCCAGCCTCTATATTTTGAAATATCAGCCAAATGCAGATTTATTGGTAAAATCTTTAACGAGTTCAAAATTATTTCATCGATAATCCAAGGAAATTGTACCGAAACAACTCGAACATCATCAAATTTTTTAACCAATGAAACTAGTAGCTCTAAAGTTTCTATTTTATTAGTTGAATCGAACATGGTAATCTGATGTTTGTTACAAAGTTTAGCGATGTTATTATCATTCCACCACCCTATAGGCTTAGAATTTGAAAAAACCAATACAGAATTTTTAAAATCTCGGAAATAGTTATGAATAAAAAATTCAAGAAATTTAGTTCCAAGTGGTTTCTGAATGAGTAGAATTAAAAACATATCGTTACAATACTACATCGATAAAATTATTTTATAACTGCCAAATACCGGGATATTCGATCAGATTTTTTGCCGATAATTCTGATTATATAGCGAGAGACTTTATATGAAATAAGAATCCTGAAAATATTGAATCGAGTAACCTTCCACCATGGAAACAAACGATAACTAGAGCGTAGTGAACGAAAAGTAATTTTTTTATTCGGTATAAACCCTGGAATTTTTAAGTGATTGGAATTTTTGAAATTTATAGTTTTAGTCTGCTCATCTGACACTATGTTCATCGACCATCTTAGAAAATTGTTTTGCTTCATAAAAATTAGTGCTGATTTACTGATAATAGGTTTTTTATCGAAATAATTCTGCATGATTAGGTTACACAGAAAATTATAACTATAGGCATGATTCAAGATTATTTCTTCGAATGCTTTATTACGCATTCTTTCTACTTTCTGTGATTCTTTCAACGTAGAAATGATTTCTTCTACATTAGAATGGTCATGTTCTAAAGCGAGGTAGTGATTTTCCTCTTGAATTACTCCAGAGTAGTAGCCTTTGTACCCAACTAAAACTGTTCCAACGGCAATTGCTTCAAAAACTCTCGGTGAAATACAATTCCATGGTTCGCTTAATTCGAATTCGATGTATCGGTTTTGTTTGTGTTCCGTTGCTAAAAGCTCATCCATTAGTCTCAGTTTTCCATCCCAATCGATGATACTGCTACCACTTTCTGTTATTAGAGTAGCCCTTCCTGACATTAAAAAACTGATCCATTTGTCAAAAATTCTTTTATTCGGATCATATGAAATATCAAATTCAATTGCTAAGTTTTTAAGAAAACAGACGAATAAATCAGCAATCTGTTTTTTTTGGGTTCCTAGCTTTCCATATCTAGGTGGTAAGTCCCTACCTCTGTAAACAATCATGTTTTTCTTGTGTGAAACCTTATTCCAGAACCTCTGATACATAAACATATCTTCTGAAACATATCCCGACAAAACAGATATAAATATTGTTTCAGGCAAACTCTTTGATGGATATAGTTGGCTAATAAAATGCTTTGGCGCTGAAGTTAGAACTAGATCAAACTTTATAGTAGCGATCTCTTTCACTGCTAAATTTGGATTGTCATAGTCGTCCTGTATAAACAACACCTTAAAACCATCAAAATCAACCATTTTTTGCTGTAGCGCGCTATTAATTAATTGATTAAACCGAACTGAAAAATGGATAATGAGGATATCAAATAATGTGTGATCAATAAGATCAAACCTATTGCCTTTAACATCAATTGTTGCAAGCGATACTCCAAGATTTCGCTTTAATCCTACGACATGTTCCCTTACCGAGGGAATATTCATCCAGTCAGTATCAATGACGAGTAGTGCATTAAGTCTAACATTTTCTTTTTTGGTAAGATGAAAATTTAATAATTCACTAAATCTTTTATCATAGTCCATCTTGCTTGCAATTAATTTTAATTCTTTCCTCAGTTCGTTATCTGTAGTTTCTAAGAGTTCTTTAATAATAGTTATAAAATCCTTTGAGTTATTTGCAAATATATATCTAGAATTATGAAGTGAAATCTGAATCATTGGTACCGAAACGACCGGCAATCCGGAAGCTAAATACTCAAAATATTTAAGCGGGAAAGCTGATTGATAATTATAGTCGTTGACATGAAATGGAATCCAAGCTATACCATCCTGGCTTAAATTTAGTTGTAGATCACTGATATTAATGTTATCAAAAAAGTTAACATTACTCATTTTGAGCAAGCGCTTCCAAATTTTATTTTTCGTATTTGTTGGTCCATAAAAATTGAATTCATAATCTGGAGAATTCTTAACAACATCATACACAAGTCCAAAATCAATACGATCATCAATGTTACCTTGGTATGCAACACTTTTATTTCGGGGAATTGAAGTTTCAGAGCTAAAAAAATTAAAATCGACTCCATTTGGAAGATAAATGTGATTTTTAACGTCTAGGTAAATCTCAAACGAATTTCTTACACCAAGTGAACAAAAAACCCACAAATCAATTTTGTCAGAGACACTTAATATACTGTTTCTAATTAAAGATGAATCTGGGAATACGTTTTCTTCAAAATAATCTTCAGTCGCATGATATACAACAAAAGAATTATCAAAAGTATTCTTAAAATTTCGATAAAAAGAATTATAGATCCAAATTAATGGCTTGTATAAATTTAAATTTGTTAAATATTCTTTAGTTAATTCAAGAATCCTGTCATATGGCATGAACTCTGGTGGGGTTATAATATAAAAATCGAAGTCAGTATGCTCAAATCTCATTTTCTTTATGTCTATACTTGATCCATTTGGTAGGTTTATAAAAAATACAACTTTGTGTTTATTCAATCTACGCGCGTAATGCCAGCGGTTCGAGGGTCTTTCCGAATCCCATTTAGACCATGACAATATCAAAGCACAATCATGCTCAATAAGAATTTCCCCAAATGTTTTGCCACTATTCATTAGCATCAACCATTGCTATCCATTTACTTAATATGTATTCGCGCCAAGGACGAGATCCAATTTTTGAACCTAATTTAGGAGTTCGCACTCCTATTGATTCTAACCACGCAGTTTCCGGTGTCGTATAGCCAAACTTACTTCTTCGCCTCGAAATTTGCTTAGGCAAATAGTTAATAAATGCAAATCTTAATTGATTTTTCATTCTTCCGTAAATAAGAGTTTGTGCAGGGTCAGTAATGAAAATTTTCTCAACTAATACATGATCGAGAAATGGAACTCTAGACTCGACAGAAAATGCCATACTATTTCGATCTTGATATTTAAGCAATGATTGTAAATTACCCCCCAATAGTAAATTAAATCGCATTCCATCAAGTGAATTGAAGTCTGTAAACGATCCAAGTCTTTTGATTAGATTTTTTGGCGCTAAAATAATTTTCATTGTACCCAGTATCCAATCTTTTTTGATATTCATCTCATCTCTAAAAATATAAATAGATATTAGATTTAGGCAAAATTGTTTGAGTTTAAGTTTTCGCAATTGGAACCGAAGTAATATTGGTATAAACCCTTGGTAACCAATAAATAATTCATCAGCTCCCTGACCATCTAAGACAACACTGTAGTTTGCTGCTCTAATTGCTTTGTACAAAACATACTGAGCCAGAACGGTTGAACTGGCAAAAGGCTCATCTTGAGCAATAAGTACTTCATCTATCAAACCTTCAAAATCTTCCTTGGCTATAGTCGTTTTATCATTTTCAATATTCGCAAACTCCACCATTTCATTAATCCACAAAGACTCATCTATTTCAGGATTTGCTGGCCAATGTACGCTAAAGGTAGATAAACTTTTCGCCCCCAAACTCTTCGCTGTAATCGAAGTGATTATTGATGAGTCAATCCCACCACTTAAAGATGTGCATACTGGAACATCACTTCGTAAATGTATTCTCACACTTCTTAAAACTTCATCTCTAAGCTCACTCGAGCTTAATCTCAGATATTTCTTTGGAGGCTTCATTAGTGTCCAATAATTATGAAATGTAATCTCATTTGAATCTAGGTTCACTAAACCGTAATTTCCTGGTTCAACAGAAAAAATATTTTTGTAAAAAGTTTCACTTTTATGAACAACAGTACCATTATTTAAAAAGCGATCTACCATTTTTTGATTGACTTGATTCAACTGCTTATTAATTTGACGTAGACTTCTTGTTTCTGATGCAAAACTAATGCTATTTTCAAACTTTGAGTAATACAACGGTTTAATACCGATACGGTCCCGTGCAACTAAAAAAATCTTAGACCTTAAATCGTAAATTAAAATAGCAAACATACCTCTTAGTTTTGAAAATATATCTGATCCCCAATATTCATAACCAATACTTAAAACTTCAGAGTCTGTTTTTGTTCTAAAATTTGCTCCTAGTTTTTGAAGCTCATTTCTAAGTTCTATGTAGTTATATATTTCGCCATTCCAGGAGATAATAATATTTTTAGCTTCATTTATCCATGGTTGTGCACCAATTTCTGACGTCTCAATTATTGCTAAGCGATTATGCCCCAAGGAAATATTATTTGAAGGATCATTCCAAATTGCTTTTCCGTCTGGACCACGGTGATTTTGGGCATTCAAAATTTTTTCAATGTAATTCTGCGAATTTCCTTGATCGCTATTGATTACAACTGCCGCTACACCACACATTATGTCAACTTACCACAATTAAATGATAATTTTAAAGTTGTATGTCACGACTTTTATTGTTTAACATATCTGATATTAGGGATTCAATTTTTGATTGGTTTTCTATAGTCCAGGATATCGTTTTTTCAACGCTGTTTCTGAGACTGGCGTCAGCCTTAAAATTCAATTCTTTAAGACTTTTTAAAGTACTTCCTAAACGTCTGCCGCTATTGTCCCAACTACGTGGTTTCAGTTCAACAATTTTGCTTTTACTATTAGTTATTTCCTTAATCATGTTTGCAAGTTTTTTGATAGACACTTCTTCACCTGTTGCTAAATTATAAACTTCAGCAGATAAACCTTTTTGTATAGCGAGCATTACTCCTCTGGCAACATCTTCTACATATATAAAATCCCTAGATGCGTCTCCATATATTTCTAGAGGCAAATTATTTAATGCATTCCAAATGAAAGTTGGCACTGCGTTTCGCCAAATTGAATTTTCTGTGCCTCGCCATTGCCCTGCACCTAAAATTTCCCGTGGACCAAACACGTTTTGAAATCGAACTCGTACGACGTCTAAATTTTGCTGTTTTGCATAATAGAGACAATACATTTCACCTGTTATTTTTGATATTGAATAAGGACTGTCGTGCAATAAGGATGTAGATTCATGTTCCTCAACTGCAGTCGGTTCGCCCCAAGTTTTTTCAGCTACTGCACACCCCGCGCCAGAATAAATCACTCGGGCTTGCGGATTAGAAGTTTTGACCCACTCGAGTGTTACAAGAGTTGTTTTAAGGCCATTTTCAAGGTCATCGAATGGTCGTGCAATTGAGCTTTGGTTTCCATGAAAACAAGCAAGTTGATAAACGTAATCCACTTTGTCTTGAATAGATTTAAGCACATTTATATCTGCTGCTGAACCTTCAATAAAATTCACTCGCGGATCAGTTGAAATATTCCATTTCTCGCTCGAAATGAGATTATCTACTATTGTTACGCGAGCATTCGAGTCTTTCAAGATTTCATCAACTACCCATGAGCCTACAAATCCAGCGCCGCCAATCACAACTGAGTGCTTCATAACCCTCCTAGTGGTGCAATCGAACTGAAAATTCTTTTTTTAACTTCAGATTATCTATGATTTTACTAATATGTTTCTCCAAAGCTAAGTCTGGCTTCCAATCGGTTAATTCTTGAAACAAATAGGAATCTAATGTGATCCTATTTGGATCACCAGGTTTTGGATCCATTAAGGCAAACTTAAGTTGATCTGAGTCGATACCCAACCCTAATGACACCTGGCGAAGTATTTCTTCAGTG
>Ga0209550_10005239_pt1 | contig 12175 bp, 10 predicted proteins | sample LauGreSuBDMM15SN_2_FD_187567 | JGI IMG/M metagenome (GOLD analysis project Ga0209550, IMG submission 187567) | Freshwater lake microbial communities from Lake Michigan, USA - Su13.BD.MM15.SN (SPAdes) (version 5) | ecosystem: Environmental > Aquatic > Freshwater > Lake | place: Lake Michigan... | reverse complement strand
TAAAGATAAGAAGGGCGATTTCCGTCAGCTATGGATTCAGCGTATTAACGCTGCAGCTCGCGAAAACGGAATGACCTACAACCGCTTCATCCAGGGCCTTAAGGCATCTGGCCTTGAAGTAGATCGTCGCGTTCTTTCAGATATCGCAACGAATGATCCAGCTGCATTTAAGGTTCTCGTGGATGTTTCACGCAAGAACCTTCCTGCAGCATAAGTAATACATACCAATGATTGAGAGCCTTCACTCGCCACATGTTGCGCGAGTGAAGGCTCTTATTGGTTCTAAGGGTGCACGAGAGCGTCGCGAACAAGGACTCTTCGTCGCAGAAGGCGTGCAATGCGCGCGTGAGGCTCTGACTTCAGAGAGCGGCCCACAACTTAAAATCCTTTACGCCACAGAAAATGGTCTTTCAAAGATTTCTGAGCTCGATTTAGATTCTGTTGAAATTGTTGAGGTAACTGATGCGGTCTTAAAGGCTATGTCTGATACAGTCTCACCGCAGGGGCTGATCTCACTTTGCTATAAACCTGAAGCGAAGTTTGCAGATCTTAAAGCAATTGGATCATCAACCTTTATCTATCTTCATGAGATCCAAGATCCAGGCAACGCTGGAACAATCCTGCGAACAGCCGATGCAATGGGAATCTCTGCAGTGATTACCTCCCCAGATTCCGTTGATATGTATTCGCCCAAGGTAGTTCGCGCTACAGCAGGCTCTCTATGGAATATCCCTGTCTTTGAAGGTATCTCTTTCGACAGAGTTGATAAGCAATTTACAGGCATCCAGAAATTCCTTCTTTCATCCCATGCATCCACATCGATTCTTGATATTTCGATCTTAGGTGATTGCATAGCAATCTTTGGCAATGAAGCCAGGGGAGTAGATGCATCAGCTCTCGGGGTCAGTGTTACGGAAGTGACCATTCCAATGGCTGGCCGTGCTGAAAGTCTTAACTTATCTGCCGCCGCATCTATCGTTATGTTCACCCTTTCTTCAAAGGTGGCAGGTTAGAATTACCTCCATGAATCCGGCAGATATTGCATCGTGGATAAGCGATGCTCAGAAAGCATTTTCTGCCGCATCCGACCTCGATTCATTGAAGGTTGCTCGCCTTGCTCATACCGGCGATAAGGCACCGATCTCGCAAGCCAGTCGTGCGCTCGGTTCCCTCTCACCTGAAGAGAAGGCATCTGCTGGAAAACTGATCGGTGATGCCAAGGCTGAGATTACAAAAGCTCTAGCAGCAGCAACGGAGAAGTTAGAAATTGCACGCGATGCCAAAGTTCTTCTTGAGGAAGTCGTCGACATAACTCTTCCTGTTCAGCGCACACATCGCGGTGGACTACACCCGATCTCCATCATTAAGAATGAGATCTCAGATTTCTTTATCGAACAGGGTTATGCAGTGGAGGAAGGCCCAGAGCTTGAATCTGGTTGGCTTAACTTTGATGCGCTCAATATTCCAGCAGATCATCCGGCGCGAACTATGCAAGATACTTTCTTTATCGAACCTGTTGAATCTGGCGTGGTACTCCGCACGCACACGTCACCAGTTCAAATTCGCACCATGTTGACCCAAGAGCCACCTATTTATGTCATCTGTCCAGGTCGCACATTCCGCGCCGATGAACTGGATGCAACTCACAGTCCTGTGTTTCACCAGGTTGAAGGATTAGTCGTTGATAAGGGCATCACGATGGCTCACCTCAAAGGAACGCTCGATAACTTTGCTCGCCATATGTTTGGACCCGATGTCACAACTCGACTTCGACCATCCTTCTTTCCCTTTACCGAACCTAGCGCTGAGGTAGATGTCTTCTTTAACAATCGTTGGATTGAATGGGGCGGCTGTGGAATGGTCAATCCAAAGGTTCTCGCAACCTGCGGAATTGATACTGATGTTTACACAGGCTTTGCATTCGGCATGGGACTTGAGCGCACGCTGATGGTGCGTCATGGAATCACGGATATGCACGACATTGTTGAAGGCGATCTACGTTTCACTCGTCAGTTTGGAGTGGGCCTTTAAATGCGCGCACCTCTATCGTGGATCAAAGAATTTGTAGAAATTCCATCTTCAATTACTGCTGAGCAAATCTCTGATGGGCTTATCCGTGTTGGATTTGAAGTGGAAGAGATCATCAAGCAGGGTGCAGATCTCACTGGCCCTCTTGTCTTTGCGAAGGTCTTAAGCATTGAAGAGCTCACTGAATTTAAGAAGCCTGTGCGGTATGTGGGCCTTGATTGCGGGGAGAAGGAGACTCGTTATGTGATCTGCGGAGCTACGAACTTTGTCGTGGGCGACCTCATCGTTGCAGCTCTTCCTGGTGCTGTTCTCCCTGGTGATTTCGCAATCGGTGCTCGTGAGACATATGGCAAGACATCCAACGGAATGATTTGTTCTGCTCGTGAACTTGGCCTTGGGGAAGATCACTCCGGCATCATGACTTTTGCGCAAGGCACCGTGAAGATTGGTGAAGATGCAATCGCAGGTCTGATGATTAACGATGTGATTTTTGATGTTGCAGTCAACCCTGATCGTGGTTATGCCTTGAGTATTCGTGGAATCGCAAGGGAAGTAGCGGGATCACTGGGGTTGAAATTCACAGATCCTGTCGATGCTTTGCGCACACTGACATTTGCAGAGACCGGTAAGGGAGTCAGTGCGAAGATTGCAGATAAGTCCACTGCATCTGTCTTCTATTTGCGCACACTTTCAAACTTCGATCCGTCTGCAACCACGCCGCTATGGATGCGCCGCCGAATTGAGAAGATGGGGATGCGCTCGATTTCACTTGTCGTCGATGTCACCAACTACGTGATGCTCGAGCTGGGTCAACCACTTCACGCATTTGATAAGTCAAAGATCAAAGGTGGCCTGATCATTCAGCGCGCAGGCAAGGCGCAGCCATTTACTACTCTCGATGGTCAAGTGCGCCAACTCGATCCCGATGACCTGATGGTCTGTGATGATGCGCAACCTCTAGCTCTCGCTGGAACCATGGGCGGTGCATCATCTGAAATTAGTGAGACAACAACTGAGATTGCACTTGAAGCAGTTCGCTTTGATCCGATCTGCGTGGCAAAGAATTCACGTCGCCATAAACTTTCCTCTGAGGCATCACGCCGTTTGGAGCGAAGTGTCGACCCATCTCTTGCTCAATATGCATCTGCACGCTTTGTTCAGCTTCTTACTGAAAATAGCTCTGCGCAGCATGTGGCAACAGTTGTTGATGGAGAGCCTCGTTTCTCTCCCGTCGTAAAGCTTGACCCTGCTTATGTTTCTCGCATCCTTGGCGTTGAAGTACCTCCTGCCAAGATCGCAGAGGTACTGCGCACTATTGGATGTGATGTGAATGAGAAGACCTTTGAAGTCGATCCTCCTGCCTGGCGTTCAGACCTCTTAACCCCGGCCGACTTCACAGAAGAAGTAGCTCGCATGATTGGCTATGACAAGATTCCTTCAGTTCTTCCACCTCGCCCGCTGCATGCATCGCTAACTCCGACTCAGAAGCGACGTCGAGCTGTAGCTGCAATGCTTGCAGGCCGTGGCTTAGCTGAAGTGCAGACATTCCCATTCACCAATCAAGAGACAATCGATTCGATGGGATTTGTTGGAGAACGTGCTTCCACCTATCGCATTGCAAACCCAATGTCGGAGGAATTCCCATTGATGCGCGTACATTTAGTTCCGGGATTGATTGAAGTGGCTCAACGCAACATCAGCCGTGGCGCTAAAGATTTTGCCATCTTTGAAATGGGCTCGATTTTCCGTAGCTCACAAAAACTTGTTCCATTTATTTCCCCTGATTTATCCAAGAGGCCTTCACAGAAGAACATCGATGAGATCTTTGCCAGCGTTCCACCGCAGGCGTATCACGTTGCTGGTTTGCTTGTTGGCAAGGTTGAAAATGAAGATTGGCAAGGCAAAGCTCGCGCCTATACATGGCAAGATGCAATTGCCTATGCACAGGACATTTTGCAGCTCTGTAATCTTGACTGGACAGTCAAGCGCTCTGACTTTGCTCCATGGCATCCAGGACGATGCGCAGAACTTATTGTCGATGGAAAAGCTGTTGCCCATGCTGGTGAACTTCATCCACGTATCGTTGCTAAGTACGGTCTACCTGAGCGCTCTGTGGCATTTGCGGTGGGTCTAAGCGCTCTTCCTGATTCAGAGCTCGTGCGTCCAACAACGGTCGGCACTATGCCCGCAGCTCTTCAGGATGTTGCGTTGATTGTTGGAGCAGATGTCACAGCAGCTCAAGTACAGGCAGCCCTTAGTGCTGGCGCTGGAGATCTCCTTGAATCCATCACTCTCTTTGATCGCTATGACAAGTTAGGCGATGGCAAGATTTCACTGGCATTCTCACTCGTATTCCGAGCACCCGATCGAACCTTGACCGGGGCTGAGGTCACTGAGATGCGTGAGGCAGCGGTAGCGGCTGCCGTGAAGGCAACAGGAGCCGTACTGCGCACTGCATAAATATGCATTCTGTTGCATAAATATGCTATCCTGCGTCCATGAAAATCGGTGTTGTAGGAGCTAGTGGATATGCAGGAGGCGAACTACTTCGCCTGCTTGCAAGCCACCCCCATTTCGAAGTTACCGCCATTACAGCCCACTCCAATGCAGGGGAGCAGATCACATCAGTTCATCCACAGTTGCAGAGCTATGCTGGAAAGAAGTTCAACGCATTTGCTCCCAATGAGTTTGCTTCATGTGAGCTGATCTTTCTTGCTCTTCCACATGGTGAATCTGCAAAAGTCATTTCTCAACTTCCAGCAACAGCAACAGCAAAGATTGTCGATCTAGGCGCTGATTACAGATTAGAAAGTGCCGAAGCATGGACTGCTTACTACGGTGGAGACTATGCAGGTGCCTGGACATACGGTTTAGCTGATATAGAACCTTTCAAGTCACTGATTTCTAAGTCCACAAAGGTTGCAAACCCTGGTTGCTATGCAACCTCTATTGCGCTGGGCGCAGCACCAGCGTCGGAGATAGCAGATCTGACAGATGTCGTTGTTGTTGCAGCTTCCGGTACAACGGGTGCTGGAAGAAGTGCCAAAATCAATTTGATTGCAAGTGAAGTAGCAGGATCTCTGACCTCATATAAGTTTGGGGGAGTACATCAGCACACTCCAGAGATAGAGCAAGCTCTCACTAAAGTATCAGGAGTTGACGCAAAGATTTCTTTCACACCCATTCTTGCCCCGATGCCTCGTGGAATTCTTTCAACCATTACAGCAAAATTGACGAAGAAGATCTCAACAGAGCAAGCCCACGCTCTCTATTCTTCGTACTTTGCAAAATCTCAATTTGTCACTGTTTTGCCGTTGGGAGTTATGCCAAAGACTGCAGCGCTAACCGGGTCTAATCACGTTCAGATTCAGGTTGCAGTCGATGACCACACATCGCGTTTAGTTGTCTCTGTCGCTATCGATAACCTCGGTAAGGGAGCGGCTGCGCAAGCAATTCAAAACGCTAATTTGATGTGTGGCTTGGATGAGGCTGCAGGGCTTAACTTCGATGGGCTTGGCGTATGAAGTCCTTACCCAAGGGCTTTCGTGGCGCAGCTATAGCGGCAGGGCTGAAGTCAACCGGTGCGCTAGATCTGACTCTGATTGAGAATACGGGTCCACTTTTTGATGCAGCAGCTGTTTACACATCAAACAAGGTCGTCGCAGCACCTGTTATCTGGTCACGTGAAGTCACTAAAGGAAAGCTTGTGCGTGCTGCCGTGCTCAACTCAGGTGGGGCGAATGCTTGTACAGGTCCACAAGGTTTTGCCGATACTCATCACACAGCCGAAAAAGTTGGCGAGCTTCTAGGAATTTCATCTGGTGAAGTCGTGGTCTGCTCCACTGGGCTTATCGGTGAGCTTCTGCCGATGCCGAAGATTTTTGCAGGTCTAGAAACTATTTCAGCAGCTATGAAAACGGATTCATTAGATGATGTTTCGCGAGCAATCATGACTACCGATAGCGTTCCCAAGGTTGCAACAGCAAATATCAAAGGCGCTGAATTTGCGGCCATTGCAAAGGGTGCAGGAATGCTTGCGCCAGCCTTAGCCACAATGCTCTCTGTCGTGATGACGGATGCAGTTTTGCCGAAGAACGCTCAAGAAATTTTCACTCGCGTGACAGATAGAACCTATAACCGCATTGATTCTGATGGATGCACATCAACTAATGACACAGTGTTGCTGATGGGAAGTGGTGCATCAGGTGTTGCACTCTCAGAGTCGGAACTTGAAGCTGCGCTGATGGATGTGTGTGGATCTTTAGCTGCGCAGTTGATTGCCGATGCGGAAGGATCAACAAAGACGGTCGCAATTACTGTCACAGGCGCCGCATCTGAAAGTGACGCCGTTGAAGTTGCTCGTGCATGTGCTCGCAACAATTTGTTGAAGTGCGCAATCTTTGGGGCGGATCCGAACTGGGGTCGCGTCTTAGCTGCAGTTGGCACAGCCGATGCTCAGATGGATCCCCTCAATATCGATGTCATCCTTAACGGTGTTCATGTGGCGAAGGAATCTGCACCCTTTCAAGATAAGAATCTTGTCTCATTTGCAGAACGTTTGGTCAGCCTCGAAGTCAACCTCAACGTGGGTAGTGCTTTTGCGACCGTGATGACCAATGATTTATCGCATGATTACGTTGAAGAGAATTCGGCCTACTCGACATGATCGTGATCAAATTCGGGGGACATGCGATGACTGATGAGCATGGGTCATTTGCCAGAGCAATCGCTGACGCCATTTCCACAGGAGTTACCCCTGTCATTGTTCATGGTGGCGGACCCCAGATTGGCAAAGCGCTGGAAGCAGCTGGAATTGAATCTGAATTCGTCGGTGGCTTTAGAGTGACAACACCGCAAATCTTTGATGTTGTCGAACAAGTGTTGGCCAATGAAGTAGGACCAGCAGTTGCGCAATCATTGGTTTCTCACAGCGTTGCGGCAGTAGCGATTTCAGGCAGAACTTCTGGAACTCTGATTGCGAAGGCTTTGACATCACTGGTTGATGGAACTGCTGCAGATCTCGGATTGGTAGGAGTTGTCACAGATGTGAACACCTCTTCCATTGAAGAACTCGTGAGTGCAGGAAAAGTTCCCGTGATTTCTCCAATAGCCGCAGATAGCCAAGGTTCTATTGGCTATAACGTCAATGCAGATCTTGCCGCCGCAGCCGTTGCAGGAGCACTCGATGCCGAGTGGCTGATTGTTATGACTGATGTTGAAGGCATTTACAAGAATTGGCCGGATAAGGATTCTCTTATTACATCTATCTCAGCGAAAGAGCTTGAGACACTTAAGGCAACATTTGCGCAAGGTATGGCTCCTAAGGTGCAGGCATGTCTTGATGCAATAGCAGCTGGAGCAAAAGCAGTACGTATTATTGATGGAACAAATCCATCAGCACTTAAGAGAGCACTCATGGGCGAGGGCGGAACGTTGGTGGTTGCATGAAACGGTGGCAGAGAGCGCTCCAAGATAACTATGGAACACCGACTATTGAGCTGGTTTCCGGTAAAGGTTCCGTGGTTAAGGATTCCAACGGCAATACCTACCTTGATTTCTTGGCAGGCATCGCAACCAATGTATTAGGCCACGGGCATCCTGCTGTAGTTAAAGCGGTGACAAAGCAGATCGCCACCTTGGGTCATGTGAGCAATTTCTACGCCCATCCCAACGTTCTTGAACTTGCTGAAAAGCTACAAAAGATGACAGGAGATAAGAGCGCACGAGTCTTCTTCTGTAATTCTGGAGCAGAGGCTAATGAAGCAGCGCTGAAGCTCTCTCGCAAGACAGGCAAATACAAGATTGTTGCAACGAATGAGTCATTTCATGGGCGCACGATGGGAGCACTTTCTCTGACTGGCCAGCCTTCAAAGCGAAATCCATTTAAGCCATTACTTAAAGGAATCAAGCATGTGCCATTTGGTGATTCATCAGCGATGAAGAGAGCAATTACAAAGAAGACTGCAATGGTCATTGTTGAGCCGATCATGGGAGAAGCTGGCGTCATTGTTCCACCTAGTGATTACCTTAAGAATTTACGTAAGTACTGTGACGATAACGGTGCATTGTTGGTTTTTGACTGCGTGCAGACAGGCATGGGTCGCACAGGAGATTGGTTTGGGTATGAATACTCTGGAATCAAACCTGATGTGATTACTTTGGCAAAGGGACTCGGCGGGGGATTACCACTAGGGGCAATGATTGCCTTGGGTTCTGCGTCCACACTCTTTTCAGCCGGGGATCACGGTTCCACCTTTGGTGGAAATCCTGTGGCGACAGCAGCTGGCCTTGCTGTGATTGCATCGATTGAGAAAGAAGAGATTCTTAGGCATGTTGATGAAGTCGGTGCTTTCCTTCTTGCTGAATTAGCACTGATTCCAGGAGTTACTGAGGTTCGCGGTGCTGGTCTGCTTATCGGATTGACCCTGGAAAAGCCTGTGGCAAAAGCGGTCACCAAGAAGTGCCAAGAGTTAGGTGCGCTCATTAACGCACCAGGTGAATCAACTATTCGTCTAGCGCCTGCACTGAATGTTTCCATGAAGCAGGCACAGAAATTTGTCGCAATATTTTCACAAGCGCTCAAGGAGGTCACTCATGTCTAGTGTCACAGCTCGTAGAGCAAAGGCAATTGCGCTGATCAAGGCTGGCCTCATTCACTCACAATCAGATTTGGTCAAGCAATTGAAGAAGGCTGGTTTTGTAGTCACTCAAGCGACTGCAAGTCGCGACTTGGAGGAGATCGGCGCCGTCAGAGGTCGCTCTACTTCAGGTGAATCGGTCTATAAAATCTCCGATAGCGATGATGAATCGATTTCGCGCACAATGCCTGTCCCATCAGATCTGATCATCTCTGTCGAGGCCAGTGGAAATCTCGCTGTGGTGCGCACTCCTCCCGGAGGAGCCCAGTTATTGGCTAGTTCTTTAGACCATTCAGGGATTTCTGACATTATCGGAACCATCGCAGGTGACGACACGGTCTTGGTTGTATCGAGAAAAGCCAGCGGTGGAGCCCAACTCGCGAAAGAATTGCTCGCTTACGGTGGAATCAAGAAAAGAGGAAGTAGATAATGGTGCTCTGGGGCGGACGTTTCTCACAGTCACCAGCTGATGCTGTCTTCGCACTCTCTCGTAGCGTGCACTTTGATTGGAAACTTGCTCCATACGATCTTCGCTCATCCCTGGCTCACTTAGATGTTTTGCAATCCAGTGGCTTACTTGAAGATTCTGTAGCGGATCCCATTCGTGGCGCTTTAAAAGAATTGATTTCAGAAGTTGCCTCCAGAAAGTTCGTAGCCAATGCCACTGATGAAGATGTTCATAGCGCCTTAGAGCGCGGATTAACCGAAAAGCTTGGCGATATAGGTGGATCACTTCGCGCTGGTCGCTCACGTAATGATCAGGTTGCAACCGACCTTCGCCTCTACGCAATCGATCACATGTTGGAAGTTGCCCAACAGGTACTGGCGCTCCAGAACGCTTTGATAGCAAAGGCATCTGAATATGGCGATGCGCCAGCTCCAGGATTTACCCATCTACAGCATGCACAACCTGTTCTCTTTGGCCATGAAATTGCAAAGCACGTTCACGGATTCTCACGAGATCTTGATCGCATTCATGACTGGCTCGATCGCGCACTAGTGAGCCCACTGGGTTCTGGAGCACTGGCTGGTTCGTCACTTCCTCTATCACCTGAGGTCACAGCTAAAAACCTAGGATTTACATCCAGTGCTGCAAACTCTATTGATGCAGTATCTGATCGCGACTTTGTAGCAGAGGCTCTCTTTATTCTCTCGATGGTGGGCATTCATCTCTCACGTATCGGCGAAGAGTGGTGCATATGGGCAACAACTGAATTTGGTTGGGCAAAGGTTGCAGATGCATACTCAACAGGATCATCGATCATGCCTCAGAAGAAGAATCCAGATATGGCAGAACTTGCCCGTGGAAAAGCTGGGCGTTTGGTTGGAAATCTCACGGGGGTTCTCACAATGCTGAAAGGTTTGCCTTTTGCATATAACCGCGATCTTCAAGAAGATAAGGAACCACTCTTTGATTCCATCGACACTGTTCTTCTTGTTCTGCCAGCTGTGACCGGAATGGTTGCCACAACAGATTTCGATCGTGAGAAGATGGCACTTGCTGCACCTCTTGGATTCTCACTTGCAACTGAGATAGCTGATTACTTGGTGCGCGCTAAGGTTCCCTTTGCTCATGCACATGAGGCAGCTGGTAAATGTGTTGCACTCTGTGAGTCATCGGGTCGCCAACTACATCAACTTACCGATGCAGAATTTTCATCGATTCATCCATCGCTTAAGGGCGATGTGCGTAATGTGCTCACCGTTCAAGGAGCGCTCGAATCACGCACAACAGTGGGTGGCACTTCACCTTCTTCCTTTAAGGCGCAGATTAAGGAAGCTACCGCCACTACTTCTGCGTATGCAAAAGAATTCACCGACAAGGCAAAGGCTTTTTCAGAGATGATGGGTGCGTGAAGAGCGATATGACTGACCTAATTGATGACCTGAAATGGCGCGGACTGATCTCACAGACCACTGATGAGAAAGAGCTACGCGAAGCCCTTAAAAAGCCCATCACTCTCTATCTAGGTACTGACCCAACAGCCCCCAGCATTCACGTGGGAAATCTCGTTGTTCTCCTTGTCCTGCGCCGCTTTCAACTAGCAGGCCACCACACCCTTCCTTTGATTGGGGGAGCGACCGGCCTTGTGGGAGATCCCAGCGGTAAGAATGATGAACGAACCCTGAATACAACTGAGGTTGTTGAGCAATGGGTCAATCGCATGACGAAACAACTCTCGAAGTTTATGGACTTTGAAACAAAACAGAATCCAGCCAAGATGGTCAATAACCTTGACTGGACTGCTCCTATGACTGCTATTGAATTCTTACGCGATATTGGAAAGCACTTCAGCGTTAATCAAATGCTTAATAAGGATTCAGTTTCAACTCGTCTTGAAAAAGATGGAATCTCGTACACCGAGTTTTCTTATCAAGTTCTGCAATCAATGGATTACCTCGAGCTCTACCGTAGCTACAACTGCACACTTCAAATTGGTGGTTCAGATCAGTGGGGAAATATCACTGCAGGTCTTGACCTCATTCGTCGCGCAGAAGGCGGAAGCGCACACGCTCTTACCGTTCCGCTTCTAACAAAAGCAGATGGATCTAAGTTTGGTAAGACTGCAGGGGGAGCGGTCTGGATTGATCCTGAGATGACATCACCGTATGCCTTCTTCCAGTACTGGCTTAACTCAGATGATAAAGATGTCATCAAGTTCATCAAAGTATTTTCATTTAAATCACGTGCAGAGATTGAAGCGCTGGAAAAAACTCATAACGAAAACCCTGGAGCTCGTGAGGCACATCGTGAACTTGCTCGTGAATTGACTGCACTCGTGCATTCACCAGAGATTGCTGTCCGTGTTGAAGCTGCAGCACGTGCACTCTTTGGTCAAGGAGATATCAACGAACTTGATGAAGCAACACTTGCATCAGCCCTTGCAGAGCTTCCACGTACTCAGGTAAAAAGCTGTGAAGAGATTCCTACCTGGGTAGATCTCTTGGCTGCCACTGGTGTCGTGGACTCGAAATCGGCTGCCCGACGCATCGTTAAAGAAGGTGGCGCATATCTCAATAATGAGAAGATCGAGGGCGAAGATTTCCGCCTCGAAAAATCGCACTTTTTATGCGGTAAATATGCAGTTTTGAGAAAAGGCAAGAGAGACCTGGCTGCGGTAGAGCTGATTTAGCTATCTATCTTTTCCTGAAAAACCCCACTTTTTACGCATAAAAGTGGGGTTTTTTCTCATTTAGCCCTATTTGATGGCCTAGGTGGGGGCTCTAAATAGTCCGATTTGACCTGTATGGGGTGGGCACCTATAGTTACGCTCCTTGCTGTGGAACGCACACTTTGGTGGTCGTACAGCATTACCTCCTAAATTAAGGCCATTACCGCCGTTTTGACGTGCGCGTAGCCATGGACTAGATTTGGCGGTTCAGCCCTGAAAAGCCGGAGAAATCCAGCGAAGCAGTGCGCATCCGTACCTTGAGAACTCAACAGCGTGCCATAAGTCAATGCCAGAGAATGGTGTTAATTCGCCATTCTCTAAATAAATACTTCAATG
>Ga0209550_10005236_pt1 | contig 12177 bp, 13 predicted proteins | sample LauGreSuBDMM15SN_2_FD_187567 | JGI IMG/M metagenome (GOLD analysis project Ga0209550, IMG submission 187567) | Freshwater lake microbial communities from Lake Michigan, USA - Su13.BD.MM15.SN (SPAdes) (version 5) | ecosystem: Environmental > Aquatic > Freshwater > Lake | place: Lake Michigan... | reverse complement strand
CCCCCACCCCAACCCTCCCCCAGGGGGGGAGGGAGCAAGAAAGCCGCCTCCCCCAAAGTAGCAGGGAGCTAGAAGCTAAGCCGGTGGCCCAGATCGCCACCTTGCTGACCCTGCTTCTGCTCCTGGCCTTGAGCCTCATCCCAGAAGCGGCCTTCGCCCAAGGCCTGCCCGCGCTCACCACCAGCCAAGGTCCGCGCGGCACGCAGTACTCCATCACGCTGCAGCTGCTGGCGCTGATGACGGTGCTCACGCTGCTGCCGTCTTTTTTGCTGATGATGACCTCTTTTGTGCGCATCATCATCGTCATGTCTTTGCTGCGCCAGGCGTTGGGCACGGGCCAGACGCCGCCCAACGTGGTGCTGGTTGGCCTGGCCTTGTTTTTGTCGCTGTTCATCATGCAGCCTGTGCTGACCGATGTGTACCAAAACGCCGTGACGCCCTTTATGAACAGCAAGCTGGGCCTGGAGCAAGCCCTTGCCGAGGCTGAAAAGCCGATTCGCGCCTTCATGCTGCGCCAGACCCGGGGCGACGACATTGCCTTGTTCATGCAAATTGGCCGCAAAGGCGAGCCACTGGACGCAGCTTCTGTGCCTTTCACCACCTTGGTGCCGGCCTTCATCACTTCTGAGCTCAAAAGCGCTTTTACCATTGGCTTTTTGATCTACATCCCCTTCATCGTCATCGACTTGATCGTGGCCAGCGTGCTCATGTCCATGGGCATGATGATGCTCTCGCCCATGATGATCTCTATGCCTTTCAAGCTCATGCTTTTTGTGTTGGTGGACGGTTGGGCCCTGATCATGGGCACGCTGACCGCCAGCTTTGTCACCTGAATTGAGGATTTCTAATGGATTCCGCTCTCGTCATCGAGTTGGCCACCCAGGCCTTGTGGATCACTGTGCTGGTCGCGGCCCCGCTGTTGGTGGTGGCCTTGGGCGTGGGCCTGGCCATTGGCATCGTGCAGGCGGCCACCTCCATCAACGAGGCCACCCTGAGCTTTATCCCGAAATTGCTGGCCATTGCCGTCACCTTGGCCGTGGTGGGCGGCTGGCAAATTGCCACCATGGTGGACTACACCCGGGCTTTGTTTTTGCGCATCCCAACCTTGTTCACCTGAAAGCTGTTTGTGATTTCGATTGCCGCCATTGACCTCGTTGAGCACTTTTTTGCGCTCATGTGGCCCATGCTCAGGTTGTCGGCGCTGATGTTGGCCGCCCCCGTGTTTTCTTTGCCCGCCATGACGGTGCGGCTGCGCATCATGTTTGCGCTGGTGCTGGCCGTCATGGTCTACCCCATGCACGACTGGCCGCGCATAGACCCGATCTCGCCCGAGGGCATGGCCGAGATCTTCAACCAAATCTTGATAGGCCTGCTCATGGGCCTGATATTGCAAGTGGTCACCGCTGCCGTGGTGGTGGGTGGCCAAGCCATCTCCAACGCCATGGGACTGTCCATGGCCACGCTGATTGACAGCAGCTTGGGGAACGTGCCAACCATCTCGCAGTTTTTCATTGTGCTGTCCACGCTCATTTTTGTGGGGCTGGGCGGCCATGGCTTGCTGGTGGCCTTGATTGTGGAGAGCTTTGCCACGCTGCCGGTGGGCAAACCTTTGGACTTTGCCCAGGTGTGGCCCACCATCTTGACTTGGAGCACCATGATTTTCTTGGGCGCGCTGCTGATCTCGCTGCCCGTGATGGTGACGCTGCTGTTCATCACCATTGGCCTGGGCGTCATCACCCGCGCGGCACCGAGCCTGAATATTTTCTCGGTCGGCCTGCCGGCGACCATCGTGCTGGGCTTTGGCGTGCTGATCATGGCCATGAGCAGCATCTGCGTGCGCATTCAGGGCCTGTGGGTCCAGGCCCTGGGCCAGGTGCGCATCATGGTCGGTTTGGGCTGAACAAAGGTAATGCATGTCTGAGTCCAGCGCAGAAAAGTCAGAAGCCCCCACAGGCCGGCGCCTGTCCAAGGCCATTGAAGAGGGCAACGTCGCCCGCAGCCCCGAGTTGCCGGCCGCGGCCGTGATGATTTCCGCCATGGGCGTGATCATGTTCATGGGCCATTGGTGGGTCTCCAAAATGGCCCGCGAGATGACCGCTGGCCTGAGCTTGGACCGCAAGGCCCTGGAGACCCCGGCTTTGCTGCCTGCTTTGTTTTTCAACGCCGTGGCCGACGGCTTGCTGATGGTCTTGCCGCTCATGCTTTTTACCGCTGTGGTGGCCATTGCCGCCTCGGGCGTGACGGGCGGTTTTCACTTTTCAATCCAGGCCATTGGGCTCAAGTGGAGCAAGCTCAGCCTGATTGGTGGTTTCAAACGCATGTTTGGCACCCATGGCGCTGTGGAGCTGCTCAAGTCCGTGGCCAAGTGCGCGGTGGTCTCGGTGGTGCTGTGGGTCTTGGTCAACAAGCACATGACAGAGCTGCTGTCTTTGGGCAACATGGACATGGAAACAGCGCTGGGCGCCACGGGCAGACTGATTACTGAATCGGCCATGTGGCTCACGCTCAGTCTGGTGTTCATTGCCTTGGTGGATGCGCCTTACCAAAAGTGGAGCTACATCAAAAAGCTGCGCATGACCAAGCAAGAGGTCAGGGACGAGATGAAAGACTCCGAGGGCCGCCCCGAGGTCAAGCAGCAAATTCGCCGCCGCCAGCGCGAGATGTCCAACGCTCGCATGATGACCAAGGTCAAAGACGCCGACGTCATCATCACCAATCCCGAGCACTTTGCCATTGCGCTGTCGTACGACCCCACCTCCGACGGCGCGCCCATGCTGCTGGCCAAAGGCGCCGACCACGTGGCTGCCCGCATCCGAGAAGAAGCCCGCATCCATGGCGTAGAAATTTTTTCTTCGCCCGAGCTCGCCCGTGCGCTGTACTTCACCACCGAGGTGGACCAGCCCATCCCCGAGGCGCTGTACCACGCCGTGGCTCCCGTCATTGCCTACATCTTTGGTCTGGCCAGTGTGCGGCCCGGGGTCGAACCCATGGCCAGGCCTACGCCCAAGGTGCCCGAGTCCATGCGCTTTGACGCCGAGGGTCGCCTGCAAACGGTGGAGCCATGAACCTGCGCTCAGACCTCGCCCTGATGCTCAGCGGCCACACGGCCGTGCCGCCGTGCCTGCTGTTCAGGCACGCCGACGGCATGCGCCTGGACGGCTGCATCACGCTGCTGGTGAAGGAGGGCCAGAACCTGGCTTTGTCCAGCCTCGCCGAAGCCGCGCTCGACCATTACGCCGACCTCTTGGTCAACCGCCTGCGCCGAGCCGTCAGCTGCCCGGTGGAGGTGTACTTTCCGGCCAGCACCGCCGCGCTGGTGCAGCGCTTTGAGGACTTGGTGGCCCGCATGACGCTGCAGCAAGCCATGGCCATGGTGCCAGGCGCGGCGCCCGAGCGCATTTGGCTGGTGCACGAGGCCGGCGCCCTGGCACCCAGCGAGTTGCAGCTGTTGATGCGTTTGGTGGGCAACTTTCCGGGGGCGGGCGTGCGCGTGGTGCTGCTTTTTGGCGCCACGGCGGCAGGCCGCAAGGGCTTTGAGTCGCCCGGTCGCCGCTTTGCCCGCTGGGACATTCAACCACCCTCTGAGGAGGAGGCCAGCAACATGCTGGCCCATGCCCGCCTGGCGGGGGGCGAGTCGGTGGTGTCTGGCCTGCTGGGCCTCTTGGGACGCTCACCGGGTTCGGCCTTCACAGCCATGACCAGCGATGTGCCGTCTTCGTCGCCTTCTTCTTCCGAGTCATCTTCTCAGCAAGCTTTTCAATCCTGGCAACTTGCCGATGCCGACCCCACGCCCGTGACCGTGCCTGTGCTGGCTGCGCCCCCTTTGTCCGCTTTGCCCACGGCTGCTGCCAAGCCCGCAGCCCAGGCCATGCCCGCCTGGCTGCGTTGGCCCACTTGGCTTCAAGTGGGCAGCCTGGGCCGCCCGCCCATCGTGCGCGTCAGGCCCGTGGCCACAGCACGCGAGTTGCTGGCTTCGGCGCGCACCGAGCCCGCGCTTGACCCCCTTGGCTTGCCCCCCAGCCTCAGCTCCCCTGCAGTTGAATCGGTCTTGCCCGTGGTGCAAGACGTGGCCGCCAAGCCCCGGCGCGCCGCTGTGCTGCTTGAGCGTGCCCTTGTGCTGGTCAGTCGGCTGCCGCTGTGGGCAACTCGCCTGAGCCAGCTCGCTCGCTCAGTTGGCACCCAAGCGCGCGGGCGCCTGCGCCGCTCGTCACCGCTCTCAGTTGCCAGGCCTGGGTCGCTGCCAGCGCCTGACCCCGTCAAGACTTCCCCTGTCGTTTCTACGACAGCCCAAGAGCTGCCCCCTAACTCCAATGGACCGCGCCCATGACCGATCCCTTCATCGTTCGCCAAGACACCCCTCATGAAGTGACGGTCACTGAAGGCGCTCAAGTGGCCTCCACACGCTCCAACGACCCGTACGGCCCGCAGGTGCGCAAGGTGCTGGCCAGCGAGGATGCGGATGACAGCGAGGCAGAGCAGGGCCTCGACATTCCGCCCCCTCTGGCCCATTCTGAGACCGCCCCCGGTGGCCAAATCTTTGAGCGCCACGCCTCCTCGGCCCCTGTGGACACGCAGTCCGTGCCTGAGGCGCGCGCCAGCGATCCAGAGAGTCAGGCCATTGTGTTTGAACGCTCGCTTCAGTCTGAAGACGCCGCGGCCGCCCCCGACACGCCCGCCCCCCCGCCATTGGCAGGCGGTGTGGTGTTTGAGCGCTCCATTCAAGATTCGCAAGCAGAGGCTGTGGGCTCCCTGCCTGAGACCCCGCCAGCCCCAGGCATGGTGACAGAGCGTTCTTTGCAAGACCACCACGAGCTGCTACCTGAAGGCCCGGCCCCAGCGCCAGCCAGCGAGGGCCCGTCGTTTGAGCGGTCCAGTTCAGACCGGTTTGTGGCAGCCCCTGAGGGCAACCCGCTGCCCGACAACTTTCAAACCCTGCCGCCTGAAGGCAGGGCCGCGCCCGACCGTTTTGTCGCCCCGGCCGAAGGGTCTGCCCCCGTCAATGTGCAGCTTATTCCTGAGCCTGTGCTTCGTCCTGAGGTGCCTTTGGCCCCAGTTCTACCCGAACTGCCGCCTGTGCCCACCGCCCAAGCCCAGGCTGAGTTGCTGGAAGTGGCCAAAGAAATCCAAGAAGAGGTTGAAGAAACCCTGGGTGCTGCCGATCCCGTGTGGGTAGAGATGGATTTCCCCGCCCGGGTCATCCGGCTCAAGATAGAAAACGACAAAGTCCGCGCCAAGCTCGAGCGCCTCGAAGCCCTGACTCGCTCGGTCTGAGCAGACTTTAGTCAAGACAGGAACTTTTCCCCATGGACCAGACCAATCATTCCGCCGTCACCGGCCAAGCCGACCACTCAGACCATGAGGCCACCACCGACGGCCAAGTGGTCCAAGACATGAAGGACATGAAGCTGGTGGTCATGGACTCGGCCGAGCTCGCCACCCGCGCTGCCAGCCTGGCGGCCGACGCCGGCGTCAGCCTGCGCACCACGGTCAAAGACTTGGGGCTTGTCAACCGCAAGCAAAACAAGTGGACCCTCATCATGCTGTCGGTCGCCGGTGGGGTTTTGCTCATCAGCTCTGTGCTCTTCGTCATCATGAGCGCGCGCATCGCCTCGCGCGTGGACATGCTCGACGAGATGCTGGTGGCCGTGAGCAAACGCGTCACCGAGATGGACGCCTCGCTCGAGATGGTGGGCAGCACAGAAGAAGCCATCAAGGCGGTGGTCAACAAACAAGGCGCGATGCTGGCCTCCCAAGCGAAAATTGACGCCCGCTTGGACCAGGTGCTCAAAAGCGCACAAGACATCCCCGAGCTCACCTCCAAGCAAGTGGAGCTGCGCATGCAAGCGCTCACCAAGCAAGTGGCCGCACTCGAAGCCAGGTTTCAGTCCCAAGGCTCTTCATCGTCCCGCATGGCCAGCCAACTCAAGTCCATGGAAACTGTTCTGGGCGAGACCAGCGCCATGAAGCGCGAGCTCGAACTCATGGCCCGCCAACAACGCGAACGCCAAGCCCAAGAATCGGCCCAGGCCGCACAGGCGGCCGCCAAGGCCAGAGAAAAATTGGTGCAATACCCCAGGGCGCAAAGCGACAAGCCCTGAGCCCCGATTTGCGCCTCCCCAGATCAGTTGAGTTTCCTTGAATTACTCCCTCCCCCTCTGGGGGAGGGCAGGGGTGGGGGCATCGCGTGGCACAGATGTTTCCTCATGCGTGCCCCTCTCCCCAGCCCTCTCCCCAAAGGGGCGAGGGAGCAAGGCAAAGCCCTGTTTTTCTACTTCCCAATGTCGGCTGGGTTGCCCGATTTACGCCTTGCAAAGATCGTTCAAAGCTCCCCGAATTACTCCCTCCCCCTCTGGGGGAGGGCAGGGGTGGGGGCATCGCGTGGCACAGATGTTTCCTCAGGTGTACTCCTCGCCCCAGCCCTCTCCCCAAAGGGGCGAGGGAGCAAGACATGGCCTCCCCGATTTACTCCCACCCCCTCTGGGGGAGGGCAGGGGTGGGGGCATCGCGTGGCACAGACGTTTCCTCACACGTGCCCCTCTCCCCAGCCCTCTCCCCCAAGGGGGGAGGGCGCAAGTTCAAAGCCTCCCCGATTTACTCCCACCCCCTCTGGGGGAGGGCAGGGGTGGGGGCATAGCGTGGCACAGACGTTTCCTCATGCGTGCCCCCACCCCAACCCTCCCCAAGGGGGGAGGGAGCAAGTCCAAAGCCTCCCCGCATTACTCCCTCCCCCTCTGGGGGAGGGCAGGGGTGGGGGCATCGCGTGGCACAGACGTTTCCTCATGCGTGCCCCTCTCCCCAGCCCTCTCCCCAAAGGGGCGAGGGAGCAAAGCAAAGCCCCGTCCGCCCTGTAGGAGCCAGCCTGCTGGCGAATCTGTGCGGGCAAGGTGCATCACCCGAGGCGAATATCGCCGGCAGGCTTGTCTCCTACAAGGGAAGGGCTGAAAGACCCCCACACGCCAACACCTTGTCAGGCGTTCAGTGCGGCAGGCCTCAGCGAATATTTTTGGATTTTCTCAATCAGCGTGGTGCGCTGCAAACTGAGCAGGCGGGCTGTTTGGGAGACGTTGCCGTCGGTGCGGCTCAGAGCCTGCATGATGAGGTCGCGCTCGATGTCGGCGAGCCGGTCTTTCAGGCTCAGGCCTTCGGGGGGCAGCACAGGGGCGGCCATGCCTTGGGCCAGCATGATGATGCTTTCAACGTCGCTGACTGCATCTGCAACCGGAGCCTCAGGCGCAGGGGAGGGCGCGGCAATCAGGCTGGGCTCCAGGGAGGTGGCTGGGTTGGCGCAGCGTTCGGCTTGAATGGCGGCCAGGCCCTTGGGCAGCAGGGTGGGCGGCACCATGTCCAGCGCCAGGTGCTGGCCGGTGAACAAGGTGCTAAAGCGGTCCATGAGGTTGGACAACTCGCGCACATTGCCAGGCCAGGCATAGCTTTGAAGGGCGCTGGTGAAGTCTTGCGTGAAGCTGATGGGCGCGCTGCCTTTGGGGGCAAAGCGGCGGGCAAAGCTGTCTATGAGTTCGGGCAGGTCTTCGCCGCGCTCGCGCAGGGGCGAGGTGTGCAGCGGCAGCACGTTCAGGCGGTAGTAGAGGTCTTCACGAAAGCGCCCGGCGGCAATTTCGGCCTCCAGGTCGCGGTGGGTGGCGGCCACCACGCGCACGTCTATGCTGATGGGCTTGCTGCTGCCAATGGGGTCCACCGTGCGCTCTTGCAGCACGCGCAGCAGCTTGACCTGCATGTCCAGCGGCAGGTCGCCAATCTCGTCGAGAAAGAGCGTGCCGCCATGGGCCAGCTCAAAACGGCCAACGCGGTCGGCCATGGCGCCGGTGAATGCGCCTTTGCGGTGGCCAAACAGCTCGCTCTCAATCAAGTCTTTGGGGATGGCCGCGCAGTTGATGGGCACAAAATTCCCACCCCGTCTGCTGGACTGCTCGTGCAGTGCCCGGGCGACCAGCTCTTTGCCCGTGCCACTCTCGCCCGTGATCAGCACGGTCGCGGGCGAATCGGCCACGCGGCCGATCATGGTCCGCACGGCCTGTGAGGGCAGGCTGTTGCCGAGGTAAGTGGGGGTGGATTGGCGACTCATGTATACCAAATGATCAATATCTGGATATTGACATAAAAAGATACAAAAAAGGCAGAATGTTAATAATAGTATTTAGAGTGTTACATGTTTGTTGTGTTTATGCCGCGCTGCGGGGCCATCACGCCAGCTGGCAGGCCTCAAGAATGCAGGCCTGCTGCCGATTCAAAGGCGTGGGCAGTGCGGTTTGACCTGCCCGGTATGTTCAAAGGACACCGCATGACTTCTTTTTTGCGTTTTCACGCCCTGGCCCGCCGCTCCGTGGCCGCATTGGCCTTGTTGAGCCTGACGGCTTGCACCACCATTCCTTTGCTGATGCCCAAGGTCGAGCTCGAACCTAAACCCGCTGCCTCGGCAGGCATGATCGCGCCCTTGGTTGAAAAGCGTGAAACCCTCACTGCCACCGGCTACGCCGTGGTCAGTGTGCAAAACCACCGCAACCCCGCGCAGCAGCGGCTCATGGCCATTCGGGCATCCAAGCTCGACGCCTACCGCTCCCTGACCGAGCAGGTCTACGGCCAGCAGCTCGACGCCACCACCACCGTGGCCGACATGACGGTGCAAAGCGACACCTTCCGCACCAAGGTGGAGGGTGTGATTTACGGCGCGGTGCTGGTGAGCATCAGCCCCGCTGGCGACGACACCTACGAGACCACCCTCACGCTTGACCGCAGCGTGGTGCAAGACCTTCGCACTCTGTACCTGGGCCAAGTGATGGCCAAGGGCCGCTGAGCTTGAACTTGGCCATTGAAGCTTTTGCTTTTTAAGTTCAGCCATGTGGCCCCGCTTTAACCCCCCATCTGCCAAGCCAGCCTTGTTGGCCCTGGCCTTGTGCAGCCATGTCGCCGTTCAAGCGGCCGGCTTGAGCGCCGAAGAGCGGCTTGAAGCCGTGCGCCAAGAACTGCTGCAAACCACCTTGCAAGGCGCCACACTGGTGCAAAGCACGGCCTGGGTTGACGCGCAGGGCGCGCTGCGCGAGTCCAGCAGCTTCAAGCACGGCATGCAAGTGCGCGGTGTGCGCGTGTTGTCTTACCAGCGCGATGTCGACGGCCAACCCCGCGCCCAGGTTCAGTGGCAAGGCCAGCAAGACTCGGCCAAGCCCACACCTGCAGCGCCTGCCGCCAAACCACTTTCTGCAGATGCTGTGGCTCCCGCCAAGCCCGCGGCCTGCGCGCCAGAGGGCAGGCTCAGGCATGTGCTGGGCCTCAGGCTGAGTGTGCCCAGCCGCAGCGCTGATCAAGAGGCCCATTTGTTTGACGATGCCCGCCGATTGCTGGCCGAGGGCTGGGCGCTGGCGGGTGAGTCGGCCCGCCATTGGCGCTTGCTGCAGCAAACCTCTGCCTTGCCAGACACCTTGCCGGCCTCTAGCAGCTCTGCCGCCTACTTGCGCTTGCTCACCGCCGGCGCCGCCGCCGTACAGCCCGCCTGGGTGGCCCACATGCGCTTAGAGCCCTTGCCGACTGAAAGCAATTGGTTCAAGTGGTGGGAGGCGCCCACCCCCCGCTTGCGCCTGAGCCTGTTGGTGAGCGCTGCCGACGGCACGGCCGTGTTTCAAACCCGCGCCGACCTGTCCATGCCGGTGCAAATCAGCCGCTGGGCACCGCCCCGGCTGGCGCCCGCCGCCCGAGTGGCGCTGGCGCAATTGGTGGTGCAATGGAGCGAGGCCCTGAGCGATCGCTTGGCCTGCCAGCCTGTCAAGGTGCAGGTGCTGCAGTCGCAGGCCGACCGTGTGCAGGTGGACCAAGGCAGCATGGCCGGCATGCGGGTGGGCGAGGAGTGGTTGATTTCTGACCGCCAACGCGTGCCCCAGCGCCTGCTGGAGCCTGGCGCGGCCCAAGCCATTGTGCTGGCGCGGGTGGAGCGGGTGGACGTTCAGCGCGCCGAGCTCAAGGTGCTGGCCGGCCCCACCGACCAAGTGCGCCCCCAGTGGCAAGCCTGGCCTGTACAGGCACCGTGATGTTCAGTCACAATTTGTTTGCATTTCGTTTGTTCCCGGAGATGTCCATGAAGCCCACACCCACTCCCGCCGCCTTGGCCTTGCCTGCAGTTTTGTGGGGCCGTGCGCAGCGACTGTCATTTTTTGCGGGCTTCATGCTGGTGCTGGCCGCCTTGAGTTTGAGCCTCCAAGCGCAGGCGGCCGAGCCTTCAGCCAAGCTGGCCACAGAGCCCGGTCGCAGCTATGTGGTGGCCCGCGGCGACACGCTGGACCGCATCATTCATAAAACCATGGCTCAGAGCCCGCTCAGAATTGAGCTTTTGCGCGAAGCCCTGGCCGCCGCCAACCCCCAAGCCATTGCCAGCGTGCGCAACCCGCGCCTCAAAGCCGGTGCAGTGCTTCAGCTGCCCGACCACGAGGCCTTGCTGCGCGCAGCCGTGCTTCCCTTGCTGCCGTCTGTGGGCATGGCCTCGCACCCCACACCCAACGATGCAGACAACCGCAAGCGCTGGGTGCGCTACCCCTGATTGCAAGCCCACCAGGCACCAGCCCGCCTGAGCCCCACCATGCATGGGCATGCCGTGGGCAAGGGGCTGGGCATGTGGGGGCGGCCCTGTGGCAACACTTTGCCTGAGTTTCCTGCGATGGGGCTGCCATGCTAGGGTCCAGCCTCATCAGCCCGGTGCCCGGCTCGGTCACCCCCATCTTCCTAGAAGGCAAATTGTTGCCGCTCACCACGGCGCAGGCCCGCGAGCTCAAGCTCAAAGACAGCGAGGTGGTGCACGCCCTGGTGCAAGCGCGCTCCGCAGGCAACCTCGACCTGGTGATTCGCGGCCGCGAGATGAGCTTTCCCAACGGTGTGGGGCCAGCCTCCTGGTTGCCCGGCCAACAAGTAGAGCTGCAGGTCAAAGCAACCGCCCAAGGCCTGGCGCTCTTGCCCATGGGCGCCGCCCCCACCGAGACCAGCGCCGCTCAGTTTTTCTCCCGCATTGGCAACCTGCTGTTTCGCCCACCTGGCCTGCAGGTGCTGGCCCAGCTGTTCAAGCCCGGCGTGCTCGACGCCATGCTGCAAAACGCAGGCCGCGCTGACCTGCAAAACCAGTGGCGCGGCATGCAGCTGTCCATGGCGCAGCTCAACCCCCAGGCCCTGGGCCAGGCCATGGCCGCCGCCCTGGGCTCTGAAACCTGGCTCTCGCGCGGCCAGCTGCCACCGCCAGACGACCCCAAACAATTGATTCGCCGCCTGCTGGCGGCCTTGTCCAACAAAGACGAGGGCGAGGTGGATGAAAGCGCCATCGACAGCGTGACCGAGCTGGGCGAGCTGCGCCAGGCCATTGACGAGCTGGAGTCGGCCCAGGTGCAGGCCGTGCAGGCCCAGGCCCAGCGCGAATTGCTGTTCACCTTTGTGCTGCCTTTCAAAGACGCCGAGCCCGTGGAGCTGCAATTTCGCCGCCCCCCCCGCCAGGGCGATGAGCAGCCGCCATTTATTGTGAACGTGCATTCACGCAACGAGGCACTGGGCGAGATTTGGCTTAAAACCCAGCTCAATGGCCTTGACAAGGTCGAGCTCACCATGTGGGCGCTGCAAGGCGGGGTGGTCGATCAGGCCAAAAGCCGCAGCGCCGAGCTGGCCAGCACCCTCACCGAGGCCGGCCTCACCATGCAGTCTTTCCAGGTGATTCACGGCCCCCGCCCCGACAGCCAGCCCGACTGGAAGCCTTCGGGCCGCGGCATGGTGGTGGACTTGAGCGCTTGATGGCCATGAGCTTTCGCAAACAAGCCATCGCCGTGGAATACGGCAAAAACACCACCCCCGTGGTGACCGCCAAGGCCGAGGCCGAGCTGGCCGAACACCTCATTGCCGAAGCCCGCCGCCAAGGCATTTACGTCACCGAAGACCCGCAACTGGTGGCCCTGCTCAGCCGCGTGAACGTGGACCAAGAAATCCCGCCCGAGCTGTTCACGGCCGTGGCGGTGATTTTGTCGTGGGTGTATTGGTTGAAGGGGATGCGGCCTGGGGATGAGAAGAAGGAGTAGTTCTCTTTTATAGGAGCCGGCCTGCCGGCGAATCTTCGCCTGCGGTGATGCCTGTGGACCGGCACAATTCGCTTGCAGGCAAGCTCCCACAAATACAAGCCGAGCTCCCCTTGTAGGAGCCGGC
>Ga0209550_10005231_pt1 | contig 12181 bp, 14 predicted proteins | sample LauGreSuBDMM15SN_2_FD_187567 | JGI IMG/M metagenome (GOLD analysis project Ga0209550, IMG submission 187567) | Freshwater lake microbial communities from Lake Michigan, USA - Su13.BD.MM15.SN (SPAdes) (version 5) | ecosystem: Environmental > Aquatic > Freshwater > Lake | place: Lake Michigan... | reverse complement strand
CGTGAATGATGGTCACCTTGCCCGCCTTGGCGTCGATCTTCTTGACCACGCCTTTGGTGAAGGTTTCAGCAGCTGCCATCGACAACGTTGCGGCAAACAAAGTGGCAGCAAGCGCGAGGATGCGGGTCATTTTCATGGTGTAGTCCTTTGATTGGGTGAGGTTCAGTTGACGCTGAGTGCACCGTGCATCCCAGCTTCGAAATGGCCGGGGATCAGGCAGGCGAACTGAAAGCTGCCTGCATTGGCAAAGGTCCAGATGATTTCGCCTTTTTCGCCCGGCGCAAGACGAACCGCATTAGGGTCGTCATGTTCCATCTCGGGAAATTCATTCATCAGCTCTTTGTGTTCGGCGACTGCGGCCACTGTATCCATTACGAATTCATGCTCTTGTTCACCCATGTTTTCGATGGCGAGGCGGACGGTCTCACCGGCCTTGAAATCCAGAACGCGCGGCTCAAAAATCATGTCACCTTCCTCGGTTTCCATCAGCTTTACCTGAATCGTCCGAGTTTCCATGCCGACTTCGGCAGCATGGCCAATCTCCATCATGCCGTCATGGCCGCCACCATGGGTGCCTTCGGCGAAGGCCATCGGTGCTGCTGCAAGGATCAGTGTCATCGCAAGTAGGGTTGACTTCATCTGTCGTTCCTCTAATTTCCGGTTTTTATCCGGGTTTGTTAACCTTTAATGCTGCGTGCCAGACGGGGTGTCAGGTGGGTTTCAGCATCGTCTTTCGTCACGATGTCCGGCACAGCGCCAGTCCATTCGTAGGCTTGCGTGCCGGGTGGGTTTTCGTACCAGCCCGGATCGGCGTAATCGTCGGCGGCAATGCCATGACGCACCTTGACCACCGAAAACATGCCGCCCATTTCAATTGGTCCGTGCGGGCCCCATCCCGTCATCATCGGGATGGTGTTGTCAGGTAAAGGCATCTCCATTTCGCCCATATCAGCCATTCCGGCCGTGCCCATCGGCATGTATTCTGGTTGATGCTCGCGGATCATGCCGGTGAGCTTGCGCTTGTCTACGCCGATGAACGTGGGCACGTCGTGACCCATCGCGTTCATAGTATGGTGCGACTTGTGGCAATGGATGGCCCAGTCCCCCAGATGCACCGCATCAAACTCGAAGGCCCGCATCGCACCAACGGGGATGTCGATCGACACTTCGGGCCACTGAGCTGTTGGTTGAACCCAGCCGCCATCGGTGCAGGTGACCTTGAAGTCATAGCCGTGCATGTGGATCGGGTGGTTGGTCATCGTCAGGTTGCCGACACGCACCCGGACCCGGTCCCCTTGGTTGACGACAAGCGGGTCGATGCCGGGGAACACTCGGCTGTTCCAAGTCCACAAGTTCATGTCCGTCATAGTCATGACGCGCGGCACATAGGTGCCGGGATCAATGTCATAGGCATTCAGCAGGAACACAAAGTCCCGATCAACCGGCATGAAGGCGGGATCACGCGGGTGGACGATGAACATCCCCATCATCCCCATAGCCATCTGCACCATCTCATCGGCGTGTGGGTGGTACATGAAGGTGCCGCTTTTCACGAGATCAAACTCATAGACAAAGGTCTTGCCGGGCGGGATGCCGGGGTGGCTAAGGCCACTGACTCCGTCCATCCCCGATGGCAGGATAAGCCCGTGCCAATGAACGGACGTATGCTCTGGCAGGCGGTTCGTGACGAAGATGCGAACCCGATCGCCTTCCACGGCTTCAATGGTAGGTCCGATCGACTGGCCGTTGTAGCCCCACAGATAGGCGGTCATGCCCTCTGCCAACTCGCGCTCGACGGGTTCGGCGATCAGGTGGAATTCCTTGACATTGCCGTTCATCCGCCAGGGTAGCGACCAGCCGTTCAGGGTGACCACCGGATTATAGTCCGGCCCGGTTGACGGGCGCAGCGGTGGCTGGGTTTTGGGTGTGTCCATCAACGGCGCTTCGGGCAGCCCCACATTTGTGGTCTGCGCCCAGGCCCCGGTCGAGATAAGCGCGGCACCGGCGCCGAGTATTTGACGTCTGTTCATTACATTTGCTCCTGTGATCAATGTCCGGCGCCGCCTTCGTCGGCGACACCTCCGCCACTTTCTCCACCACCACCGGCGGCAGCCCCGCCACCATAGACGGCCGCCACCATGTTCGCGTCAGCTAGCCAGAAATCCCGCCGCGCGTTGACTTCCTCTAGATTGCTGTTCAGCCGCGACCGCGTGTCGGCCAACAATTCGAACGTGTTGGTGATCATGCCGTTATAGCTGAGCAAGCCTTCCTCCTCGATTGTGCGCCGGAGCGGCAGCACGGCATCGCGGTAATGACGGGCAATCTGGTGGCTTGCCGTATAAGCAAGGTAGGCAGACCTTGCCTCGGACCGAACGTTCACAGCCATTTGCGCAAGTTCATTGGCCGCGCGCATATAGGCCGTCTCCGCTTTGCGTTTTCGGGCCTTGCCGCTGTCGAAAATCGGGATGTCGAACTCGACTTCGACTTGCTGCGTGGTTGTGGTAAAAACCTCGTCACCACTCACTTTACGGTCAGCATCGAAGCCTGCAATGATCTCCAGATCCGTGACATAGCGGGTCGCATCGGTCAGGCCATTTTCCTGTGCGCCAGCTTCAAGTTCCAGCTTGGCGATTGCCAGATCCACCCGGCGCCCAAGCGCTTCAGCTTCGATCTTTGGCCGCGCGGCAACGCCGCTTGGCAGTTCCGGCAGGGCATTGGGCACATAATACTCCGCACCGTCCCCCCACAGCCCAAGCTGCCGCGTCAGCGCCTCCTTGGCGAGTTCCGCCGCCAGTTTGGCTTGCGCGCGTTGTCCGGTCAGTTCGGCGTAAAACGCGTGTTCGCGGGCCTGCTCGGCCTTGTTGAGCGACCCCACTTCACCCAGACGCGCGGCCAATTCTGACGCCGCATTCGCGGTGCCTTGGGCCTGAGCAATCAAGCCCGCCGCTTCAAAGGCCGCAACCGCTTCGACCCACGCCCGTCGGGTTTCCGTCGCCACCCGCAGCGTTGCTTCGGCGGCAACCAGTTGCGCCTGTCGGAAGTGAATGTCGGCGATTCCGAGCCGCTTGTTGCGCGTCACCAGCGACAGGATGTTGTTGGCGATCATGCCTTCAATCGCGCCATATCCGCCAAAACGATCAAACCCTGCCTTACCGATCCCAAACACCCCGACCGAGACCGTCGGGTTGGGTTGCAGAGTTTGCTGCCAGACATCTGCGGATGAAAGCCCAAGTTCGGCATAGGCCGCCTGCAAGCCCTTGTTGTTCAAAAGCGCGACCTGCACAGCCGTATCGGCGCTGATGGTTTTTTGGTACACTAACGCCTGAACGCGTTGTGCATTGGCAGCAGCCTCGGCGCTGCTTTGTATCCAGACAGTTTCCTTGCCTGTCGCTGCGGCAGCCGTACTTGCGACTGTATCGAAACCCGTCCGAGGATTGCTGAGTTTCGCCAACTGGTCAGGTGTTGCGCAAGCTGACACCAACAAAACACCTGTCAGGCTGATCGTCGTAATGAATGTCCCTCGCATCAGTCTGTACCGCCGGCAACGGGCGCCTGCGCATCGTTCAAGTCCCGCCAAGCTGCCGGGCCTGTCGCGATGCGTGCCTCGAATCCAGTTATGAAAGAAGGCACGGAAATGGCGCCGGTCGCCACCGCAGGGTCTGCAACCGCGAAATTTATGACCGACCCGGTCGGGAGGGTCTGCGCACAGCCGGCAATCGCCAGCGGCAACGCAGCCGCGAAGGTGAGGTTTTTCATTTATGTTCCTGATTTCATTCATAAAACGACGTTGACTTGGCATACATTTGAAGCTCAGGTCAGACGTAGAGATGTCGTGGCAGGATCAGACGCTTGGGGGGCGGTACAACCCAAGTACGCGCGCCATTGCGCGCAAATTTTCAGGTTCAGGCACAACGATCAGCCTTGCTGATTGGCTTTCACAGCCGTAACCAACAAGCCCGTTCAAAACCGCCGAACAGTAATGAGGCATGCAGTCTGTGGCGCCTAAATTCGTCGTTTCGACCTTGGCGACAACGTGACTATGCTTGACATCATTCTTTTTAATATCAAACGTCACATAGTCGGCGTCCGCTCGTTCCGTCGCCGGCAAACAGTGCGATCCATGGTTGACAGACGCAGACGCAATTCCCGCAAGTCCGAGCGACATGGCCAAGACCAGAGCAATTGTTCTCAGAAGGGTGATGCGGATCCAAGCCATGGCGTTTACTAACAAATGGACCTGAATCGTTCAATCCGAAAAGGGGGTCTGATACGTCTGGCGCAGATCAAATACCTGTTATCAAACACCTTTGCAGCTGTGGTTGAGGGGCGTTTGTATAAGCAGCGACTGAATATCATGAAAGCTTTCCCAAGTGCGTGACTGCGGGGCGAAAAATTTCTATAGGCGAACAACTTACGGTCGGTGTGGTAGACTGTCGGCACAGCCCGCGGCCAAGTCAGGGCGGCTGCGTGGAAGGTGTATTGGCCTCTGTGAAGTGGCCCGCCATTTGGGAGTGGTCCACCATTTGGGATAGCATAACCTGAACCCTATGAGCCAATGACCTCCACTCCAAAATCAGCGCGGAAGTTCCAAATCATTCGATGACGGACACGTGACAGGTCCAAACCATGATGCCGATAGACCAAAGACCAACCATGCACTAACGTTCAAATTGACCTCTAGGTGGGCGCGCTCCACCGTCGTGCATGATCGCCGTCAGCCATGGCGTCGACTTACAAAAATTAAGTCAAAAAGGACATCAGGCATGATTACCATAAGAACGTTCTTTGCAGCGGCTGTGGCCGCGGCCGTGCTTACACTGCCAGCCTCGGCCCAGACGGCGGACTTCAAGCCCCCAAAACAATGTGCCCCTGCGTCCACAATGGGTGGGATGGATGACCACTCCATGGGGCATGGCGACGATGCGCCGAAGCCGATGACGGACATGATGGGAATGGGTGACATGGATCTCGCCGCCATGCCCGAGCACGTTCAGGAAAACATGCGGCGGATGATGATCAGCATGCCGGCGATGCACGAGGGCATGATGCTGGAGGATGCCGACGTGGCCTTTGCCTGCGGGATGATCGCGCACCATCAGGGTGCCATCGACATGGCGGAGGTGCTGCTGGCGCATGGCGATGATCCAAAGATGCGAGCACTTGCTGAGGAGATCATTGCCGCACAGGTCGGCGAGATTGCAGAGATGACAGCCTGGCTCGCAGAAAATGCGAAGTGACAGGCGTTGGCCGCGCGGTGGCAGCTGCGCGGTCCGTTCTGACGATCTGCTGCGGTTCACGCATGTTCGATAAAAGGCCAGCGCGGCCGCGATGCCTCGCCCTGCTTGCCCTGATGGGACTGCATCTGCCGCTGCCAGCCGCGGCATTCCTGCACGCCAAGCCAGAAACCGTTGCCGAGCACGCCCTTTACCTCAAGCATTGCGCGGACTGCCATGGCGTCGATCTGGAGGGGCAGCCAGATTGGCGAAGCGCTGACGCAACTGGCCTTTACCCGGCGCCGCCGCATGACGAAACCGGGCATACTTGGCACCATGACGATGCGATGCTGTTGGATTATATCAGCCGCGGCGGTCAGGCGGTTCTGGACGATATGGGCGTGAAGTTCACGTCCAGCATGCCCGGCTTCGGCCCGGTGCTCAAAGAACGCGAGATCGAGGCCATCCTTGATTACATCAAGTCGACCTGGCCAGACCATATTCGCGACCTGCAAGCGGAGAGGTCAGACGCAACGGGCAACTGAAAGCACCGGTCCCGCATCAGATTTTCTGAAAACCTTACACAGGTCAAACCGCCGCACCCGCAGCGCAGTTGTGGTGACCAAAACGCACGTAAGGCTCATCGCAACCGCAGTGATCATTGGCGGCAGCAACATTCCGGTGGCGGGGTAAAGCAGCCCGGCCGTGACGGGAACGCCATGCGCGTTTTAGGCAAAGGCGAAGAACAGGTTCTGCTTGATGTTGCGCGGGCCAGCTTGCGCGCCCGGGCGATCCCAATCAAATCTCCGCCCGGAAGGGTGATGCCCACGCTTTTCACGGCCAGGTCCGCACGGGCTCCCATGGCGATCCCGATATCGGCAGCCGCCAGTGCTGGCGCATCGCTGACCCCGTCGCCGGACATCGCGATCTTTTGGCCAGCCCAAGGATCTGACTTTCCCTGCGCATCACATGATCCCGTTTTCGCGCTGCAATTCCCGGATATACAGGGTGATCGCCGCGATTTCGCCATCGGTCAGTTTTTGCTCCACGGGCAACATCGGTCCAAATGGCCAATGGTGCTGGCGCGCGCCATTGCGCACCGCAACAAGAAAGGCGGCATCGCGATGGTGCGAAGGCTCGTAAATCTTGTGGACAAGCGGCGGTGCGACCCCATCTTGTCCTGCAGCGTTTGCCCCGTGGCACGACGCACAGACGGCATCATAGTATGTTTTTCCGATAACAGCTTCTGCCGACAACGATGCGGGCAGCTCAACCTCTACCAAGGCTGCACCTGGAGCCACAGGCGCAGCGCCAACAACTTGTTTCGGAGCAGGGTTTGGCGAGGGGCGAAAGACCGTCCAAACAACTGCTCCAATAAGGACGATGGCGACGACAAGCCTAAAGGTTTTAATGATCTTCATGCCTGCCCTTGCTCATTCCAAGTCGTTTGCTTTGCTCAATATGAACTTACCTTACCCAATGCCCGTTGCAAAGCGAACAGCATCAAAACACGTTGATCGTAAGGACTGAGATATTCAAACGACGATCACCTTCCGATTTTGAACATATAGGCATCGGGATCGCGCTTGACCATTGCAGCCGTCGGTTTCTAGCTTGGCCACTCGCATTTTCGACTGACCATAAATTTGAGTAGTGTCAGAAAAAAATCTGCTTAAGGATGAACGGCTGCTCCTGAAGCGCGGACGCAGTAACTGCCAAGCACCTTGTGGCCTCCATTGCAGTGTCGGTGGGCGTGGACGGGCAGCGCCTGGCGGCAGATATGCAAAGCCCTGACATCGCGAAGGCCCTTGATATGGCGAAAGCGATTGCGGCGGTCTTTTGCTTTTACGGCACCCAATCCACCGTCATTGTTCGCACGGTTTTTATGGAAGTAATTCCGGGGCCGAGTGTTTAGCGGATAATCAAGACCGAACTGTCGGCGCTGCCTTTGGCCTGCAAGATTGCTTAACCGCAACGCGAGCTTTCTCAGCTTGCCCAAAGCTGCCATGCCGTCACGATAAGCCCGTAGCGCAGCACTTTGCCAATTGTTACAAAAAGGAGAAAGCGCCCAATCGACACCTGCATGACGCCCGCAACCAGTGTCAGCGGGTCACCGACGATGGGCACCCAAGACAACAGCAATGACCAGATGCCGTAGCGGCTGAACCAGGCTTGCGCCCGCTTATTTGTCGTGTCCTTCAATGGAAACCAAGGCCTGTGCTTGAAGTGCATAAAATACCGCCCCATACCCCAATTTACGACCGCACCGGCGATGTTGCCAAGCGACGCGACAGCGACAAGCAGCGCTGGCTGACCCGTGCCGCTGGCCAGAAATCCAATCAATAGCGCTTCAGACGAGCCAGGCAAAAGCGTTGCCGACAGGAAAGCCGACGCAAACAGCAGCCAACAGGCCGCAAGGACGGTCAAGTGGATCCGCTTTCAGGCATTGCCGTCACTCCGCATCCATGACGCTCGCGATCTGAGCGACTGCCGCAGGCCTGTCCCATCGCACCGGGCCAAAAACGCGGGCCAGTTCCTGACCCTTGCGGTCGATCAGCAGAGTTGTGGGCAGGCTGAATGCCGCGAATGCCAATTGCACCCGCAGATCTTCGCCCCAGTAAATCCCAAGACTGCGGATGCCGACCTCTTGGTAAAAGGTGCGGACGGCTTCGATTCCACCTTGATCAATCGAGATTGGCACAACTGCGAAATCGGTGCCGCCGAGTTTCCGTTGCAATGCATCAAGTGCGGGCATTTCTTCGCGGCAAGGCGGGCACCATGTGGCCCAGATGTTCAGCAAGACAACTCGGCCCGCAAAGTCAGAAAGCTTAAGATCGCGCCCGCGGCCATCTTCAAACGGCGGCGACAGCAAAGGCACTGGATCGCCCCCCAAAGTGAAAGGCGGGCGGGCAAAAGCCGGTTTGACCATTAGGGCAATCACCAAGGAGGAAAGCAAAACCGAACGTCTGTTCATGGCGGCATCCTTTCGCCCTAAGACCTGCTCTTAAATGCTGGGCAGGTCCATTGCAAAGCAATCAGGACGACACCGCGCACTCGGTCATCATGCCCGTCGAAAGATGTGACAGTGGCATGTGTTGGCAATTCAGCATCCACCGCGCCGGCTCGCCCGCGTCAAGCGCCACGGTGACAGTTCCCTGGGCGGTACATAAACAGCATTTCCGGTGGGCAAGTAGAGCAGCGCACTGTATGACGAACACGATGGCCCTACAGCAGGTTTTGCAGGTCTGGCGGGATATGTTGCCTTTTATGCAGCACAGATGGACGGCCTAGGGTCAGCGTGTCCGTCGTCGAATGATTTGGAAAATCCGCGGTGATTTTGAGCGGAGGTCATTGGCTCATAGAGTGCCTGATTGCAAGCAGCGTACTTGCACCCCTGAACTCGCGCTGGTGATAGTCGCTGTCGTTTTCACCATCCGCAGGGCCATGGCCAAGGGTGCGCGCCTGCTGATGGAACCTCTTGGAAGCGCCATCCCCGATCTTGCTGACCACCAGGGCGGCCAGAAACGGCGCACCGGTTGCGGCGTCTTCGACCATGGTCGCTTCAAGCGCCTGTGTCACTTTCGCGACGGATCCGGGCATGAGGAGCCCCAGATCGCGCGCAAGCTGGCCATAGGTCAGCGGCACATCTTCTGCGCGCAGCCCGGTCAGACGCGCGCGGATACGGTCGCGCAGCGCGTTGCCTGCTGCAGCGGCCTTGATCGCGGCACGCGGTGCCGGGATCTCGTGAGCGGTTCCATCTTCGGCGATTTCAGCCGCCCAGACCCGCTTGCTTGACCGCATGGTCAAACGCATCTTGCCTGCATCTGCCCCGGTGCCGGATTCCGATTGGCTGACAACCTCGCCCGATTGCAGTCCTGCCCGCAGGCTTTGGATATCCAATCCCAGACGCGGCGCCAGATAGTCGGGTGAGATCAGGAATTGGCCATCTACACGCGCAATCGCATCGGGGGGGACGGGGCGATACAGCAAGGGGCGCTTTGCGGCGGCAGGGCCTTCCGCTGGCGGGCTGTAAAACGGCGCCGCACCAGCGGCATGGTCAGTCACGTCTATGATCTCGAGAACCTCTGGCACTGCGGCGCGTATCATGCTTTCAACCCCGCCGCGCAGCGTTGCCGCTGATGATGCACAGCCCTGACAGCCGCCCGACATCAGCAGGCTGACAACGCCATCGCGCACATTGGTCACGCTCACATGTCCGCCGTGGCTGGCAATCGCGGGGTTGGCCTGCCGGTCCAGCACCTCTTGCACGGCGGTCCAGATCTCGTCATCCGTCCGAGCCACTCCAAGGGCTTTGGCCGCGTTGCCCAGTGGAGCGGAAAACCGGGCCATGCTGTCGCGGATCGCCTGCGCTATCTGGTGTTTCAGGACGGACCAATCGCTGTCCGCGGTCTTGGTCACGGCCACGACTGCGCCCGCGACATCAATCTTTTCAACTCCGGGAATGGCGAACAGGGAAAGCGCCAAGGGTGCGCCCTGCGATGCGGCTGCGCTGGAAAAGGTGGCCCCTGCCCCAGCCTGCACGTCGCGCTCTACCACCAAGCGCAGGCTGTGCGGATCGGCGGGTGAACTTTCCGCCCGGATGCGCAGCAGGGCCGATGGTTCAGACATCTTCAACCTCGGCGGACGTCATGCCACGCAGATGTCCAAACGTGTAGATCCCCGACTGATGGCCATCGCTGAAGCTGGCGCCGATGGCATAGTTGCCAATGCTCCAGATCCGGGTCGGGGTGATGTTCAGCGGCACCGCCGCCGGGACCAGCACCGCGCGCCCGCTCATCTCGTCCACGCAGGCGGCGCAGCGGCAGGCCAGACGCAGATCACGCACGTCGATTTGCTGCTCATGGCCATCCTGCCAGCGCACGGTCAGCGTGCGCCCGTCGCGGCGATGCAAGGCGACCGGAACTTCGGCCGCGCCGCCGGGATGACCAGCCACAGGCGCGGGCTTCGGCGTGCTGTCATCATTCGCCCATTGCCAATCGAAAGGTGTCGGCAGGCCAGGCTTGGCACGCACGCGTCCCGACAGGGTGGCGGCAATGTCGCGGTAGGCCTGTGCTGCCGGTGTATCGGGGTGGGCAATCACCAAAGGACGCCCGTCATCGCCGCAATCCACGATCGCTGGATCAAGCGGCACCGCGCCCAGAAACGGCACGCCAAGGCTTGCCGCGATCTTTTCGCCGCCGCCCTGATGGAAGATATGCGTGACCTCGCCACATGACGGGCAGGTAAAGCCGCTCATATTCTCGACGATGCCAAGGATCGGTACCTTCACCTGCTCCATCATCCGAATTCCGCGCCGGGCGATCTTGAGGCTGACATCCTGCGGCGTGCTGACGATGACAGCGCCGGTCAGCGGAAAGCTTTGCGCCAGCGTCAATTGGGTGTCGCCGGTGCCGGGCGGCAGATCAAGGATCAGATAGTCAAGCTTGCCCCAGTCCACCTCCAGAATGAACATGCGCAGGTATTTAGACACCATCGGGCCGCGCAGCACGGCAGGCTTGTCGTCATCTGTCAGCATGCCCATCGAGATTACCTTGATGCCATGCGCCTGTGCGGGCATCACCTTTCCTGACGGCGACATTGACGGGTTCTTGCCGGTCTGGATCCCCAGCATTCCCGGCACGCTGGGGCCGTACAGATCTGCGTCCACCAGTCCAACCGCAGCGCCCTGCGCCGCCAGCGCGAGCGCAAGGTTGGTGCTGAGCGTACTTTTGCCCACCCCGCCCTTGCCGCTGGCCACGGCAATGATCTGGCCCAAATGCGCCATGCCAGTATCATCAGGCCTGCGGGGTGTCGCTTGAGTAGGTGTCACGTGGATTTCCTTAATTCGGCCCCCGGAAAGACCAGCTTTCCGCCTAGGTGCACGGCAAAATTGATGCAAAGACGGCCAAGATCGGCCGGGGCGAGTTCAGCTGCCACGCAGGCACAATAGCTGATTGCGCCGCCCGAGAAGTGCCTGCAATCGCCACAGGTGCCAAAGGCAACCGTATCGCGAATTGCTGCAAGCTCTCCTGCCAAGGCAGGCAATGCCTGACGCAAAGCCGATTTCAGCCCCGCGTCCAGCAGATCAATCGCCTCTGACAAGGCGCGTAGGGGATCATTGGGCATTACGGCAAGCCCGGCGTCTGTCAGATCAAACCGGACACTGCGCCGGTCGTCCACAGCCTCTTTGCGGGCAAGATAGTTTTTTTCTAACAGAGACTTTATGGTTTGCGATGCCGTGCCCCGCGTGGTGGCGTGAAAGCTGGCAAAGGCTGAGGGGGTGCGCGACACATCGTTGGCACGCGCGAAGAACCGTAGCGCCGTCCACTGCGCGGCCGTCATATCGGACGCCGCGTCGCCCCCGCGCGCCGCGCGCCCAAGGTAGACAAGCAGTTCGGCGATTTCATCTGTGCTGGTCACTTTGCCATCCATCCAGAACAGATAGCGTTTCGAAACCTGATTGACAAGCAGATCGTTGGATAACTAGTATCGAAACGAAATCATAGTTGTAAAAAATGAACAAATCCTTCCCCCCGCCCCGATCTGGCCGACCCCCGGTGCCCCGCGCCGAATTTCTGGATGCGGCCAATGAAGCCCGGCTTGCCAGACGCTGGCGCGATACCGGCGACATCGCGGCGCGCAACAGGCTGGTCACGTCGCATCAGGCACTTGCCATGGCTGCAGCACGACGCGCCAGCGGCAAGGGGCAAGAGCTGGACCGCGACGTTCTGCAACACGCAAACTTGGGGCTGATGAAGGCGGCAGATCGGTTTGATGCTGACATGGGCTTTCGGCGTTCAGCGCGGCCCATCTGGAGAAGAGCACCGATGAGATTACCGCCCTCATGCTGCCGCTGCTGTGTGACCGGCTGGGGGCGACGCTAGCCCGCGTGACCCATGCCGCTGCCCATCGCTGGCGCTATGCACGCGTCACACAAGCGCTGGGCCAACCCTTTGTGCGCAGCGCGG
>Ga0209550_10005230_pt1 | contig 12184 bp, 13 predicted proteins | sample LauGreSuBDMM15SN_2_FD_187567 | JGI IMG/M metagenome (GOLD analysis project Ga0209550, IMG submission 187567) | Freshwater lake microbial communities from Lake Michigan, USA - Su13.BD.MM15.SN (SPAdes) (version 5) | ecosystem: Environmental > Aquatic > Freshwater > Lake | place: Lake Michigan... | reverse complement strand
GCGATTCTTTTTTTCATTTTTGGCTTGGTGGCCGGGCGCTTGCGCTCTAACTTGGAGGTGCCGCCGCAGATCTCACGCTTTCTCTCGCTGTACCTGCTCATGGCCCTGGGCCTCAAAGGCGGCTTTGCGCTGGAAAAATCGGGGCTGACGGTGGATGTGGCGGTCAGCCTGGGCTGCGCCATTGCGCTGGCCATCATCGTGCCCGCCATTGGCTACCAGGTGCTCAAGCGCTTTCTCAGTGGCTTTGATGCGGCAGCGATTGCCGCCACCTACGGCTCGGTCAGTGCGGTGACCTTCATCACAGCCATCCAGTACCTGGAAAACCACAGCCTTGACTATGGTGGCCACATGGCGGCCGCCATGGCGCTGATGGAGTCGCCGGCCATCATCATGGCGGTGGTGCTGGCCAATTCACTGCGGCAAAACAATGGCGCCCTGAGCCCCCCAGACAAGCCTCATGCGCAGGTGCCGCTGAGCAAAATTTTGCACGAGTCCTTCACCGACGGCGCCCAATTGCTGCTGCTCGGGGCCATGCTGATTGGCATGCTCACGGGCGAGGCAGGCCAAGCCGTGATGGCGCCCTTCTCGGTGGATCTGTTCTAAGGCATGCTGGCTTTTTTCCTGCTGGACATGGGGCTGATGGCCGCACGCAACATGGGCGAGCTCAAGCACCAGTCGGCCTGGCTGCTGGCCTACGCCCTTTTTGGGCCACTGCTGCACGCGGGTTTGGCCCTGGCTTTGGCCTGGGCCGCGGGAATTGCCCCAGGAAACGGCGCCTTGCTGATGGTCTTGGCGGCCAGCGCGTCTTACATTGCCGTGCCGGCTGTGCTGCGCTATGCCATTCCCGAGGCCAAACCTTCGCTGTACTTTGGCATGTCGCTGGGACTGACCTTTCCCTTCAACATCTTGCTGGGCATTCCGCTTTATGTGAGCACAGCGCAGCGGGTGTTGGGCTGAATCAGGCCCGACTGAGGCTTGAAGAAATTGGGCGCTTGTTGCCCAGGGCCAAAACTGGATTTACTTGCAGCTGGCGGGCAGGTACTTGGCGTCTATGCCATCCGTGGCGGCCGGGCCACAGCTCCAGCTCAGCTGGCCAGTGTCGGCCAGCGTCGCCTTGAGCTCCAATTTTTTGCCCCCTATGCGTGGCTGTTCTTTGGCTGTCACGGTGATGGTGCCGATCTTGGCGTTGGCGGCATCACGGGCATAGGCCACGCTGTCCACATACTGGGTAGATTGTGCGTCCAGCGCCAGCGCAGAAGGCATCTCATTGGCAACCTGTACTGCTGCGGTGACCGCGATCTTGGCCGGTCCGGCCACCAAAATGAACTCGGTGACCTTGGCCCGAACGGTGTAGTCCTGGTACATGGGCAAGCCCAAGGAAGCAAGCAGGGCAATGATGGCGATCACGATCATCAACTCGATGAGGGTGAAGCCTTTGCGAATGACAGGCATGCGAGAACTCCTTGTAAAAGGGCCAACAGAGAACCCATGTGTTTGAAACACGGGCTGATGGTAGCTGCTCAGTCGCACGAATTTGCAGTGTGCGCGCTCGGCGGGATGATGTTTGACGATGCCCAGGAATTTCAACAAATTCTGGCAAATAAGCAAGGCCGACCGCAGCGCCGTCTGGGCGCGTGCAGCCAATCAGGGGGCATCACAGCCCCTCAGTTTGGCCCGATCTCAGAGCCTGGCTTTGAGCAAATGGCCCAATTCAGACGGGTTGCGCGTGACCACAAAGCCGCACTCTTCCATGATGGCGAGCTTGGCGTCTGCCGTGTCAGCGCCGCCGGAAATCAGCGCACCGGCGTGGCCCATGCGTTTGCCGGGGGGCGCGGTGACACCAGCGATGAAGCCGACGATGGGCTTTTTCATGTTCGCTTTGCACCACAGGGCCGCCTCGGCCTCGTCGGGGCCGCCGATCTCGCCAATCATGATGACGGCGTCGGTGTCCGGGTCGTCGTTGAAGGCCTTCATCACGTCGATGTGCTTGAGGCCATTGATCGGATCGCCGCCAATGCCCACGGCGCTGGACTGGCCCAGGCCGACTTCGGTCAGCATGGCCACGGCTTCATAGGTGAGCGTGCCCGAGCGCGAGACCACACCAATGCGGCCTTTGCGGTGAATGTGGCCGGGCATGATGCCGATTTTGATTTCATCGGGCGTGATCAGGCCTGGGCAGTTGGGGCCCAGCAGCAGGGTTTTTTTGCCGCCTGCGGCTTCTTTGGCCTTCATCTTGTTGCGCACTTCCAGCATGTCGCGAACGGGAATGCCTTCGGTGATACAGATCGCCAAATCCAGGTCGGCCTCCACGGCCTCCCAAATGGCGGCAGCTGCCCCTGCGGGGGGCACATAAATCACCGACACGGTGGCACCAGTCTGCGCGGCGGCTTCTTTGACGGAGGCGTAGATCGGGATGTTGAAGATGGACTCGCCGGCCTTTTTGGGGTTCACGCCTGCCACGAAGCAGTTTTTACCGTTGGCGTATTCCTGGCACTTTTCGGTGTGGAACTGACCGGTTTTGCCGGTGATGCCCTGGGTGATGACTTTGGTGTCTTTGTTGATGTAGATCGACATGGGTGTATTCTCCGGACGTTGGCTTACTTGACCGCTGCAACGATCTTGGTCGCAGCTTCGGCCATGGTGTCGGCGGCAATGATGGGCAGGCCGGACTCGGCCAGCATTTTTTTGCCCAGCTCTTCGTTGGTGCCCTTCATGCGCACGACCAGCGGGACCGACAGGTTCACAGCCTTGCAGGCCGTGATCACGCCGGTGGCGATGGTGTCGCACTTCATGATGCCGCCGAAGATGTTGACCAAAATGCCTTCCACCTTTTTGTTGGACAACATGATCTTGAAGGCTTCGGTGACCTTCTCGGCAGTGGCGCCGCCGCCCACGTCCAAAAAGTTGGCAGGCTCGCCGCCAAACAGCTTGATGGTGTCCATGGTGGCCATGGCCAGGCCCGCGCCGTTGACCAAGCAACCAATGTTGCCGTCCAGGGAGATGTAGGCCAGGTCGAACTTGGAGGCCTCCACTTCGGCAGGGTCTTCTTCGTCGAGGTCGCGCAGAGCCACGATGTCGGGGTGGCGGAACAGCGCGTTGGCGTCAAAGTTGAACTTGGCGTCCAGCGCCATGATGGCGCCCTTGCTGTCGCGGTTCAGGGGGTTGATCTCGACCAAGGAAGCGTCGGTCTCCATGTAGCACTTGTAGAGCTTTTGGCACACATCGACAAACTGGGCCACCGAGTCCTCGGGCATGCCAATGCCCTTGGCCAGATCTTGGCCTTGCGCGGTGCTCAGGCCGGTCAGCGGGTCCACAAAAATCGTGATGATTTTCTCTGGCGTGCTGTGCGCCACTTCTTCAATGTCCATGCCGCCTTCGCTGGAGGCAATGAAGGCGACTTTTTGGGTGGCACGGTCTGTCACCAAGGACAGGTAGTACTCTTTTTGAATGTCGGCGCCGTCTTCTATATAGAGGCGTCGCACTTTTTGGCCTTCAGGGCCGGTCTGGTGGGTCTTGAGCTGCATGCCCAAAATGTCGCTGGCGCGGGCTTTGACATCGTCGATGGACTTGGCCACTTTGACGCCGCCGCCTTTGCCGCGGCCACCTGCGTGAATCTGTGCCTTGACCACCCACACCGGGCCGCCTAGTTTTTGCGCGGCTTCGACCGCCTCTTGCACGGTGAAGGCGGCCACTCCGCGGGGGACGGGCACGCCGTAGGCGCGCAAGATTTCCTTGGCTTGGTACTCGTGAATTTTCATGGAAGGGCTTTCACAGATTCAGTGGACACAGCGGGCGCGGGACCGTGCTTGCGCAGGCTGTCAGAGCTTATCGCTGTGCGTTTGCCCAGATAAAGTCAGGGCTTGGCGCAGCTGCGCAGAACTGTATCATGGTGCAATGCGGCAAAGTTTCATGCAGCTGACGCAATGTTGACCGCCTGCACGCCAGTTACAAGGGCTGATGTCCCACCATGCGCTTGCAGCGAGGCTGATACAGCGCCAGGAATGTTCACTTTTTTCAGATCCGGAATTTGACCCATGGCCAAAATCTTTATTGACGGCGAAGCTGGCACCACCGGCCTGCAAATCCGTGAACGCCTGCACGCCATGGCGGGCATGGAGGTGATCAGCATTGCGCCCGAGCTGCGCAAGGATGCGCAGGCCAAGCGCGAGCTCATGGGCCAGGTGGACGTGGTCATTTTGTGCCTGCATGACGACGCGGCGCGCGAGTCTGTGGCCATGGTGGACAGCTTGGCCGCTGAGCGCCAGCCCAAAATCATTGACGCCTCCACCGCCCACCGCACCGCAGCAAGCTGGGTGTACGGCTTTCCCGAGCTGGCTGCGGGCCAAAAAGAAGCGGTGCAACACGCCAAGCGCGTGAGCAACCCGGGCTGCTATGCCACCGGCGCCATTGCCTTGCTCAGACCCTTGGTGGATGCGGGTTGGGTGCCGGCTGATTTTCCGCTGGCCTTGCCTTCTGTGAGCGGGTATTCAGGTGGCGGCCGCGCCATGATCGAGGCTTATGAAGCAGGAGAAGCACCGCTTTTTGAGCTCTACGCCATGGGCTTGGCGCACAAGCACTTGGCCGAGATCATGAAGTACACGGGCTTGACGCGCCGGCCCATCTTCACCCCCTCGGTGGGCAACTTCCAGCAAGGCATGTTGGTGCAACTGCCTTTGCACCTGGACCTGCTGCCTGGCCAGCCCACGGGTGCACAGCTTGAGCAAGTGCTGCGCCAACACTACGCGGGCAGCCCGTGGGTCACGGTGGAAGCCGCGCCCGAGTCCGGCCGGCTGGACGCGCTGGCGCTGAACGACAGCAACAAGATGGAGTTGCGTGTGTTTGCCAATGAGACTTACCGCCATGCGGTGCTGGTCGCGCGCCTAGACAACCTGGGCAAGGGCGCCTCTGGGGCCGCCGTGCAGAACTTGGAATTGATGTTGGGGCTTTGAGCTTTGGCTTTGTATTCTGAGTTCATGGCTTGAGCTTGTTATCGTCCAGCCATGAAGCCAAGTGGCTTTTCGCCTTGTGGACCGCAGATTGCAAACTATATCCTGCAAGCTCGCGCATTGAACCCTTCGCTTTTGCTCGGCTCAGTCCTCGTCGCTGGTCCCGCCCACGGCCCGGCGAATCACCTCGGTGGCAAAGCCGCGCGAGGCTAAAAAACGCATGTGTTTGCCGCGTTCGGCCGCATCGGCGGGCGGCTGGCCAAACTTGCGTTGCCAGACCTCACGCGCCCGTTCCAACTCGCTGCCCTTGAGGCTGGCCACGGCCGCAGACACCGCTTGTGCGTCCAAGCCCTTGCCCGCCAACTCTTGCTTGATGCGCGCCGCACCAAAGCGGTCGGCCCGGCGGTGAATGACAGACTCGATCACCCGCTCTTGGCTGATGAAGCCTTTGGCCTGCAGCTCGTCCAAGATGCGGGCCAGCTGGCCGGGCTCTTCTTCGTGGGGCTTGAGCTTGCGCTCGAGCTCTTGGCGGGAATGCTCCCGCCCGCTCAGCAAGCGCAAGGCCCGCCCCTTGAGGGACAGGCCGGGGCTCACGCTTGAGAGCCCACGGTTCAGGCCTCGCGCCAGAGCACCACGGCCAACTGGCTCATGGCCCGGCCCGCCAAGCGAAAGACGCGGTAAGTGATGTTGCTGACAATCCACAGCAGTTTGATGGCAAGCATGGGGGGTCTCCTTGAGCGATGTCAGGGTCAGATTCAAGCGCCTGCGCCAGGGGCTGCAGGGGCGGCTTTGGATTTGCGAGGCTTTTCTGCCTCTTCGGGCGCACTGCTGGCAGCGCTGGATACACCCGAGCTGGGCAGCAGGGGAATGCCCAGGTGCTCGCGCACCTTGTTTTCAATTTCAAAGGCCAGGTCTGGGTTTTCTTTGAGGAATTCGCGCGAGTTGTCGCGGCCCTGGCCGATTTTTTCGCCTTTGTAAGCAAACCAGGCGCCGGACTTTTCCACCACGTTGCTGGCCACGCCAAGGTCCAGCACCTCGCCCAGGCGGCTGATGCCTTCGCCATAAAGAATGTCGAACTCGGCGGTTTTAAAGGGCGCGGCCACCTTGTTTTTGACCACCTTGACCTTGGTTTCGTTGCCGATCACCTCTTCACCTTTTTTGATGGAGCCAATGCGGCGAATGTCCAGCCGCACCGAGGCGTAGAACTTGAGCGCGTTGCCACCGGTGGTGGTTTCGGGGCTGCCGAACATCACGCCTATCTTCATGCGGATTTGGTTGATGAAAATCACCATGCAGTTGGCCTTTTTGATGGTGGCCGTCAGCTTGCGCAGGGCCTGGCTCATCAGGCGGGCTTGCAGGCCGGGCAGCGAGTCGCCCATTTCGCCTTCGAGCTCGGCCTTGGGGGTGAGCGCGGCCACGGAGTCGATGACGATGAGGTCCACCGCGCCAGAGCGGGTGAGCGAATCCACGATTTCAAGGGCTTGCTCGCCGGTGTCGGGCTGCGAGACCAGCAGTTCGTTGAGGTTGACGCCCAGTTTTTGCGCGTACTGGATGTCCAGCGCGTGCTCGGCGTCCACAAAGGCGCAGGTGCCGCCCAGCTTTTGCATTTCAGCGATAACTTGCAGCGTGAGCGTGGTTTTGCCCGAGGACTCGGGGCCGTAAATTTCAATCACGCGGCCGCGCGGCAAGCCGCCCACGCCCAGCGCAATGTCCAGGCCCAGCGAGCCGGTGGAGACCACCTGTATGTCTTGGGCCGTTTCGCCCGCACCCAAGCTCATGATGGTGCCTTTGCCAAATTGCTTTTCAATTTGCGCCAGGGCCGCCTGCAGGGCTTTGGCTTTTTCGGTGTTCAGGGCTTTGACGGGTGCGTCCATGAAGTTCTCCTTGGTGCTCAGTGAGCGGGCGGTGGGCTGAAGGCGCCTCCAGCACTTGTATGTATGCACAGGCTGGATGCATGACCAGTACTGTATCAGCGCATATCCAGAAGTAAATCCACTTTTTGGTCAGTTTGCCTTACTATTAAGCCATGCCCAATGAACTCGACTCACCACCCCCTCTGGCCGACGACCACGCCTGGCGCCTGACGCATTTGGGCCGCTTGATGGGCCATGCCCTGCGCCGCTTTGACGCCCGGGTGCTCGAACTCATGACGCGCGACCCGCAGGTGCCACTGGCGCTGTCCAACCTGGCCGCGCGCGAGCAAGTGGGCGCAGCCCACATCCACATCACGCGGCACCTGGCGGTGCAAGGCTCGCGCCTGACCGTGCTGGCCCTGAGCGCGGGCATGAGCAAACAAGCCATGGGCGACTTGGTGGACCAATGCGAGGCCTGGGGCCTGGTGCGGCGTGAGAGCGATCCGCAAGACCGGCGGGCCAAACGCGTGGTGTTCACGGTCACGGGCTTGGCCTGGCTGCAGGCCTTTCGGCGCGCGGTGGTGCAGGCGCAGGCGGAGTTCACCCAGGCCGTGGGCGCCCCCGTGGCGACGGTGGTCATGCTCGGGCTGGAGGCTTATGCGAGCGGCGATGGGCGCTGAGTGACTGGACGGCCGCGCACGCATGGGCGCACACTCCAAGGCACGCGCTGCGCTCAGAGGCCAGCGAGGACCTAGAATTTGCAGCAGCCCACAGGGCTTACCCGGCAGCGTGCCAAGCCGGGTAGCCCGTCCTCGCGAAGCCGTCACGGCCCAAGACCAAAAAATGAGGAGACATGCATGCGAATTCTGATTGCGGAAGACGACCAAGTGCTGGCGGATGGCTTGCTGCGCACTTTGCGCGCCTCGGGCGCCGCGGTGGACCATGTGGCCAGCGGCAGCGAGGCAGACACTGCCCTGCTGACCAACAGCGAATTCGACTTGCTGATTCTGGACCTGGGCCTGCCGCGCATGCACGGACTGGAGGTGCTCAAACGGTTGCGGGCGCGCGGCTCGGTGATGCCCGTGCTCATTTTGACGGCCGCCGACAGCATTGAAGAGCGCGTCAAAGGCCTGGACTACGGCGCCGACGACTACATGGCCAAGCCCTTTTCCCTGCAAGAGCTTGAAGCGCGTGTGCGCGCGCTGGCCAGGCGCGGCATGGGCGGGGCCACCAGCACCATCAAGCACGGCCCCATGGTCTACGACCAAGCCGGCCGGGTGGCCACCATAGACGGCGTGATGGTCGAGCTGTCGGCCCGCGAGCTGGGCTTGCTTGAAGTGCTGCTGCAGCGCACCGGCCGCCTGGTCAGCAAAGACCAGCTGGTCGAGCGCCTGTGCGAGTGGGGCGAAGAGGTCAGCAACAACGCCATCGAGGTCTACATCCACCGGCTGCGCAAAAAAATAGAAAAAGGCCCCATCCGCATTGCCACTGTGCGAGGTTTAGGCTATTGCCTTGAAAAAATCCCCTGACGCTGGCGGCCCACGCCCCCAACGCCATCACCGTGGCTGAGGCCATTCATTGAGAATATTTCAACGCGAAAAGCGCAGCCTGTTTGGTGAGATCCTGGACTGGATGCTCACGCCGCTGCTCTTGCTGTGGCCCATCAGCCTGGCCCTGACCTGGCTGGTGGCGCAAAACATCGCCGGCAAACCGTTCGACCGCGCCCTGGAATACAACGTGCAGGCGCTGGCCAAACTGGTCACGGTGCGCGATGGTCAGGTGGATTTTTCCCTGCCTGCGCCTGCCCGCGAAATTTTGCGCGCCGATGAAAGCGACCTGCTGTACTACCAGGTGCGCCATGTCAACGGTGAGCTGCTGGGCGGTGATCCGGACATGCCGCAACCGGCCAATGACGAACGCTCGCTGGACGGCGAGGTGCGCCTGCGCGAAGACGTGATGCAAGGCGCGGACGTGCGTGTGGCCTACACCTGGGTGGCGGTGGACACGCCGCGCACCGAGGTGCTGCTGATCCAGGTGGCCGAGACGCTGGAAAAGCGCAAAACCCTGGCCACAGAAATCGTCAAGGGCGTGATGGTGCCGCAGTTCGTCACGCTGCCGCTGGCCGTGCTGCTGGTGTGGCTGGCGCTGGTGCGCGGCATCCGGCCGCTGGAGCTGCTCGAGCGCCGCATACGCGCACGCAAGGCCGACGACATGAGCCCGCTCGATGAAAGCGCGGTGCCCGAGGAGGTTGCGCCCTTGGTGTCGTCCATCAACGATTTGCTCCAGCGCCTGAAGGTGTCGCTGAGCACCCAAAAACGCTTTTTAGCCGATGCCGCCCACCAGCTCAAAACTCCACTGGCCGGGCTGCGCATGCAGGCCGACTTGGCCCAGCGCGAGACCGATGCCGATGAGCTGAAAAAATCGCTCCAACAAATTGGCCGCGCCAGCGTACGCGCCACCCACACCGTCAACCAACTGCTGGCGCTGGCCCGGGCCGAAACGGCAGGCCGCAGCCTGGCCAAGCAGCGCGTGGACTTGGTCGATGTGATCGCAGAAGCCATTCAAGAGTCGCTGCCGCACGCGCTGGACAAACACATTGACCTGGGCTACGAAGGCCCTGCGGCAGGCGAGGCAGCCAGCCAGCTTGACGCCAACAGCACCTTGCTCAAAGAGATGGTGCGCAACCTGATCGACAACGCCATCCACTACACGCCCGAGCATGGCCAGGTGACGGCGCGCTTGCTGGCCGACCGCATGGGTGGCGAGCTCATGCTGATGGTCGAAGACACCGGCCCGGGCATCGCCGAGGCCGAGCGCGCGCTGGTGTTCCAGCCTTTTTACCGCACCCTGGGCACCAATGTGGACGGCTCAGGCCTGGGCCTGGCCATCGTGGCCGAGATCGCGCAGCAACACGGCGCCACCGTGGAGATTGAAAGCTGTGGCCACCCCGCCCCACTGCCAGGCGCGCGCTTGACCGTGCGCTTTGCGGGGCGCGGCTTCGGCGCTTAAAGGGCCAAAGGCATGGCCTCAGGCCGCCCATCGCCAGCAGGCTGGCTCCTACAGGGGGGTGCATCCTGCATTTGATTTTGTAGGAGCTTGCCTGCAAGCGATGCGCGCCAGTCAACGGGCATCACTGACTTCAGCAGTTTCATGCTGAGACTCTGACTCATCAGAGCGGCCAGTGCGTCAATCAGTCAGCTGCCCCTGAATCCTGCAAACGTGCTGACCAGTAGCCAGGCTCACGCCTTTGATGGGCTACCGCGTAGATCTGTGGCCCTCTTTCTTCGTCTTCTTCATAAATTAAGGAGAAGGGGAAACGGTCGAAGTGATACACCCGCAGAACCGGCCCCAAGTGAGGACCGCGCTCTTGGTTCTCAATAAGGAGCTTGCAGACCCTCTCGTACTCAGCGAGGAAGGCGTGCGCAATCGCCAAGCTGGCGTGCTCTGCGTAGTAAACCGCAGCGTCTCCCAGCTCAGTCTCTGCGGCTGGATGGAGCCAGAGGCTCATCCAAGCCGGGCACGCACTCGTGCCAAAGCCTCATCACCTCTGACCATAGACACGTCTGCGGCCTTGACGTCCGCCCGGCGCTGCTCGGCCTGCTCCTGCCATGCCTGTTGCTGATCGAATCGAGGCTCAAAGCTGGCAATCAGACGCTCAACCAGCCGTGCGCGGTCCGCTGCCGGGAGGCTCAAGACTTCGGCTTCTAGTTCGGAGACGGGTGTTGCCATGGTGGCTCCATAAGTTGGCTGAGGATTCTAGGATGACCCAAGGACCAGCCCCCTCGTTTGAACCTAAACCCGGCTGGGCGTGCGGCGCGGCGACCGGGTGGGCATCTGGGCGCCCAACCGCCCCGAGTGGCTGGTCACACCTCCCGCCACCCATCGCCGGCAGGCCGGCTCCTACAAAGAGCGGCCTGGTGCGTTGATCACGCCAGGTGCTTGCCCACAATGCCGGCCAGCTCGAACATGGTCACTTGCGGCTTGCCAAACACGGCCAGCAGCTTGGCGTCGGCGTTGATGGCGCGCTTGTTGGCCGCGTCTTGCAGGCCCTGGGCCTTGATGTAGTCCCACAGCTTTTTGATGACCTGGGTGCGCGCCACCGGCTCGTGGCCAATGACGGCGGCCAGCGCCGCGCTGGGCTGCAGGCTGGAAGCGGCGGTGGTCTTGCGCGGGACTTTGGCAGCAGCAGACTTGGCCGGGGCTTTGGCGGCAGCGGTCTTGGCGGGGGCTTTTTTAGCCGCAGCGCTTTTGCTGGCTGCGCTCTTGGCCGGCGCTTTGACCGCCACCTTCTTGCCAAACGGTGTTCTCACCGTGGCCGTGCCTGTGCCGGCGGCCGCGGTTTTGCGGGGCGGGAACTTGGACGGCGCGAACTCAAAGTTCACCTTGCCCGCCTCGGCGTCCCAGGCCAGCATGGCCTTGAAGGCGCGCCGCGTACGGCTGGAGACGAACTTGTCGAGCAAATCGGTTTTGCCAGTGGACAGCAGCTTGTGCATTTGCGCGCGTTCCACCGGCTGCTGCAAGATCACTTGGCCGGTTTTGAAGTCGCAGCTGGGCGTGGGCTGAGCGGCCGTGGGCACAGACTTTTCGCACACATAGTTTTTGCCATGCTCGTTGACGGGCGCGCCGCACTTGGGGCAAGGGCCCAAGGATTCACCGCCTTCAAAGCTGACGATCTCGCCGCTCTCGGCCCCATCTTCGTCGCCAAAATCAAATTCGAGCTTGTAGTTCTTGCTGTCCTCGTCCCACTTGAGCGTCATCTCGGCGGTGAAGGGCCAGCCGGCCTTGGAGCGAAAGCCCTCCAGCGGGCCGATTTTGCGATCGCGCATGAACTGCTCGACCTCGGCCACCTCAAAGGTGCGGCCGGCCGGTGTTTTGCCAAAGGAAAAGCCGCAGCCATCCGTCTCGCCGGTGCTGCCGGTGCAGGTGTAGCGGCGGTAGTTCTCGCGCATCACGCCGCCGCAGTTGGGGCACTTGGCCTGCAGCGTGGCGTAGTCGCCGGGGATGGTGTCTTTGTCGTAGCCCTTGGCCTTGGCCACCAGCTTTTCGGTCATGGCGTTGATCTCGCCCATGAATTGGGCGCGGCTGAGCTGGCCTTTTTCCATCAGCGCGAGCTTGTGTTCCCACTCGCCGGTGAGGTCGGCGCGCGAGAGCTCTTCGGCGCCCAGGCCGCGCAGCAGCGTCATCAGCTGAAAGGCCTTGGCCGTGGGGATGAGCTCGCGGCCTTCGCGCAGCATGTACTTCTCGTTGATCAGGCCCTCGATGGTGGCCGCCCGCGTGGCTGGGGTGCCCAGGCCTTTTTCCTGCATGGCTTCGCGCAGCTCGTCGTCTTCAATGGTCTTGCCTGCCCCTTCCATGGCGCCCAGCAGCGTGGCCTCGGTGTAGCGG
>Ga0209550_10005221_pt1 | contig 12197 bp, 12 predicted proteins | sample LauGreSuBDMM15SN_2_FD_187567 | JGI IMG/M metagenome (GOLD analysis project Ga0209550, IMG submission 187567) | Freshwater lake microbial communities from Lake Michigan, USA - Su13.BD.MM15.SN (SPAdes) (version 5) | ecosystem: Environmental > Aquatic > Freshwater > Lake | place: Lake Michigan... | reverse complement strand
GGACTACCGCAAGATTTTTGTCAAGCGTGTGTGGTCTTGTCCAAGGTGCGACACTGATAACCGGCGAACCTCCACTGCTTTCGAGACCGATGAACGATTTGCACCAAGCGTTACTGTCCTTGGGCGTGAACGTTGAGTGGCAAGGCGAGAAGGGTTTCTTGCCAGCAATAATCTCTCGGGGAAAAACGACTCAAACAACAGTTGCATTGCCTGCCTCTATTTCCAGCCAATTTTCAACCGCGCTGTTACTCATGGCTCCAGTGCTTTCAGATGGTCTTGCAGTTTCCATCGTCGGGGAAGTCATCTCGCAGCCCTATATAGATATGACGGCAAAGGTGATGCGTTCATTCGGCGCTCGGGTCAGCGAGAGCATCTCGAACTTGAACGTTGCGCCAGGTGGGTACCGCGGCACTTCCTTCCGTATAGAGCCCGATGCTTCCTCATCGTCGTACCCGTTAGCTGCATCCGCGATCGTTGGGGGATCGGTGGAGATACAAGGCTTGGGCAACGACTCGATGCAAGGAGATGCCAAATTTGCAGAATTACTCAGTCGAATGGGCTGCGATGTTCAATACACACAAACATCTATTACGGTTCGACGCGATAAGACCAAGGAACTGTTGGGTATCGATGTCGATATGCGCGACATGTCAGATTTGGTCCCTACGTTGGCTGCTGTTGCCGTATACGCCTCATCTCCAACGGTTATCCGCGGTGTCGGGTTCATCCGTTCTAAAGAAAGCAACAGAATCGATGATCTTGCTAGCGAATTACGAAATATAGGTGTCAACGCAACGGCAACAACGGATGGACTTATCGTGAACCCATCAGATATCCGTGGCGGGTCGGTAGACACCCACCACGATCATCGCATGGCAATGGCCTTCTCACTGATTGGAATTGGTTCGGGGGGAATAGACATTTTGAATCCATCGGTAGTGAGTAAGAGTTGGCCAGGGTTTTGGTCGATGATTGACGGTCTGTAAGTGCAGAAATCTCCGCAGCTACGACCCGATCACGAGATAGAACCGCTTGCTCAACGTCTTTCGCCTCAACACCCGAGACGACCAGAAATAATGTCGCGTCATAATGACGCAGTTATTGCTGGCAAACCGACTTATGCAGACCCGTCTTCGGGCCTTTCTGTGATGACGGCAAGATTCTTGGCCGATCGAGGATATTGCTGCACGTCGGGCTGTCGTCACTGCCCGTTTGAGCAATTGTGATGAACTATATTGCTGGTGTCGTCTGGCGGTTCCGGACGACAGGATGGGAGATGTTGTGAGCGACGAGAGAGAAATTCTGACTTGGGAAAAATTCGGTGTTGCCAGTCGCGAATTGGCTTTGCAAATAGCGGAAAGCGGTTACGAGCCAGACATCATTCTTGCTATCGCTAGGGGTGGTTTACTCACCGCCGGTGCGCTCGGCTACGCACTTTCCGTCAAGAATACCTACACGATGAACGTCGAGTTTTATACAGGTGTCAACGAAAGGCTCGCTGTTCCGATGATCCTTCCGCCGGTGCCAAGCCTCGTAGACATCAAAGATTCCAAAGTTCTTATTGTCGATGACGTTGCTGATACTGGTCACACACTGAAGCATGTATTGGAGTTCTGCAAGGGTCAGTTAGCAGACACCAAAATGGCTGTTCTGTATGAAAAGTCGCAGTCAATTATCAAGTGTGACTTTGTATGGAAACACACCGATCTTTGGATCAATTTCCCGTGGAGCGACAAAGACCCAGTCGCTCAGCGCAAGTGGAGCGTTAAAGACGCCTGAGATTAATTCTTGGACGTTCCCCAGCAATTGCGTTCCATCATTACGGTTTTTAAAGTTTGCAGAGTGTCTGTCATGATTCCATCGACTTTCAGATCAATGAGTCGGTGCATATCGGCTGCATCGTTGATAGTCCAAACGTGTACGTGTAGGCCGATTTCGTGAGCGTGATCCACAAGCTGCTGCGTTGTGAGCGCAATCGGTCCTTGCCTCATGGGTATTTGCGCTGCATGTGCGCCGGCGAACGACTTTGCGTTTGTCAATCTTGACAAGAGGCGCAACTTCGCAACTTCTCGAGGTCCGAGGGAAGTGCAAAGCGATGTGCCAATTGCATCGCGGATAACGCTGAGCCTGCGATCGCTGAACGATCCGACGCACACTCGATCCACCACGTTGGCGTGTCGAAGCGCTGCAATTAGCGGTTCAACGGCCTGATCGGCTTTGCAGTCGATATTCACCCGGATATCTGGCCACGTTGAAAGAATCTCATCCAACGTCGGTATTGGTTCCAACCCGTCGATCTTCGCGTTAGTTAGAGCGGTGTAGTCAACCTCGCTGATCTTGACGTCAAGTCCACACGTTCGTTGCAGGTCATCATCGTGAAACGCCATGAGTACGCCATCTTTGGTGGCGTGAACATCGGTTTCTATGTATCGATAACCCATGTTAATCGCGCGCTGAAAAGCAATCATGGAGTTTTCTGGCTGGTCGACGGCACCACCCCGATGCGCAAAGGCGAGAACTTTGCCTTGCTCTAGGTAAGGGTGCGATCTCATAGTTAGCCGCTAAATCTTTCGGCCCGATTGTGCCCAGTACTCATCTTTAAGCAGACGCTTGTAAAGCTTTCCAGTCGGGTGTCTTGGAAGCTCTTCTCGGAAGTCGACAGTCCGTGGGCACTTAAAATCGGCAAGCGATTGTTTGCAGTAATTAATCAACTCTTGAGCAAGGGCAGAACGGTCTTTGTCGGTTGTAGGCATTGTCTTTGGCTGAACGACAGCCTTCACTTCCTCGCCAAAGTCTGCGTTAGGAACGCCGAAAACTGCCACATCCACAACATCTGGATGATGAATGAGGACATTCTCTGCTTCTTGAGGGTAGATGTTCACACCTCCAGAAATGATCATGAATGCTTTTCGATCGGTGAGGTACAAAAATTTGTCATCGTCTAGGTAGCCGATATCGCCGAGTGTTGTCCAACCTCGTCCGAGTGGGTCTTGTGATGCCTTGGTCTTTTCGGGGTCATTGTGATATTCGAAGCGTGCAGGACTTTCAAAATAGACAGTCCCTGTTTCGTTGGCAGGCAATTCATTGCCTTCGTCATCCAAGATGTGCAGAATTCCACTGAGCGCTACACCCACAGTGCCTGGATGTGCGAGCCATTGCGGAGTATCGCAGTAGACGAAACCATTGCCCTCGCTGCCTGCGTAATACTCATGGATCACAGGCCCAAACCAGTCGATCATCTGTCGCTTTGTTTCGATGGGGCAGGGCGCTGCTGCGTGAAATACGTAGCTGAGCGAAGTGACGTCGTAGGTCAAGCGAACTGAAAGATCGAGTTTGAGTAGGCGAACGAACATGGTCGGTACGGTCTGGCTGTGTGTCACCGAGAATTTTTGGATGCACTGCAAAAATTGTTCCGCATCAAAATGCTCCATGATTACGCTCGTGCCGCCAAGCCGCTGCACAACAAGGTTCCAACGCAGGGGCGCGGCATGATATAGAGGGGCTGGTGAGAGATAGACCATCTCTGAAGTCATTCCAAGAAGAAATTGACCGAGACCGACGAGCGGTGGAGAAGTGCCTAGGGGAGCATCGGCGAGATGAAGCTTGACACCCTTTGGACGACCGGTAGTTCCACTCGAATACAACATGTCGGCGCCCTCTGTGCGGTCTGGGAGGGGTTCGCTCGGCTGCAGTGACACCAATTCTTCGAAACTGTCAAAACCGTCAACCACACCGTCGAGCATCAATCGTAAATCAACCTGCGGTATCTGATTTGAGATCTCCAGCGCTTGATCTGCCTTGTACTTGGACGTGATGAATGCTTTAGCCCCGCAGTCGTTCAGGATGTATGCAAGTTCATCGGTCGTCAACCTGCTGGAACACGCCGTGTAAATGAGCCCGGCATAATGGCAACCCCAAACCACTTCAAAATATCGATCGTGATTTTCAAGACATAGTGCAACGTGGTCTCCGCGTTTCAGTCCATGTTTTGCCAATGCTTGACTGAATCGATTTGCTGCATCGTCCAATTGTCTGTAGGTGTAGGTAAAGCCGCTTTGGGCCATAACTACCGCTAGTTTGTCCGGTGTTGACTGGGCTATGTGTCCTGGGAACATGAACGATACGGTAGTGCAGACGGTAGGTTCAACGAATCTCGCCGGGGACAAATATGGATGTATTCAAGGAATTTGCTCAATTAATGGCAGACCGAAGCGTTGAGCCGCAGTTGGACTTGGCGTGCGCGCTGATCAGCCATGCCGGCGACGCTAGGCATTCTGTCGATTCGATACTGGCAGGTCTAGATTCGGTTTCGAACAACACTGTCGCCCTCGATGTTCCCTCAATGATGAAGGAGTTGTTCTCCCCACGATTTTTTGTTGGTAATTCGATTGATTACGACGATCCTGCAAACTCGCTTATCGGTAATGTTCTCGAATCCAAGATGGGTATTCCTATTTCGCTGTCAGTTATTGCTATGTCTGTTGCGCAGCGCAAAGGATTTTCAATGTTTGGCGTCGGCATGCCGGGCCACTATCTCTGTGCGTCGCTCGGACCGGATGGATCACCGCTCTATTTCGATCCGTTTCATGGAAGTGGTCCGTTTTCCCCAGCGGACTGCCGTGTGCTCTACGAGGGTTTAACGGGTCTGGCTAATTGGAGCACGGAATTCATCGGTTCAGTTTCGAACCGACTAACGATCATCAGAATTCTGGCCAACTTGAAGTCCATCTATCGGAGAAAAGGCAACGTTGAGGGGATTCGATGGGTCATGCGTCTGAGGCTTGCGATACCCGAAGTTGCGGCGGTTGAAACTACCGAGTTCGCCCGTCTCGTACGGGGTTCCAATTAAGGGAAGCATTGTTAACCGAATTAGTGTGGGGATATGTCTTTAATCGAACAAACGCAACTAGATGAGCAACTTGTAAGAACAAAGGTTGGCGAGTTGTTGGCTGAGTTGCCTGCACGAACAACTAAACCTATTGAGTTTTTAGGTAAACAATTCGATTTAGGACTTGCTTGGGTTCATTTTCCAGTTGGCTGTGGCGGTCTCGGGGTTTCACCGAAGTTCCAAAAAATCGTGAATGAAGAAGTTGGTAAAGCTGGTGGTCCCAGTGCTTATGCTAGGAATCCCATCGGTTACGGGATGTGCGGTCCAACCGTAGTGGAGTGGGGAAGTGACGAACACAAGCAGCGATATCTCCGACCGTTGTTTACCGGTGAAGAGATTTGGTGCCAGTTGTTTTCGGAGCCAGGTTCAGGTTCCGACTTTGCAGGTCTCTCAGCAAAAGGTGTTCGCGACGGTGACGAATGGGTTGTAAATGGGCAGAAGGTTTGGACGACTCTTGCTCATCTTTCGAAATGGGGTCTGCTCGTAGTGCGCACCGATCCAGAGGCTGTGAAACACGCTGGACTCACCGCTCTTATTGTGGACATGCATGCCCCAGGTGTAGAGGTTCGACCCTTGCGTCAGATGACGGGCGAAGCCGAATTTAACGAGGTGTATTTCACGGATGCGAAAGTTCCTTTTTCAGAGACTCTTGGTGGCACAGGTGATGGTTGGCGAGTCAGTTTGACGACGCTGATGAACGAGCGTGTTGCCATTGGTGGCTCCATTCCGCAGCAGGGTTCCGGACCGATAAGGGAAGCTGTCAAGTTGTGGAAAGAACTGTCGCCCGAGCGAAAAGACTCCGCAACTAAAGATCGACTCATGCAGTTATGGAGTCGTGCTGAAGTTGCTCGGTTGACAAACATTCGTGCTGGACAGAGCCGAAAAATGGGTGTTCCTGGCCCAGAGGGATCGATCGGCAAGATGGTCAGTGCGGATTTGAATAAAGAGACTTATGAATTCTGCGTAGATCTTCTTGGTGCCGATGGAATGTTGTACGGAAGTTACGATTTTGTCCGCCCAGATTCGGCGATGAGTTTTGATTCAATTCCGAAAGCTTTCTTGCGGGCTCGTGCCAACAGTATTGAAGGTGGTACGAGTGAAGTGATGAGAAACATCCTTGGCGAGCGAGTGCTTGGCTTGCCGGGAGACGTTCGCGTCGATCGAGAAATGCCTTGGAGCAAAGTTCCAAGAAACTAAATATTTGATTGCATCTGTTCTAAAACGCTACTTGCCGTTATCGATCGATCATCCAGGAATGTGCCAACAGAAGCCGCGCCGCCAACCATCGCCTTTGCAGACCGTTCTACCGCTTGTTGCAGTGCGCGAATGTTCCGAGGTGGTGGAAAGTATTCGTCTTCTGTAGTTATTCTGATCTCGGTTACACCATTTTTGGGATTGAGTTTTTCAAGCACCAAGGTAACCAGTTCCTCTGGGGCAGATGCACCCGCGGTTACTCCGACAGTTCCGGAGAGATTCATGGGAATCTCTTGTTCACTGTTTACTCGCAACACTTGATTGCAGCCGAGATCTGTTGCGAGGCGAGCAAGAGCCATCGTGTTCGATGAGTTCGCCGATCCGATTACTACAACGGTGTCGCACTTCGCAGCGATCTCCATAAGGGCGCTTTGGCGATTGGTTGTGGCAAAACAAAGATCACTCTTGCCCGGCGACCACACTTGCGGATACTTCACGCGCACAGCTTGTGCGACCTCCGACCAGTCGCGGTGTGAGAGGGTCGTTTGGGCCAGAAGCGCAACTGCACCGTCGATATTTGGAAGTGCCGCAACTTCCTCAATGGTTTCTACTCGGTCAATAGATTGCGGCGCTACCGCCATTGTGCCAACAGCTTCTTCGTGTCCTTCGTGGCCGACGTAGATAATTCTGTATCCCTTAGAAGCTCGAGTCTTCACCTCATGATGCACTTTTGTTACGAGTGGGCAGACAGAATCGACGACGAAACGTCCGTGCTCTTTTGCTGCCGTAACCACCTCTGGCGCTGAACCATGAGCTGAGAGCATGATTGGTGAACCTTGTGGCACTTCGTCGATCGATTCGACGAAAACTACATTTTGTTCTTCAAATCTCTTGACAACTGATTTATTGTGAACAATCTCATGAAAGCAATAGACAGGCGCGGGGAATGTTCGCACCATCCACGCGAGCGCCTTGATTGCCATTTCCACGCCAGCACAGAATCCACGTGGTGCTGCGAGCAGCACAGCATCAACATTGCTGCATTTTGTATCATCGGCGGCTTGTTGCATCACTGGCATCGATTGTAGTTCTGTCCCTTTACTTCATGGGGCTTGTACAATGGACGAGTGTCAAGCCCACTTCCTACCGTTGTCATCGTCGGTCGTCCGAATGTGGGCAAGAGCACCCTGTTTAACCGCTTTCTGGGTTCCCAAGTAGCCATCGTCGAGGATCAGCCGGGCATCACACGCGACCGCTTCGAGCGCGAAGTGGAGTGGACGGGGAAGCGATTTAATCTCGTAGACACTGGCGGCTGGATGCCAGATGGTGATGAGCTGGATGCGAAAGTAAGTTTGCAAGTGGAGGAGGCGGCACGTACCGCCGACTTGGTGCTGTTCATCGTGGATACCGCTGTTGGTGTCACGGACGATGACGAGGCGATTGCTATGTGGCTTCGTCGTGTTTCGTGCCCGGTGATTGTTGTTTCCAACAAGATCGATAGCGACCGTCGTGAAGCCGATAAATGGGATTTCATGATGCTCGGATTTGGTGAGCCCGTACCTGTTTCAGCTTTGCATGGTCGTAAGTCTGGAGACTTGCTCGACACAATCCTTGAACGAATCGACGCTCACGACGTGGTCGAAGAAGTTGTTTCAACAGATCGTCGGCAATCGGGTACGCCTCGAGTTTCGATAGTGGGTCGGCCGAATGTTGGCAAAAGTACGTTGTTCAACCGTTTGGTTGGCGAAGATCGATCGATTACCCACGACATGCCTGGAACTACAAGAGATGCAATCGACACGTTGGTCGAAACCGAAGATGGCCCAATTGTGTTTGTGGATACTGCTGGTATGCGGCGCAAAAGCAAGGTTGACGACTCTGCCGAGTACTACTCCTTTGTTCGTGCACTACGCGCAGTCGACGAGTCGGACGTTGCAATCCTGGTCATCGATGCGCTCGAGGGAATTACCAACCAGGATCAACGTCTTGCTGAACGCATTGATGCTGCCGGTTGCCCAGTTCTGGTGGTACTCAACAAATGGGAAATGCTTGATGCCGAGCAGCGAGATTACATCGATACCGAGATGGTACGAAAGTTGTATTTCATTGGCGACGCACCTGTTTTGAAGATGTCTGCTTTGACGGGTAAAGGTGTTCATCGCCTTGTACCTATTCTCCAAGACAGCATCGAGACTTATCACAAGCGCGTTCCCACGAAGGATGTCAACCGTGTAATCGCCGAGGCTCAACAGAAGCACCCTGCCGGCGGGGGCTCAAGAGTGCTGTATGCGCTGCAGGGGGCATCCGATCCTCCAACATTTACTCTGTTTGTGAATCGCGAATTACCGCAGCCTTATCTGCGTTATTTAGAAAGATGTATTCGAGAGAAATTTGAATTTGGTTCAACTCCTATAAAGATGCGCGTCAGAAAACGAGCGGACTGAGCAGAAATGCCCTGGTGTGAAACTTGTGCCAAATACTTGGCACCGTCCGCTATGAATCAAGATGGTTCGTGTCCCGCTTGCGATCGCGTGGTTGCAACCACAACGATTAATGGAACCATTACGCCCGAAAATTTGGATCTGAAACGACTGGCACGCGGCAGCGACGATGAAGACGTTTCGCTGCCATGGCATTTCAAGCTTTTGGTAGGTGCTCTCGTGCTGTATCTTTCATGGCGGGTAATCGACCTATTCCGGTAGTGGCTTTGGGCGGTAGCCTCATGCTGATACGGGCTGTAGCGCAGCTTGGTTAGCGCGCTTGTCTGGGGGACAAGAGGTCGTGGGTTCAAATCCCGCCAGCCCGACCAGTTTTAGAGACTTACTAGTGCGAGCGAGATAAGGGCAAGCAAAAGCCCAACAACTTGTGACTTGTGAAGACGCTCATGATCGAGAGTCATCGCCAAAAATACCGTTGCAACTGGATACATCGCGACAACCACCGACACGATGGACATTAAACCCGTATTGGTTGCCAACAGGTACAGACCATTCGCAGAAGTATCAAGCACTCCTGCCGCGATTGAAAGCAAGATGACATTCCTCGGTACGTAGATTTTCCCGGCTTGAAATAAAGCGATTGCGGCGACTGTCGGAACACTGACTAAGCGTTGACCGAAGAGTGGCCATAATCCGTGATCGTGGCTTGCGTTGCCCATGCATACGAAGATCATTCCGAAGCCCAATCCCGCTGCTACGGCCATCCAGATAACTCGGCCGGACGTCGGCAAATCATGTTTGCCCAGTGCATCGGCAACGAGTGCCACTGCAACGATCGCGACCAGAATTCCTAACGATGCCAAGCCACCTGGGCGTTCTCCAGAGAGAATCCCGGCAACAACAGGGACCGACAAGCCGATTACCGAAGTGATCGGAGCGATGACGGTCATCGAACCAAGTGACATCGCCCGATAGAACGCAACCAGCGCAATAGCTCCTCCAAAGCCACCACCAGTTGTCCAAAGCCAGCTTTCTATCGGCATGACTGGTGTTCGGACGAAGATAAGGAAAATTCCGATACCTACGAAGGCGGCTGCTTGGCCGAAAAACGTTATGGAAGCCGAATTGGCGAAACGAGATGCTCTGCTGCCCGAATAATCAGCAACACCGTAGAACAGTGCCGCAGTGAGAGCGAAGATAACGGTCATGTAAGGTTTGACGGTGCTTGGTTTAGGAACATTAATCAATACTGCCACGGTTTTGATCGGTGGATTGATAGGACTCGTGATTGGAAATCGAATTCCTGAACGAATTCGAACGATTGTTGTTCAGATAATAGGTCTGGTCACTCTCGGGCTTGGGCTCAGTGACGTGTTGAAAACTCACAACATGGTATTTCCATTAGTCGGCATGGTTCTTGGCGGAATCGTCGGTGAATTGTTGGACATTGAACGGCGCCTGGAAGGCATTGGGGAGATAATCCGTCGTCGCTTTGCTGGTGGGCAAGAACCCGGAAGGTTTGTCAATGGATTCGTGACAGCAACCCTTTTGTTCTGTATTGGTCCGTTGACAATCTTGGGTGCAATGCAAGACGCATCTGGTGAAACGCCACAGCTGTACATCATTAAGGGAACTCTTGACGGCTTTATGAACGTAGTTTTCGGAGCAATTTACGGCGTCGGTGCCGTCTTCAGCGCACTGAGCATTTTTATGGTTCAAGGATCGTTGACGTTCGGTGGTTCTGCTCTTGACAACCTGTTGAACGATCGAATGCGTATCGAATTGTTTTCCGCCGGGGGTTTTGCAGTGATGGCAATCGGCCTGAATTTGCTCGACATCAAGAAGATTCGACTTGGGTCGCTTCTGCCCGGACTGGTGATCACGCCAATGCTCGTCTGGCTGTTTGCCGTACCAACGGGAGTCATCGGGTAGAAGATATGTGTGGTCGATTTACACGATTTACGCCCGTTGCAGATATTGCCGAAACCTTTAGTGCCATAGCATCGCCCGTCCAATTGGCGCAGAGCTTCAACATCGCTCCTACGCAAACGATCTATGTATTGCAGGGGGTCGAGTCGAGGAAGTTACTGGAAATGCGCTGGGGGCTCGTCCCGTCGTGGTCGGCCGATACATCTCGAGCTTCAAGCATGATCAATGCCCGAGTTGAGTCGGTGCGTGAAAAACCATCTTTTCGAAGTTTGCTAACGAGAAACCGCTGCGTCATTCCGGTTAATGGATATTTTGAGTGGAAGTCTCAGACCCAGAATGGAAAGAGTTCAAGTAAACAGCCGTACTATTTTCGCGCGGTAACTGGCTCGCAATATTGTCATGACGGAATGCTTGCGATCGCCGGATTGTGGACTGCGTGGGGGATCGGCGCCGACACGTATGTTTCTTGCACTGCCCTCACAACCCAAGCGTCCGAGCAGGTCTCCGCGATACACCACAGGATGCCAGTGTTACTCGATAAGCAAAGTATTGATGTCTGGCTGTCGGACGACGCTGTCGTTCCCATTGATGACTTTGCAGCAGTCAACGATCTGCATCTCGATATTCATTCGGTGAGCAAAAGAGTGAACAGCGCGCGCATTGATGATTCTTCGCTCATCGACTATGAGGCGATTGAAGAAACGGAACCGTTGACGCTCTTCTAGATGTCTAGGTTGGACGCGATTTTGTCAGCCGCATCTTGCAACTGTTCGCTGACCGCATTCTTCGCAGCATTTGAAAAGGAGAGATCCTGAATTGAGTTGGTGGGGATGACATGTAGATGGCAGTGATTGACCTCGAAACCGGCAATGATTAAGCCAGCGCGCTCACAACCAAAAGCCAACTTTTGAGCGTTACCAACCTTTCTTGCCACATTGAAAAGATGTTGCGACAAGTCGGAGGATAAATCGGTCCATTGATCAATTTCTTGAATGGGGACTACAAGAGCATGTCCAACCGTTATTGGATTGATTGACATGAAGACCACACATCGGTCGTCGCGGTATGCGAACTTCGCCGGTATCTGTCCCTCGATGATCTTCGTAAACAGTGTTGGCATGCTGTAACGATATCGGGATCAGAAGATGGCATCTTGATCAATTCAGACGACTAGTTTGTGTGTGTGGGTGTTATTAAAACCGATCCAAAGGGTGTTGTCACCCTCCCAAACTTGATTACGTTGATTCGTTTCCTCACGTTGCCCGTTTTCGTTGTGATGCTTTTGGTCTACGATCAGCGAGCTAGTGCAGCATTACTGCTCGGCGTGCTCGGGATGACCGATTGGGTCGACGGTTGGATAGCTCGAAGGTTCAATCAGACATCTGAGTTTGGGATGGTCTTTGATCCCTTTGTCGATCGCGCCTTATTTGTGGTCGGCACAGGCTCCGTGTTGATTGACGGTGGAGTACCACTTTGGTTTTGTTCCCTCATTTTATTCCGTGAGGTTTTCGTCGGACTGATGATGCTGTTAGGGACGATGATCGGAATGAAGCGATTTGCTGTGAGTGTTTGGGGCAAGCGGTATACATTTCTGCTCATGACATCCGTTCCACTTTTACTGCTGGGATCCAGCTCCCATGTGACCGCCGAAGCTGCAACATGGCTTGGCTGGGCGTTGGGTCTGCCTGGGATCGTTATGAGTTACTTTGTCGGTATTCGATATATACCAGTAGTGCTCAACAACGTGC
>Ga0209550_10005220_pt1 | contig 12197 bp, 10 predicted proteins | sample LauGreSuBDMM15SN_2_FD_187567 | JGI IMG/M metagenome (GOLD analysis project Ga0209550, IMG submission 187567) | Freshwater lake microbial communities from Lake Michigan, USA - Su13.BD.MM15.SN (SPAdes) (version 5) | ecosystem: Environmental > Aquatic > Freshwater > Lake | place: Lake Michigan... | reverse complement strand
GTCAGGTGGCAGAATTTTGGTGACTTTGTTGCACGAAATGCAGCGCAGTTCAGCCAAAAAGGGTTTGGCGGCCCTGTGCATTGGTGGTGGCATGGGCGTGGCACTGACACTTGAGCGCTGATTTTTGATCACCATTTAAATTTCATTGAAACCAATAGGAGAGACAACAACATGGGTAAAAAAGTAGCTTACGTCACAGGCGGCATGGGTGGGATTGGAACCGCCATTTGTCAGCGTTTGCACCAAGACGGTTTTGTGGTGATCGCTGGGTGCGGGCCCACCCGCGACTTCACCAAATGGCTGGATGAGCAAAAAGCCATGGGCTTCAACTTTTATGCGTCGGTGGGCAATGTCAGTTCTTGGGAGTCGACGGTGGATGCCTTCTCCAAGGCCAAAGCTGAGCATGGCCCGATTGACGTTTTGGTCAATAACGCCGGTATCACCCGCGACCGCATGTTCCTGAAAATGACCCGCGATGACTGGGATGCTGTGATTGATACCAACCTGAACTCCATGTTCAACGTGACCAAGCAAGTGGTGGGCGACATGGTCGAGCGCGGTTGGGGTCGCATCATCCAAATCAGCTCGGTCAACGGCGAAAAAGGACAAGCTGGGCAAACCAACTACTCTGCTGCCAAGGCGGGTATGCATGGCTTCACCATGGCCCTGGCCCAAGAGCTGGCCAACAAAGGCGTGACGGTCAACACCATCAGCCCGGGCTACATTGGCACGGACATGGTCAAAGCCATTCGCCCAGAGGTGTTGGAGAAGATTGTCAACACCATTCCCGTCAAGCGATTGGGTGAGCCCAGTGAAATTGCATCCATCATTGCCTGGTTGGCGTCCAACGAAAGTGGTTACTCCACAGGCGCTGACTTCTCGGTCAATGGTGGTCTGCACATGGGCTGATGCTGGTGTCACCTGGGCTTTGAACACGTGACCGTGGGCAAGCCTTTCACCCTATCGGTGGCGCCGATGATGGATTGGACGGATAGACATTGCCGTTACTTTCATCGTTTGCTCACGCGTGATGCCTGGTTGTACACCGAGATGGTGACCACAGGGGCTTTGCTGCATGGGGACGTGGCCAGGCACTTGGACCATGACCCCGCTGAACACCCACTGGCCTTGCAAATCGGCGGCAGTGAACCGCACGATTTGGCCAAGGCGGCCCAATTGGGGCAGCGCTGGGGTTACCGTGAAATCAATTTGAACTGTGGTTGCCCCTCTGAGCGAGTGCAGCGCGGGGCATTTGGCGCTTGTTTGATGGCCGAGCCCGCTTTGGTGGCAGATGGCGTCAAGGCCATGCAAGACGCCGTTGATGTGCCCATCTCAGTCAAGCACCGCATTGGCTTGGATGGGGATGAGTCCACCATGATGCTGATGGACTTTGTGGGCCAATTGCACGCCGCAGGATGTCAGATGTTCATTGTGCATGCCCGCAACGCCTGGCTCAAAGGCTTGTCGCCCAAACAAAATCGCGAGGTCCCACCGTTGCGGTATGGGGTGGTTTTGCAGTTGAAAAAATACTTTCCCGATGCCCACTTTGTCCTCAATGGGGGCATTCAAACCATGGCCGATATGAATGCCCACGCCGATGGCGTTGACGGCATCATGGTGGGGCGTGCGGCTTACCACAACCCTTGGCTGTTGAACCATTGGGATGCATGGTTGGGCGGTCGCCGCAACGCAGGAGCAGGCGGGTCTGGAGACGCGGTTCTACCAAACCCTGCAGACAGCGAAGCGCAGCGCAATGAGGTCGAGTTCGCCATGGTGGAATACATGGCGGACCCAAAGCGCTGCGGCGGTGCGCATTGGTACAGCGTGGCCAGGCACATCTTGGGTTTGCGCCATGGATTGCCGGGTGCGCGTTTGTGGCGGCAGGTCTGGAGCGACCACCGATTGAAGGATCGGCCCGTGATGGATGTGTATCGCTTGGCCCAAGCGGCTTTGCAACGCCACGCATTGGTTTGAATATGCGGCCCGAGCAACGCTTGTTATGGGCCCAGGTTTTGGTCTGGTTCATTCCTGCTTTGTGGGCGGTCAATTACTTTTGTGCCCGATTGGCCCCTGGGGTGGTCGATCCGCACATTTTGGCGCTGGGGCGATGGGCCATTGCTGGGCTGATTTTGGGTGCCTTGGCCCGCCATGAAATTTGGCAAGCCCGAAGACAAATTTGGTCAGATCGATGGCAGTACCTCGCCTTGGGCGCTTTGGGCATGTTGGTTTGTGGGGCTTGGGTGTATTGGGGGGCACAAACCACTTCTGCCATGAACATTGCCTTGATCTATGCGGCCGCGCCGGTTTTGATCGCCTGGGGCTCGGCCATTTGGTTGGACGAACGCATGCGCCTCCGTCAAATGTGGGGCGTGGCCCTGGCCTTGGTGGGCGTGGTTCATGTGGTGGTCAAAGGCGATTGGGTGGCGCTGGCGCGGATCCAGTGGGTGGTGGGCGATGGATTGATCATTGCCGCCACCGTTTCTTGGGCCGCCTACGCCTTGCTGCAAAAAAAATGGGTTTGTACCTTGTCCTCTACCGCTCGATTGGCATGCATTTGCGCAGGTGGGGTGATCACTTTGTTGCCGTTTGCGGTTTGGGAGGGCATGCAACCCCAGATGCCCCCTTGGACTTGGTATGCAACGGCGCTGTTACTGGCAGTGGCCTTGGTGCCAGGCATTGGGGCCTATTGGATTTACGCCTGGGCGCAGAAAACTTTGGGGGCCAGTCGAACCAGCATGACCCTTTATTTGGGTCCTTTGTGGGGGGGCTTGGTGTCCTGGGGTTTGCTGGGTGAGTCTTTGGGTTGGCACCATGCGGTGGGCAGCTTGTTGATTTTGCCCGGTGTGGCGCTGGTGGTTCAACCGACAGCGGTGGCCAAAACCACTTGAGGTGGCGTGCTTTGCGGCACATGCGCATCTGGGCTGGCAGCCTCCAAGCCATTGGCAAAGTGCGCTTGCATGGCTTGTCTGCTCATGGTGGGGTTGCGCGCCGCCAGGGCTTGCATCAGGGTTTGGTGTTCACGCAAAGACTCCTCCACCCGACCAGACTTCAACAATGAATTTTGGCGGTTGAGCTTCATCACTTTGCGCAGATCAATCACCATTTGCGTGCGCCATTTGTTTTGACCGATTTCCAACAGGCGCATGTGAAACCGCTCGTTGATTTCAAAAAAGGCGGCACGGTTTTGGACGGCTTGCGCCAGCTGGCTGTGCAGACTTTGCAGCTCCTCCATGTCTTCCGGTCGAGCCCATTGAGCCACCTGGGCCGCAGCATCGGATTCCAGCAGCGAAAGCAGGTGGTAGACATCGTTCAAATCCTTGTCGCTGACTTCGGTCACGTAGGCACCTCGGCGCATCTTCATGGTGACCAAGCCTTCGGTGGCCAACACTTTGAGCGCTTCTCGCAAAGGCGTGCGGCTGATGCCGTACTCTTGCGAGATCTTCATCTCATCGATCCAACTGCCTGGTATCAGCTCACGGGCAAAAATACGCTGGCGCAGACGTTCTGCCACCTCCTCGTACAAGGCGTGCCGGCCCAGGTTTTGATCATTGCTCATGGTGATGATTGTAAGCCTTGAAGAATATTTTGAATTCATAATTATGAATGATATGATTCTTTAACGCCACACATCTTGCCCAACAGGGTGCAAGTCCACCAAGGTCAGCCCATGAAAAACCCCTCAGAATCCAATGGTGAGTCCCATTTTGCGCAATGGGAAAAGGCCGCGGCCAAATCTGCCCCCGGTGGGCGGGTCGGCGATTTGAATTGGCGCACCCCCGATGGGATCACTGTCAAGCCCTTGTACACGGCAGAAGATGTGCAAGGCTTGCCCCATGCAAACACCTTGCCCGGTTTTCCGCCTTATGTGCGCGGCCCCCAGGCCACCATGTATGCCGTCAGGCCGTGGACCATTCGGCAGTACGCGGGTTTTTCCACCGCGCAAGAGTCCAATGCCTTTTACCGACAAGCCCTGGCCGCCGGGGGGCAGGGGGTGTCTGTGGCTTTTGATTTGGCCACCCACCGGGGGTACGACTCTGACCATCCGCGTGTCACGGGGGATGTGGGCAAAGCGGGCGTGGCCATTGACTCGGTCGAGGACATGAAAACATTGTTTGACCAAATCCCACTGGACAAAGTGTCCGTGTCCATGACGATGAATGGCGCTGTGTTACCCGTGTTGGCCGGGTATATCGTGGCCGCCGAGGAGCAAGGCGTCAAGCCAGAGCAGCTCAGCGGTACGATTCAAAACGACATCCTCAAAGAGTTCATGGTGCGCAACACCTATATCTATCCCCCTGAGCCGAGCATGCGCATCATTGGGGACATCATTGCGTACACGGCTGAGCACATGCCCAAATTCAACTCGATATCCATATCGGGTTATCACATGCAAGAAGCCGGGGCCAACCAGGCCCTGGAATTGGCCTTCACCTTGGCCGACGGCAAAGAATATGTGAAGACCGCCATGTCCAAGGGCTTGGATGTGGATGCTTTTGCTGGGCGATTGTCTTTTTTCTGGGCGATCGGGATGAACTTTTACCTGGAGATCGCCAAGATGCGGGCGGCCAGGCTGATCTGGTGCCAGATCATGCAGGGATTTGGGGCGAAAAATCCCAAAAGTTGGATGCTGAGAACCCATTGCCAAACCTCTGGCTGGTCGCTCACCGAACAAGACCCCTATAACAACATTGTGAGAACAACGGTGGAGGCCATGGCGGCTGTTTTTGGTGGTACCCAGTCGCTGCACACCAATAGCTTTGACGAAGCCATTGCCCTGCCCACAGAGTTCAGCGCCCGCATCGCGCGCAACACGCAACTCATCATCCAGGAAGAAACGCACATCACCAAAGTCATCGACCCGTGGGCGGGCAGCTACATGATGGAAAAGCTGACCCAGGACATGGCCGATGAAGCCTGGAAAATCATCCAAGAAGTGGAGGCCATGGGGGGCATGACCAAAGCGGTGGATTCTGGTTGGGCCAAGCTCAAAATTGAAGCCGCTGCGGCAGACAAGCAAGCGCGCATCGACACGGGACAAGACGTCATCGTTGGCGTGAACAAATACAAGTTGGCTTCTGAGGATGTGGTGCAGACCCGTGACATTGACAATGTCAAGGTGCGCGAAGGCCAAATTCAACAATTGATCGCCATCAAAGCGAAAAGAGATGCATCCAAGGTCAAGGCCGCACTGGCCGCTTTGACGCAAGCCGCCAAAGACCAAAGTGGCAATTTATTGGCCTTGTCCGTGGAGGCCATGCGCTTGCGGGCCACGGTGGGCGAAGTCAGTGATGCCCTGGAGCAGGTGTTTGGTCGCCACCGTGCTGACACACAGAAAGTAACGGGTGTGTATGCCGCCGCTTACGACGACGGATCAACCCACGGGGACAGCATGGCGTATTGGGATCAGTTGAAAGCCGATATTGGCGCATTTGCCCAAGACCAAGGGCGGCGCCCGCGCGTGATGATTGCCAAATTGGGTCAAGACGGCCATGACCGGGGCGCCAAAGTGGTGGCCACTGCCTTTGCCGACCTGGGCTTTGATGTGGACATGGGGCCCTTGTTTCAAACGCCCGAAGAGTGCGCCAGACAAGCGATTGAAAACGATGTCCATGCCGTGGGCGTGTCCACACTCGCGGCCGGACACAAAACGCTGGTGCCTGAAATCATCCAGGCTTTGAAAGCGCAAGGTGCAGACGACATCATTGTTTTTGTGGGGGGCGTCATTCCCCGTCAAGACTATGACTTTTTGTACAGCGCTGGTGTGAAGGGCATATATGGGCCTGGCACACCCATCCCCGTGAGTGCGCGGGGTGTTTTGACGCACATCCAACAGGCCATGGCATCCCATTGATGGTTTGCATTGGTTTTGCTCCATCGGTTCGCCAGCCATGAGCCCACAGGATTTAGACCCACAACCCCAGGCCATTTTGACGGGCCTGCTGCAGGGGGATGCGGTGGTTCAGCGCCGCAGCATGGCCAAAGCCATCACCTTGCTGGAATCCACCCGAGCGGATCACCGAACGTGGGCGGATGACTTGCTCACGGCCATGCTGCCCCACACCGGTCGCGCATTTCGGTTGGGTTTGAGTGGCGTGCCCGGCGTGGGTAAAAGCACCTTCATTGAGGCCCTGGGTTTGTTTTTGATCGGACAAGGGCACCGGGTGGCTGTGCTGGCGATTGACCCTTCCTCATCTGTATCGGGTGGCTCGATCTTGGGCGATAAAACCAGGATGGAGCATTTGTCGGTCCACCCAAGTGCCTTCATCCGGCCCAGCCCCAGCAGTGGCAACTTGGGGGGCGTGGCTGAAAAAACGCGTGAATGTATGTTGGTGTGCGAGGCCGCAGGATACGACGTGGTGATCGTTGAAACCGTGGGTGTAGGCCAAAGTGAAACCGCTGTGTCGGGCATGACGGATTTGTTTGCCGTGATGCAACTGCCCAACGCGGGTGACGATTTGCAAGCCATTAAAAAGGGCATCATGGAGCTGGCGGATCTGGTGTTGATCAACAAAACCGATCTCGATGCGCAGGCGGCCACCCGTGCGCAAGCCCACATCAGCAGTGCGCTGCGCTTGTTTGCCCCACACCCCCACGCGGCAGGTGATGCCGCTCCGTGGCAGCCCCCCGTGATGCTGCTCAGTGCTTTAAAGGGTTCGGGGATCGATGACTTTTGGGCCCATGTGCTGCAACATCAACAGATTCAAAAGGCCAATGGTTTGTTCATCCATCGCAGACAAACCCAAGCATTGACCTGGATGAACGAGCGCATTCAAGCGGGTTTGCAATCCGCATTCAAAGAAAACCCACGGGTCAAAAATTTATGGCCAGACTTGACCGCTCAGGTTCTATCGGGCCGATTGGCCCCATCAACAGCTGCACGCAGGCTTTTGCAGGCGAGCCGAAACCATCCAAATTCATCAGGAGAAACCAATGCAGGACATCAATGAACAGCTTGAACTCAAGCGCAGTGCGGCGCGCCAAGGTGGCGGTGTCAAGCGCATTCAGGCCCAGCATGCGAAGGGAAAGTTGACGGCCCGCGAGCGCTTGGAAATTTTGCTGGACGAGGGCACCTTTGAGGAGTGGGACATGTTTGTCGAGCATCGCTGTGTCGACTTTGGCATGGCCGACAACAAAATACCCGGGGATGGTGTGGTCACCGGCTACGGCATGATCAATGGGCGTTTGGTGTTTGTGTTCAGCCAGGACTTCACCGTTTATGGTGGTGCCTTGTCCGAAACCCATGCGGAGAAAATTTGCAAGATCATGGACCAGGCCATGAAGGTGGGGGCACCCGTCATTGGCTTGAATGATTCAGGCGGGGCCCGCATTCAAGAAGGTGTGGCTTCATTGGGCGGATATGCCGACGTGTTTCAGCGCAATGTGATGGCCAGCGGCGTGGTGCCGCAAATCAGCCTCATCATGGGGCCATCGGCGGGTGGTGCGGTGTATTCGCCAGCCCTGACCGACTTTATCTTCATGGTCAAGGACAGTTCATACATGTTTGTGACCGGCCCAGAGGTGGTCAAAACCGTCACCCATGAAGAGGTCAGCGCTGAAGAGTTGGGTGGCGCGGTGACCCACACCACCAAGAGCGGCGTTGCAGACATGGCCTTCAACAACGATGTGGAAGCCTTGTTGATGCTGCGCCGACTTTATAACTACTTGCCCTTGAACAACAAAGACAAAGCCCCTGTGCGCAAAAGCGGTGACCCCACCGATCGCTTGGATTTCAGCTTAGACACCTTGGTGCCCGACAACCCCAACAAGCCTTACGACATGAAAGAGTTGTTGCTCAAAACAGTGGATGACGGCGATTTTTTTGAGTTACAGACCGAGTACGCCAAAAACATATTGATTGGCTTTGCCCGCATGGATGGCCAAACCGTGGGGATCGTGGCCAATCAACCCCTGGTCTTGGCAGGGTGTTTGGACATCAAAAGCGCCATCAAAGCCGCCCGTTTTGTTCGATTTTGTGATGCCTTCAACATACCTGTCTTGACCTTTGTGGATGTGCCTGGCTTCATGCCGGGGACCAGCCAAGAGTACGGCGGCATCATCAAGCATGGCGCCAAGTTGCTGTATGCCTATGCGGAATGCACTGTGCCAAAAGTCACGGTCATTACCCGCAAGGCCTATGGCGGTGCCTATGACGTGATGTCTTCCAAACATTTGCGCGGCGATGTTAATTTTGCATGGCCCAATGCTGAAATTGCCGTGATGGGTGCCAAAGGTGCGGTGGAAATCATTTTCCGAGAAGACAAAGGCGACCCGGCCAAATTGGCGATGCGCGAGGCCGAGTACAAAGCCCGATTTGCCAATCCATTTGTGGCGGGAGCCAGGGGTTTTATTGATGATGTCATTCAGCCCCACGAAACACGCAAGCGCATCTGCAGATCTTTGGTGATGCTGAAAGAAAAAAGCATTGAAAACCCGTGGCGCAAGCACGGCAACATCCCTTTGTGAGACCAGGATACCCATATGTTCAACAAAATTTTGATCGCCAACCGTGGCGAAATTGCCTGCCGTGTGATGGCCACTGCCAAGAAAATGGGCATAAAAACTGTGGCGGTTTTTTCGGAGGCCGACAAGTTATCCCGCCATGTTCAGTTGGCCGATGAGTCGGTTTTGATCGGCCCTGCAGCTTCACGCGAGTCTTACTTGGTCGCCGAAAAAATCATTGCGGCCGCCAAATCAACCGGCGCACAAGCCATTCACCCAGGGTATGGTTTTTTGAGTGAGAACGAATCTTTCGCCAAACGGTGTGAAGAAGAAGGCTTGGTTTTCATCGGACCCAAGCACCATGCCATCGCAGCCATGGGCGACAAAATTGCATCCAAAAAATTGGCTCAAAAGGCCCAGGTCAACACCATACCCGGGCATAACGAGGCCATAGAAAGCCCCCAGGAGGCAGTGCAAATTGCCCAATCCATCGGATACCCGGTGATGATCAAAGCCTCGGCCGGCGGTGGGGGCAAGGGCTTGCGGGTTGCGTTCAACGACAAAGAAACCCATGAAGGATTCACCTCTTGTCGCAACGAGGCCCGCAACAGTTTTGGCGACGACCGCGTGTTCATTGAAAAGTTTGTGGAAGAGCCCAGGCACATCGAAATTCAAGTGTTGGGCGACGCACACGGGCACGTCATTTTCCTCAATGAGCGTGAATGCTCTATCCAACGTCGGCACCAAAAGGTCATTGAAGAAGCGCCGTCACCTTTTATCAGTGACGAAACCAGGGTGGCCATGGGTGCCCAGGCTGTTGCCTTGGCCAAAGCGGTTCAATACCAAAGTGCTGGCACGGTCGAGTTTGTGGTGGGCAAGGATCAGAGCTTTTACTTTTTAGAGATGAATACCCGTCTTCAAGTTGAACACCCAGTGACCGAATGCATCACGGGATTGGACTTGGTGGAGTGGATGATTCGAATCGCTGCCGGAGAAAAATTGAGCTTGCAGCAATCTGAAGTCCAGCGCAATGGTTGGGCCATCGAATGCCGCATCAATGCGGAAGATCCCTTTCGCAATTTCCTGCCCTCCACCGGGCGACTGGTTCGATTTCGGCCACCTGTTCAGACCATGTTCCAGGCCAACCCAGAGCAGTTGATGGGTGTGCGCGTGGACACAGGCGTTGTGGAGGGGGGGGAGATCCCCATGTTCTATGACTCGATGATTGCCAAACTCATCGTCCATGGTCGTGACAGAGCTGAGGCCATTGCCAAAATGCGAAATGCCTTGAATGGCTTTGTGATCCGCGGGGTCAGCTCCAACATTCCCTTTCAGTCGGCATTGCTGGCGCACCCCGACTTCATGTCTGGCGAGTTCAACACGGGATTTATTTCAGAGCACTATGCCCACGGTTTTCGGTCGGAAGATGTGAGCCATTCAGATGCCGACTTCTTGATTGCATTGGCCTCCTTTGTTCGCCGCAAGTCACGCGAGCGTGCGGCGGGCTTGAGCGGGCAACTGCCCGGCTATGACGTCAAAGTGGGCCAGCAATACACGGTCATCACCTTGGACGCCCATGGGGATCACACCCACACCCAGGTAGAGGTCGATGACTCTGGGGGGCGACATGACACCGCTGTGATCAAGGTGAATGGAAAAAATTACGCCATCGAAAGCCACTCTCGGTTGAATGATGTGGCGATTCATGGCACTGTCAACGGACAGCCTTTCACCGCACAGGTTGAGCGTGGCTCCACCCAGAACCCCCTGGGCTTAAAAGTTCAGCACAATGGTTCGAGCATTCAGGTGCTGGTGATATCGCCTCGGATGGCCGAGCTTCACCGCCTGATGCCTTTCAAGGCCCCACCAGACTTGAGTCGTTTTGTGTTGTCACCCATGCCGGGTTTGTTGGTGGAGGTGGCTGTTCAAGCAGGCCAAAAAGTCATGGCTGGCGAACGCGTGGCCGTGATTGAAGCGATGAAGATGGAGAACGTGTTGTTTGCAGCCCAAGATGGCATTGTCAAAAGTGTGGTGGCTGCAAAAGGTGAATCCTTATCGGTTGACCAAGTTATATTGGAATTTGAATCATGAGCGCAAACCAACTTCGCCCTTTCAAGGTGTTGGGCATTCAGCAAATTGCGATTGGTGGTCCTGACAAGCATCGGCTGCGTCAACTGTGGGTGGACAAGCTGGGCCTTGCGTTGACCGGGCACTTTGTGAGTGAAAGCGAAAATGTGGACGAAGACATTTGCGCCATGGGTGCAGGCCCTTTCAAGGTTGAAGTCGATCTCATGCAACCATTGAATGCCGACAAAAAACCAGCTGTTCATGCCACGCCATTGAACCATGTGGGTCTTTGGATTGACGATCTGGCCACAGCTGTTCAATGGCTCACGGCGCAAGGGGTGCGCATGGCGCCTGGGGGTATCCGCAAAGGTGCGGCGGGCCACGATATTTGCTTTTTACACCCCAAGTCGAATGAAGAGTTTCCCATTGCAGGGGAGGGTGTGTTGATCGAATTGGTGCAGGCGCCGCCGGAGGTGATCAATGCATTTTCGGCTTTGACCGCACTAGATCACTGAGGATTGTCATGTCCTTTTGCCCAATGGTCTTGGCTTTCAAGGCTTGAGCGCGTGCGAGTGCCGCTTGTACCATTGATTTTTTGCGGCTTTCTTCGTCGATCGACTTTGGGGTTGCGCTCTCTCCAAAAGTGGTATCGGCAGTCTCGGAATGGGCCTGGGCTGAATGGGCTCTTTGGGTTTCAGGTGCTTGTTCAGCCAAGCGCGACCGGTGCGCAGCATACCGGTCCCGCGCGTGGTCGGCCTCTTTTGCACTCCAGGCTTGCCAACCGGTGAAGTCGCCAGTGATGTTTTCCATTTCAATGCAATCGACGGGACAAACGGGCAGGCACAACCCACAGCCTGTGCAGTGTGCTTCGATCACGGAATGCATGTGTTTGTTGCTGCCAAAAATGGCGTCAGTGGGGCACACTGGCAGGCACAAAGTACATCCAATGCACCAGCTTTCGTCGATCCAAGCCACGTGGCGTGCCGTCTCTGTGCCGTTTACGGGGTTCAATGGGCCAACAGGGCGACCCGTGATGGCTGCGAGCCTTTCAATGCCCGCTTGACCGCCTGGCGGACATTGGTTGATATCGGCGGATTCTTCAGCAATCGCTTTGGCGTAATGCGCACAATCGGGGTACCCGCAGCGCGTGCACTGCGTTTGCGGCAATGCGGCCAGTATGCGATCGCTCAGGTTCACGTGGTTTTTAGAGAGGCTCTGCGTGTTTTGGCTGGAACCAACTTTTTGCTGGGTGTGGGCTTGCTTTGAGCCGCCACATGGTGGGCCAAGATAAAGTCCCGCACTTGGGGGAAAACAATTTCGCGCCAGCGACGGCCACTGAAAATGCCGTAATGACCTGCGCCAGGAACTTCCAAGTGTTTTTTATGGTTGCTGGAGATACCCGTGCAGAGTTGATGTGCGGCTTGTGTCTGGCCTGAGCCAGAGATATCGTCCAGCTCACCTTCAACGGTCAATAAAGCCGTGCCTTTGATGTCTTGGGGGCGAACACGCTCTGCTTCGCCATTGGGATTGCGCACATCCCAGGTGCCTTTGACCAGTGCAAACTCTTGAAAAACAGTTTTGATGGTTTCCAAGTAATAGTCGGCATCCATATCCAGCACCGCGTTGTACTCGTCGTAAAACTGGCGGTGGGATTCTGCGCTGGAGTTGTCGCCTTTGATCAGGTCTTTGAA
>Ga0209550_10005219_pt1 | contig 12198 bp, 11 predicted proteins | sample LauGreSuBDMM15SN_2_FD_187567 | JGI IMG/M metagenome (GOLD analysis project Ga0209550, IMG submission 187567) | Freshwater lake microbial communities from Lake Michigan, USA - Su13.BD.MM15.SN (SPAdes) (version 5) | ecosystem: Environmental > Aquatic > Freshwater > Lake | place: Lake Michigan... | reverse complement strand
CAAAATGGGTTTCAGATGATTTATTATTATTTACATCTATAGTTTGCATTGTCAATTCTTGACAATCTGGTGTCGACCCTGAGAGAAAAGAACTCATTATAGAATATGGGTTTAATACATTTAAATTCCCCATTGCTCCAGGTATAAGCCCTTTAAATTCAGAAAAATTCACTCCCATTCCTTGAGAAATAAATGGAATATTTCCTTCTGGTACATTGTTTATATATACAAATCGGTCTTGCTCTTTTCCATCTGTATCTTTACATTTTGCGCCAGTTTGTAAAAAAAACTTGTTACCTAAAGGTCCACCTGTAGCAGACGCTTGACTGTTTCCACTAACTAACAATTCCACATATTGAATGAGTCCATTTATGTCCTTTCCTAACGCAGATAAACTTCCTTGGTCTGACATACCAATTTGTGAAGGCGTTTTAATATTATTGTAATATGCATATGTAGGACCAAGCAAATTTTCTTCTACTCCTTTAGCATCTTGCAAGACATCTTGAAAAATATTGGACATTGTATACTATATTACTTTGTTACAATAATATTAAGGAAAAATAATGATTTAATAAATATTTAATTATTTCAACCATTTTTTTATAAAATATGATTAATTTATATAATGAGTGATAGTTATAGGCCATATAAATATCCTCACCACAGAGGATCAACAAAATCGCTTGGACCAAAATTTGAATCAAATCAAAAGGAACTAAATAATTTAATAGAAAATTTAAATCGTCTGAATGATATGCTTGCTGGTAATAATCCTATACAAAGCATATCTAAATCTGATTTTGAAAAAGAATTTGCTGAAACTATTAAAAAATAACAAAGTTAACAGCTGATCAAAATAAAATCATTGAAAAACAAAAACGAATTATTGATAAAAAAACACATGGATATCGTTCTGTTTACAACGATAATATTAGTCCTATTCGTCATTCAAAACATAGTAAACGTGTTAGCTTTCAACTTATACCCGAACATGAACATTCTAAAAAAGGTGGAAAGACACGTAAACGTAAGTAAATAATTATATAAAATAATAATGCATTATTTAATGTATTATGTTGCCCCTGTAATTTCTGGTGGCGTACTTGGTAAACTATTTGATGCATAATCTGCTTGTGCTTGTATTAATTGCTGAACTTGATCTGACAATGTTGCTAAATTTCCACTCAAGTCTTCTACTTCACCATTGACATCATGTACTTGTGATTTTAGAAACTGGATATTTCCTGCATTTTGTTGTGATAAAGCTGTTGGATCAATATCATTTGTACTCATATCATAATCTTGATAACTGCCGCTAGTATCCAAACCTTCTCTCAAAACACCATTCATTATAATTATTTGATAACATATTAGTCCTACAAATAAAAATATTAATACATTTATCAACCACATTTATATAATACATATACAGTTTATTTTGATGAATATAACTTTTTTCTTTTACAACTGTATATGGCATTAAATACAAATTTCAATTCATTGGGAACATCTTTTTATCCGGTTGGAATGGGAAAGTATGGAAACCGATTAAACCAAGGCGGATACAAAACATGGAAAGGCGAAGGTATTAATAAAAATCCAGTAGGCATCGCACCTGGGCATATTCGTCCGCTAACAAACAAAGATCCTGGAAATGTATTTCCATCACCTTTTGGAAAGGCCAGACCAATCAAACATTATCGAAAAGGTAGCGTAATTTCCGCGTTGCTAAATAAAGAAAAATCAATGATGGAGTCTAATAAAAATAATGATTTGATACAAGCAGAAATCGACCAAGTCGCATATAATGTAAATCGTCAGGTGAAATCTAGTTTAGGAACTCCTCTTGGACAAGGACGAGATGGTGGAGGATTATTGAGCGAATTGATGGATAAACCCGGAGCATATAGCATCAAACAAAATACATCAAATGATGCATTCGATTTAGCCCGTGATTGTAAAACTTGCCAAGGAGTTGGCGTTGTTAGCAGTTATTATCCAAACAAGTTTTATTTAACAGAAAATCCGGAACCAAATGTCTTAAATAAAAAGTTTTGTTGCAATGAAGAGAGAAAAGCATTGCGAAGAGTAGTGTATGCAAATACAAACTTAAAACAAAACTATTATAATACACACTTTCAGTATTTACAAAACAGATGCCAAACACACCAACAAAAGTCCTTTAACTTTGAGCCTCCAAGTGTTGAACAAAAGCTTGCAAATACTTATCTTGCCAACTGTCAACCAAATGCAGAAATATACCAAGCATCAGAAACAGACCTTGTGTATGCAATTCTAACTATTTTATTGAATAATAAAAATATCTCTCAAACCGAATATGACACATTTACAAAAACATATGTAAATGTTCGTTTAGAAAATGTGGTATCTTTTTTAAAAACAGTGGATAATGCGGCTGCTGCTATTGAAACATTTACCAATATTATAAACAATCCATATATAGGCATCGAACCTTTGACCCAATCATTAAGAGGTTGTAAACTTACCGTATATAAACCAAACAATCAACAATTTGCAGTACAAGGAGCAGTTCAGAGTAGCACACGAAACCTTAAATTAAATGTTACTACAATTGAAACAAATGCAGCATCTTTTAATAATAAAAATATACTATATAAAAACAAAGCATCTAATTGTAACACTCCTGTTATTTGTCCTTTTCAAAATCAAAAATCATGCAAATATAAAACAATGCCAACTTATAATACACTTAATGTACAACCAAGCCCTTATAGATACTATCCAGGAACAATATTCTCTACCAATCATTTCTCTCAATCCCCCAAAGTAGCATTGTATACCACAACCAGATCGTCAACACTATAAATATATTAAAGAATTAATAAATATATTATTAATGGATACATACAGAATGGATATTGTAAACAATATAAAACAAATATTAACTGAATTAAATCAAAATATTATATGTAATAATGACTTTACAATTATTACAAATATCCACCTAATAATTTTAGAATATGGAAAGAATTCATTTGTTGATGGAATTTTAATTTATGAAATTGACACGTGCAACAATGTATTGGATGTATGTTTAGATGAAACATATATTCCGACAAAAATATCTGAAATTATTATATCTTTTTTTAATAATTTAAACAAATAAGACACTCTTATAAATTTCTCTCAAAATCCAAAGTAAATTTAAATATTTGATAGAAAAATATCTACCAATTATTTAAAAAATCATTCAATTCATCTTCTGTTTTTTCTTCATTCAAAAAAGCAAGTAAATTATTCGGATGATATATTTGTTTAATCTTTTCTTCTCTCGATTTCCACATCCAAGAAAGAAATTTGTTTCTAAGTTTTGAGAGAAAATAAAATTCTCGAAAATGATTCCATATTTTCATATTATCACATATTTTTTGTGTATTGTTTGTTGTAGACCAAAATTGAGGAAAAATAAAAGGATTTCCATTGCAACTTAAAAATATTAAATTATTGTGTAATTCTGGTAAATATTTTAATTTATTGTAAGTACAATGCAAATAATTTAAAGATTTTGGCAATGGTGGTAAATATGTTAAATTATTATGATTGCAATATAATTTTGTTAATTCATCATTTAACTTTGGTAAACATGATAATTCGTTTTCACAACATACCAATAATGATAACGAAACATTTAATTGTGGCAATGTCTTTAATATGTTTTTTTCACAATTAAGTCCAATCAAACTTTCATTTAATAGTGGCAATTCTATCAAATTATTATTTTTACAAAATAAAAATTCTAAACATTCATTTAATGGTGGAATTTCTATCAAATTATTATTATTACAATAAATCACTTTTAATGAAGTATTTATTAAAGGAGGTAAAAATATCAATAAATTATTATTACAATTCAATGTAACCAAAGAACTACTTAATAGCGGTAATGATGTTAATTTGTTAGAATGACAATTAAGTATTTCTAAAGTATCTGGCAAATCAGGCAAAGATATTAATTGATTATTACTACAATTCAAATCTTTTAAGCATTGTAAATTTTTTAATGAAGGTATTTGTGTAATTTTATTATCATAACAATGCAATGTTTCTAGTTTTTTGAATCTTGATAAATCAGGAAGTTCTTTCAAATGTTTTCCAGACACATATATTTCTTTTATATTCTCATCTAAAAAATCAAATAAATCGTTATTCATCTTTATTTGATTTTTTTATCTCTCTCTCTTTAAATACTTTTCTATATATCTTTATCTCTTTAAATACTTTTGTATATTTCTATTTTTCTTTAAATACTTTTGTATATTTCTATTTTTCTTTAAATACTTTTGTATATTTCTATTTTTCTTTAAATACTTTTGTATATTTCTTTTTATTTGAAAGATGATCGATTACATATATTATGTGAAAATCTATTGCATGGAATATGGTATTTATCACACCAATTAATGCATTTATATATATTTATTTTTTTTAGCAACTCAAACTTTTCTTCCTTGTTTTTATGTTTCAAGATATTCAATAAATCTCCCAATGCTTCTAATTGTTGTTTTCCAAATAACACATTCATCTCATTCATTTTGGTTAAAAAAAAATAAGGAATATCGTTGAAAACAAGACTTGAAATTGTCTTTGTTTTTATGTTTATGTTTAAATAGTTTATATTTACTGCATGTTTTAATTCATTGTATTGATGATAGTTTGATGTAAATCCTTTTAATATAATATATTTCTCAAAACTAAAAACATTGCTCACAGTCGGCTTCATAATATAAACCTTTTTAAAAATATTCGTCAATATATACATCATATCTATAATTGGTTTATGATGCAATATATGGCACTTTATAATTACATCTCCATTTGTTGCAAGATTATTTAAAATAATTTTTAAAAGTACAAACCATTTTAAAACATATGTATCTGTATTTGTTAAATCATAATCTATCTCATATACTATAAAGTTTAACATACTGTGCGATATTTCATATAATTCTTTTGCTAAAACGTCATTATACACATAAATATTGTCAAATACAAATCTATGTCTGTCATATACATTCAATATATCATTGCAATGGTTTCCAACAAATAAACAATTCAATGTTCCACACAAATTATCAACAATTTCAATAGTCTTTATTATCTCATGCAAATCATAAAATAAATTACTTTCATATAACTCACTTACACATTGATCTGAACTAGGAATTGGTGAAAAAAGATATTCATATGGATTATAATTTTTTATTGTTTCTTGAAGCATGCATTCATCATCTACTAGTATTTTTTTTATTTCTATCATTATTTCATTATAATAATCAAATATTGAATTAGATATAATGGGGCTCAGGCTCAATTCACTGTCAATATATTGAATATATGGTTGTAATATGTTATTCATTTTTGGCAATACATTATAACTCATTTAATATACTATACATTAACTTGTTGAATAATTTTAAGTATCATTTATTCATTCTTTTATCTATTGATTCTGATTACATTCTGATTACATTCATTCTATTATTTATTTCTTTTTTGCTATCTTTTTTAAATATGCAACTTGTTCATCATACGTTTTGTTTTCAAATTCGATCTTTTTATCATTCGACAAATTCATGTAATAATAATTCAAGTCATCGGGAAACTTATATTTTGGTTCCACACGAATGGCACCTGTTTCTAATACAGTTTGTTTGTTATATTCGGGAAGCGGTGGCGTAATTGGAAGATGCTTTTTTGTTTTGTTTGCCTTTGTTTTTGGAACAACTTGTATTTCTTCCGCATCATCGTCATCTTCCTCTATTATTAAAAGTTTGGATTGTTGTTTTTTTGTCTTATTCTTTTTTTTTATTTTATCCGGTTTGGATGATTTGATTTCATTCTCTAATTCTAATGCCTCTGTTGCAGGAACTAATTCAATTTGATTGTTTAAATCACGAATCGCAAAGGGTTTCACTTCTTCCAAATTATCATTATCTTTTTCTTTTGCTAAATTATTAGTTTCTGCTAAATTATTATTACTACTCAAAACAACATCATTCGCATTTATATTTCTTATTTTTTTATACACAAAATAGTTATTTAAATAAGATATTTCTTTCTCTACATTACTCATATTCATTGCATTTCCATAATCTTTTGATTTTTTTGGATTTCTATGTATTTCTTCCATCATTTTTGTAAATAAAGAATGAAACGAACCTATTCCACTTGGTAACCCTAACCTAACGGCTTCTTCTTTGCCAATCGGCACAAATCCATAATCCTCCAAAACTCTATTAAGGTACTGAAAATTCACTAAATACTCTGGAATAATTTGATGAATCGATTCCTGGTACACATCAACACGCAATCCAACCGAACTTTCATCATCATCAAATGCATCTGCATCATATCCTTTGACTATTTCACATATTTTCTTTGGATTCTTATTGCTACAAAACATTTCAACCGATTCCCCCAGCCTTTTTTTCTTCAACATCTTAAAAATCTTTTCTCCATCATAACATGTTCCAATAAAATATCCATTCAATGCAGTGCATTCTGTAACATTTGTTAAAAACCCTCTTAAAGTTTCCAAAGATTCAAAGAAATAGTGCATTGCAAATTGACATGATGATATTTGAAATCCAGATTCAGCAACTTTGTATTGTTTTGAAACACCATTTCCCAACTTATCTGCCTTTTCTTTTGATATATTTCCAAATATTGCTTTTATAATTTCCACCCATTTATTATTATTTATAACTGCATCCCCATTCTTAATATTTAATGTACTATTTCCATTTAAAAACAACACCTTTGGAATATTTCTAATGTTTTTTGCTGTATTCAAATATCTCACACATGCACCATCCAATCGATTATCAATATTATCTGGTGATTTGTCCATACCAAACACAAATGATAACTTTGCAGCAATCCATTTTGACAAATCACCACCCTTTCCACATGCATAATCAATCAATATGTCATTTTCTCTCGAAACACTTGTTATTAACTTCTTTTTTACATATAAATTGTGAAAATTCTTCATTGCTTCTGTTTCACATGAACCAGATTGCTTATTATAGTACACATCAGTAGCAACTGATTGAGATGGTATATCGTTCCCTGTTCGTATCATTTCTTCTGTAATCGGATTGTTTATTAGTTTCCAATTACTATTTGCGACCGGATATGCATTTCCATAATTCTTTATTCCTTGTAAAAATTCACTTGTTTTATCATATCGAACTCGTTTGGGTATCCATCTCCAGTTCTTCTCTCTATCTATTTCATAACTAAATTCTACAATCATTTTATCTCCAAAAATCTCATTTTCTTCCGTAAACATTTGCATTACATTATTATCATCAGCTTTTAACATAATGTTTGTCATTCCAGCATCAGGGTCATATGGTTCTGTTGGATAAAAACGCATTGGCTTCCTATCGTCCGAACCGCCTTCGTTCTTCTCGTTTGAAGAGTGTATTTCTCCGTCCAATATCTTTTGACACGGATTGACAAATCCAAAACTCTTTTCACTATATGTACAGCACAATTCAATACTTTTATATTGTGCGACCTGATTTGTTTCATCTGTCTTTGTACCATCTTCGAAAATACTTTTAACAATGTCTTCATTATTTGTATTTTTTATGGTAGAAACAAAGAAATCAATCGTAGTTTCATGCAATGGTTTCCACTTTAATGAATAACTCCATGTAATCTTATGTAATGGACCTGATTTATTCTCTTTTTCATCGGTGGCACCTACTGCTAAATATGCCGGTGTAAATATAAGTCCATCAGTAAAATATTCAAATCGTCCATCCTTTATTTTTGATAAAATATTATTACATGCCTGAAATATGTTGACATTCGCATTGGATGAACTGATATCTGGTTCAAATTGTTTTGCAGCAATCTGTATTGGGCATATATTTGTTTTTTCCAATACTTTGCCTTTTTTATCATCAAGTATCGAATATGGTTTCAATTCATTTACAAAGTGTTTCATCTTGACATATCTAGAATCATTGTCCTCTTTTTGTTTTGTTTTATCTTCTTTTTTTGTATTATATTCATGTTTTGATTTTGGCATAAAACTGAGTCCCCTTACATCTTTTCCATTCTCAAAATATATATCAAATATTGCAAACAAATAAATACTTTTCCCCAATTTGGTTGTTGATATTAATTCTCCATCTACCAATGTGTTAAACATTTCTTTCGCCAATGTTAAAGCACCTGTAAAAATAATATTCATGGTATTGTTTATCAAATATATTCTTCCTTTTTCATTTACAAAGAGCATATGTCTTTCTCCGTCTGCTTTCTCAGTGACTACATAATCTTTGCGAATATTTGGAACATTCCCATTGACAATCTCACAAATATTTTCAATTTGAATTGGCAATGAAGACGGACCAATAAATTGTTTTGACTGTGAATATGAATGATACTTTGGATCATATTCTTTATTGTGCAACATAACCATGTATTCCTTAAAAACATTCATTTGTTCTGGATATGAAATCGGATAATTTGTGCCTTGTAATCCGCTCAATATATATTTAATTACTTTTTTTAGTGCAATAGATATATCGTCGGGTGAATCAAATGCCCGATTTTCACCAATTTTAAAATTTTGCAATTCAATCTCTATTTCGATTTTTTCAGGATTATTTAATACATTGGAGTCTTGAATGGTATATGTTGGTTTATTATATGAGGACGATTTTACAATGCTAATATCTACATTTACCGGAAAATCTTTGTGCGTAAAAGTAACACGATTCATATAACGAAACGATTTTTCGTTATTATTCCATTCTTTTATGACAGAGTCTTTTAAATTTTTGGATATATTTTCTTCGATTTGATAAGATACTCTAAAATTAAAATCATCGTAATCAATAGGATAAAACACGGTTGTATCTATTACTATATTTTTCTTCATAACAAAAGTAACACTTCGCATTGACATGTTATCTTCCATTAATTTTTGAATACTATTTGTTTTGCAATATTTTTGAATTGATTCCAAAGAATCTATCTGTACTCGAATAGCAGATTTATTGCCTAAATGATAGTTTGTTATTTTTAAACTATTTAAACCATTTTCATTCGAACATGTAAACCCTAACGATTTAAGTTTTTTAATAACATTGAAATAATCATTTTTACTCAAAGGTTTCACGTTTTTTTTTGTTCCAAACCGAACTTCAATTTCATGGTTTTTATTGCGGTCAGCATCTTTTTCATTAAAATAATGATCAACAAAATCTTCAAGTTTTAACTCTTGGTTTTCTTCTGAAGAAGATTTTCGTTTTTTATCCAAAGGAGATTCTTTTTTATCCAAAGGAGATTCTTTTTTATCCAAAGGAGATTCTTGTTTTTTACCCAAAGGAGATTCTTTTTTATCCAAAGGAGAGACTTGTTTTGGTAATTCATATTTTTCATATGTAGGAGAATGTGGCAAAAACATTGGAGGAGTAGGTTCTTTTTCCAAAGGAATAGGGGAAGGTTCTTTTACTGGCGGCAATATATAATATTTCTGATCATTTTGTGTTGTTTTTCTTCCTCTTTTTAAAGGAATATTAACAGCCTTATAATTGATAGATTGAGGTTCAGAATTATTTTCCATATTATATTTAATAATACGTATGCTTATATTTTTAAATGTTATTCATTTTTTTCAATATTTTTCTCTAAATGACAAAAATGAATTAATTAAAAAATAATAAAAAATTGAAATGATTTTGGTTTCATTTATAAAAGTATTCATACAAATGACTGCACCTATTATTCAACAACAACAGCAACCTTCGTCTACTGTAAATTCGCAAAATATTAATTCAGCAGAATCGTGGAATAATTATGAGTGGGCAAATCAATTCAATTCTGCGGATTATCAAGAGACGGCGGATAATGATGAGGATGATGATACTGATGAAGATGAAGATAATAATACTGATGATGAAGATGATGATGATGAAGATGATGATGACAGTTCAAGTTATACAAGTGATAATTTACCTGAACTTGAAAATCAATCATCATTAACATTTAATTTTGAAAACCCAGCAAATAGTTCAGATTGGAGAGATAGACATATTTCTAGAAATTTCAGTTCATACAATGAATTTCATGAATACATTACGACATATCATCTAGAATATAATGAGTATTTTGGGATACGATAAACATACAACAACCATTTATGCAATAATGCATTATTTATTGCATTATTGCATAAAATAAAAAAAAAGATTCAAATATTTATTTTTTCTACCTTATTATAATTTGTTTTTATAAACATAGAACACCATTCGTGATTTACAGTTTTAAATCCATATTTTGATTTATGCGGATTGAAAAAAATAACATAAATAATATTTGAATCATTTGTAAGAAGTTCTAAATAATCTCTTTTATAAATCACAATAACATTTATGTTTTCCAAAACACAAAGCGAGAGAAATGTATTTACATGAATAATATATTCATTTACCAACATGTTTTCAAAGTCTAAAATGGATGAAAATTTATATTGTTTCAACAGGTGTTTATTTTTTCGAGAACTTTCGACAAATTCTATTTTTATCTTTTTTTCAGTAACAAAATTGCGATTCGATAATAAATTATATGTATCTATTCCATATTTCATAATATATAAACACCAAAATAAAGAATCTTTATCCAATGGATAAAAAACACTGGATTCTAATTCCTTATTCTTTAAGTCTTTTTTAAAAGAATCTTTATTTAAATCCTTTAAGTCCTTTTTATCATTCTTTAAACAATTTTTCTTTTGTCCATTATTGTCCGAAAAAACATTATGCGAATAAAAACTCATAATATTATTATTGGTAAACATAAATGGTTGAATATTAGTAATAATATTATTGGTGTTATCTTTATAACTTACTGGATGCAAAAAAATATTCATCATCTTGAGAGAAAAAGTATATATTAATATTGCATTTAATGTTTAAGACTTTTTTACAAAGAACGTGTTTTTAATCTCTTCTTTTTGTTTTTCATTTTCACTTAAATTTCTCTCTTGTGTATTCACATAATTAACATATGTTTCCAATTCTTGAATAATTTCATTATTTACTTCTGTCAAGTTTACAAGAACCCCATTCTTATTTTCATTCAAATGAATATTTCTATTTTTCAAAATTCGCAAAACTTCCAATTGATTAAACTTGTTCATTTTTTCAATATTTTCTCTCAGATAATTCAATCCAATTTCCATAAATATATCTGATTTGCATATTTTTAATATGTTTTATTATTTATTACAGTTATTAAAATAAAATACTCATATTTATATTTAATCTGTTTTTTTCAATGTTCCGATTACAGACACGGTTTTATCGTTTAATTGAAAAGTTTGACCAATTACTCGAACAAATATAATATCATTTTCTTTTACTTGAGAGAAATAATCTTTCATGTAATTGTGGTCATTTGCAACAAATACTGTAATTGGATTCGGATTTTCATACGCACTTTCTGCATGTATTCCTGCGTTTGTAATACTAATTGCCTTACATTCTAACACTGTTCCTGCTACCAAAAAGCACACATCACATTGAAAAGTAACACAAAAAGATACCATTGTTCCATATACATCTCCAGCTGAATATGTCAATAACTTTATGCTTCCAGGTTTAACGAAGCCTTCTTCCACACATTTTCCCTCAAAATTATAAATAAGATTATTATGAATGTTTTGCCTTACATTATTATTACTTACTGCAGTATATGGCAAAACAACATTCCTTGTTAATAAAGATGTTGTATAAATCGTTTTTCTAATTGTTTGTTTTTTGTTAAAAGGCTGTTGCGTTTTTTGAGATTGTTGATATTGATTACTCATTGTTTGTTATATTACTGTTTTTTTATGTTTATGTTTCATTTTTTTATTAGTATTTTCTTTTAACAAAAATACAATTGCTATTTCGGGTGTTATAAACCATTTCTTTCCATTTTTTTTGTTTTCATTAAAAAATCGCAAGACAAACTCTTCATACACACATAACTCTTGACTTACTATTTTATTTGTATTTGCCTTTGTAAAAATTTCGCTTCCTACTATTTCATTAAACAAGTCAATTGTTTTTCCTTTTCCCTTTTCGTCACAACGTGCACCAGTATCTCTTTTCGAATTCATATTTTTAGTTTTAAATACTAAATAAT
>Ga0209550_10005218_pt1 | contig 12198 bp, 13 predicted proteins | sample LauGreSuBDMM15SN_2_FD_187567 | JGI IMG/M metagenome (GOLD analysis project Ga0209550, IMG submission 187567) | Freshwater lake microbial communities from Lake Michigan, USA - Su13.BD.MM15.SN (SPAdes) (version 5) | ecosystem: Environmental > Aquatic > Freshwater > Lake | place: Lake Michigan... | reverse complement strand
CAATAAGACAGACTGGTAAAAAAGTAATAAAACGTATCAGTAATGTAATTAAAAATGTTTTTAATCCGAATGCTACAAGAAAAAGACTTAGAGTGGAAGGAGGAAAAAGAACGCATAAGAAAAAACCCATAAAAAATAAAAAAAAATATAAAACAAATAAAACAATTTCTAAAAACAAAAGAAAATATAAAAATCAATCTGTAACCAGAAAAGTAGGAGTGAAATGATAGATTTCCACAATCAATCTTAAAAATATGATTTCCAAATGATAAATGGGTCGAAAATTATTATTATAATACAGTAAAAAGGGATACATTTTCTGCATCAAATTGGCAACAGAGGCAGCGGATAATCCCGGAGCGGAAGAGGAAAATGGGGAGGTTTTTGGGGGGTTACAGATAAAATAGTGTAAAATATAGCAAATACATTCCGAAGTATCTAAATTACATATCAAAATGGAATATAAAGCGTCCCGAAACGATGCGAACCATTTGGCAGTATCTTGTACTGGGATTTGGGTAATTTTATCGATAATTTGGTCACATACTTTATTGAATATATCTTCCGATAGATAGCTCAATGATTGCGATTGGAATTCGTTCTTTTTGGTTTCGTATTTTTTGCTACTAACTACATGATGAGGGTGAGGGGGGTAGGGGGAACTAGAATTCGGTAATAAATTGAAACAGAAAAACTCTTTCATATTCAGTACTTGTGTCGTATTAATTTGTTGGAGCAATGTTTTGGCATATTTTTGTTCCATTTCTTGCGAAGATTGTTTGCCGCTCTTTTTCAGGTGAATTCGTTTGAGGAATTGTTTGGCGGTTTTCAGGTGCGTTGCGGTGGTTGGTATTTCATCGTCTTCTTTTTCCGCGGTAAGTATCAATCCTTTTTCCAAGAGAGAATTGGGTGGGCGTTTTAGGGGAACAATACACGAAGATTGATAAATGCGGTTGGGAATAAAACTCAAATGTTCGGTCACCAGAATAAAGGCGATTTGGACCTGGGAATCTCCATTGGCGGAATTGGGAAGGGAAACCTCTCTGGGGCGATAATGCTGCATATAGCTATAGAAAATTTCCAATAATTCGGAATGAATGGTATGAAAATTTTTACAAACCAAATAACCGAATTTGTTTTCCCTTAATTTGATAATGTCCACTAACTGAATAAATATCTCATGCCATACTTTTTTAGCATTACATCCCAGGATGGCCAAATCAATTTCGAAATGAATATCGCTCATAAACAGGGTATACGGAGTTTTATTTTTAATACGGTCAATGAATACAGTGATTTTTTTATAATACGTAAGTTTGCTTGGGCTTAGGGGTTGTAGATATTTCAATACTTGACTATATTTCCCGACACCAGATGGGCCATAGAAAATAATATCTTTATGGGGAGGAATCTTTTCAATAATGGAATTAATTTCGGGGTGGAAATCGCATTTATGAACGGATTGTAGGTATTCGTCAAAGATGGTTTCGTAGAATTTCATTTTTCTAGGTTGTTTGGTCGGCTTTTCTTTTTCTTTTCTTATACCTTTTGAAACCGCTTTTATGTTTTTTCTGTTGCCCTTTTATAAAAAAATTGGATTTTATATTTTGGTCATTGGAACGCGGTTAACAAAGCAAATAAAGAAAAACAAATAGTATTATTATTATTCGCGGAATTCTGTAATTTATTCTATAACCATCTATAATCGGAAAACATAATGGACCCATATCAAGTATTAGGAATAGAACGAAATGTCGGGGAACAAGATATCAAAAAGGCATATCGTAGATTATCGTTACAATATCATCCAGACCGAAATCCAAGTGAAGAAGCCAAAAGTAAAATATTGGAAATCAATAATGCGTATGAAATATTATCGGATGCGGATAAACGCCGACAATATGATTTGACAGGGGACCTAGGAGATAATTCTGGGCATGGTGGAGGTTTTCCGCCACGTGGAGGGGGTGCGAATTTCCAGTTCCATTTTGGCGGAGGACATCCCGGCGGGGCGCAATTTTTCCATGCGGGTCCGGGGATGCCTGGAATGCCGGGAAATATTTTCGAGCAGTTTTTCGGGGGGAATGGAGGAATTCCAGGTGCGGGGAATCCATTTGAACATATGTTCCGCAGATTCACCATACCACAAAAACCACCCGCATTGGAAAAGTCCATTGAATTGACCTTGGACCAAATCTTGACGGGTGTGAAACAATTACAAATACCCATTGAACGAAAAGTCACGGTGTTTGACCCTCCAAATACCATGGGCGACCGAAATTTCATTCACGAAGAAAAAACGGAAATTATCAATCTATGTGTGGATATTCCGCCTGGAATTCAGCCCGAAGAAGCGATGATTATTGGCGGGGAAGGTCATCAATGGCATCCCCATCATCAAACCGCCATGGAACCAGTACCTCCTGTATCCAAAGGTGATATTGTGCTGAAATTAGTGGTCCTGGAAAATGTTCATTATACGCGTAGAGGATTGGATTTAGTATTAAAACGAAAAATAATGTTGAGCGAAGCCTTGTGTGGGTTGAGTTTCATGCTTCCGCCAATTGGTGGTCGTGAACCTGTCAAATGTCATTGTGATATCGTGATTACACCTGGAATGAATAAAGTCTGCCCCGGTTTGGGTTTTCGTCGGGAAGGGGTTGTGGGAAATTTGGTGATTGAATTTGAGATAGAATTTCCTGAGAAAATATCGGCGGAACAACGGGCTTGGCTTTCTACTAATTTATAATTTATGTGTCAAGACATTATAAGAATTATCTGTTGCCACTCTCGCAAGACATAATTCAACTAAGCAGGGGAGCCCCGAAGGGGTGGGGACGCAGTCCCCTGAAAACAAAGGGAGGGGGCCGTGCCGGGAACCGCTAGGTTCCCACACTCACACACTCACACACATTAGATTTGTTTTACATCAATGTCGGAACTGATGAGGTAAAGGGAATTTTCAGTCTTTACGATGAAATCCGTTTGCCAGCGTTTGATTTCGACGATTGGACTAGTATATTCCTCGTCACTTTTGACTAAAAATTTCTCTTTGGTTTCGGATTGTACTACAATGACCACTTTTTTACTCAATGAATCTACCCAATAGTCCATCATGATAGGGCGGTCTTCTTCGATGGCAATTTTCATAGCACATTCTAATGTTTTGGCATTAGGTAATCTGGATTCTTCGGTTTTGACAGTAGGTGTTGCGTTTGGTGTAGGAGGTACGGTAGATGCTAAGGAACTCATTGGTTGCTGAATAGGTTATATGTATTTAAATAAAAGATTGAAAAGAAATAAAAAATGTATATGGTATTGAAGATAGACATGGAACATTAAAATAAACGCTTTTTCCTATAGCTGAAAATTCTTAAGTAGAAATTGCTAAATAATCTTTGGAAATTTTGATGATTCTTTTTCGTAATTTATGATTTTTATTTTTGACTACGGGGTCTTCGTAGCAGGACCGAATGACTAAATATTCTTCCCTCAAAAGTTTACATACAAAATGGAAAACAAACCAAATCATTTTTTCCGAGCAACTCCCCGAAATTAAGCAGGTCCCCGTCCTAAAAAGCGTGAAAGTAACAATGGTATATTTGGGGGATTTGGAAAGGGCTTTCATACTTAGCACATGGTCTTCTCTATCCAGTTTCCCATTTTGTTTGTCGTATTCAAAAGGTAAATGATTTTTAAAATAAAATTTACATTTCACTCCCGGATAATCGCCCACAATAAAAGCGTCTAAACCATATTTCTCTCCTTTGACCACTTGGCACACTTTTTTTCGGTCCACATAAAATCCGCAATTGAAATCCGAATTTATCAGGACATTTTTCGATTCTAAATGACTATTCATTTCGAATTTGATTTCTTTTAGGGGTTGTGGTTCTGGGTCTATATTAAGGGAGATATTTGATTCTTCGGTTATTAACGCGGGTTTTACTGGAGAAGAATGAATGAGGGGAGTGAAGAAACGGCGTAACAGGGATTGGATTTTGGTTTCTAGTACTTCGTAGTCGTGAACCCCTGGAATTTCCATTTCCCCTGTGTTGAAGACTTTGACGTGATTTTCGCAATAGGCGCCGTCGTGGAAGAAACGTAGATAAATGACGAAACAATTGGAAAAGGCGTTTTTGTCGCGTTTTTTGGAATTGATAATGTCGCGTTTGATGATGCCAATGCTGACTTTACGGACATCTTTGAATTTCTTTTTACGGGCATGAGGATTATCAATATGTTTGGATACTTTTTCGCGGAATAGGATTTGCGGATTCTCTTCGAAAAGACGGGTTTTGCGTTGTTCGTAGAGTTCAAAGTCTTCTTTGGATTCAATGATTTGTTTCATTTCTTTTTTGACAATTCCTTCTTCGGGTTTCCAATAATCGATGACTGGGAGGTTCCAGAATAAATGTTCAATATCGAGGGGACAATTGACGCGCATACTCTGTGTACGAGTGGAGAAATGGAGGTCTTTGTCGGTGGTGATTGGACATGGGGGAATATTTTTGGTTATGGGTCGGAGAGGTCCTTGGTCTAGGGATTCGTCGGGGTCTTCGTCGTCGTCGTCGTCATCGGGGTCTAGACTATCGTCGTCATTTTCTTCGTCCTCTTTTTCTAGAATATGCGGTGGTTTGATTTGTTTGGTCGAATTTTTAAGAGATTTTGATTTTGTTTTGGGTTTTACGAGAATGGGTTGGGAAGGGGTTGTAAAAGAAGCATAAAAAGAAGGATGCCCGAATTGATTGGTTTCCTGTAAATTATGTACAAATTGCGACCATTCGTCGTCTAATTGATGCGTCATAGGGGTTATGGATAAATATTCAAATCTGTTTATTTGTATATTTCTGACGGTATATGCTGTTTGTCTGTCTGTTGATAAAAGGGAAGAAGAAAAAGGGGGAAGTTTCAATTTTTATGGATTTCAGACGTTTTTTTTCTGGACGGATTCGCGGAGAATGTTTTTCAAATATTCGGATTCATTCCAATAAAAGGGGACCTGGTATTCAATATTATCGATGACCATAATTTTCAATATATAATAATGGCCTTCCAAGTCTAGGTCGCAATCGTCTGTCATATTTTCAGTAAAAAAGCAATGTAATGGTATTAGATATTGTACGGAATGCGGGTGAATCGAATAAAATTTCCGTGGATGGAGTCTCATTTTCGAGGATTCTGGAGGATATATTCTATTACAGGAAGAATGGATTATTATTTATGTCTTTCTCATTTATGTCTTTCTCATACATTTTCTAAAAATTGAATTTCCAAAGATGATGTTGAAAGAATATTATCCAAACCTAAAACAAAATATGGCGTGTATACGATTTTTATTTGCTATTGCGATAACTATATTGACTTATCTTATGTTCATTATTATAACAACCTTGCTGTGGATGAATTATCAAATGATTTTAAAACAAACAGAAGACCGTCTTCAACAAATCATTTATGACGCAAAACAAGAAATTTTGTCAAATTGTGAATTTGAAAGTGCGAGTGAATTCACTCTATATGCTGGATATTAAGAACATAGTAAAAATTCATAAAAACTAGATAGAAAAAGGGGGATAAGGGGAAATAGAATAAATCCATAAAAATAAAAAAGTTTCCTTTTCGAAGGATTCCTTTTTTATTTTGGGGGATTATATCCGCGAAAACTTGCTCTAATATAATCCAAGCGCCGGAATGCTATATCCACTCGGGGTTTTGGTATATTGAGCGATAACGGTTGGATTGAGAGCATCATTCAAAACATCTTCAGTACGGAATACATTTCCATGGTGGTCCACATAGTAAACTAACCCTTGAATTTCCACCGCAAAAACTTCGTGTGAAACCGCGTCTTGGTCTTTGGAAGATTTGTTAAGCATTGGACAAATTGTGACAATACCGTAAGGTTGTACTTTATTATGAGACCCGCAAAGTTGTCCTTCTTTCAATCTCTGTCTCGAACATTGTCCCCCATTGGATAATTTAGCTCTACAGCGATTTTCCGGAGTCACGGGAGGTTTCACTCGTTTTTTAGGGGGTTGTGGATTGGATGTAGGAATTTGTTCGGAAGAGATGGTCGAATTCGAATAGCAAGGATATTCATAGATGAATTCCAGTAATTCCTGAATTTTCTCTTTTTCCTGTTTGAATTCTAGTTCTACGACTTTCTTTTGAATATCTTCTTTCAATTGAGAGAAATAACTATTTTGATTCTGTGGTGATTGCATTTTTGATTTTTAGAATAGTTATAGAAATGGGTGGTGGAAAAAGGGGGGAGAAGGATTGGAATTCAATTTTTCTGGTATTTTGGGATTCTGATGTTGGAAAAATTGAATATAAAAAGAAATCATAAATTAGAATCATCCCCCTTTTTCCTCACTTGAAATAGAACAGAAAATGAATTTCGCCAATATTACCCCCAATTTCGTCCCACCTTCACAAGAGGGGTTTACCATTTATACCAAAAGTAATTGTCCATTTTGTGACAAAGTAAAAATCTTATTTATGAATAATAGTCCACAGCCAAACTATATCAATTGTGACGAATATTTAAATGGAATGTATCGCGACGCATTTTTAAATTTTATCAGGCAATATACCGTCCGAGAACATCGCACCTTTCCCATGGTCTTTTTAAAGGGTGAATTCATCGGAGGATTCACAGAAACAAGTGAATTTATGAATACCAGTTTATTTAGTAATGATTTCACAATGAATTTTTAAGATAAATAGAATAAAATCAAAAAGGGGTCCTAGAAGAATAAAAGATATCGAGTAAAAATATAAATAATTATTTTTTTACGTAATAAAATAATAAGAAATTTTACAAATAAATAGAATCAAATAATTTACAGAGATACAGATAGATAGATAAATCGAAATGAATTTCAATCAATGGAAAACAAGATTTCAAAATCCAGTATCAAATCCAAAAGAATCGTTAGAACAAGGAATAAATACACCACCTTCTAAATATGTAAGACAAACCAATGCTCCAGTAACCCTACCAAATCCAACCGCTGCTGTAGGTGGAAAAAAGATGAAATGGGGGGAACCCATCTGGACACTTTTCCATACCATGGCACAGAAGGTCGACCCAAAAGAATTTAGTCGTTTACGTACCGAAATTATCGATTTAATTCGAACCGTATGTAATACGCTTCCATGTCCAGATTGTACCGCCCATGCTTCTCAATACATAAGTCAAGTAAATTGGGCAGCTATTCGAACCAAAGAAGATTTGGCAAATATGTTATGTGTTTTTCATAATTCAGTCAATCAACGTAAAGGGTTTCCGCAATTCCCAAGAGAAGCATTAGAATCTACCTATGGCCCCAAAAACATGATAGAAGTTACTCGTATATTTATGTATCATTACGAAGATAAACACTCCCGAGGACCCAATTCGGCAATCGCGACGAAATTTCATCGTTTACGTGTAGCGACGGAATTAAAAAAATGGTTTAATACGAATATTCAATATTTTAATGCCTAAGGAGTTTTGGAAAAAGTTTTTATAAAAGATAAATTATATAAGGATTTTGGAATATAATGGAAGTGAATTTATTATCTATCAGTTATTTATTTTTTCGTTTAGCACCATTTATTATTGTATGTTTTTTTACATTGAATTCATTATTTAATCAAGATTTACGAGGTATTATTTATTTATGTGGATTATTAATATTAATAGCAACCGTTGTGTTAACACCGCCGGTAGGTGTCATATTTTTAAATATAGTATTTTTATTGAGGCATTTACATAGATTTAATATTTTCAATATTCTATGGCCTTTTGAATATCTTTACAATAATTTTACTAAAATATTTACCATTTTATTTACAAAATCAATCGGTATTGTAATTGTAATTATGTTTGCTTTTTCTATCTTTTTCCATATGTTGGAGTTAAGTCGTCTTAATAAATTACTAAATCGTGAAAAAACAGGTAGTGAGGAAATAAATATTCCAACCAATTTTTTCAGTGAATTTTTTAGTGAATTATTTGCGGGAGAAGATGCGGGTTTTGGAGCGGATAAAAGTGGTTATTGTATGGAAATTGCTTATAATGGGAATCGCATTGTCAAACCCATTGCCGCTTCAGTTTACGGATTTACCTATGCTTATTTGATGTTTTTCATTGAAAAATATAATTTGTCATCGCAAAATTTACCGATTGTTATGTTTTTCCCAATGGTGGCTCTAGCGGATTTTGGGTATCAACATTATCATAAATGTCGGCCAAAAATCACGGCCAATATTTTGGCATTTATTTTAGGAGCTTTATGGGGAATTAATTGGGGCGATATCATTGGAAGTACTGGAAATGCCTCTTTACAATATTTCGTAGGTGGTAAACAAAACGTATGTTCCGTTCCAAGTAGTCAGAATTTTGTATGTAATGTCTATAAAAACGGTCAATTAATCGCTACACAAACCAATCCTTCAGAGTCTTCTTAGGCATGGAAATTTGTTTGGTTTCTGGTTCTGGGATTTCGAGTATGGATGTAGGAATAGGGGCTGTAGAAAGGATATTCTCACGTGTTTGTTGAATTGCGTCCCATGCTTCTTGTAATTTGATTTTCGCTGCTTCGAACCATTCGCGGTTTCTTTCCACCAAGACGAGGGACGCATTTTCCAATTTCCAATGGATTTTTTTGGAGAACTTATATTCAGGTGCTTCTGGATGATATTTCGGAATTTGGTTTTCAATATGCGCTTGGAGTTGTTCTGGTTCGTCGAAAATCTCTTTGGTTTCAGTGTCCATGACATAAGTTCTGGTTCGATTGATTGCGAAAGCTTCGTCTTCTTCTTCTTCTGGGGGTTCTAGGTCATCTTCGGTTTCGGATTCTGGATTAAGGGGAAATAGAATGGTTGGAGAAGATGCAGAAAAAACGGTAAGAGGTGGTAAATAAAGGCGTTTTAGGGAAGGATAGGGTTCTCCCCATTTACGGTAAAGATATTCTACGATTACTCCATAATATAAGGAGGGTTCGGGTTCTACTACTACGGTTTCGGGTTTTTTGTCTTGGGTGGGTGGGCGGTCATCGATGTTATCTTCTGTAACAACAGGTATTTCCGATGAGAGACAAGAAGCTTTTTCTTCTATTATTCCATGTAATACAAGAGATTCATTGATAACAATATCCGGAAGAGAGTTGAAAGAAGGTATCGACAAATCGTCGATAATTTTAAAGCTGGTTTCAAAGAAATCACAGCCTTCCATGTTACATACTTCCATTTGTATTTGTTGCTGAATCCAATATGCTTCTGAAGGAATCCCGTCAATTTCGCGGGAGATTGGATTTTTAATTTCCAATAAGCGCTGTGTGCGCCGGCGTATACCGCCATCGGTTTTCCATGGGGAAACGATTCCATCTGGGGAAGCACCCAGGAATGGAATTTCGGGATGTGGAATACATCCCATGAATATGACTTTTTCGTCCGTTAAATGTTCATATATCTGAACCGATACAGGTTCAAACATATGTCCCCATACCATTGCCGTCGGACCATGCGTCTGATGCCGTTGTCCGTCTTCGTCTTCAGTGCCGAAACAGTGAAACGGTAGGCTTTTTGCTTTGATAATATTTTGTAATTGGGTTTGAGAAGATAATGCTTTATATGCGTCACTGGCGGTTATCATATCATATCGTTGTCGTAACCATGCGGTGGAACCTTGTTTGGGGTTTTGTTCGTCTAGGGTTTCGAGTGTTTTGATTTTCTGTTGCCAGATTTGGAGGTCGGATTCGGTGGGCGGGGTTTCAGGGGTCATAGAAGTAATGGTATAACGTTTGGGACAAAATTGGCAGACCATTTCATAGATGATTTGTCCGATGTCTTCTTCTTTCCAATATTGCGTGATGAATTTTTCCTTTTCCCAGAGTGGATATACGGCCTCGAGAATGGCTTGTGTGGTGTCTTGGTAATAGGAAGATTTGGATAATCCCAAAGGATATTCTTGGATATGGAGTTGGATGAGATGGTATATTTCCTGACGCATTTCTTGTTCGATTTCTTGTTCCTGTTCGTGTTCTTCTTCTTTTTCGGGGTCATCTTTTTCCATTTGTGGTTGGAATTTGAAATCGGAGTGAGAAAAAAGGGGGAGGTTTTCGGATTTCTCTATGGGTTTCTCTAAAAAACAAATGATTTCTTCGATTATATTTTCTATCTCCATTTTTCCTCTGTGGTTTTTGGAAAAGAGAGAGGAGGGGTTCTAGAATATTATGTTAACCTATTCAGTTAAGATAATAAGAAGCGTTTATGTGATTCTAATTATATGGGACGATTACGTCTTGTATTTTTGGTTTTTCGTTTTCTAGTTCCCCCTTTACTATTTTTACTATTTTCAAGAAGCAGGGTTTCTTTCGCATTACTTTTATTGATTTGAGGAGCATAACAATAGAGAATACCTAATCTGGCTTTGAAATAAACAATCGCAAAAGTACCATATTGAATGGCGCTATAGGTATATGTATAAATGTCATTGACCGAAATATTTGATAATTTTAAATGATGAATTTTCTTATTGATTTCCAGTTGTAAGTTATAAGAAGCGGTTTCCATGGTACATGCGTTGATACTCGTTGGACTAGTCAATAATTGAATTCCTTTTAAAACAAAATTATAATATGAATTATCGTGATTTACAAAACAATTGATATTGACGTCTTTTATAGTAGTATCTTTTAAGTTCAGGATTTGGTCTTCGATGTATTTGAAAATATTTTCCCCGGCAGAACAAAAACGGTTTTGAATTAAACGACAGGCATATTTTAAAAACGCAGTGATGGAAGATTTATCGATTTGTAAATCTTTGTAATCGGCTTCTAAAATTTTATTATAATCAAACACACGGTCCGTATCTGAATAAAAATTATGAAAATGGCAATAGGCAACATAAATGAGAATAAAAGCATAAATAAGTGCGGCAAAAGCACTAATATCCATTACCAAATATTTTTTATTAAAAGTAAAATAACGCGCTTTTTCGTATTTTGTTAACGTGTCGTCATCTCCTCCATTCATGGGTTTGGGTAATAAAATACAAATTAATTCGATGAATTTATCGGTATGGATTATATTTTCTGATTCTAAATAGTTTACGAATTCAAACTTTTTTATTGTTTTTTTGACTTCTTCTTTTAATTGATTATCTATCGGTTCGTCTTTATTTGATTCATATCTTTCATTAATTAAATCGAGTATGATTTTGGTACTCGTTGCGGTTTCTTTCGGACTTTTTTTGAAAGACGCGCTTTTTTTGGATGTTTTTTTACGTTCGGACATATACTATATAGTTCGTTTTTCTCTAAATATGCGTTTTATTTGTTGTTGTGAACGTTGGAAAAATTGAATTGCGGAGGTAAAATCAAATATTCTGTATCCCACTTACAAAATGGAAATCGATAAAATTACAAACGAAATTGAAGCATTACAAGCAAAAATCGCAGAACTCGAGCGTAAAAAGCAACAGGAAATGGAAAAAACATTGATTGACACGAATTTTGAACCAAATTTCGCCGTATTAAATGATATTTTCAAGAAACATATACAGACTGGAATTGTATTTAGACCTGAATACCATCACCGTCAAAAAATGGCAGTAGGAACCGATGAATTTTATACAATGAAACCTACACCTGAAGATTATGATGTTATTACACATAAACGGTTGAATATACATACGATGCTAAATATGCAAGAAATGGCTGAAGAATCATATCAAATCGCCGAAGCCTTTTTGAATATTCTGAAAGGTTTCAATGACCGTCTGACAAAATTAGAAGAAAAATCCGAATAAAAAGTCCGAGAACGGTCGGCGGGGGAAGTGGAAAAAAGGGGAATAAAAAGAAAAATTGAAAATCATTTTCTTTTTTATTTGTCGATAACTTATTTCGGAAAAATCTCAGTATTTTAATCATAAATAAATCTATAACCCCTAGAATCAAAGAAAATGAAAGTCACCTCCATTCTTTTACTTGCCCAGAAAGCTTTCCAGTATGTCTATCAGGCTACGGATGAATTCCAAATTGATGAATCCCATGCCGTGAAACATAGTATGGAAGTTTTTCATCTGGCCAATCAGATTTATCAAAAGGAAGTGGTGAAATTCCCCTTTTTGGAGAAACAAAAGGAGCTCATCTTTTTATCCGCCATTTTACATGATATGTGTGATAAGAAATATATGTCGGAAGA
>Ga0209550_10005216_pt1 | contig 12199 bp, 10 predicted proteins | sample LauGreSuBDMM15SN_2_FD_187567 | JGI IMG/M metagenome (GOLD analysis project Ga0209550, IMG submission 187567) | Freshwater lake microbial communities from Lake Michigan, USA - Su13.BD.MM15.SN (SPAdes) (version 5) | ecosystem: Environmental > Aquatic > Freshwater > Lake | place: Lake Michigan... | reverse complement strand
TGCTTGAGGGCAGCGAGATCAATTTTTTGACCCACACTCTCCAAATCAATCGCCTGCCCACCAGCCATACCAAGTGAGCCTGAGGCTTTACTGAGTTCACCAATCAGGGATAAGCGCATCTCCGCCGTACCTTTAGTATCGACCAATACTTCAAACGCTTTGGTTTGCAGGGCATCGCCAACCAAAAGTGCCGTTGCCTCATCAAATGCTTTATGTACGGTAGGGCGCCCGCGACGTAAATCATCGTCGTCCATGCACGGTAGATCATCGTGTACCAAGGAATAGGCATGAATCATCTCAATGGCGGCTGCAGCAGCATCGAGTACCTCGGGATTGGACTTGCCTAACTCACCCGCAGCAAACACCAATAAAGGACGAATTCGTTTACCGCCCCCTTGGGCGGCATAGCGCATAGCTTCATGGAGGCGTTGCGGCAGTAACTGGGCTGAATCAAGACGAAGATCCAAGGCTGTTTCGGCACGCGCCGAGCCGGCCTGCAACCACACTCCAAAATCAAATGTCATGGGATTAGGCCTCGAATACCCGAACCTGTTGCTCGACTTGCGCTAAGACACCCTGGCAATGGCGCAATAAAGCGGCACCGCGCTGATAAGCGGCCAAGGTTTCTTCAAGCGAATATTGACCTGACTCCATATCGGCAATCAGTTTTTCAAGTTCTTTTACGGCCTGCTCATAGCGCAGGGCTGGGTCAATTTGCACCTCTATGCCATTGGCAATGGCATCGGATTTTTTTGCTGGCATGTGCAGTTTCCGGAAAATAAGGGGGTTATATGGCTCGTATGCCTAAATCATGCCTGATTTTCCACCAAAGCAGCGTCTTCCGATAAAAGCGAGCCCCAGTCATCGGTGGGTATAATCCCCTCCTTCCTTTCCAATATCGATCTTTCGATGGTTGGATTGGTTGTTCCGCTTAGCTTCGGCTGACTTTTTCGGGGGTGGGGAGAATGACTAATCTGGCTACCGCGCAGCAACTTGCGCCGTCCAATCTGCAGTTGCCGGTCTCGGCCTACTTTGACGTTGATCTATATCAGCGAGAAATGGCTCTGCTATTTAAGCAGGGCCCGGGCTATGTTGGCCATCAATTAATGGTCCCCGATCAAGGCTCCTATCGCACCCTTTCTGCCGAGAATGAAGGTCGGTTGCTGGTTCGAAATAGCGTAGGTGTTGAGCTCCTCTCTAATGTATGCCGCCATCGGCAAGCCCTTATGCTCAATGGTTCGGGCCAAGTAGACACCATCGTTTGTCCTTTGCACCGCTGGACCTATGACTTAGAGGGGCAATTACTAGGAGCGCCTCATTTTGGCGATAAGCCCTGCTTGCATTTAGGTAAATCGCCACTGCAAAACTGGCAAGGCATGCTATTTGAAGGTCCGCGTGATGTTGTAAAAGACCTGGGCAAATTGGGCGTTGCCGACGATTTGGATTTTAGGGGCTATATGCTCGATCACGTTGAGGTACATGAGTGTAACTACAACTGGAAAACTTTCATTGAGGTTTACCTCGAGGACTACCATGTGGTGCCCTTTCATCCAGGGCTTGGTCAATTTGTGTCCTGTGAAGATTTGCATTGGGAATTCGGTGATTGGCACAGCGTACAAACGGTGGGTATCCATAAAAACCTCGCCAATCCGGGCTCTCCCGTCTATCGCCAATGGCATGACGCGGTACTGCGCCACCATGGCAATAAACCGCCGCGGCATGGTGCCATTTGGCTTACTTACTATCCCAATGTAATGGTCGAATGGTATCCAGGTGTGCTGTGCATTTCAACATTGCACCCCATGGGTCCCAATAAAACCCGCAATATTGTTGAGTTTTACTACCCCGAAGAAATCGCTCTCTTTGAACGGGAATTCGTCGAAGCCGAGCGTGCTGCCTATATGGAAACCTGCATTGAAGATGACGAGATTGCAGAGCGCATGGATGCAGGTCGTGCTGCACTCCTCGCGCGGGGCGTAAACGAAGTGGGCCCCTATCAAAGCCCAATGGAAGACGGCATGCAGCATTTTCATGAATGGTATCGCCGGGAGATGCAGCTTTAATTTGTGCTGGCTTTTAATTCACGGTAGACTATTTTTTCTAGCTGATTCAGCATAAGGAGTTTGCTCTATGCATCCACTCATCACACCCAATCAATTAGAAGAACTCGTGAATACCGGCGCAGACATTTTGATCTGCGACTGCCGCTATGATTTAGTCGACCCCAATGCAGGTCGCGAGGCCTACAACACGGGACATATTTTGGGCGCCATTTACCTCGATCTGGGTCGCGATCTCTCTGCTGCAAAAACGGGCAGCAACGGTCGCCACCCCCTCCCGAGCCCTCAGACGTGGGCAGACACAAAGCAGCGCCTTGGCATTGACCCAAAGACAACCGTGATTGCTTACGATAATCACGGCTCGGTCTATGCAAGCCGCTTGTGGTGGATGCTCAAAGCGAGTGGACATGCGCACGTTCAGGTGCTCGATGGCGGCCTTAGCACATGGAATGGCTCGATCGGCACAATTCCGCCAGCGATAACTCCATTAAAGACAGTTATTCAAGCGCAGGAATGGGTGGGCTCCGTCACCGTTGATGCAATGGAACAGTGGCTTACTGATTCAAAAGGGCAATGCGTTGTGGATGCCCGTGCTGAAGATCGCTTTCGTGGGGAAAACGAAACCTTAGATGCCATCGGTGGCCATATTCCAGGGGCGCTCAATCGCTTCTTCAAACACAATCTGAGTGCCGGGCAATTTAAATCACCCGATGCATTGCTCGCGGAATTTAAATCGCTTCTAGGCAATACATCGGCAAGCAGTGTGATTCACCAATGTGGTTCTGGTGTGAGTGCTTGCCATAATGTATTGGCAATGGAGGTAGCAGGCTTGCCGGGGTCCCATTTGTACGTTGGTAGCTGGAGCGAATGGTGCACCGACCCAAAAAGGCCGATTGCCACCACCTAAATCAAACTCCTGTAAATAGAGGCTAGTGTCCGCGCGAGAGCAGCACAATCAAGCCGACGCCACAACCGATCAAGGTAATTTGCCGCAAGGATTCCCGCCAATGGGGTCTGCGGTGCATTTGCGGAATGAGATCACTCACCGCAATGTAAATAAATCCACTCGAAGCAATCACTAGTAAATATGGCATTGCCGCATTGGCTTTTTCTAAAAAGAAATATCCCAACACCCCCCCCAACACCGACATAGCGCCACTAATGAGGTTGTAGAGCAGTGCACGTGCGCGAGAGAAACCAGCATTGATCAGCACAATAAAATCACCGATTTCTTGCGGAATCTCGTGCGCCACGATTGCAATTGCCGTAAACATACCCACTTCAAAATCAACCATGAATGCCGCAGCAATCAACACGCCATCCACAAAATTATGCAGGCCATCGCCAATCAAAATCATCCAACCGCTTTGGCCTGCCTCTTCTGCATCGTGCCCGTGGTGGTGATCGTGGCCATCGCCTTCGTGATGGTGGCTGTGGCGCAGTAATGCGACTTTCTCAAGTAAAAAGAAGCCCAGCAACCCGGCAAGTAGCACGCCAAAGAGCACATGGGCATCCACTCCAGGCATCTCAAATGCCTCTGGCAAGGAATGCAGCAAGGCAGTAGCCAGCAAAATACCAACCGAAATACTGACCATGCGGTCGACAAGCTTCGCTAAAACGCCCAGCGATAAGCTAGCCGCAATCAGTACACTCGAGAGACCCGCACCTGCCGTTACTAAGACGATGAGCTGCAGAGCGGTCATGCCACTCCGTTCCGCTTAAACCAATCGAGGCACTTCACCCAGCCATCGGCTGCGGGGCCGGCGCGGTAGGTCTCGCGGTAATCCGCATGAAACGCGTGGGGCGCATCGAGATAAATCTCAAAGCGCGATACTTTGGCCTCCAGATTTTTTGATCCTGCGGCTGCCAATGCTTGGCGCATCTTATCCACGCTCTCGAGCGGAATACCCGTATCAGCTGAACCATATAAGCCAAGTACAGGGGCTTTAAGCTCTGCCGCAATGTCGACTGGATGGCGTGGATTACCAGCCGTTTTTTCACCGACCAAACGCCCGTACCACGCAACGCCTGCACGTACTTCTGGCATGGTGGCAGAAAGCCACGTAATGCGGCCGCCCCAGCAAAAACCGGTAACGCCCACGCGCTTCACATCACCACCATTGGCACCAGCCCATGCAATCGCAGCCCGAACATCACCCATGACTTGCGCATCAGGCGTTTTCGAAACAATATTGCTAAAAATTTCGGCGACGGTTCCATAGGTATTTGGATCACCCGCACGCACAAAGAATTCAGGGGCAATGGCGAGGTAGCCCAACTTCGCAAAACGGCGGGTGACATCGGCAATGTATTCATGAACGCCGAAAATCTCGCTGCATACAATCACGATTGGCAATGGTCCTTTGGCCTTTTCGGGACGCGATACATAGGCAGGCATCTGAATGCTGCCCGACGGAATCGATAGTTCGCCCGCTTTAATTCCGGCAAAATCAGTTTTAATTACTTGCGCTAAAACGGGTTGGGATGCCGCAACAAAACCAACTCCAAGGCCGGTTGCCGTAACCGCCGATACCTTCATAAAATCTCTTCGATTGGTGCTCATATTCATCTCCTCATTTCAGTTGATTAATGCGCTTCTTCCCAATTATCACCGACACCGATACTCACCAGCAAAGGTACCTTTAGCGTTGCTACCGAGCACATCAGCCCTGGCAAGGCTTTTTGTACGTAATCGAGCTCGTCCAATGGCACATCAAAGACCAGTTCGTCGTGCACTTGCAGCAACATCCGTGTTTTGAGGTTTTCGGCTTCGAGCCAGTTCTGTACCGCTACCATCGCCAATTTAATTAAATCCGCGGCAGTCCCTTGCATCGGTGCATTGATGGCGGCACGTTCAGCGCCCTGCCGGCGAGGGCCATTGGAACCCTTAATCTCGGGCAACCAAAGGCGCCTACCAAAGACCGTTTCCACATAGCCCTGCTCGCGCGCCTGCAGTTTGGTTTCTTCCATGTATTGCGCCACGCTGGGGTAACGTTCAAAGTAAGTGGCGATGTACTTTTGCGCGGCGGCACGTTCAATACCCAAATTGCCAGCAAGGCCATAAGCACTCATACCGTAAATCAAGCCGAAGTTAATCACCTTGGCATAGCGACGCTGCTCTGACGAGACTTGCTCGAGCGGAATGCCAAAAATCTCAGCTGCCGTTGCTTGGTGAATATCCTTCCCGGCAGCAAATGCGGTTAACAAACTCGCGTCTTCCGCAATGTGCGCCATGATGCGCAATTCAATTTGCGAATAATCCGCAGAGAGTAATTTACAGCCCTCTGCCGGCACAAAGGCTTCGCGTATGCGCCTGCCCTCCTCGGTGCGGACCGGAATGTTTTGCATATTGGGCTCACTCGATGCCAAGCGACCGGTCACTGCAACCGCCTGTGAGAAATTGGTATGCACGCGCCCGGTTTTGGGATTGACCATGCGTGGTAATTTCTCAATGTAGGTCGACATTAGTTTTGCCAGGCCGCGGTAATCCAAAATCTTCGCCGGCAATGGAAAATCTTCGGCTAGCTTTTGCAATACTTCTTCATCGGTTGACGGCGCGCCCGATGGCGTTTTTTTGATTACCGGTAACTGCAATTGCCCAAATAAAATCTCTGCAATTTGCTTGGGCGACTGAATATTAAATGGCTGCCCTGCGAGCGCATGAATCTCCCCCTCCAATGCTAAAAGTCGCTTACCTACTTCAAGTCCTTGGGCCGCTAAACGCGCCGAATCAATCCGAATACCATTGCGCTCCATCACCCCCAGTACGCGCATGGCTGGCATTTCGATCTGCTCGTATACATAGCGCAAGCCAGGGCTGTTTTCGATTTGAGGCCATAAGAAGTGGTGTAAGCGCAAGGTAATGTCAGCATCTTCTGCAGCGTAGTTGGTTGCCGTTGCCAGGTCTACTTGATCAAAACCAATCTGATGCGCACCCTTGCCGCAGACTTCTTCATAGCGAATGGTTTTCACACCCAAGTGGCGCTCTGCCAAGCTATCCATATTGTGGGCCAAATGGGATTCCAGTACATAAGACTCCAATAAGGTGTCGTATTGTATTCCTCGCAAGGCAATGCCGTAGTTTGCAAAAATATGGGCGTCGTACTTGAGGTTCTGTCCGACTTTGTGGCGCTTAGGATCCTCCAGCCACGGGCGCATCTGATCCAAGACCGCTTGGCGATCGAGCTGATCCTCGCCCGTGCGGTGGGCCAGTGGGATGTAACAAGCAACGCCCTCTTCTGCGCTGAGTGAAATTCCAACCAGCTCAGCTACCAAGGCATCGAGTCCGGTCGTTTCCGTATCAACGCACACCAAATCAGCAGCGCCCAGTTTTGCGAGCCATGCATCGAGCCTTGCCTGATCAACAACGCATTCATATCGACGCTCGATCGCATTTTGCTCCGCGGCATCTTTTGCAGGAATTGTTGGCGTGAGTGCAGGCGCTTGAATTGATTTTGATGGGGCTGTACTACTAGGTGGTGGACTGGAGTGCCCAACCAAATCAAATACTGGTATATCTGTTTGTGAACTGGCAGTTACTGCACTGCTACCTTCTTCACTCAAACGCTTTTCCACATCACGCAACCAGGTTTTAAATGCAAAGCGCTCAAAGAACTCTTTCAATGCAGGTAAATTCTCCGGCTTGGCATGCAAATCATCCAGGCCTGGGATATGCTCATTGAGGTCACAGTCCAACTTGACTGTGAGCAGCTCGCGTGCGCGCAATAGCCAGGGCAGGCTGGCGCGCAGGTTATCGCCGACTACACCTTTGATTTCATCTGCACGCGCCATTAACTGATCTAAATCACCGTATTCGGCGAGCCACTTATTTGCGGTTTTCGGGCCCGCTTTAGGTACTCCGGGTACGTTATCTACGGCATCGCCAACAATGGTGAGGTAATCGACAATGAGCTCGGGCGGCACTCCGAACTTTTGAATCACGCCGTCGACATCGAGCTTCTCATCGGTCATGGTATTGATCAGCGATACCGAGGGATTGACGAGTTGCGCTAAATCCTTGTCTCCAGTCGAGATGATGGTATCCCAGCCTGCCTCAGTTGCTTGCCTGGCCAGCGTACCAATCACATCGTCCGCCTCCACCCCCGAAACCACCAAAACTGGCCAACCTAAAGCCTTTACCAGGGCATGAATTGGCTCGATTTGCGCTACTAGGTCTTCCGGCATCGAGCTCCGGTTTGCCTTGTATTCCGGGTACATCTCATCCCGGAAGGTCTTGCCTTTGGCGTCAAAAACACAGGCCAAGTGGTCTGCCTGGATCTCGGAACGGGCCCGCCGCATCATATTAACCATCCCGTAGACCGCTCCGGTGGGCTCTCCGGCCGCATTTCGGAGGTCTGGCATGCCATGAAAGGCCCGATACAGGTAGCTAGAGCCATCTACCAACAAGAGTCTATGTTTAGTCATACCGCAATCGTACAATCTAGTGACTTACTTGTTGCTAATTCCTTGCTATCTAGGCTGAGGAGCTGGCTTGAGATAACCTAAAACCAAGACACTTTATGCGCCCAACCCTGCACCTTTTTGCAACTTCGCTTATTTCAAGCCTCATGGTCATTGCTGGCTCTGCCCTAGCCCAAAGCCGAAATTCCCAGGCCCTGAGCTCAGCTGAGCTGGGCCGCATTAATAATCAACCGATTGCCGCCCCCGTTGGCAACCCCGGCAAATTAGGCAATGCGGATGTGCGCAAACCCACTTTTGAATACACAGACCCCAGTGGCACTCAAGTCAGGGAATTCCGTGATGCCAATGCGCCCACCCAAGTTCAAGTCAGAGGCCCCTTAGGCACTTATGAAATGTCACCACCCACATCCGTCATGCCGGGGCCGAGCAAGCAAAGCAATGACAATTTGCTGAGCGTTCCCAGCGTCAGCATTCTGTTTTAAGTCGCGTTTCGTATGGCTGTATTTACTCCTGTTGAATTAAGCGATATCTCGGAATGGATTTCGACCGACTTTGATATTGGAGGAGCGTCGGCTGTTCGTGGTATTCAGGGCGGGATCGAGAACTCCAATTTTTTTCTAGACACCACAAACGCGCGCGGTTCAAACGAATACGTTCTCACCATTTTTGAGCGTCTATCTGCGGCGCAACTCCCCTATTACCTTGATCTCATGCACCACTTGGCTAACAAGGGCATTCCCGTTCCTAAGCCGATCGCCAATCACGCAGGCACTATTTTGTTTGCACTCAAAGGCAAGCCGGCTGCCATCGTCAGTAAGTTGGCCGGCGCATCCTGTATGCAACCTACTGCCACCCACTGTGCGATGGTTGGCGCAATGCTGGCAAAGATGCATCTCGCTGCCGCTGACTTTTCAGGTCACCAGTCGAATCTTCGTAGCCTTGGCTGGTGGCGCGAAACAGTTCCAGCCATATTGCCTCACCTAAACGCAGATCAAAGTGCCTTGCTCGTCGATGAGATGGCTTTTCAAGAAGCTTTTTTTGCATCGGCTACATACCGCGCACTTCCAGAAGGCGCGAGCCACTGTGACCTCTTTCGCGACAACGTCTTATTTGAAGGTCAAGGATCCGGATTGCGCCTGGGTGGGTTTTTTGACTTCTATTTCGCCGGTACGGATAAATGGTTATTTGATCTTGCGGTCACCATCAATGATTGGTGCTTACTTGAAGGCGGCGCGTTAGATTCCAGTCGTACGCAAGCCTTAGTCGATGCGTATCAATCCGTACGACCACTCAGCCCAGATGAACTAGCGAGTGTTGCAGCCATGCTACGGGCTGCAGCCCTGCGTTTTTGGATCTCGCGCTTGTGGGATTTTTATTTGCCCCGTGATGCGCAGATGTTGACGCCGCATGATCCAACTCACTTCGAGCGGATATTGCGTAGCCGCCGCCAATCCACTTCAGGCAATGTTTTTTCAACATCGATCCCATAAAGCACTTAGATGAAACTCAATCACGTAAACCATAAAGAAGCCCTCACCTGGATACGCCAGGGATTTTGGCTTTTTAAACAAAATCCGCTCGGGTTTTTAATGCTGGTCTTCATGTACATTTTCTTTGCGCAGCTGTCTATTTTGATTCCAGTGATTGGCGTCTTCGCTGTGCTCTTAGTAACTCCTGCCCTGTCGGTCGGCTTTATGACCGCATGCCGGCAAGCCATCCAAAAAGAACGGATTCTGCCTACGGCGTATTTGGCTGCATTTCGATTGCCGTCCACAGTAGCACGCAAGCGCATTTTGCAACTCGGCTTGATCTATACCGCATGCATCTTAATCTTGAGTTTTTTGGCCAGCCTCATCGTCGACTTTGAAGCACTACTGCCACTCTTGACGAGCGACCAAACCCCCAGCGCTGAAGCTATGGAACAGTTGTACAAATTAGTGTTCATTGGCGGCGCACTCTATATTCCAGTTGCTATGCTGATGTGGTTTGCACCCCTGCTCGTTGCCTGGGCTGAAATACCCGTGATGCAAGCCATCTTTTCTAGCTGGATCGCGTGCTGGTCTAATCGCACTGCGTTTGCCTATTACCTCCTGATTTGGAGCATCGTTCTCGTGGCATTGCCCATGATGATTGGCGGCTTACTCGATGCAGTGGGTCTAGGGAGCATTGCTTCTTATGTTGTTGCGCCCATATCGATGGGCGGGCTCACGATTATGTATTGCTCTTTCTTTGCAACCTGGAAAGGCTGCTTCACTGATAACAACATTGAGCAATTACCAACTGAAGGCTAGGTCAACCTAGGCGTCAATTGCCGTCAGTCTAGCTATGCTGAGTTGCAACCATTTCACGCCGTGACGCTTGAAGTTCACCTGGGCACGCGCTTCAAGGTCCAGTCCCTCTAAGCCAACAACACGGCCTTCGCCAAACTTCGTATGAAAGACCGCTTGCCCAACTGTAAATGGGTACCCAGAACGCGGCGGTGCAGCCATCCGCTTGACGGTCTCAGTGGCTTTGTTGCGACTACCTAGGCGCGGCGTATCCATATCAAACGTGTCAGCGCTATCGTTATCGCGCTGACGGGTATAAACACCGCCCTGCCAACTGGAGCCGGTATTGCGACTGCCGCCCCAGCGTGCATCTTTTGCTTTTGGTGTCAGCCATTTCAAGGAATCGGATGGAAGTTCTTCCAAGAAACGCGATGGCATGTTGTAGCGTACCTGGCCATGCAACATACGGGATTGCGTGTGCGATAGGTAAAGGCGTTCTTTTGCACGCGTAATCGCCACATACATTAAACGGCGCTCTTCTTCTAAGCCATTGGCTTCGTTGACGCTGTTCTCATGCGGAAATAAACCCTCTTCGAGGCCTGTGATAAAGACTGCAGTGAACTCAAGCCCTTTGGCGGAGTGCACCGTCATTAACTGAATGGCATCCTGCCCGGCTTGGGCTTGGTTATCGCCAGCCTCAAGTGAGGCGTGGGATAAAAAGCCAGCCAGTGGCGATGCTTCCAGCGTACCTGGATCGTTTTCTCCAGGCAGTAATGCGGCTTCGGCATTTTGCCCATACCCCTCTTCGGCAATAAAGGCGGTAGCGGCATTCACGAGTTCTTGTAAGTTTTCGACGCGGTCTTGGCCTTCGCGCTCCGTCAAATAGTGCTGGATTAAACCGCTGTGCTGAATTACAAACTCAACGGTTTCGGGCAGGGTGTTGCGGCGGGTTGCCTCGCGCATGTGATCCACTAATCGCACAAAGCCACCCAAGGCTACGCCGGCCTTGCCTTCTAAGCTCGAGGCAGCTAAATACAGTGAACATTGTTGCTGTCGTGCTGCGTCTTGCAATGCCTCAATCGATCGTGCGCCAATGCCGCGGGTTGGAAAGTTAACCACCCGAGAAAATGACGTATCGTCATTAGGGTTCTCTAATAGGCGCAAGTAAGCGAGGGCATGTTTAATTTCGGCGCGTTCAAAAAAGCGCAGACCACCATACACGCGGTATGGAATGCCCGATGAAAATAAGCCGTGCTCAATGATGCGCGACTGGGCATTACTGCGATAGAGCAAGGCAATATCGCTGCGCCGCAAGCCTCCATTAACGAGCGCTTTAATCTCATCGATCAGCCAACTCGCCTCCATTCCATCGCTGGCTGCCTCATAGATGCGAACCGGCTCGCCATGGCCTGCATCGGTGCGCAGATTTTTTCCGAGGCGACCTGTGTTATTGGCAATCAAGTGATTTGCCGAATCCAGAATATGGCCATGCGAGCGGTAGTTCTGCTCTAGCTTGACCATGATCGGCTGAAATTGATTTTCATAGAGGCGCATGTTGGCAACATCTGCGCCACGGAAAGCATAGATGCTTTGATCGTCATCGCCTACCGCAAAGACAGCACTCGCATCCGCTTTTGCGCGACCACCATCGTGGCCAGATAGGAGCTTTAACCAAGCGTACTGCAAGGCATTGGTGTCTTGAAACTCATCGATCAAGATGTGCCTAAAGCGCTCTTGGTAATGGTTTCGAATGGCTTCGCTGTGCTTTAAGAGTTCATAACTGCGCAGCAAGAGCTCAGCAAAATCAACGACGCCCTCGCGTTGGCACTGCTGATCGTAGGCATCGTAGAGCTGCGCCATGCGTGCCTGAAAATCATCGCCGCTTTCCAAATCGCGCGCTCGCATACCGCGCTCCTTTGCATGCGCAATGAAATATTGCAACTGCTTAGGCGGATACTTTTCATCATCGACCTTGAGGCCTTTGAGGAGCCGTTTGATTGCTGACAACTGATCTTGGGTATCTAAAATTTGAAAGGTCGATGGCAATCCAGCATCGCGGTGGTGCGCTCGCAGTAAGCGGTTACAGAGCCCATGAAACGTACCAATCCACATCCCGCGGGTATTGATCGGTAGCATCGAGCTCAGCCGCATCATCATCTCTTTAGCCGCTTTATTGGTGAATGTCACTGCCAAGACCCCAATTGGCGAAACTTGGCCTGTTTGGATGAGCCAAGCGATGCGAGTGGTAAGTACCCGCGTCTTGCCGCTGCCGGCGCCAGCCAAGATCAAGGCAGACTGGGCATGGCCATTTTCGGCAACCGGAGGAAGGGTCACTGCCTCGCGTTGTTCTGGGTTTAGGTTCGCGAGTAGGTCTGAATACATTACGCCAATTATAATTTGACTCTTATGCCAATCTCCCCGAATACCCCTGAATCAAGCCCAGCCCAGTCC
>Ga0209550_10005215_pt1 | contig 12199 bp, 9 predicted proteins | sample LauGreSuBDMM15SN_2_FD_187567 | JGI IMG/M metagenome (GOLD analysis project Ga0209550, IMG submission 187567) | Freshwater lake microbial communities from Lake Michigan, USA - Su13.BD.MM15.SN (SPAdes) (version 5) | ecosystem: Environmental > Aquatic > Freshwater > Lake | place: Lake Michigan, USA... | reverse complement strand
CGGGCAAGGCGCGATCCCAGAGTTCAACTTCTATCTGGCCTTCTCGATTTTCCGGCTGGCCTCGATCTCTCAGGGCGTGTTCAAGCGCAATCTGGATGGCATCGGCACCTCTGACGCCCATGGCGACAATAGTGGCGTGAAGATCTTGGCCGATACGGCTTTGGCCGTCTTGAACCGTTAAGATCAGGCCCGATGACTGACAGCTTTGATTATATTGTTGTCGGTGCGGGCTCGGCGGGCTGCGTGCTGGCCAATCGGCTATCGGCGGACCGGTCCAAGCGGGTACTGGTGCTGGAGGCCGGAGGCAAGGATGACTGGATCTGGTTCCATATCCCGGTCGGCTACCTGTTCTCCATCGGTAATCCGCGCGCCGACTGGATGTTTGAGACCCAACCTATCGCCGGGCTGGACGGCCGGACGCTGAACTATCCGCGCGGCAAGGTCATTGGTGGCAGTTCAGCCATCAACGCCATGATCTATATGCGCGGTCAGGCGGCGGACTATGAGGGCTGGAAGGCGATGGGGCTGAGCGGCTGGGGCTGGGACGATGTCTTGCCCCTATTTATGGCGCAAGAGGATCACATTGATCCGCCTAGCGCGCTGCATCGCAGTGGCGGGGAATGGCGCGTCGAGTATCCGCGTATGCGCTGGAGGGTTCTAGATGCCTTTGCCGAGGCCGCAGCGAAGGAAGGCATTGCGCCGGTCGCGGATTTCAATGGCGGTGACAATGAGGGCGCGGGCTATTTCCAAGTCAACCAGAAGATGGGTCGGCGTTGGAGTGCGGCACGGGGCTTTCTAAAGCCGGTCCTGCACCGCCAAAATCTCAAGCTTGAAACTGGCGTGCGGGTCACCAAGGTGATGATCGAACAGGGCAGGGCTGTGGGCGTTACCTATAGCAAGGGCGGACAGGCCTTTGAGGCTAGGGCCTCGGCCGAGGTTGTTTTGACCGCCGGAGCCGTCGGGACACCGCAGCTTTTGGAACTATCGGGTCTGGGTGATAGCGCACGGCTTCAGGCTCTCGGCATCGAGGCCAAGGCCCATCTGCCGGGAGTAGGGGAGGGCTTGCAAGACCATCTGCAGATACGGCCCTATTACAAGGTTAGCGGTGTGCCGACCATGAATGTGCTCTATGGCTCACTTTGGCGCAGGCCCCTGATGGCGCTGGAATATGCTCTGTTTCGGCGCGGGCCCATGTCGATGGCCCCTTCGCAGATGGGGGCCTTTGCCCGCTCATCACCCGATCAGGCAAGGGCCAATGTCCAGTTCCACGTCCAGCCCCTATCGCTGGACCGGTTCGGTGAGCCGCTCCATCCTTTTGGAGCCATCACGATAAGCGTCTGTAATCTGCGTCCGACCAGTCAAGGATCGATCCATCTGGCCAGTACGAGGGCTGAGGATGCGCCGCTCATCCAGCCCAACTATCTTTCCACGCCTGAAGATGAGCAGGTGGCTATCGACTCCTTGCGGCTGGTCCGGCGGATTGTGGCTCAGTCCCCCTTGCAGCGGTTCGCCCCGCAAGAACATAGACCCGGTCTAGAGGCTCAGTCAGACGCGGACCTCTTGGCCGCCGCCCGGTCGCTGGGCACGACCATCTTCCATCCTGTCGGGACCGCTAAGATGGGTCTCAAGACAGACCCGATGGCGGTGGTGGACGCGCAACTTCGGGTCCATAACATCACCGGCCTTCGCATTGCCGATGCCTCTATCATGCCCTCCATCACCTCGGGAAATACCAATTCCCCGACCATGATGATCGCCGAAAAGGCTGCCCGGATGATCCTGTCTGGACACTAGACGGGTCTTTTTGTTCTCAATCAGCACCAAAACAATATCAAAAATATAATAATTTCAATGTTTTAAAGATTTTTCTTGACGCAACTTATGGTGGAAATATTAGTTGTTATTTGGTGGGTTAATTTACTACTGAATAGGGGTGGAAAATTGTAGAACTGACGATGCATGGCGCGGGAGTGTGTCTCGCTGTGTAAGAGGTTTTTCGAATGATTAGGGACCGAATATCGGCTGATCCTAGGCTTGACGGGATAGACCATAATGTCCGTCAGCGGGTTGCGCGTTTAGTCGTCACCGTTTTGTCCTGCATATTTTCGATCGAGCATTTGGGTTTAAAGCCGTCGCTTGTTTGGTTCTCTGCGGCTTTGCTCGCGCAGTTTATGACCTACCGCATTTCAGTTTCCACTCTCGCCAGTACCAAACACGCCCGTCGATTTCGTCTGATTGCAGCATTGGCGATGTTATTTGAGACAATGGTTTGGACCTATTTTGCCTATCTATATTGGAAGTCATCGAGTTTTGCCTATTGCCTTTTCTCAGTATGTATATTGTCGACTCAACTTATTCATTCCGTTACATTGGCTAAGCGATCGAGGGTTGCCCTACTTGTTTGTGGTGTTCCGCCTAGTCTGGCACTGATTGGTCTTACGACCTTTTTGAGTGGTCTGCGTGGGGCCGATCAGATTCTTGTTTTCGTGGCGTCTATCGGGGTCGTCTATTATGCGTCAGTGTCCGCAAGCGCGAGTTATGCCGCGCAATCGGCTCTAGAAGAGCAACGACGTTTTGCCCAAGGCCTAATCGATGCCTTGGATTCCCGGATTGGGATCATTGATCTGCACGGCGACTTCATCCACACCAACCGGGTCTGGCGCGATCGGATTGAGACCATTGAGCGGCGTACAAACACACGCCTTGGCAACCATCTGTCAGAACATACGGGGCGCATTCCCGGACGAAAGGGACAATTGATCGAGCGCCAATTGGCAGCCATGCTGGCAGGGCAGGTCGATAGTTTTTCGACGCTCTATAGGGCCAATGTGGAGGGACTGACCCAGTGGTTCAGTCTGCGAGCCTATGCATTGAAGGATGCGGGGCAGGCTAGGGTGCTGGTCGTGCAGGATAATATCACCGAGATCAAAGCCTCCGAGCTTAAGCTGAGGCAGACCAACCGGGTGCTTCGCCGCGCGCGGTTCGAGGCGGATATGGCCAATCGAGCGAAGTCGCGGTTTTTGGCCACCATGGGTCACGAGATTCGAACCCCCCTCAACGGTATTGTGGCGATTGCAGACGTGCTTTCGCGCTCCGAGATGGGCGAGTCTGATCGTGACCTGATCGACACCATTTCATCCTCTGCTGACACCCTGTCCGGCCTTCTGGTCGATATGCTCGATGTGGCGCGGATCGAAGCGGGCCGGGTCAGTCTGGAGCGCGCGCCGTTCCATTTGGGTGATGCTTTGAGATCCGTCATCGCCTTGAGCAATATCATTGCGAGCGAAAAGAACCTTACCCTGAACAGTCACCTCGACCCGTCGATAGAGGTGTGGATCATGGGCGATTTGACCCGCTTTAAGCAGGTGACGATGAACCTTGTTTCCAATGCGGTTAAGTTTACGGACAAGGGTAATGTCACGGTCTCAGCAAGTCGTAATGAGACGGGCGCTTTCGAGATTTCGGTTGCCGACACCGGTATCGGCTTTGACCCAACACAGATTGCGCGCCTGTTTAATCCGTTTGAACAGGCCGACGACACCGTATCGCGCCGCTTTGGCGGCACGGGATTGGGCTTGGCCATCGTCAAGCAACTGATCTTGATGATGGGCGGTAACATCAAATGTAATAGCGTGCCGGACCAGGGTTCGGATTTCCATATTCTTTTGCCGCTCGAGGTTGTCGAAGCGCCGCCTGAGCAGGTCGAGCCCAGTCTTGAAGACTATCTGGAGTCCGCGCCCCTCGTTATTTTAGTGGTCGACGACCATCCGGTTAACCGCAAGGTCGTAGGTTTGATCCTCAACCAGTTGAACATCCAGTTGGTTATGGCCGAGAACGGAGAACAGGCTGTTCAAGCCTTCTATAAGCAGCCCTTTGATGCGGTTTTGATGGATATGCAGATGCCGGTCATGGACGGCTTGACGGCAACGCGAGCCATCCGTGTCATTGAGCAAAAGGCCGGTCAGGAACGCACGCCGGTTATCATGTTCAGTGCCAATGCCCTGACCGAGCACATCGAGCAGAGCCTGGCCTTTGGGGCGGACATGCACCTGGCAAAGCCGATCACAGCCAAGGGACTTCTTGGAGCCTTGGCCAGCGTTCTTAACAAAGAGCAGACCTTGACGACCCCGCCCCTGATTTCGACCTGACAAGCGCGGCGAACCGTTTACCATCGCTTCTGGAACGCCCAACCGTGGCGTAAATGGATCCAGGAGTGCGCTATGAAAGCCGCCGTCTATTACGAAAATGGTTCACCCGACGTCTTGAAATATGAGGATGTGCCCGATCCGGTCTGCCATCCAAAAGGCGTGGTCATTCGGGTCTTGGCGGTCAGTATCGAGGGCGGAGACACGCTCAATCGCTGGCGCGGTCCGTTGGTCACCCATCCGCACATTGTCGGCTATCAGGCCGCAGGCGAGATCGTCGCTATCGGCTCGCAGGTTCACCATCTGAAACTGGGTCAGATCGTTGCCACCTGCGACGGATTTGGCAGCCATGCCGAACTGCGTCCAGTTCCGGCCCGCAACTGTTGGCCAGTGCCTGAGGGCTTTGATCCACGTTTGGCGGCGGTCATTCCCGTCGCCTTCGGCACCGCGCACGATTGCCTGTTCGAGTTTGGCCGGTTGAAGGCGGGCGAGACGGTGTTGGTTCAGGCGGGCGCAAGCGGCGTGGGCCTTGGCGCCATCCAACTGGCCAAGCGGGCCGGGGCGACTGTTCTAGCGACCGCGTCAAGCGACGAGCGCTTGGAGCGGCTAAAGGCCTATGGCCTCGATCACGGGATCAACTATTCGACCCAGTCTGTGCCCGAAGCGGTGATGAAATTCACCGACAAGAAGGGCGTCAATCTGGTGGTCGACAGTGTCGGCGGTCCCACCCTGCAAGGCTCCATCCAATCGCTGGCCTATCGCGGCCGCGTGTCGATGGTCGGTCAGGCGGGCCGTGAGCCCATGGTGGTTGATGTTGGTAGCCTGATGGGCGGTAACCGCTCGCTCAGCGGTGTGTTCCTAGGCGCTGAGATCATGACCGATCGGGCCCACGATATGATCCAAGGCCTGATCGATGATGCCGCCAAGGGTGCGTTCCAAGTGGTCATCGACCGGGAGTTCAAGCTCTCTGACGCCGCCGCGGCCCATGCCTATATCGAGAGCCGTCAAGCTGTGGGACGGGTTCTTCTTATCCCTTGATCGAGGCCCTAACCGCCTCACCCAACCCAACCCAACCCAACCCAACCCAACCCTCTCTTTCCCAAGGGGGCGAGAGCTTATCGGCTTAGGCCCTCTGCCTTTGGCAGAGGGCCTAAGTGATGGCCTTTTATAATCTTCTACCCCATCGGATAGAGGATCTCCTTGGAGACCGCGTTGATCTTCTTCATCACCTCGTCGCTGAGGATCAGGTCGCAGGCGGCGAAGATTTCAGCCAGTTGATTTTCGTGGGTCGCGCCAACGATGGTTGAGGCCACGAAGTCGTGCTGCATGCTCCAGGCGGTGGCCATTGTCACTAGCGATATACCGGCCTCTTGAGCGATGGCTCCGAAGCGTTCCGTCGCCAGCAGCGACTTTTCATTGACGAAGCGTCTGACCATTGCCGCCTGACGCCCACCCATATTGAGATAGTTTGAGAACCGCGCGCCATCGGGACGGGCGCCGTCATTATACTTGCCCGACAGAACGCCGCCCGCGAGGGGGGAGTAGGGGATCAGGCTCACACCCTCTTGACGGCAAACCTGCGCCAGCTCGTCTTCGAAGCGGCGGTTATTGAGGCTGAAATTGTTCTGGATGGTCTCATAACGGGCCAGACCTTCGCGCTCGGACACCGAAAGGCTCTTCATCAGGCCCCAGCTGGTCTCGTTGCTACAGCCGATGATCCGCACCTTACCGCTCTCAACCAGATCGTCCAGTGCGCGAAGGGCGTCTTCATAGCGTGCACCATGGTCAGGCCAGTGGGTCTGGTAGAGGTCGATATAATCGGTGTTCAGACGGCGCAGGCTGGCCTCGACGGCGCTTACGATGTTGTGACGGTCGAGCGCGGTCATACCGGCGCGCTGCGAGCCCTTGAGCCAGCCGTGGCTGGGTCCGCAAACCTTGGTCGCGATCAGGACCTCGTCGCGGCGCTTGGTCTTCATCCAGCGGCCGACAATCTCTTCGGTGGTGCCGGCCCACTCTTCCTTGGGCGGAACGGGATAGTTTTCAGCCGTGTCGAAGAAGTTGATGCCAGCATCGAGCGACATGTCGAGGATGCGGTGGGACATCTTCTCGTCGGCCTGAGCACCAAAGGTCATGGTGCCCATGCAGATCTTGGAAACAACGATGGGGCTTTTGCCAAGGCGGTGGGTTTGCATTTTCGGTCCTGACGGTTGAATTGGGTTTTGGAGGCTAAGACTAGGCGATGAGATAGGTCTGCAAGATCGCCCTTAGACCATCGGAAAGCGGGCTAGAGCCCTTCTCATCGGCCTGAACAAAGGTGGTCGTGCAGATGCCAACGCACCTTGCCTGCTGGAACATGGCTTGGCTGATTTCCATCGAAGCATTGCCAATGCGGGTAATGCCGCTGCCAATATCGAGCATGTCGGGGTGAAAGACTTCGCCCAGGAAGCTGACGCGGGTATCGGCGGTGACGATCCGGACCCAAGGCGCAGGTCCCAGATCATCGAAAATCTGCTTCATGAACCGGCCGCGGGCCTCATCATAAAAGCCTGCAATGGCCATATTGTTGATGTGGTGCAGGCTGTCTTCATCCCGATAGCGGGTCTGGATTTGGAACGCGAAGGGGTAGGCGGCGCGGTCGAGGCGCCAAGGATCGGGCTTCATGGGTAGGCTACACTTTGAACAGGTGGTTTCATCATGACTTAAGGACTGGTTTTAGAGCCTAGCCGCCATTAGGATCAAACGATTGTTTGATTGATCGCCCACCGCCGCCGGAGATACTCATGTCTAACACGGACCTTTTCGCCCCTATGACCTTCAAGCGTGGCCCGGCCATGAAGAACCGCTTCATGCTCGCGCCCCTGACAAATCAGCAGAGCGGTGCAGACGGTGTCCTGTCTCAGGATGAATATCATTGGCTGGTGAAGCGGGCCGAGGGCGGCTTTGGCCTGACCATGACCTGTGCGGCGCACGTTCAGAGAATTGGCCAAGGCTTTGAGGGTCAGCTCGGTGTGTTTTCTGATGATCATCTCCTTGGCCTGACGCGGCTGGCGGCGGGGATTAAGGCCAATGACAGTCTGGCCGTGGTGCAACTGCACCATGCCGGTATGCGCTCACCCAAGGAACTGATCGGCGAGGCCCCGGTCTGTCCGTCAGCCAATGAAGAGTTCGGTGCGCGGGCCATGACTACGGCAGAGGTCGAAGAGATGATCGAGGCCTTTATTGCCGGTGCCGAACGGGCGCAGAAGGCAGGCTTTGACGGCGTCGAGCTTCACGGTGCTCACGGCTATATCCTCTGCCAATTCCTTAGCCCGGAGGTCAATCAACGCACTGACCGTTTCGGCGGCCCGCTCGACAACCGCACCTCGGTGATCTGCGAGATCATAGCCGGTATCCGCGCCCGCTGCCGGCCAGACTTTAATCTGGGCCTTCGGCTGTCGCCTGAGCGGTTCGGCTTGCAGCTGTCGGAGATCTTATCCTTCGCTCAAAGCCTGATGACAGCGGGCGATATTGACTATCTCGATATGTCTTTGTGGGACGTGTTCAAGCTGCCGGTTGAGGAAGAGTTTAAGGACCGTAGCCTGATGGCCTGGTTCGCAGGCCTTGATCGCGGCCACGTACGCCTTGGCGTCGCAGGCAAGGTTCTGACGGCGGAAAATGCCCGGGCCTGCCTCCAGGCCGGTATGGACTTTGTTCTGATCGGACGCGGCGCGATCTTGCATCACGACTATCCAAGGCTGGTGCAGGCCGATGCCGACTTCCACCCGATTGCCTTGCCTGTCAGCCAAGAGCACCTGGCCAAGGAAGGGCTCAGCCCAAGCTTCATTCAGTATATGGGCAACTGGAAAGGCTTCGTCAGCCTCTAGAGGGTGACAGCCTCATCAGAGGGCTGCATAGTCGATAAAGAAACCAGCGCGGGGCGTCCTTGGACCTAAACACTGCGCGGACCTTAGGGAGGATGACATGGCCTATGCTCCGGCGACGCGGGATATTTATGATGCGGATAGCCACATCATGGAACTGCCTGACTTTTTGAAGAAATATGCCGATCCGCTGCTGCGCGAAGAAATTCCAGAGGTCAACTATTCGGCCTCGATCGTCACCGATGACGAGGTCGCAGTGATCATGTCGCAAGGCGGGCGTCATAGCGCTGAGCATGTGCAGGCCCAGATCGATCTGGGCGACCGGCTCATCCAATCCTCAAAGGAAATCCAGGCCCTGGGTGCCTTTAACAGCGCCGACCGGACCCTGGCTATGGACCTGCTCGGCTTCAAGAAGCAGTTGGTGTTCGCGACCCACAGTGTCGCCATGCCCTTTTCGGCCAGCTCGCGGCTGGAGTCGCGTCTGCGCTATGGCGCGACGCGGGCCCATAACCGTCACATGGCAGACTTCTGCAGTTCGGACGCAAGGCTGATGGGCGTGGCGGTGATCCCGCTCGATGATCCAAAGATGGCCATGGCCGAACTCGACTATGTGCTGCGCAGCGGCCTTGAAGCGGTTTGGATTCCCCATCGGCCTTGCGGTGACCGCTCGCCCGGCCACGTCGATCTTGACCCCTTCTGGGCCCGCTTGGCCGAGAGCGGCATCCCCTTCCTGCTCCATGTCGGCGGCGCGCCTTTGCAACTGGCCAAGGCTTGGATGAACAATGGCCGTCCACCGACCAAAGATTGGCTGGGCGGCGGTGAGAACCTGCGCACCAAAGATATTGCCTTGCTGCATGAAGGCCCCGAAGCCTTCTTGACCATGATGGTTCTGGACGGGGTGCTCGAGCGTCATCCGACCTTGCGCGGCGCAAGCGTCGAGCTTGGCGCGGGCTGGGTGCCTGAACTGCTGCGCCGCCTGGACTGGGTGGTTAAGCACTGGAGCCGCAATGACGCCAATCTGCAGGGCCTCAGCCGCATCCCGTCACAGCAACTGACCGATCAGATGGCCTTCACGCCCTTCGTCTTTGAAGAGGTCGGCAACCTCATCGATCAGTCCAACCCGGACCTCTATCTGTTCTCCAGTGACTATCCCCATATCGAAGGCGGACGCGATCCCATCGCGCGCTTTGAGGCGTCACTGGGTGTTCGAGACGAACCCGTACGGGCTAAGTTCTACGCGGAGAACTTCCTGCGTATCTTCCCGGCAGCTCGGGTGTCTTCAAGCTTGGCGGCCAGCGCTTAATCGCGCTGGCCTCTAGGCCCTAGTTGATGGAGCGATAGGCTTTCTCGCCATGGACAGCCATGTCCAGGCCGTCATCGATGGTTTCGGGACTGACCCGAAGCCCGACCGTCTTGCGCACGATCCAGACCAGACCCAGCGTTGCAATGGCGGACCAGCCGCAGACGGCCAGAACGCCGAGGGTCTGGGTCAGGGCCTGATCGGACATCGCGATACCCTGGGCATAGCCTTTGCCGCCGAAGGTTGGGCTGGCCATGACCGCGACCAGCAAGGTGCCGACAATCCCGCCGATCCCGTGAACAGCGAACACATCCAAGCTATCGTCGATCTTGAGGCCATTGCGAACCAGTTCCACCGAATGATAGCAGATGAAGCTGCCGACGCCGCCGAGGACGGCTCCGGCGAGCGGGCTGATGAAGCCAGAGGCAGGGGTAACGGTTGCAAGGCCAGCAACCACGCCGGTCACCAGGCCAACCATGCTGACCCGGCCAAAGCGCTTCCATTCGATCAGGGCCCAGACCAGACCTGCCGCAGAGGCGGACATATGGGTGGCGAGCAAGGCTGCACCGGCATCGGCATTGGCCGCAAGCGCGCTGCCGCCGTTAAAGCCGTACCAACCGACCCATAGAAGGCCTGCGCCCATCATGGTCATGCCGGGATTGTGTGGGGGGTGTAGGTCACGCGGATAGCCATCGCGCGGGCCAAGCTGCCAAGCCAGCAACAGGGCTGAAACCCCGGCGGTGGCGTGGACGACGAGACCACCGGCATAGTCCATTACGTTGCGACCCATCAGCCAGCCGCCGCCCCAGACCCAGTGACAGACCGGTGCATAGACGACCAACAGCCAGAGGCCAGAAAAGAGCATAACCGCGCTGAATTTCATGCGCTCTACTGTTGCGCCGATAATCAGTGCTGGGGTGATGATCGCAAAGGCCATCTGGAAGGAGAAGAAGACATTTTCTGGAATGGTGCCGACCAGAGCGTCGCGCGGCACGGCGTTCATAGCAAACTTGGCCAGATCGCCAATCAGCGGATGGGTACCGGAAAAGGACAGGCTATAGCCACCCAGCAACCAGAGCACCGATCCCAGGCAGGCAATGCCAACGCACTGGGCCATGACCGACAGCACGTTCTTTGATCGCACAAGCCCGCCATAGAACAAAGCCAGACCGGGTAACGTCATCAGAAGTACAAGGGCGGTGGAGGCTAAGATCCAGGCTGTATCGCCTGAAGAGACCGACACAACATCTTGAGCCTGTACATTTGATGCTGTCACCAATGCCGCAAGAGCGGACCCAAGGCCAACCCATCCTATCCGCTTCATCCCAAACCTCTTGTTCGTTGGAACTCTCCCTGAGTCCGTTGACATCGCTATCAGGCTGGCTCCGGTTGGGGGAGAGAGAATTTATGCGGCGGTGTATTTTTCTATCAGACGGCCTAACGATCTAGAGGTCCAGTCGATAGACCCTGTGGGCTGTTGCGCTGAACAGGGCGGTCTTTTCGTCCGCCGAATAGCCCTTGGCCAGATGTTTGAACGCGTTCCATAGGACATCATAGGTGCAGGTGCCCAGATCGACCGGAAAGTTGCTTTCGAACATGCAGCGTTCGACGCCAAAAGCCTCGATGCAGGTCTCGACATAGGGCCGCCATTCGTTGGCGAGGGTCTGCGACGAGGCCTGCGGCTGGGCCATGAAGGTTGGAAAACCGGGGAAGGGCATGGCCAATCCGCCCACCTTGACCGATAGGTTCTCGCACTGGGCCAAGGCTTGGATCGACTGTTTCCAGATGCCGAACCGTTCCTCACGCCGCCCCTGATAGCTGGCGAGGCCCAGGGGCGTGCCAACATGATCCAGCACCATGACCGTGTCCGGGAAGGCCTTGGCCAGATCCAGAACATCGCCAAGCTGCGGTTCCAGCAGCCAGGCATCAAACGAAAGGCCCAGACGCGCCAGATGTTTGAAGCCTTGGCGGAACTGCGCCGACCCATAGACACCTGCTGGTCGGTGGGCGAGGGGGCCTAGGACATTGCTGTCGGCATCGAAAGAGGCGCTGTGGCGAATGCCGCGGAAGCGTCCGCCACCTGCGGCAATATGGGCTTCGAGCACCTCTGCTGCCCCATCGCCGCGCATAAGGTCAGCATGGCCGACTATCCCGGCGCAGGCTCTGGCCGGACCATAGACACCGCTGGCGCTGATGGCGGCAAAGCCATTGACGAACTCGGTCTCACCAACAGGCCGCATCTCAGATGGCCCACCCGCGCGGTACATGGCCCCGCACTCCATATAGACGGTGGCGATGACATTGTGGCCACGGTTCATATCGGCTAGCAACTCATCGAGCAGATAGCGCGGCGACAGGCGCAGTAGCTTTTCGAACTCATGTTTGGGCGGTGGCTGGGTGGCGAACAGGGCGGTCCGGTCCCACAGATGGTGGTGCGGATCGATGATCGGCAATGTGGGGTCTAGAATGGTTTCGCCCATGGCCTCGTCTCCCTAAAGCCCGCCGCAAGTCTAGAGGCTTGGGTCCATGGGCAGGTCCTCATCATAAGGGGCGAACGCGGTACGCGCCAAGGGGGCAGATGCGATCACTGCGGCGGTTGGACGCTTACGCACAAGGGGGCTTTTCGTGGCGAGGATTGTGCATATGATCATCGGTTAGTTGTTGGCTCGCGCGGCGAAAGCGCCTGAACCTGGGGGATCGCCCTCAGCGATCAGAATGTCAGCAATCTTCAAAGGAGAGGTGACCTATGGCCGACACCGCAACACTGGCAAAGTCCAGCGACACCACCGCAACTGAGCATTTCGATGTCCTGATCGTGGGCTTGCGGGGCGTGGGGGTGGAGATAGCGAAGAACCTGGTGCTGATGGGTGTGCGCAAGGTGGAGCTGTATGACC
>Ga0209550_10005214_pt1 | contig 12203 bp, 10 predicted proteins | sample LauGreSuBDMM15SN_2_FD_187567 | JGI IMG/M metagenome (GOLD analysis project Ga0209550, IMG submission 187567) | Freshwater lake microbial communities from Lake Michigan, USA - Su13.BD.MM15.SN (SPAdes) (version 5) | ecosystem: Environmental > Aquatic > Freshwater > Lake | place: Lake Michigan... | reverse complement strand
TTCATGCAGATACCTTTTTGAAGAGATTGGCAATCTTTCGGCCCCATAATATTTACGGTCCAGATATGGGGTTTCAGCATGTAATTCCCGAGCTCTGTGCCAAAATCGTGGCAGAGAAAAGTAACAAAGTTGTACTAAAGGGTGATGGCTCGCAAAGTCGAACCTTCTGCCATATTTCCGATTTTGTTCAAGGATTTGGGCTATTGCTCAATGCAGAAATTGAGCGCGATACCTTTAATTTGGGTACTCGCGAGGAAGTTACGATCTCACACCTTGCCGGAGTAATTGCTTCCAGTTTGGGGCGCAAAATCGAATTCTCTACCTCCGAAGCCCCCACGGGGGAAACAAACCGTCGAGTTCCAGATATCTCGAAAATCGAGAGTCTTGGTTTCTCCCAATCAATCAACCTTGAAGTAGGCGTTCGTAACTACTGCAACTGGTATACCGCAAGTATGGCTTAAGGTACACATATGAAATACGAATTGCGGAGCCTGGAAAATCAAGTGGTGCTTATTACTGGGGCGAGTTCTGGGATCGGTATGGCAACAGCTAAAGCATTTGCGGAAGAGGGCGCCAGATTGGTGCTTAATGCTCGTGGCCAAAATCGGCTCAACACAATTGTCCAAGAAATCGGTCCATCCCAGGCAATTGGTATTGTCGGCGATTGCTCTGACCCCACGGTAACCCAGAAAATGGCGACGACAGCCATCGAGAAGTGGGGATGTATTGATTCACTTGTGGCAAATGCTGGGACAGGGTTTTTTGGTTCAGTGCTGAGCGGAAGTGATGAGCAAATTGTACAAACAGTACAGACAAATTTTATTGGAACTGTGCAGCTGGTGAGGGCTGGACTGCCACATTTAATTGCTCAGAAATCAGGGGACATAGTTATTGTTGCTTCCGCTGCTGGGTATAGAGGGTATGCGAATGAAGCCGTTTATGCCGGCACTAAGCATGCCCAAGTAGGGTTCGCAGGTAGTTTGGATAGAGAAGTTCGAGAGAAAGGAGTTCGCGTATCACTTGTATGTCCAGCCGGAACTGACACAGAATTTGCTTTTGGAAATGGCAGAACTCCTGGCAACCCAAGTCTGAAGGATTACCTTGCACCAGAGGATATTGCCTTTCAAATTCTTACAATAGTTAAGATGCCGATTACTATGAGAACACAATCCTGGAGTACTTGGTCAATGAAGCAAGGTTCATAAAGCCAACATCAACTAGATTGCCGTAGTTTTAACTTCCCGGCGATTTAAATCCTCTAGAGTTCTTGTTGCTTTATTCACTTCATCTTCTTCTATGTCATTGAGAAACTGATGTGATCCAATACCTACAGGCACAGGGAGATTTTGGCTTCCATTTCTGTGTTTAATTGTATCCATCAAGGAAGTCATCAATTGCTGAGAGTCTAAGAAACTTCCGTGGGTGGTCGGCAGACCCAAATCCCTGGTAACCCGAAAAATTCGAGTGAGTTCAACTTCATCCAAAAGGCCTCGGTTAAAAGATAGACATGATGAAAATAGGCTATCAAGTGCAACGGCCTCACCATGCAATAGCTCGGGAAGTGAATTTTGTTCAATTAGAGGACTAAATGAGTGACCAAAATCCACAGCTCGCATCAAGTTATCTTCCCAAAGATTGTTTTGCAGATTATTAATCATAACAGTAATCGCTCGGTTAATGACTTTCACAGGTATGGCTCCGTACTGAAACTTTTCACTACGAAGTAATGTGGCATTTCCTTCTAATAATGTAAATAGACTCAAATCTTCGATGATCGCGAGTTTAAGAATTTCACCAAGTCCGTTACATATCTCTCTGTCGCTCTGCGTTTCAATAAACTTCCGATACAAAAAAACTGCAGCCGGAGGATAGTAAGTTCCCAAGCGATTTCGACGGCCTAGATGATTTACCCCAGTCTTGATTGCTACACTTACATCGACAATGCCTAATAAAGTGGTTGGGACACGAATATATGGAACCCCGCGCCGATATATTGAACACGCGAAACCAACTGAGTCAAGCAATGAGCCCCCACCGATTGCGATTACGGGCTCAGATCTTCGCAATAGGCCGAAATCCTCCATATGTTTAATTAGAATCAGTGAGTGCTCCAGAGTCTTGAGTGTTTCATTAGCGTCAACTGAAATGATAGTTGAGCCCGGAGAATTCAATTCGAAGTAAGTATTGATGGACTCCGAAAAATTCTTGTAGACGTTGCTATCAACGAAAACTAACCTCCGTGACGAGGCATTAGGTTCAAGAAGAGATTGATTCTCAAGATCAAAGAGATTTGGGGCATAGGAAATCTGATACTCCAAAGGTTTAGAGGCGGTTAATTGCCACCTGGCTGGAAATTCAATTACCATATTGGACCCGCATTTCCTGTGTGAGTTTGCAACTCAAAGCGTAGAAAAGAATTGCCTTGTTGAGATTTCCAGATTGAACCTTAAAAGGCAGCATTCTGACAAACTGGGACACGTGCAGAAAATTAAGAAGCTCATTATTAAGATTAAGCGCTGGGGAAGTAAAGTTCCTTAAAACAACTTCATTAAATTGGATTAACGGTCTTGGAATGTTGTAGTTGAGAACAACCGTTGCATCGCTAACTGTAGGTTCGTAATCACTCATTATTCCATAGTGACTGCTACTACATTGCAAGATTTGTGAGAAATCTGCCTCCCTGCAATCCACAATATTTTCGTCGTATGGATCTATAAACCGGATCTCCAGTGATTCCGGATGGATAAGAATATTCTCTAAAGTAAGATTTCCATGCGTGAAACATTCTCCACTAATTTCGATTTTTGCTACAAACTCCCTCAGCCATGGAATCTGTGATTTAAGAGAAGGAATTTCAACACTATTCAAATAAATCGTAGGTAAGTTTGAAAAAGTCTCAAAATCTGGGTCCTCACAAGCATCACTCAATTTTTGAAGCACCTCCTCCTGCAAATATACAGTTAGAGACCCTGGGTAAGAATCAAAATTCGTGTACGAGTGGAGGCGTGCTGCGCTATCGATGACTCTCTCTGCAATGAGTTCAATTTGGCCCTGATTCGGCAAGTGATCGCAGAAGTATGACTTCAGATTACAAAAACCCTCAAAATATTCAATATCAAAGAAGTATGAATCCTCGGTAGTCCCCAGTTGTAACACTTTCGGGAAAAGCCCAGGAACCAATGAGTCATACCGCTGTAATCTTTTCAACTGACTATGCCAACGGACTTCCCCATACTCCCGATTCTTTAGCGAGCTTATTGACTTACGTACTCGCAAATCACCGCCACTAGTTTGAATTAGTTCGGTTCTTCCAAGGGAGCCGCCTTTGAGAATTTCAAGAACTTTAACCGGCATGATTAGAAAAACCTGGAGAGGCTTGAATAGCTCGATACTCTTCAGGCGAACCGATTACGAGTGTTGTTGAAGATCCTTTGAGATTGTGGCTTAAAGAATCGAAGACAAAATTATCGGCCAACATTAAATTTATTATATCCGAAATATATAGTTCCTTAGTATTTTGTGATGGCGCGAGCTCGGAGAATTTCTTGAAGTAACTATGGAATATTGCACCTGAAGGAAACCCGTATAGACCGCTAGTCGCCCAATTCGAGATGACGCGCTTTTCGACAATCTCAAGAATTCTGTCCTCCTGAATTTGAACGTAACTATACCCAAGAGAGTCGGCAAGGAAAACGTCGATACTTCCATGCCCTTTCTGTAAAGACTCTTTCAAAGCCGAAGTATCTCGACTTAACAAAATGGTATCTGCATTGTGAAAAACGATCGGCTCATCTAAATTCAAATTTAGAATAGAAAGCGACTCATTTGCAGTATCAGCCTGTCCTTTAGTCTCACCAATGTAACTTAAATTCTCTGGATTTATTCCAAGATTTGACAAAGAAGTCTCAAGTTCCCCTCGGAAGAAGATATCTCGTTGGTGAGCAACTAGAAAAACATTAGCAAAAGAATCAGAGGCATTTAAATTCTGAATAATCATTTCAATTACCGGGCGCCCAGAAAGAGGAAGAAGGTATTTCGGGATATCAATTCCTACATCGTGGAACCGCGTATTTCTACCTGCCATGCAGATTACGAGATTCATTTTTCCCTATCCGAGTTGTTCAGATGCTACATTAAATCCGTGTTCCATCCATATATCATAGGACAATGCCAAGCTCGTTGCGTACATTGAAGGTAGTGAATTCGTTCATAACATGGAAAAACTTCTCTGGGAAATGGCGGATTGATAATTTCCTAGTGGCAATAGTCAAAGTAAGCCCTGCTTTTTACCTTCACCCATTTGGATTTTGGTGGAGAATCGACGACAAATCAACAAGGAGAACTTTTCTTGCAAATTGTGAGAGTTCCACGAGCGATCTATTCAGAAAGGTCATTGGTGAAGAGAAGATAGTTTTTGTTGATATTGGGTCCAACCTGGGCTGGTACTCATTATTAGCAACAGCTCTAAACTCAAATTCTAAAGTTTTTGCATTCGAACCTGTGAATTCAGTACGCGAAAAATTACAGCATAATTTGCAACGAAATGGATACAAGAATACCCATGTGGAGTCTTGTGCTCTAGGAACTTATCCCCACAATGCACAAATTTGGTCCTATTCTGGCAATGACGGAATGCATACTTTGCACCCAGTTGAAGGATGGGGTGCAAAACCTGGTGATGAAGTACGAATAGAAGTACTAGATCGATATACGGAATTATTCTGTGAACCTAATCTGCCGGTATTAGTGAAGTTAGATGTCGAAGGATCTGAGATGGATGTACTTAGGGGAGGTATTTCTCTCCTAAAAATTGAGAATATACAAATGATTATTGAAGTAAATGAAACTATGTTATTGGCTGGTGGTACATCAACAGAAGAACTTTTTATATTTCTTCGATCATTTGGATTCTATGGATTTTGGATCTCCCCAGATGCGGTCTTGATTGCTCAAACTGACGATTTGCCATTACCTCATCGCGGTAAATTGCCCGCTCTCGAGGGTGCAAATTATTTTTTTACTAAGAATGTAGACTCCATTTCACTAAAAATAAATATGTGCTAACTACTCTTCAAAGATTCTCTTACCTCTCAGACTCAGTGCAGATTTGGGATCCATCAAGCGTACAGTGACTCCTTCAGCGTTCTCCTCTAACAAAAGTACATCATCAACATGGTCCAACATAGATAATTTGTGTGTAATAATTACAAAAGTTGTCTTTCCCTGTAAGAGCGTGAGCATTTCAAAGAAAACTTTCTCTGTCTCTTCGTCAAGTGAACTTGTTGGTTCGTCCAGAACAATTAGACCAGGTCTATCGTAAACAGCCCGCGCAATACCAATCCGCTGAATTTGGCCTCCACTAAAGTTCAAGCCATTTTCACTAATACTTGTTTTCAAACCAAGTGGAAGCGTTTGCACCCAATTCTCTAAGGCAGCAATTTTGAGAGCAAGCAGCAACTTGTCTTGATTGATAAGTTCTGAAGGTACTCCAAGAGCTATGTTCTCCTCTATATTCCCCGAGACAATTGCTACGGACTGCGGTAGATAACTAACTGAACCAGGATTTGCTTCAGTCCAATCTCTAGGAAATTTCTTGTTTAAAGTTACTTTTCCAGCACTTGGCTCGAGCAAGCCCAAAATAAGTTGTACCAATGTTGTTTTACCAACCCCTGACTGACCTATCACAGCAACCGAACGACCTGGCTGGATGTAAAGATCACCAAAATGAAAATGCTGTGTGCCCAATTCATATCTAAAAATAACATTTTGGAAGTGAACTTCCGCTGGAGTTTCTGTTTTTTTCTCTGAAATGTCTCCTGGGTCTGCAAGCTCTTTTCTAGCAATTTGTGTGTTGGTTAAGTTTAGTTTGTCAAACAACGTGTTGATGGATTGCGCAATCCCCGTATTTGCGTGCATTCCGATTACTTCAGATTGCAGCCTAAGAATAGATGGCACAAGGCGACCAGAAACAGCTAAGAAAACTACAATTCGGCCAATGGCATCCACTGATGTGGAGGTTGCCTGTGTAAAAAAGAAAATGAGAATGCCTGATAATACCAGTCCAATCTCTAATACGTATTTAGGTACTTGACCTAGCCAGAGCGAGTCAACATATGCATTTGCGGCGACAGCCCGATCTCTACCGAATTTGTTAACAAAAAATGATGAGCGGCCCAGAACTTTAATTTCGGAAAGTACTTCGAGAGAATCCGCAAGAGTGGTTTTGCTAGCTACTGCGGCTCTGCTGTAATCAGAATTCCTCTCCCTCGTCTTCTGTCCAATTTTAGTTTGAGTTAAATATGCCAAAGAACCAAAAATTAACAATGTCAATAAAGCCATGGACGGATACACAATTCCTAGGAGGATTAGAAGAAGTGCGAGTAGAATCAACTCAGAAATGGCCAGCATAAAATTTCCCAGAATCCCAATAATTGATATATTGATTGAATCCGTCACTGCTTGGACTAGCTCCTGACGTGAGTACTCGGCAGTACTCAAGTACTCCCTTCTTAGAATTTTTCTCCAAATATCACTAGCAATACGCACTTGCTTAGAAGCCAGAAAGTGAAGGACTCTTCGATTGAGATAAAGACTGCCGAGAGTTTTACCGATAAAGAGCACGACTACCATCAAGCCAATTAAAGTGACCTGCCTAGTTACTGGAAAGTCAGTGATTTGAAGAAAATCTTCGATCTTTAGAATTGAGCTAGGAGGGGTACTATTTGTAATACTTACTGCTGCAATTGCGCCAATTAACCCCAGCCCCGCTGCGCCAGCCATGTCAAATAGTGCTAATACAATTTGACCAAAAATTGCGATTAATAGTCGTGATTTATCCCTCCTATCCAAATAGGACAAACTTTGCTTGACCTGTCTAAATAAAATTTTCAATGGATACCGACCTCACGTGTTTGACAACCTACATTCCAACTTGGCAGCTCGGGATGTTTTCAACCCATTATTCACGGCCAACGCCCTTCTTAGACGATAAACATGGGTAGGCGCTCGTATTCTAGCCAAAAATACGAGCAAAGCCAAAGAATTTGTCTCAAACTAAGTATAATTAGGCATAACTTCAAATTTGTGAAAAGTAAGCATCGAAACTTCAGGATGGTGAAATGGGTAAATCAGTTGTCCCATCAAAGGTACTTGAGCAAGTAAGGCGACATAATTTTATTGCTCTCTTTTTCGTCACTCATTCAATTTTTGCGGTATTTCTAGGGCGCTTTTTTGTATTAGCCCCTGATGAGATGGGATACCTTTACGCATTCAACAACATCTACAACTTGCCAATTTCCACAACTGCACAGTCTGGAAGTGGATGGATTGCTGCACCAACACTATTTTTATGGGTCGCTTATCTACCCGCCAAGATTATTAATTTGATTGGGTTTCCTGATTATCTATCGATTCGCCTGCTTTCAATTTTGCTTACGACAGTGAGTTTGTTTGCAATCATAGAGATTTTGAGAAGAAGTACTTTTGCGAACAAAAGTCTTCATAAATATATATTTGGTGCTTTTTTCATACCTTCAGTTTTTCTCTGGACATCAGTTGGGTTACGTGAATCATTTATTATTGCGGAGACTACTTTTTTCTTGGTAGGTCTCAATTATCTTTTTCGTAACAAAATTAAATACAGTTCAATATTTCTTTTTCTTGGATCGTATGGTTTAGTTTCAACTAAGAGTTATCTATGGGCAGTCATGATGATTGCCTTAATGTTATCAAGTATAATTCTTGTTTTTTTGCGATATGAGAGCAGGAAAATTATAGTTTTATGCATCTCCGGACTAATATTGCCAGTTATTGCATTTGCTAGTACGACTTCGACCTACGCCTTGAACCACCTGTTTGCTGCAAACATTACGGCGACAGGTGCACGATCTGGAGACTCGATTACTCGAGTCTATGTAGACACCAAAGATACTAAGGGCAATAGTACGGAGCTCATTACTTTTCATGGCGATTCCTCACTTATAACTCTTCACTTCTATTTAGTTGATAATCCCAATTCTCAGGTGAGCAAGACACTTAATTTTTTCCAATTAGATAAAAGGATTCAAAGTATGTGGGATGAGAAAGTTGCTACTGGATTAATTTATAATGATAAAAAAGTTGGCACAGATACTTCATCGCTAAACGGGCATATTTCATCGCTAAACGGGCATATCATTAAACCGGGAAACATTAGTCAACCGTTGACTATATTTTGGGCAGCTTTCGTATTCCTATGTGGACCATTTCCATTTATTGGTGATCCTGGAATCGCCATAAGTATTGCCGCCCTCGAGTCCGCACTATGGTGGTTTTTTTATGCACTTGTCATTTTTCAGTTAATAAGGTTTCGTAAAATTAAATTCATGAAAGATCCGCAGATTATCTTCATTTCGATTTTCCTTGCAGGGGAAATTGCGTTAAGCGCACTTTTAGAAGTCAATCTCGGAACTGCATTTAGACATCGCTCAATACTCTTAATACCCTTAGTTTTTCTTTGCGTGCGTTTGGAACAAATATCAAAAGAACAAAGGGATTTAAAAGTAGACAACATTCAATAAGCGATAACTACATAGAGCGGGATCGAGCCTGAAACCTAACCGTACCCTGTCGCCCTACCTGTAAATTGTCTTACCAATTAGTTTGCCGTTCCCAGTACCGGCGTGGCGCGACCCTATATTTCACTTGAAAATATCGATTTCCATGAACTCACTAGAGGGAAATTCTGTGGCATTGCCACCAACCCATGTAGGCGCTGGCACCCAACCAGGGTGAATTTCTCTGCTTTACAAATTTGCTGGGGTTAAAACACGGGGACTTCTAGAGCGAGCTTGAAAGATATAGTGATTTAAAGTTTCTTGCGATATATAGTTGACCCATGGCGATATTAGTGACGGGTGGAGCTGGATTTATTGGTGGACATACTTTGTGCCGACTGCAAGAGGAATATCCTGGGATAAATATTCGTTGTTTGGATAATCTCTCCACTGGGTATCGAGAGAATGTTCCAACAGGTGTTGAATTTGTCCAGGGTGACGTAATTGACTTTGGCACTTTGAATGACTTAATTTCAGATTCGCTTGATGGTGTTATACATCTTGCAGCAGATAGTCGAGTCCTTCCATCACTCAAGTCACCAGCTTTGGCTCGAAAGTCACTTGAAAATAATCTAAATGGAACTTTGAATGTTATTACAGCCATTTTGAATACTGGCAAAAGAATTCCATTTGTTTATGCTGGCTCATCTACGGCCTACGGAGATCATGTCTCACCCCAAGGAGAGGAACTTCTTCCAAGAGTGCAAAGCCCATATTCTGCCGGCAAGTTAGCAGGAGAGCTTATGATTCGCTCCTATGTGGTTACATTCGGTATCCAAGCAACTGTACTTCGTTATTTTCAAGTATATGGTCCTGGCCAGCCTTCTGAGGGAAGCTATGCGCTTGTGACAGGAATTTTCCTAAAGCAAGCTAAGGAAGGTAAACCGCTTACCATTGAGGGTGATGGAAGCCAGTCAAGAGACTTTGTCCATGTTTTTGACGTTGCGCGCGCGAACGTTGCGGCACTAGCAATTGATGGTCAAGCTCACCCAATAAATATTGGTACAGGTACTTCACACACTGTTAAAAACCTAGCTGACTTGCTAAGCAGTAACCAAGTTTTTCTTCCTCCAAGAAAGATTGACCTGCCGGCAACGCAATCTACAACTGAACTAGCAAAAGATCTCTTAGGCTGGGAAGCCTCAATTTCACTTGAAACTGGAATGAGAAGTCTTTTAGAATCGTAGATATTAAAGTAAATTATCCTCTATTCAACTTTAAATGGGGTAAGTCTGCCCCTAAAACCTTGGACCCAAAGTTTTTTCCACTCTTTGAATCCAACAAAATTCTTACCAGGATAGATTAAGAAAAAAACTGGATATCTAATCCAGTCGTAAAGTCCATTAATAGCCAGATTGTATTCTCGTATCAAATATCCACGATTTCTGAATTGATAATATTTTTTCTTTTCAGTTGTTGGAATGACGACGCCTAAAATTGAATTTCTTGAATTAGCAAATTCCGGGGCTCCACTTGGATGATGAAAAAGAGCGCGAGTCACGAGGCCCATTTTCAATCCGGTTTTTTTCGCACGGTAGTACAAATCCATTTCATCGCCTCGTAAGAATAGTTCTTTTTTGGGGAGCCCAATGATCTTTAGCATTTTTTTGGACATCAACATTCCATTATAGAATTGTACTTTTCCTAACCAAATCTGCTTCTTTTGGATTGCGCTAACTTTCGTTACTTTCCTAACTCCAAAAAGGTATGGATTGGCAGTCTGGCTGGAGTCTTCCTGTGAGAGACTAAGCGGAGATGAGACATCTAAATTGTGACTTCTGGTAAATTCCAAGAGATATTGTAAGCATTGTCCGTCAGGATAACCATCATCATCTAAAGTCCATATGTAATCGAACCCATTATCAAGGGCCAGCTTCATGCCCAAAGCAAACCCACCTGCACTGCCATTCTCTAACGCGCCGCTTATGTAAGTTGCTCCAACATCTTCAACTATTTTTCTAGTAGAGGCTAAGTTTGCGTTATCTACTACGATTACAAGATCACACTTTCTTGTTTGATTAAAAGTATGATCAAGTGATCGCTTGAGGAAATCATCACGATCAAATGCAACAATGACTGCAGCTACCTTAATCTGATTTATTAGCATTTCTCAATAATAACAGTTTAATCCAGAAAAGAGTCTTAAGTCCGGGAAACAATTCAGTGCCATCTAAATAGCTTTCTACAACAATGTTCATTAGATTTGTTGAGTAAAACTCAAAAGTCTGCGATCATTGAGGTGCAGAAGGATAAATCACACAAGAATTAAATTAAAGGAGTAATTTTACATAAAACGACTTCGGGAAAACCACGCCATTTTTGTGTGGCAAGAAATTCAACTTTTGCTCCATAAGAAATCAAGTAATCTGAAAGCGCTCTAACTTCATCTCCGGAAAATTCATCAAATATCGCATAGTACTCTTGCTTGAGGGAATCAATTTTTGTGAGAGCAAAGAGAGTCGATGAATACAAATCAGCATCATAGTGAACCAGCAGGTTTGTCCTTTCAGAAATCTTGGAAAATAGCTCATTCCAAGTTTGATTAAAGTACCCCTTTACAAAAACAACACGAGAATCATCCAATTCAGGGAAAGTGCCACTAGTAGTGAAGTACCCGATTGGGTTCCCTGCCCAAGATTCCGGCAACCCTTCGAAACTATCAAGTCCAAAGAATTTCGATTCTTTGTATTGATTATTCGAACAAAAAAATTGAATTGAGTCTCCCTCGAAAACTCCAAATTCTATGTAGGTTAATGGAGCACTATCAATAAATTGAAGCGCTTTATACCAAACATCTTTCCTTTCTTCACAGACCGAGACGTTCCTGAGGTTTTCAAATTCAGACTTTAGAATTGAGTATGACAGGAAGCGACTAAGAACCCCACGATCCAAGGAGCCTGCAAGAACTTTTAGTAACTTCTTCACGGGATCGGATTTTGCATAGCCAATTCGAGAATCCCATTGACGAACTACACTTTTAAGAAATTTTGTCATTTACCCTCGAAATCACAGTGTTTATCTTGGCGTAAGTACATTGTATATCAATCAAATCTTGGTTTGATCTGCAAGTTAAAAACAGTCAAAGCGCTCGCTATCGCCATATGCATATCAAGATACTGGTAAGTGCCTAATCTTCCTCCAAAAATCACATTTGGAAGAAATTGAGCTTCTTGTCGGTATTTCTGTATCGCAATTCGATCATGAGGACTATTTATAGGATAGTAAGGATCATCTTCTCGACCACTTATTCGAGAATATTCCTTCATAATTACAGTTGATGGATGCTTCCGCTCCCGCTCAGGATGAAGATGATGGAATTCATGGATTCTTGTATAGGGAATATCTAGATCTGCATAGTTCATAACTGAGGTCCCTTGGAAATCATCTATATCAAGGTGCTCGAGCTCAAAGTCGAGGGTTCGCCAGCCAAGTAGTCCATATTTGTAATTAAAGTATTGATCAATTGGTCCTGTGTACACAATTAAATCATCAGAATTTGAGGCTGAAGGTCGATTAAAGAAGTCAATATCTGTCTCAATTTTGATATGTTTATTGTTGGCAAGATTAAGAAGAAATTCCTGATATCCACCTAGAGGCAAACCCTCGTAC
>Ga0209550_10005213_pt1 | contig 12203 bp, 11 predicted proteins | sample LauGreSuBDMM15SN_2_FD_187567 | JGI IMG/M metagenome (GOLD analysis project Ga0209550, IMG submission 187567) | Freshwater lake microbial communities from Lake Michigan, USA - Su13.BD.MM15.SN (SPAdes) (version 5) | ecosystem: Environmental > Aquatic > Freshwater > Lake | place: Lake Michigan... | reverse complement strand
CGCCGTCCCAGTACAGGATCAATTGGAAATCTCACATTGATGTCAGCGAATACTTCTTCTATCCAATAAGATTTTAACCCTGACTTTTCCCATGCCCCTGTGGCATTAAAATAATTGATATGTGTAACATAACGATTAAGTTGGTCGCACAGAAATTCCACGGTGCGCGGTGTATGAGGGAAGCCTAAGAAACAAAAATTCTTTTCAAGGTGCAACCCGGACTGTAATATGTCACGCAAGGCCTGGTGCCAATCTCGGGCCAATTGATTGTCTTCGGGTGTAATTGTATACACCGACTGATCTTCACGATTGAGCGGGTCACGTAGTGTTACCTTAACAGGCGATAGCTTGGTACCAGGCATGTATCTCGGGATCCTTTTCCAATATGTTTTCTAAGGTGTAAGTATCTTTTCTTATCTTCTCTAATTGTAACACACGGCGCTTGCCTTGGACAAGTCCTTCTTGCCAAGTATCTGGCCATTGTTCTTCAAACGTGGGTCTGTTTTTGAGCTGTAATAAGACATCGCGTAACGCACCTGGTGGCAAATCTTTTACAAGAGAATCAATGCGAGTGTGCAGCAGATGCCGAGGCAACGACAACGGACTCAAAATGATATTGGGGCTAAAGCTGAATATGACTTTGGCTAAGATATCTACTCCAAGATCCGTTGATAACTTTTGTATGTTTTCTATTTCGAACATGCCCGGCAAGGTCAAGGTAAAGTCCAGGCGCAACTGTCTAGGATGCTTTTGGAATTTTAAAGCATATTTAAAATTCTCAAGCCACTGCTCAAAGTTGAGACCAGTTCTGATGTATTCACCTATGGCTCCAGTACCATCCAAGCTGGCACATATTTGCCAGTCACGCAGGTGTACCAAGATGTCATCAAACAAGTTAACGCCACGATATTTGATGCGACTAAAGTTGGTATTGTATCTGGCATACACTTTGGCTCCGTCACCTTGATCCACAATTTGTTTCATGTAGCGCCAGTGCTGTTCGTACATCAAGGGTTCACCGCCTACCCAGTATATTTCTTCTACACGATGTTCTGCCACAGCCTGAGCAAACTCTGCTTCAATTTGTGTGTCTTGAAATTGGCTTATTTGTTCGCGGACACCGGGCTGCATCCACATGTTTTCGGATCTGGCCCAATTGATCATGTTGTGTTGACGTTGTTCACTTTCCCAAGAGCTGCTGAGAACATCTCCGCACATGCGACATTTGAAGTTGCAGAGATTACTGAAACGATAATCCCAAGATACAGGACGCATGGTGGTTGATCCGTCTTCTGCTGTTGAGTTTACCAGTTCTTCATACTTGTGGCCAAACAATCTGTCAAAGTAAGTACGGTAAACATCAGTATTCAACAGCTTGTCGTTGCAAACTTCGCACTCAGGCAGTGTCTCGCCGGCCATCATGCGTCGACGAACACTTTTCATATGGTCGTTGTTCCAGTGTTCATCTAGAGTGATAGGCACATACTTTCCAGTTCCGGCACTGGTATCAATGTATTGACTAAAACTCTGTGCTGGTTCGCGACTTGTACAGCACATGCGCCGTTCAGTCTGTGGATTGATATAAGTATGCACCCAGGGTGCCATGCATAGAGTTTTAGGTTTATTCATATTCTGCTATAAAAGGAAACAGTTCACGCCAGTTGGTGCCGCGTCTACGGTCAAGTTCATTGAGATAAGTTTGCAACTTACGAATTTCTTCACGATTGGGTTCTTTAATCTGTTGCAATTGTTGTCTTAGACCTGCCATGCGTTGTTTAGCTTGCTGCTGATCCCAGTTATCTTCGCGCATGGTGTTAAACAGTCTGTCAAAATCGTTTTCCCACTCGGACCAGCCAAAGTTCTTAGGATGCTGGAACATCTGCGGACCTGTGTAAAATTGAAAGTAGTGACCAATCTGACTGTGTTCGCTATACTTGTTTATTTTTTCTACCAGGTCTGGCATGGTTTTAATAGTCATGGCAGTTATGGTCTGATTGATGTTTAATCTTATCCAGGGTTGTGTCACGGCCCAGGCCATTCTGGTTTCAAACTTATCTAAGTTTAAGCCACTTCTGACATAGCTAGACTGCGGCCCCCAACAATCGATACTGGCAGTTAGATCAAATATTCTTATATGGCCAGATTCCTGCAACTGTTGAATTCGACCAGTATATTCGTTCCAGTATCGATCAGGTACATTGCAGTTACTAAACACATTTAGTTCCAAGTTAGGATTAGGTTTGCGTCCTATAATTTCCAACACTGAATTCATTAAGTCGTGTTGTAGGAAAGTTTCTCCGCCCAGCAAGTGCAGTCGTAATAGACTTTGCACATTGTTGTCTAACCAATTGAGGAACTTGTCAAAGTATTCTTGTGTGGCAACAGGAACATTTACCACAGGAATATGTACACCGTTCAGTTTAAAATCACCATGCTTGATATTCTCTTGTTCAATCTTGCTGCTGAGACCAGCATTGCAGTATATACACGACAAGTTACAGGTATTTTGTGCAAACAGTTCCACAATCTTGGGAGTAACTCTAGTTGCTGTGAAATCAGTTTCAACTTCAATAGGTGTCAGCTTACGTATAGTGTTAACATGCATACGATCGCTGAAGCCGCCGGCGTCTTCTATGTCCTTGCAATACTCGCATCCTCCGTTGGGCCACTGACCACCGTCGCCATTGGGCCAAAGTCCTTGCAACATACGTGATCGGTCCTCTAACTTCTTGGGTGTATTGTGAAAGTCATCAAAATTTTCAAGAGAAATTTCTACAGGTTTGACTCTATGACAAGACGCAGTACTCAAGAGATTTAGATAGATAGAACTCCAGGTCCATTTGTTTTGGCAAGCAGTGGCAGCCTCAATGGGAAATTTAATACCATCCTTGATCCAGATGCGTTCCCAGGCGTCAATACCTTGTTGAATTGATGCCACATCAGATTTTTTACCCTGAATATATTCATCGTATGTGGGCCAGCCCTTGCTAGAGCAGGAATCATAGTTGCTGCGGTCTACATATAGTTTCAAATTTACAGTCATTTGATATTCCGGTAATTAATTATTTCAGCAAACTCTGGTTCAGCATCTGCAAGACTTTGTTTTCTTCTTTGGTCTGTTATAGTTATTTGATCCAGTAACTGTGTGCCATCAAGACTCTGACCTTGCATCATAAAGTCTATTACAGACTTAATTTCTGCTCGAGACTTTGTAGACACAGCAGCAGTGGATAATTTTTCAACTATGGCTTTTTTAGCGGTGTCAGGTAAAGCTGCGATACTGAAATGCCTTGCTTCGTGTAACATATTCCAATAAACAAAATCAAATCCTTGTTGATCTGCCCAGTTAGCCACCGTTTCTAAGTATATGACATTGAACACATTTACAGTAATACAGGCCTGTAGTTGTATATTTGGATGGCGGTCACGCATGGCCATAAATCGTGCAATGTTTGACTCTACTTCTGACCATACAGCATTGGCACGTTGGTATTCAAATCTGACACCTACATCATCGATACTGAATGCAATCTCTACAGTCTTAAAGTGTTGCCAGATATCTTCGGCATTGTCAGGAAACTGTGTACCATTGGTGTTGTAGTGTATTTCTACTTGTCCAGCAATACCCATATCCACAATACGTGCCAAGAATCTAAAATGTTCGCGAATCATAAAAGGTTCGCCGCCGGTGAATTCTATGTAGCGTATCTGGTCTGACAGATTCTTAATTTCTTCCCAAAAGTCTTGATTGTCTTTAGCCCAGGCACCTTGTTTCAGCATCTGATAGTGGAAGCCTGTTTTCTTTTGCGCAATGGGAGAAAACTCTATTTCTTCTACTGCAAATGTGCTGCTACTCCAAGATCCGCAAATGCGACACTTGAGATTACAGATGTTGCCCAGCTTTAAATCTAAGAACATAAGTGGTTTGGGATCTTGTGTCCATTCAGAATCTGGTATTATGTGTTTTAGTCTGTTCAAGGTGTGCATGCGTTTACTAGTACCATCAGCATCTTCCACAGCCCAGCACTTCCGACAAGTGACAGGTTGTTCAGCTCTTAGGAATTGTTTTCTTAGTTTACGCATGTAGTTGCTGTCTTGTATGTCAGCTAGTTCTGCTGACTTAGACAAGTCAAATTTGTTACCGTTTATATCTACAATCTCTTCTTCTGCTAAACAGCAAGGACGTACTGTACCAATGGGACTAGTTTCCAAGCTGACCCAGGGCAATACGCAGAATTTTTTGTGTGGTATCTTCATACTCTTGTGTGTGCCGGTTTGTATTTTAGTATCTGTTCCAATTCCGGAACCACATGTATTAGTCTTTCGTTGCGACTCCAATCCAAATCCGACACAGTTTCCCAAAAGTCTGTCAATAACTTGCTGTTGTCAGTGCTCATCATAAAGGCTACAGCACCTTCAAATCCGCCTGTTGCACGATTGATTGGGTCTCTGGGACGCAACCATTCAATGTGTTCTTCGAATTGTTTCTTGAATTGTAGTTTTAGTTCGGCAGGCAGTACATCAATTCTGTATTCAGCAGGACCTTGTAATATGTTTAAGTTAAAGTCCTTGGGTTCAATAAACCCCTGATCAATCATGTAGCGGTGAAACGGCACAAAATTCCAAATGTTCATCATACTGAGTGTAGGACTAATCATGAAATCAATGTGCGGACATTCTCGTTTGAGATCTCGTATGTTTTGTTCTACCTGGACCCAATTGGTTCCGCTGCGTATGACAGCAGCACGTTCGCTCATGTCATCCAGACTGGCAGCTACACAGACACTGGGAAAGTGCTTCCATAATTCGAGTACACTTTCACGTTTGAATTTTAATTCAGTCAAGTTGGTATTATAGATCAATCTAACTTTTGTATTACCTTTGTCAATTAGCAGTTTGAGAATTCTATTGTGCTCTTCCATGATCAAGGGCTCGCCGCCGGCAAAATATATTTGTTCCAGATACGGAATATGCTCTTGCATCTGTTGCCAAACATCTTCACTGTGTCTACCAGCAAACTGTACTCTGGGACGCAGAGCTTTTCCGTGAAGTTTTACGTCATCATCATACCAACGACTACTGAATATGCTGCCACAGCTACGACATTTTAGATTGCAGATGTTGCTGAATCTAACGTCCCAGTAATGCAGTTTCATATCTGGTGATGTGCCGTCGGGCAAGGTTTGATCAACTAGGTCTGTGTGATGACCAAATGCCTTGTTTGAATTGTTTCTCATACTGGCAAAGCCAGCTGCTTCTTGTTCGTAGCAGTCTTCACATTGGCGACTTGGTTTGTCATCCAACATGTTGCGACGTATTTCTCGCATGTCAGTATCATTCCAAATTTCTTGCATGGTCTTTTGTTTGAAGTTGCCCACAGGATGTGCAGCCCGTGCAAGACAACACGGAAAAGCTGATCCATCTGGCCATGCATGTAAGTGTACCCAGGGCAGCATACAAAAGTTTTCGCTTTCCATTAATCTAAACTGTTGTTGCTCGGACAGGTCTTCTGACTTGACATAGTTGGGAATTCTGTCTTTCCAGTTGTAGTTGCGTAAAGGGTTGGTCATAGTTGTTGATACCATTCTTGTAAGGTAGGAAACGTAGTGACAAAATCTTTGCCCCTGCGTTGGTCGTACTGTGCGTAAAATTTCTTAAAGTCATTTAAAAGACTGGGCATATCAAATGTTTCGCTATGTGGAGTTTTAACCACATCCAAATAATCTATTAGTCTCTGCAAGTGATTAACTTCGTGCTCATGCATCAGGGGATGAGCTCGGTGTGTGTCTAACCATGCTTGCAAATTATTCTTAAACTGAGTACGCAAATCATCTGGCAGCACCAATGGGCTCTGGAAGCTGGGGAAACGCAAGATGTTAAGTGTAAAGCTGACCCGGTCTCGACCGTAGGTTTGTTTTAGGCCCATTAACTGCGATAAGAAATTAGGTAATGTAGTCAGGCACAATGCATTAATGGTACACATAAAATGCATGGCTTTGATGCTGTCTTGCTCTAGCAATTCTTGTACGTTGTGCATCCACACATCGTAGTCTAACCCGTCTCGTATGTATGCCGCAGCGCCGTTGACAGCTTCGTTACTGGTGTAGATTTCCAAGTGCGGAATATCTTTTATACGGTCAACGAAGTCTAGCAGTTTTTCTCTTGGCATACCCAGGTTGCTGTTGATTGCTAACTTGGTCTGACTGCGTCCTTGATTGGTTTTAAACCAATCAATCAGCTTCCATGTGTATCCGGACATCAGGGGTTCGCCACCTGTTATTCTAAGTTCCTGTAGTGTGCCATGAAGGTCGGATTCCCACCAGGCAAAAAATGCGTCCACATAAGGATTGCTTTCTCCAAAGCTATAAAGTTGACTGCTGTCATGAGCGTGAGTAAAATGATTCCTACCATCAGACTTGAGATCGGCGTAGGGTCCATTGCGTTTGATATCATTGACCCAAGTGCTACTAAAAGCTGGGTTGCAATAACTACAAGCAAAATTGCAGGTACGATCAAAAGATATTTCAAGTGTTTTAAGATTGACATCATCACCGGGTGGAGTTTCAGCAGCTTTGTGTAAGGCCTCTATGGGATAAATTTTACTTTTGTACACACGATCGCTAATGGCATCGCGACCCATGTCTTCAATTTTCCAGCAGTATTCGCATCCTTTTGGACGATTACCTGCTTGCATATCTGCACGATCTTGTTTCTTCTGTGCTGTGTTATGCAATGCCTTAGGATTAGCCATAAGGTCAGCTACCTCTACCTGGTGTGCAGGTGGATGATGACAGCTGGTGGTCTGACCTGAGCCTAACCAGATAGTGGCGTTGTACCATTTGGCAGCGCAGAAACTATCACTGATGGGATCCAAGATCTGGTGACGAAATTCTAAATCATTCATGAGTGGCTATTAAATTAAAAAACTGCGGTGGAAAGTCTGCTCGAATACGCGGGACAAGTTCTTGTAGATGCTGCTGATTGTATTTACATATATCTTCACACTCTCTTAGGAAACTCACAAGATCCTGAGCGCACAAGTCTTGTACCACAGTATAGATACGATCCATTCGATCTTGGTGATTTTCCACAAGATCAAAACTTTCATCAATCACATTGCCAAATGTACGAAAACCCAAATTACGGAGGTCTCTATAAAAACCAACACTGGCAGCAATAACAAAAGGATGACCCATGGCCAGTACCTTGGCTGTTTTTTCTGTTCTAAAACTATAGGGATATTCATACACAGTTTCTGTAACCAGGCTAAAATACGTGTCAATGTAAGGTGCAGGCTCTATGTATATTTCTCCCCATTCGTTATTAAACAGCTGATTTTTAATAAAAGATCTCTGCGCCGGAACTGCATGAATGGTAGGATTTTTATAAAATTTAAATTCGTATGAGGAATCTAACCATTGTATTTCGCTTGTTGTTGCCAAGAGATTGATATTATCTTTCTCTAATTTAAAATTACGGCTAAAACTGGGACGGCCGTCTAACATAGTCCACAACGACTGGCTAATTAAATTGCTTTCTTGAAATCGTTCGTAAAGGTATTTTCTATGTGGCCTTGCCCGACCATTTAAAAAAAGAAATTTATAAGGTTTATTAGTTTTTAAAAATATCTCAGGAGTGCGTGACATAGCAGATACGTTTTCTTCATAGTTCAATACAACAGATAAAAAATGATCGTATCTAAGGTATTTGTAGGCAGATTCCATATCGCCGCCACCAATTACCATGAGCCGGTGTTGTCTGGCCAATTCATCAAACTTCAGCATCTGTAATTGACTGACCAAGGTCCACGAACCTTCGGCTGCATTATCAAAAAACACAGTCATATCAGGTTGTTCGATCATGGCTAACATTTTGGCAGAATTTTCCATAAATTGTTTTCTGCCCACAATATACACACTATTGGCCACAGGTTCGTGCGAAGACATATCCCAGAACTCATGTGTGATCCAGGGTTTCAAAACATGATAAACTTCACTAAAGGTGTCAACCACCAAGTTACGTCCGCCGAGCATGAGCCTCACATTCCTGCCAAAAAGATTTCATTTCTGGAAATGTTGATAAAAAATCTGTGTTTCTTCTGCGATCGTGTTCTGAAAAGAAACGATGGAAGTCTGCCTTCTTTTGTTCTACATTATCTGTGCCTTCACGCATCCAGGCAATGTCGCGTCGCATACGTTGTACTTCATAGTCTTTGAACCCGTGGAAAGGATCCGCAGGAGTTTCTAAATTCAATTCCATCCAGTCTGCTACACGTTCCAGAATGTCGGCGTAAGCAGGCGGCAGTATTTGCAAACTCTGCCAAGCAGGTTGTCTCAGCAAGGGTGTGTCAAACCAAACACGTTGATATGTAGTGCTATGATGGCGGCGTAGGTCAAGTATATAATCTAGCTGTTCCTGTAGGCCCAACACACTCAGATTATTCATAGTAATAATAAATGTAAGACTGTTACGGTATGGTATTTCTGTTAAAAATCTATCTACATGATGTTGACATCTATTGAAGTCCAAGCCATGTCTGATATATTCAGCATGTTCCTTTCTACCTGTGTCCAGGCTGACATACTGCATAAAGTGTTCAATTTGTGTGTTGCATAGTTGTTTTACATAACCAATATACTTTTCAAACAAGCCAGTTTCTACACTAAAGTTGCTGGTCACATTTAGATGTAAGTCAGGATTAGGCAAGGCCAGCACATAGTCAAATACTCTGTATGTGTTCCGATCCATGAGTGGCTCGCCGCCTGTCATACGAAAGTGTTTCAGTTGTGGATATAACTTGGGCCACCAGGCCCAAAAAGCTTCTACATATGGATTATGGTCCCTGGCAGGTATAGGACGATTGCGCCCAACAAAATGGCCAGGATCATTATGAACGATTCCAGTAGGATATCCACCCAGTCTCTCAACTTCTGATTGCCAGGTCGAACTGAACTGAGGACTACAATAGCTACAGCTGAGATTGCAAGCATGATTAAAGTTGACTTCAACATAACTGGGTACGATGTCCTCTGTTCCGGTACTATCTTTAATTATGTCAAATGCATCAGCAGCCCAGGGCTCACCAGAGCGATAATGTCTATCGCTCAGTTCACCGTGTTTTTCAATATTCCAGCAATAACTACACTCACCAGGCTTTTCGCCGTTAAGCATCATAATTCGCTGTTGCTTCTTGTGTTGTGTGTTGTGTAGGGCACCAGGATTATCTTTTAATACAGTGGCATCTATGGCATGTAACGGTGGATGATAACAACTGTTGTTTAAACCAGTTGGTAAGTGTAGGCTTACCTGTTTCCATTTGGCCAGACACAGTGCAGGACCTAGCTTTTCCCGCATGATTTCGGCCGAGTTCATAAAATTACTCTTGTTATCCACTGATACATCGCCTTTGTTTGTCATCCAATCTCTCGTGTTATCTTTAGGTAAAATTCTGTTTGATCGCGATAAACATCTTGTACGCTGTAGTTTGCAAATGTCTGATCAATGTGTTTTACAATCTGTTGTGTATTATAACGCAATCTGTGGTACTGTAGATGCAGTATCGGCAAACAAACAATGGCATTACCATTGATTATGAGAGTGTCCAAAAACTCAGCAACAGTTTTGCAATATTCTGCTACAGTCATGTACTTGAATGATTCTGAGCCTAGCAAAACTACATTGTCAAACATGACATTGGTAGGCATTTTGTTCAAAGTTTTTATGAATTCCACAGGTGTATATTTTTGATGTTCCCATATCATGCTGTTTCTTTCAAATTCGTAATGCCGGTCAGCTGTTACACCAGGAGCAAAACTGTCAACGGAGACCGTGGTTCCTGTGCCGGTACTGGCATCAACAAAACGTTTAAGGTCAGCATTGTTTCTAGCCAAGGCATGAGTGGCATGATACCTTTGCCAGTTGCCCTCAAAGTCTTTGACCAGGTCTGGCTGCGTATTCTTAACTACAGGTTCGTTCATAATATGCATTAGTGGTAGGGTGAGCAAAATTAAAATACTGGCCACGATCTTCTAAGTAATGGCGAGACAATTCCCGATAATCAAGCAAGCTGTCGCCAATGATATCCAATAAATCTGCGTCGTAATCATCTGTTAGATCAGACCATGCCTGTTGTGTTTCGACTACGTATTTGTTTACAGCCACGTAAAGATAGGCGGGACGAGATACTGCAATCTTTGACTGCAGCTCTTGTATGAAGCTTTCTAAATTCAGATTTAAACTGGTTTTTAACACAGCCAGCATAAAAGAATCGTCCTGGTGTTTAGACGATACTGCGCACTCTGGCAGCCGTTGTTGAAAATACTCTATGTCTGGATCGCCCTGAATAGTTAGTCGTTGTATGTTGTTTTGTTTGACAAACTCAATCAACCGATGATCCTGTTCAATAATACCAGTGCCGCCGTAAAACATTTCCAGTTGTTTCAATCTCCAGCTGGCCATTACCAACCTTCCTGGCTGCGTATCACTGACATCTCTGTTGTCATAATTCCACGATTGTGCCAATTGCTGCGATAGTGATGTTTGAAGAAGCGGCTTTGTTCTTGTGTAAAGGTATTCATGGGTAAGTCTAGTTGTGTTTGCAATGATTTTTCAAGTTCTTGTGCTCGCCATGTAGGACCTGTATCACCATGTTCTTGCCATAGTTCTGCTAACTTATCAAAGTCCTGTACTTCTGTGTAATCCCAATCTGTTAGCATGGTCTTGTATGTTCCTAGTCTAGAACCAAATACTGCCCACATGCCATTCTCTACATCAGCACCTACGTTGTGCCAAATAGTCAAATGATCTAAATTACGTGCGTGCACACGTTCTTTAAACTCGCTCGCACTAGGTCGGCGTCCTTGATTTAAACACATCTTGACACCTTCGCGGAAGCCTGCTCGCCAGGCCTGAAAAGGGGATCCATTTGGATATGTTGTACTATAGCAATCGTGCATGGCAACGTACTTGGGATCAAAACAAAACTCTACCGTGGTTTCATCTCTGCCGTCTGTGTTTTCATGAGTACGCATGTTGTTGGCAAAGTCACGAGTCCAAATACTCAAGCCGCCGTTGCCGTACATTAGTCCATTGATATGATTCTTTGCACGATATCTAAATACACAATCGATATTGCTATTGTCAAGAGTAAGGCATTGGTTGAAGAAAACAGGATCAGGGAGATTATCACCGTCAACAAGTACAAAGCGGTCAGTATCGCTGGCAGCAGCAGCCGCTTTGTGCGCAGCGTCTGAGCCTTTGACGCCGTCCACTCTTTTAGCCCAGGGTACCATGTTTTTAATTTTTGTCCAGAATTCTTCTTTTTGCGGTTCATCATAGCTCAAGTAAATTGTATCTAAATCTGCAACATCAATTGTTGTCATAAGTTTTTAAATTCCATTTTTGATTAGGTTCGCTATCAACTACTATTGTAACATCTTCTGGGTGACACGATGTACCATGTTGGGCAAACACCAGCTTGGATGTTGTTGTTTGATATTGTTTTACCAACTTTCCATTTTTGACTATTACTCGACCACTGCTTTCGGCATATTGTTCTGCGGTTATTTCAATATACTTGCCTGCAAGATCTTCCATACTGTAGCACAATGGATGGCCAGCATCGTCGTGATATAATCTAAAAAATACAGGCTTGGGTTCAGGCCAGGTGTAGGTGTTCCAGAACTCTAAAAAATTTTGTGTGTTTTCATCCATTGGGATTCCAATCCTTCGTATTGTAATGGACAGCGCCGTGTTGTGCTACAGTATTGATACGCAGATTAGCGTTGTGGTATTCCCAAGTCAGTTCCTGTGTCCAATCTTCAGTGCGTGTACCTATAATGTGTTTCTTCATATGCACAATCTTTGGATATGTAGCAAACGGCATGGTAACTGTTTCTGGACCCATTATCTGTGCTGCCACAGCATACACCACATCGGTAGTGGGCTCATCGTCGGGAAATTTCAGTAGTGATTTATATTGGTCCCAGTTTTCAAATATATTCTGAACCCAAGACCAAAACTCCTGTGCTGTTTGACTAAGACGCCAGTAAGTGACAGCATTGTAGATATCTGGTAGATTGTTTGCATCAAAGATCTTGCGATAGGATCTGTTGGTGGCATCATTGCTGTAATAATCTCTAGCACCTGTTGATATCACAACATCTCTATGCTGTAACATGGTCCACCAGTGGTCTATAGAACTG
>Ga0209550_10005209_pt1 | contig 12207 bp, 6 predicted proteins | sample LauGreSuBDMM15SN_2_FD_187567 | JGI IMG/M metagenome (GOLD analysis project Ga0209550, IMG submission 187567) | Freshwater lake microbial communities from Lake Michigan, USA - Su13.BD.MM15.SN (SPAdes) (version 5) | ecosystem: Environmental > Aquatic > Freshwater > Lake | place: Lake Michigan, USA... | reverse complement strand
ACTGAGTTTTTTAATTGATGCAGAATTTCATAAATTATTCTCAAATCTAAAACTTGATTCCAATATAAAATCTAATTTTTGTATTCTTGCAATAGGTGGGTATGGCCGAAGAGAACTTTCTCCCTACTCTGATATTGATATACTTTATTTACATTCAGGCATTGGAGAATTTGAACTCAATTTAATCATAAATCATTTTAATAATTTTTTTTATAATTCAGGCAAAGAAATAGGATACGCCTGTAGAACTATTGAAGAATGTAATTTTTATCTAGACAATCTTTACTCATTTAATGCTATTTTAGATTCTAGATTTTTACTTGGTAACCAAATTTTATATGATTCTTATGTTGAATTAGTACTACATAAACTTCCTGAAAATCTAGTTTCTGAATATAGAAATGTAGCCTTAGAGAGATTACAAAAATTAATAGATAGTGATCCACCACTTCATATCTCCGAACCTAATTTAAAAAATGGTCCTTTTGGACTAAGGGATATTCAAAGTATCTATTGGGTAGAAAAAGTTTCAGTAGGTATCACAACATTATCAGGCTTAGCAATATTACCTATTTTTCAAAGTGGAGAAATTCAACTTTTAGAAAATGCTTATGATTACTATATAAAAATTAGAAATGCATTACATCATATCAATGGCAGAAAAGTGGATACATTGAATATACCTATGCAACCTATAGTGGCTGAGTATTTGGGATATGGAAAAAAAAATGATATCAATGCTATAGATACCATGATGAGAACTCTTTATGGGCATGAAGTTGAAATTTATAAATTTATAAAATTATACCTAGATTATAAAAAATCTTTAAATTCTCTTATGGAAGTATTTGTATTTCAAGATATAAATTTTAGAAAGATAAAAAATACAATCTATCCAGATAAACATAGACAAATTTTTATTGACCCAAGTTCTTTATATAGAGATATATTAAATATTTTTTTAATCTCTCAAGAAAATGATATGGAGATTTCACCACTTCTCTTGAGAGAAATTCAATTTGCTTCAAATTTTTTAGAGGATAACTTTGCAAGTTCACAACCTGCAGTTAAAATCTTCAGAAAAATAATAAAAAATGGAAAAAATCTTGGTAAATTATTAACTACCATGCACCATTGTGGGTTACTTGGAAAACTTATACCTGAATTTGGAGCCTGTACAAATTATTCTTTATTTAGCTATCATCACCAATATACAATTGATGAACATACACTTCTCATCCTTAGAGAGTTAGATAAACTTAGAGAGGGAATATTTGAATTTAAAGATATTCACATCGTCTATTTGGAATGCCAAAATACTGATATTTTAGCCCTTGCAATTTTGATTCATGATGCTGGAAAAGTCAAAGAAGGGGACCATTGTCAGTATGGGGCTGAACTAGCCAATGCTATGGGGGAGAGGTTAGGCTTATCTGAAGATGAAATATCACTATTTAAGTTTTTAGTAGAATCCCATATCATGATGAGTGAACTTTCCACTAAGAGAGATACATCAGATCCAATTTTATTGCAAAATTTTGCATCTGTGGTAGGTGATAAAAATAGACTAAAATTACTTTATATTCTTACAATTATAGATACAAAATCGGTGGGTAAGACTGTATTAACTCAATGGAAACGTGCAATTTTAAATTCACTTTATGAAAGTACCCTCATTTTACTAGAGCGCACGGGAATTGTAAAAAATGAACTATTTAATAATTCTACACTCCAAAACCTTGAAAGCTTTCTTAAAGAAAAAGAGCAGCTGAATGAAAATGAGTTATCAAATATTTTACAATTTACTCAATCCATAGCACCTGATACATATATCCGATATTTTACACCCAGAAAAGTCTATCATCACTTTACAGTTTATTCTAAATTACTGAAAAATAGAGAAGAAATTTATATAGAAATATCACAAGAACCATCTTTTGTAACAATCACTGTTTACCATACAGATGGAAAATTATTTTTATCAGAACTAACAGGATGTGTATCTTCTCTCTCCTTAAATGTATTGGGACTGAGAACTTTTAAATCCAAGGATGGATTTTTAATTGAAGCCATACAAGTCACCGAAAATGATGGAAGTAAGCACATCTCCAATCAAAAATTAAATTTACTATACAAAAATTTACAACTTCTCCATGATAAAAAAATAAGTGTAGAAGAATTGCTACTTTCCCCTATGGAATGGATATCTTTTAATTACATCCCAGAAGGTATGGTGGAAGAAAAAATTGAATTTGATAATTCCGTATCACAAGAGTATACCATTTTAGAAGTGCGTCTTCCCGATTCCATTGGATTGTTATATAGACTGATCAAGACTATTATTTCTTTTGACATTCAATTGCATTTTGTAAGAGTATCTACAAGTGCTGACTTTGCATTTGATTCTTTTTATTTAAAAGATAGCACCGGAAAAAAAATTACAGATTCAAATAAACTTTATGCAATCAAGGAAAGTTTAGCCAATGCAAAAAAAGACAAAACCCAAACCTACGAATTCATCCAGTTCTAATCCCCAAGAATCAACCCCTTGGTGGAAAGATGCAGTTATCTACCAGATCTATCCGAGAAGCTTTCAGGATTCAAATGGAGATGGTATAGGCGATCTCCAAGGTATATTGGATCGCTTGGATTACCTAAATGGTGACCCTAACTCATTGGGAATTGATGCAATCTGGCTCTCTCCCATCTACCCTTCCCCTATGGTTGATTTTGGGTATGATATTTCAGATTATGAAAATATAGATCCTATTTTTGGAGATATGTACACATTCAAACTACTTCTCAAAGAATGCCACAAGAGAAACATCAAAGTAGTGATGGATTTGGTGGTTAATCACACATCAAATCTCCATCCATGGTTTCTAGAGAGTAAGAGTTCTACCAATAGTCCTAAGAGAGATTGGTACATCTGGAAAAAGCCAAACAAAAAAAATGTCCCCAACAATTGGAAGAGTGTATTTGGGGGCAAGGGATGGGAATGGAATGAAGCTACAGAAGAGTACTATTTCCACAGTTTCACTCCCGAACAACCAGATCTCAATTGGAGAAATCCTGATGTAAAAAATGCTATTTTTAAAATGATTCAGTTTTGGTTGGATTTAGGTGTGGATGGCTTTAGGCTAGATGTAGTAAATTTTTATTATAAGGATGATAAATTCAGAAACAATCCCAGCCACTTTTTTAAGGGACTACGTGAGTATGAAAAACAAGATCATATTTATGATATAGAACGTCCAGAAACTCATACTCTTTTAGAAGAACTGAGAATTCTCTTGGACTCATACGAAGGAAATAGAATGAGTATTGGGGAAATTTTTATGTACCCACCTGGCAATGCAGAACTTCCAGCTTCGTACTACGGTAAAGAAAATCCCGAACTACACATGGCATTTAACTTTTCATTTTTATATTGTAAATGGACTGCAAATTCATTTCAAAAAGTAATATTAGAATGGGAAAAAACTTTAGGATACCAAAACTGGCCTAATTATACTCTGTCAAACCATGACCAAGTAAGACATATTACAAAGTACTCGAAAGCTAATCATACCCTTCCTAGAGCAAAGATTGCGGCTGTGATGCTTTTAACTTTGAGGGGAACTCCATTCTTGTACTATGGCGAAGAAATAGGTATGGAATCAGATAAAATTCCCAAGAACAAATTATGTGATCCTCTTGGAAAACGATATTGGCCATTGTACTCAGGTAGAGATAACTGTCGTCAACCTATGTGTTGGAATAGTACCGAACAAAATTTTGGTTTTTCTAAAGCCGAACCCTGGCTTCCAATCTCCAAAAATGGTTCGTTTACCAATGTTGATGAAGAATTAAAAAATAAGACAAGTTTACTTACTATTTATAAAAAGCTAATACAAGTTAGAAAAAAAGAAATTGTTTTACGCAGGGGATCTTTAAGGGTTTTATTTTTAAATAATGACAAAATTCTTTCCTATATAAGGATGTACGAAAAAGAAAGAATTTTAATTTTACTTAACTTTACTCCCGAAGAAACTAGGTTTTTTACAGGAGATGAAAATTTAGAAGTAGAAAGAGGAAAGGTTTTGTTTTCAACCCATAGAAAAGAAGAATCTTACTTTGATTTAAATATAATCGCTCTCCTTCCATATGAAGCAAGTATTATTAAACTGGAAACCTGATGGAAGAAATAGAATTAGTCAGAGAATTTGTTTTTGATGCAGCCCATCTTTTGCCTAACGTCCCAGACGGTCATAAATGTAAGAGGCTTCATGGCCACACTTTTAGATTTAGAATTCATCTATTAGGAAATGTAGACCCATATACGGGCTGGCTCATGGATTTTGGAGAGATAAAAAAAATTGTAAAACCTTTAATAGAAAATTACTTAGATCATTACTATCTAAATGACATCCTAGGTTTAGAAAATCCAACCAGTGAAAATCTGGCCATATGGATTTGGAAAAAGCTTAAGCCCGATCTTCCACTTTTAAACAAAATAACTGTTTTAGAAACATGCAATAGTGCTTGCATATATTCTGGAAAACAAGTATAAACCTACTCCCATTCTATAGTGCCGGGGGGTTTATTAGTAATATCATAAAAAACATAAGAAATGCTAGGTATTTTTAAGATTGATCTAATAATTATTTTTAAATACTTCCTTTTCATGGGATAAAAATTTGCTGTCATTGCTTCTTGTGATTCTACTGGACGTAGTACGATACTAAATTTATTTTTTTTATGACCAATTGGTATAAGTGCAACTGGCATTTGCCAAATTTCTTTAGAAATCTTAAATTCTTTTAATAGTTTATTAACTTTAAAATCAACACTTCTAAGAATATCTGAATGCTTTTTATTTAAACTGATTTTATTATAAATAATTTTCTTAGGTAATTTTTTCTTAAATGGTTGTACTATAACTCTATTTATATCTTTGATATTATTTGTTATATCAGTGGATATCATATTATATTTATCCCATTTACGAGTAAAGTCATTTAAAACTGCACAATGTTTATAGGATCTAGCATCTCCTTGGACTCCTACACTTTTTACTGGTAGTACAAATACCTTTGCATTGTTATAATGAGTAACTACTTTTTCAATGGAACTTTGAGAATCAAATGATGTATCTTTTTCTGATGATATCATTCGCACTGCAAGTCCAGGTCCAGGAAATGGATGCCTAGAAATAACTACATCATCAAAACCTAAAACTTTTCCTAATTCCCGTACTTCATCTTTGTAAAGTTCTTTAATGGGCTCAATTAACTTTCCCTCTTTCATCAATTCAAGAATTTCATCAACTCGGTTATGATGAGTTTTTATATTCTGAGAATGCTTAGTCCCACCACTCTCTATAGTATCCGGATAAATAGTTCCCTGACCTAAGATCCAATTTTCAGGATCATCTATAATTTTATTCATGACTCTATTTTTTATATCTAAAAATAGAGATCCTATTATTTTCCTCTTTCTTTCTGGTTCTGTGATACTTTTCAAGGCTTTGTAAAAATCCTCTGATGCATCTTCAATTTTTAAATTAATATTATTTTTTTTTAATGTCTTTTTTAAAATATTAACTTCTTTTTTACGCATAAAACCAGTGTCTACCAAGAGACCTTTTACACGATGGTTACCCAATGCTTTGGTTAAAAGTGCATATGCAACTGTAGAATCAACACCACCAGATACTAACATAAAAACATTTTTATCATTTGGTACTTCATTTTGTATTTCATCTATTTTTTGTGTGAGAAACTCATTCATATTCCATTGCTTTTTAGCACCGGTTATGTTTATAAAATTAAATAGAAATTGCTGACCCTCTACAGTGTGTGTGACTTCAGGATGAAATTGGATTCCAATGATTTTTCTCTCTTTAGACAATACCCCAGCAAATTGGCAATTTTCTGTGGTTGCAAAGACAGAAAAATTGGGAGGGAGTGAAACTACTTCATCACCATGGCTCATCCAAACTATTTCATTGTTATTAATTTGAGATGAAAATTCATTTGATTCTAAAATTTTTAATTCTGCCCTGCCATACTCTGCTTTTACAGAGGGCTGAACGTTTCCATTTAATAGCTTCATAATCAATTGATGCCCATAACATATACCTAATATAGGGATAGACAAATCAAAGATCTCCATTGGAATGGAGGGTGAATTTTCAGCGTAAACACTACTAGGACCACCAGAAAAGACGAGACCTGAGAATTGTTTGTATGTATCTATTTCTTCTGTGTTAGAAAGTATTTCAGTATAAATCCCAAGTTTTCGAATTCTTGATGCTAAAAGATGTGCATACTGACCACCGAAATCTACTATACCGATTTTTGAAAAATGAATGTTCTCTATCATTATACTCCAAAATGAAGAATGATTTATAATAAGAAAAGAATAATTTGAGTGATGTATTAGTTTAATTGAAGAATTGAATGTAGCTTATATTCCATCTGACTATCAAGATAGTTGTATTTATCTCTGTAGTACATATACCAATTGAGTAAAAACCTAACCATATCAGATTCCGAATCGGAAAGATCATTTAAATTTAAATAATCTTGTAGCTCATCCCCAGTTAAGGTGATTTCAATGACATCAGATTCAATATCATAGCCTAATAGTTTAAATACAGGTGGATAGCCGGGAATTGTAAGCATAGGTTTTTTTTAGTATTTATGAATGGAATTTTTTGAAAAGTAAAAAACAAATTCAAAATGAAAACTAAAATATTTTTTTTATTACAAATACAAATATTGCAAAGTAAATTAATTGTAACTACTTAGCGAGTTTGGACTTAATTTTAAAGACTAAATTTACTTTTTTAATTTCAATTTTTCTTTCATCTCAAATCTCTCTTTTACTTTTTTCTTCTCTTTATGAAAAGAGAAGAAGAAAGGTTCCAAAAAAGAAGAGAAACCCGAACGTTCGCAGAACCGGTCCCCGAGTAGGGACATCTTCAAGTCCCATATCGAGGGGAATCCTCCGTGGTATTGTACTACTCTATAGTTATCTAAATTACTTACCTTGCAAATTGAAATGAACCAAGGTTAAATATATAGAGAATAGATTGAAAAATTGGAAGCTTCTGTTTCATGTATGTATCAATAATGGAATGTAATCGAAAAAAGAAATCTCCACTCAATGAATTCCTAAAACACCCAGATATTTTATTATTAACTTTGAACATTCTCAGTGCTCTCTTTAATAAATTTCGCTGAGTAATTACCTTATTTATTTATAAAATACAAACAGAATAACAGCACCAAGAATAATCCTATAGAGACCAAAAATTTCAAAAGTATGTGTTTTTATAAAAACTAAAAATAGTCGTATTACTAAAATACAAAAAATAAAGCTTAGAGAAAAGCCTATTGCTAAAAGTGGAATATTTTCCATATTTAAAATTGAATTATATTTTAATAACTTATATGCTCCGGCAGCAAATAAAACCGGAATGGCTAGAAAAAAAGAAAATTCAGCAGCCTGCCTTCTTGATAATCCCAACAATCTACCACTGAGAATAGTAGCGGCACTCCTAGAAACTCCAGGAATGAGTGCTACACATTGGAAAATACCAATGAGGAAACTTTTTCTTCTATCTAAATTTACTGTTGAATCAGGATCTGATTCTTTGAATAACCTTTCTACTAGTATAATTGCAAGTCCGCCTATCATCCACGTAAAAGCAAGTATGAGAAGAAGGTTTTCTTCCGATTTAATTGTATCTAGAAATTTTTTAAAGATAAAACCCGCTATTAGAATTGGAACACATCCGATGAGGATGCTTTCCAGAAAATCATAACTTTTTTTATCATCACCTTTTTTTATTAAATATAATAAACCACCAAACAATCTTTCTTTCAACAAAGAAAAATATAGTATCACGACAGATAAAATTGCACCACTCTGAATAAAAATATCAAATAAGTCATCAAAATCTGCACCACCTGAAATATTCTGGAATGGAAAAAATTTCCCAAATAAAAACAAGTGGCCTGTAGATGATACTGGTAAAAATTCTGTGATTGATTCAATAAGGCTGCGAATTACAATATTTACTATGTCGCTCATACTATTATGGCTTGGCAGGTGCTGCAGCTGGAGTATTTGGCTTAGAATCAGTTTCTTTGAGATCAGATTCATTTTTTAAATATGCATCTAAATCAAATTTATCATTGTGTTTAATTTCTACACGCTCTTTGATCCTTTCCATTACTCTTTGGAATTCAGCTTGCGACTGGTTAGATTTCAAATATCCCCTTGCAATTTGGATGCATTTATCCAAAGGAAGTGATACAAATCTTTTGTCTGTAGTTCGTAATCGAGTACATTCGTTTTGAGCATCTTCATCTGAGATCTTTATTTTCTTTTCTATTTCTTCTTGTAAATAAAGTTGTGCTATGGTTTGGTTTTCAATGTACTTGATCATTTCTTTGATTTCAGGACGGGATGTAAATCCACTTTTATCAGCGGCACTTCTGAAAATCAAAGAGTTTCGATGATTTTCATAAAAATTCTTTTTTTGAAATTTTTGGTGAATTGGTTTTAATTGCTCATCTAATTCATCTATATCTTTGTTGATAATTTCAATAAGATTCTTTTTTTCAAGATTTTGCATTCTGCTGAAATAATCAATTTCTGTTTCATAGGCTGTTTTTATTTTATTTGTAGTTATTTTTTCTCCACCGATTGTTTCAATCTGTTGTGAATTGTCTTCATTGCAGTTAAGAAACAATTGTGATATAAATAGGATCAATAAAAAAGAGAGCTTTGTTGTTTTCATAATTCGACCTGGAAATATTTTTTAGTCTATCTTTTTATTTCCCTATTTTCCTGCAATTTTTTTCAGAATATCTAGTAAGCTCTTTATCTTTTCTTCTTCGGTAGAAGGTGTAATAGGTTTGAAACGAAGAATAGTTGGCTCATTTGGATTAATGGAGAGCCTGGATTCTTTTTTGGAAATTAGAGAAATAATTCGCGAAGAGTCGCCTTTAAAAAAAGTTCCAGCCTTCAATTTTATCTCTCCATTGTCTTCTAGAATAGAATCGAACCCCATTTTACTTCCAAATGCTCTTACCTTTTCTAATAGAATAAAAGAAATAACTTCAGGAGGAAAATGTCCAAAACGATCCTCCATTTCTTTTGCTAAATCATCAATTTCTTCCAGGCTCGACGAACCTTCAAATCTCTTATAAAATTCAATTTTTTGTTTTGAATCAGGGATGTATGTTTCTGGGATATAAAAATTAGCAGAGATATTTAAAATTGTTCTGATCTCTACTTCTACTTCTTCATTTTTTAGTTTACTGACTGCTTCATTTAACAGTTGGACATAGAGATCAAAGCCTATATCCATAATATTTCCACTTTGCTCTTTTCCCAATAAATTTCCTGCTCCCCGTATTTCAAGATCTCTCATTGCTACTTTAAATCCGGATCCTAGTTCCTGGTACTCATAGATAGTATTGAGTCTTTTTTCTGCTACTTCGGTCAGAGATCTATCCGCAGGATAAAAAAGATAGGCATACGCTTTTCTACCACTTCGTCCTACTCTTCCCCTAATTTGATACAATTGTGACAATCCAAAAGAATCAGCTCGTTTTACAAACATTGTATTTACATTAGGCATATCAATTCCAGACTCAATAATTGTGGTAGTTACCAAAATATCATATTTTTTATTATTAAAATCCATTATAGTAATTTCAACATCTTCTTCTGATAGTTGACCATGCAAAATACCAATAGATATTTCAGGTAATAATTTAGCTAGATAGTTGGCTTCTGATTCAATTGTTTCAACCCTATTATGTAGATAGAAAACCTGCCCTCCCCTCTCTAATTCTTTTTTTACTGCCGAGATTATTATTTCATCATTCTCCTCTAGTACATATGTCTCAACACTCTGGCGATTTTTAGGGGGAGTTTCAATGATTGAGAGATCCCTTATACCTGTCAATGACATATGTAAGGTTCGTGGAATTGGTGTAGCACTCAAAGTTAGAACATCTACAAGATTTTTATATTTTTTTATGGTATCTTTTTGGTTTACACCAAATCTTTGTTCTTCATCAATAATAAGTAAGCCTAAATTCTTTGGCTTTAATTTAGGAGATAAAAGTGCATGAGTTCCAACTAATATATCTAACTCACCCCTTGAAAATTGTGCAATACTTTCTCGAACTTCTTTAGCCTTTCTAAACCTAGATACCATATCCACTTTTATGGGATAATTTTTGTATCTCTCTTTTAAATTATTAAAATGTTGTAAGGTTAATATTGTAGTCGGTGCTATGAGTAAAACTTGTTTTCCCGCCATAATAACTTTAAATGCCGCACGTATTGCAACTTCAGTTTTGCCATATCCTACATCACCACAAACCAATCGATCCATTGGACGAATAGATTCTAAATCTGACTTCACTGCTTCTATTGCAGTCAATTGATCTGGAGTTTCTTCATACTCAAACTCCGCTTCAAATTCCTCTTGCCAAATTGTATCCTGCGGAAATGCATAACCTTGGAGTTTTATTCGATTTGCATACATTACTAATAATTCTTCAGCAAGCCTTCCAACTGCTCCCTTTGCTCGATCAAGCTTTTTTTTCCATAAACTCTTGCCAAGGGAATCTAACTGTGGGTTTTCACTTCCTCCAACATATCTCTGAACAAGGGAAATTTGATCTAAAGGAACAAATAGTGTATCACCACTGTTGTAAGTGAGTTTAATAAAATCCCTGGTCTTTCCATCAGCCATAACCTTTTCTATACTTGTAAATTTTCCTACACCATGATTTACATGTACTACAAAATCACCTTCTTTTAGATCAATAAAACTATCTATTGCTTTTGAAGATTTCTTTTTAAATCTAGTTTTTTTCTTATAATCCCTTCCGAAGATATCGTTATCTGTCCAAATATGAAGGTTGTAATCAGGAATTATAAAACCATTTCTAAGCTCTGATTGAACGAGAGAGAGTGAAGGATTAGATAAGGGTTGGTCAAATGGTTTGATATCTTCTGTATCAGGATAGAGTAATTTTATTTTTTCATCCTGAAATAGTCCATAAAGCCTGGAAGTTTGTGCAGAAAATGAAGATGTAATCAATATATTAGAATTTTCTAATTCTACTAATTCATTGATTTTCTCGCGAACATCACGTATTTTTCCTCGAAAGGAATCTACCTCTTTTAAAGGTAGGGATAGTTCATTTTCACTTGGAGGGGGAAGTGGTATCAATTGAATACCTAAACTATTTGAAATGATATCATACTCCATTCCAAAACTCAATAATTTCTCAGGATCTAGGCAAATGATTTCTTTGGATCGTCTTTCAAAAAGAATTTTATACTCTCTTTCAAGGGAATGAAGTTTTTCTTTAGCTTCTATAGGATTGGAAAAAAGTATGTATGGTTGTTTTGTAAAATAGCTTAAAAAACCAACCAATGAATGTACCAAACCATTTAATTCTTCTAATAAGTTTAGGGATGATACGTCATGATATGGTTTTTTTAAATGTCCATTAAAGCTCTCTAGTTTTGAGATATAATCTTCTCTTTCTTTTTGATTTAGAATATACTCATCAGCTGGAAGTATCACAACTTCAGAAATTTCTTTTATAGATTTTTGAGTATTTGGATCGAATAATTTAATAGATTCAATTGTATCTCCAAAGAAATCAAAACGAATGGGGTCTTCCATGAATGGCGTAAAAACATCAACTATTCCTCCTTTCATTGAAAAGTGACCATATTGTTCACAAATTTCATCTTTTTTATATCCGAGGTTTACCAACTCTCGAACTAATTTGAATGGATCGATTGACTCCCCACTTTTAAGGGCAATTGATTTATTATGAAAATTTATTTTCTCTGGAACTAATTGGATCATTGCTGTTACTGATGTAATTATCAAAGAATAAGAATCATTGAGTATTGCAGAAATAGCTCGAATTCTATCTCTCTTTATTTCTGGCGAATAATGAGCATACTCATAAGGAATTGCCTCAATACCTGGAAAGTATACAATTTTGTCTTTTGGTAAAAAACTAAGGGCTTCTCGATAAATAAGTTCAGCTTCAGAATTAGTAGATGTAATACATAAAATATGATTGTTTTCAATTTTATTAAATAAGCAGGATGCCACAAAAGAAGCAGTAGATCTTGGAACATTGAAAATTTTTTCTTTTTTTAGGG
>Ga0209550_10005208_pt1 | contig 12208 bp, 21 predicted proteins | sample LauGreSuBDMM15SN_2_FD_187567 | JGI IMG/M metagenome (GOLD analysis project Ga0209550, IMG submission 187567) | Freshwater lake microbial communities from Lake Michigan, USA - Su13.BD.MM15.SN (SPAdes) (version 5) | ecosystem: Environmental > Aquatic > Freshwater > Lake | place: Lake Michigan... | reverse complement strand
CAAGAGCTGGAACCTGTACGAAGCAATTCGTGCCGCAGGCGAAGCCGCTGTAAACTATGCAATCGTGGACATTGTGCGTGGCAAAGATGTTGCACACAAACTAGAGCGCGAGTTAATACAAAAGTACACACCTGCGTTGAACACTGACGTGCGTGTGAAATCGGTTGCCCAATAATTCCAAAAATGCTATAATTGTGGCATACAAAGCAAAAAGGAAACAAAATGAATAATGTATGTGCTAATGGGATGACACGCTGGGCTATGATGTACCAGATTAAATTGCAATGCGACACTAATAGTGGTTGCAACAAAATGACAGACGACGAACTGGTCGCTTGCTACAACGAAGTTTTTGGCATTACAGCACAAAAAGAATTGACAACTTAACCAAACCGCGTTATAATTAACACTTAGCAACAAAGGAGTCAGCAATGGAACAGTTGAAATCTTGGGAAGACATGACGGATCTTGAGCAAGCCCAGTGTACCTATTGGGACATGTACAAGGACGCATATGGCCATCGTCCCCGTGGTATTGACACCAGTGGCTGGACCCTTGCTGACTTTGACATGGAGTTTGCAAGCCTGGGCTCTGTTATCCAGCGCGAAGAAGCTGACCGCAAGACAGCCGAAGCTGACGCGATTGTGAAGTTTGAAGATCGTGTGGCCAGTCTCATGCACACAGGCGCTGACCGTGAGCGTGTGATTGCATGGTTGATGGATGCCGAACACGCCAACGGCGATGCCGACTATTTTTGTTTCACGCAGGGCTTGCCCTATGGTTATTTTAGAAAGGCTGCATGATGGACTTTGCACTCAAAATTATCCCCGGCGTTGGCGAAGTAGGCTTGGACACAGAAGCCAGCCCGGGCAACGGAGCATTCTATGTTAAGATGTACGATGGTTCTTATGATGTGTGTGGCTTTGACACCGTTGAAGAAGCCTATGCAGAACTGTTAGATGTTGCAACTGATAAGGTGGCATGATGAGATTCACAGTTGAATGGCATGACAAAGCCGAACGTTGGGACGTGGTGCGCTGGAACACCACTGCGGAAGGTGTGTATGCTGGCACCACAGTGGACCGGTGTGCTATCCTTGAGGATGCCGAAGAAATTTGTGCATACCATACAGACATGATGAACCCTGCCCTGTGGGCAGATGTTGAACGTAAATTTGATCGGGAGACAGCATAATGGCAGGCAAAGCAAAATCAGTTTATCTTTCAATCACTGTGAAAGGCAAACTCAATGCGGTGTTTCGCAAGGTGTTTTTCAATGCCAGTGATTACAATGCCTACGTCAAAACTGACGAGTTCAAGGCACAATGGCCCGCCACAGAATATGACATCATAAAGGAGACTTACTGATGTGGTCGCTGGTACTTTTTATTGTTGTTCCGTTTGGGCCATTAGAGATGATGGGTGAGATTGGGCAATACAAAGCATTGAATCAATGTGCGTATGTACAGAATACCACACAACCCACAATATCGTCAACCAATCCCAATGGTCTTTTGCTTTGCATAAAAGACTATAAAAACACATATGGAGCAGAACAATGAACGAACTTGAGACTGCATTGAAAGCACATGACTGGAGTCTTGATGGATTTCGAACTAGATCCGATCTAGACCGTTTGATGAAAGCACATGCCGATCAGGCTCAAGCAACTGCATTGTGGGAACAGTATTGTCCCTGGAGCAACAGCAACGGCGGCTATATAAAATGGGCAAAGAAATGAAACAAATATTGGGAGTTGAACTATGACTAAAGTTGTGATAAACCGATGCCACGGTGGCTTTGGGCTCAGTGCCAAGGCCGAGAGTAAATACAGGGAACTGGCCGGGATAACAGATCCTGATTTTCACAGCCGCCGTATTCCAAGAGACGATGCACACTTGATTGCTGTGGTTGAACTCATGGAGCACAAAGCCAACGGTGAGTATGCTGAATTGAAAATTGTGGATGTTCCCGATGATATCAACTGGTACGTCGAGGAATACGATGGTCGGGAATGGGTGGCTGAACGTCACCAAACTTGGAGTTAATTATGACCACAGCAAAAAGTGCCAATGGTGTTGAAGGATGCTTGATACGGGGCCATGACGGCGAATATTATTTCCGTGTGTACGATGCCAATCATGACTTTGTGGACTATGACGTGATGCACAGTGATTTGAGCATCACAATCACTGACCCCGATGCGTTTTTTTATCGCGAGGATGATCGTGATATTTTAGATCACAGCCCTGCCACACTGGGAGTAGAATAATGGCCACTGCACCTGTTGATGATGACTTTGACATGCCAGAAATGACCGATGAGATAATGGCAGAATTTCATGCACCATTGCCCGAAGTTGTGGCGCCATTGATTGTGTTGGTTGCAAAAGACCTGCACATGGGGTCAGGCACAGTACGATCACTCAGCAAACCCAAGGTGGAACCGTTTGATCTGATTGGCCTTGCAATAGGGCTGATGTACTTGGGCGCAATCTGGCTGTTTGTCAAAGCATGGACATGGGTGTTGTTCAGTTAGGCAAAATTGATCTAGCTAGGTCCCAGGGCTAAGGCGTTATATATAGTACATGAAACGACAACTCGTTAACCAGGTGCGCGAACTGTTGGAACGCAACCTCAGCACCTCAGAAATAGCACACAGAATGGGCATTGATTTAGATCTGGCAAAAATGGCTGTAGACGCTATCAATCAACTGTTGACTTGATACTGTTCACAGTTGACTATAAATAAAAATCCTGTTACAATACACATGCAGGGCCTATAGCTTAATGGTAAAGCAGGAAACTCATAATTTCTTGAGTCGTGGTTCGATCCCACGTGGGCCCACCAAACAATCTGGCGTTCGTTCAACGGATAGGACATGATTCTTCTAAAGTCATTATAGAGGTTCGATTCCTCTACGCCGGACCAGTAATAGGTAAACACATAGATATGCCGTTTTTTTGTGTTAAGTAAAAGCGAGGGTGGTGGAACGGTCTACACAGCAGATTTAAAATCTGCCGGCGAAAGCCTTACGGGTTCGAGTCCCGTCTCTCGTACCAATAAGTACCAAAGGAACTGACATGAACGATCCCAAGATTGAACCACAACATGCAAGCGAAGGCACTGACGACGACTTCTTTGATGACATCAAAGGCCAGTGGGCTCGAATGGAGGCTGAGCGCAAGCAGTCTGACGAGTTCAAAGTCAATAACATGGAATACGACATGAGTCAGGCTGACTGGTTTGTGAGTCGGGTGCGCGGCAGTGACACCTATGCACAAAACTTGTATGCTGCCTTGTGCAACAACAGTTTTCAAAAGCAAGATGTTTGGTTGGTGCTTAAAGATGCACACTGGAGTTGCAGTTGGCGATATGCTGGTGGCTTGGTGGCTGATCTAAGGAACGCAGGCGAAGACTACATGGACTGGTATTGTTCAGGCATTGGGGCAAAAGAAGGTGACTACAGCAATTATGTTGGAGAAGGCAACGTCACCGACGAAATTGCCGCAGATTTGGCACTGCTGGCTTGGTGTGTTTCTGAAGAGCCCAGCAGTGAATAATACATTAGTAAAATACCAAAGTACTGCTCCGGACTGGTTGTATCATCCAGCAAATTTAAATATGGATTTGCTACCAGTAATCCAAAAAGAATTGATTAAATTATCTGTTGTTACTAAAAAGGATAATCTTGTACCTTACACCAGCACGTTTGTAGAAATTAAAAATTTAGAACTGATTGAATTGATGTGTCCTGTGTTGGTACAAGAATTAAAAAAATTAGAATTATATGATACATTTGGACTTATTGCTATAATCTCAGTAGACTGTTCAAAGGAGTTTCCACCACATGTTGATGTAGGCGACGATATTGCAATGAACATTCCATTAATCAATTGTGAAGGCACTTACACAGTATGGTACGATGCTAAAATTATTGATCAAGAATTACCATCATATGCTATAGGGTCCGAAATAGTTAAGATTGCTCGGATATGCGATCCGCGGACCGCTGTAGAAATTGGTCGTTGTGACTCAACCATTCCACATTGGATCAATGTCAATGTGCCACATAGGCCAGAAACGCACCATGACAAATTACGTATGGCTGCAAGTATTCGATTTTTACCAAGCCCTCTCAACGACGGAGAGTTGTGGTCAAATTTAATTTACAACAATGGTTGATTTGATTTTTCAAACATCTGGAAAACACAGTATATCTGTGCATCATACCAAAAACTGCGACGGGGGTGGTAAATCTTTTGGTCAACAATACATAGATCTAATCAAAGTAAGATACCCTAATAGAATGTTTAACAACTGTCTTGATTGGTGTTCAGGACCAGGATTTATTGGATTTAGTTTGTTATCTCATGATATTTGTCAAAAATTAAATCTAGTAGATTACTATCAGCCTGCAATTGATTGTGCAAAAAAAACTATAAATGAATTGCCTGATCATCTTAGAGCTCATGTCCAAGTTCATCAGATCAATGACTTAACATTGCTTCCTCCTTTAGACATATTTGATTTGATAGTAGCCAATGCTCCTCATTTTCCAGCAAAGATTCCAACAAAACTTGAATTATTAAATTATCTTTGCCGTATTAAGGCAACACCCGAACAAGAAGAAAAAATATCAACAACGTTCGGGTTGATGTTAGACCATGACAACCTTAGTAGAATTGCAGTGGATAAAGATTGGCAGGCACATAAAAATTTTTATAAAAATATAAAATCACACCTGGCACTTGATGGTGTAATATTGATGCAAGAAAATGCAGCTGGATCCAGTGTGAAAGATTTTGAATCAATGATAAATCAGGCTGGACTAGAAATAACTGATGTTTTTGTTGATGATGAGTATGGAAATTTTATGCCATCTTTAAAAATTTATTACATAGAAATAAAACACAAGGTATTATGATAACTGTATTTGTAGGAGATGTTCACCAGTATCTTGCGGACTGTGCGCAGTCACACAATTCTTTTGCACAACTAGTAACAGAAAAAAACTACAAAAACTTAGCGCCAGGCACATGGTATTGCAGTCTAGGAGACTTTAAAGATCCAAAAAAATTTGTTACTGTATTACGCCAATCTAACGAAATAATTTACACTCCTCCAGTTGAGTGGAGTTGCATAGACACGCAAATACAGACAGAAAAATATCTATTCAATTTAAAGATATTAGAATTTAAAATTGTAAAAAACATGGACCATTTGATATGGCCAAACTTAAAAACATTTTTGGAATTAACTGATACAAGAAAAACTCCTGGCCCGCAACTATGGATTGCAGGATGTAGCATATCGCACGGCATGGGAGTAGATCCTGATCAGCGGTACGGGCAGTTAATATCCGACCAGTTGAATTTGCCAGTTAGTTTTTTGACTTGTCCAGGCAGTTCAGTGATGTGGGCTGGAGATCAAATTTTAAGATCGAACATTTGTTCCGGCGACACATTGGTGTGGGGTATAACATCTTTGGAAAGATTTTGTTACTATGCCAATGAACGTGTTTCTCATATCAACGGCTCATACTATACTCAAAATCCCAAATTTAATTCAGTTGTACCATTGGATGAGTTGTCCAGTCAAAATCAAATTTACCAGGCTATCATCAAAATTCATCAGGTATTGAATTTTTGCAACAAAATAAATGTCAAATGTGTATTAGCAGGGTTATTGACAGATTTAAAGCATTATGGTATAATTGATGATTGCCACATATCCTTTACCCAGCAACATCAATTTTATCCCAAAGACATGTTGGGCTCAGACCCTCATCCAGGTCCCGACATGCACAAATGGTATGCTGAACAGATACTTAAAAAATTAAATTGTTAAACAATACAAAACTACCGTTGATTTTACTCGGCACCAATAGTAACATACATTGGTTGGTAGATGTTGCTGTTCGTGCAGGATATGACATTGCAGGTATAATAGATGACGACTATCATGACCAAAAACAATTCCAAGATATTCCCATTGTGGCCACGCAAGATGATTTGATCACTAACCGCCAACACTACAACGGATATCAATTTTTTTGTGCCACAAATTGGCAGCCCGATGATGTATTGATTCCAGTGCAATCTCGTAATAGACAAAAACGTTTTGAACTAATCAATCTGCTGGAATCACAACAATTAAATGTAGCAACAATAATCAGCCCCAGTGCCGAGGTCAGTACCTATCAAGTTAGCATCGGGCGTGGCACGTTTGTTGATTCGTTTTGTGTGGTATCTCCCATGGACAAAATTGGAAACTACACCAACATATACAGTCATGCCAACATTGGAGAAAATACCGTGATTGGTGATCACTGTGTGTTGCAGCGACATGTACAGTTGGCCGGCAGTGTCACGCTTGGTGATAGAGTTTACATGGGCTTTTATTCTCTGGCCAATCGTCATTATATGCACATTGCCGATGACACATTTGTACATCCAAGCATGACTGTGATGAGAGATACTGTGCCTGGAGAAACAATCAGCCTGGCTGGACGAGACCTTAGAAAAATTTACAATCGAGTGGTCGAACAATGAACAACCTGGCACAGATTCTTTTTGAAAAGAACCGTAGCAATTCAGACCGTGTGGTGTTTGTTGATAACAACGAAACAATTACCTACGGGCAGCTGGAACACCGTGCTCGACAATTGGCTGCTTGGTTGATTCAACAAGGCATACACCCCGGCAATCGTGTGAACATTGTGTTGTTAGACAAAATAGACACTGTGGCTGTGTTCTTGGCTGTGACCTTGATTGGAGCCGTGGCTGTGATGAACAATCCTCGCAGTCGCAGAGACAATTTGTTGTACAAAGTTGACTTTGCAGATGCCCAGTTGACACTAGCAGAAAGCAACTTAGCCGTTGACTCGGCTGTCACATTGGAACAAGCCGTGGAAGCCAGTACTGCGTTGGATCCGTACACAGGATATCACCCCAGTGACTTGAATGATCAGGCATTTATGTTGTGGACCTCGGGTACCACAGGACATGCCAAAGCAGTGATGCACACACATCGAAGTTTTTTACGCAATGTGGAAACAAATTGTGCCAGTTACCCTACCTTGAGCTCTGACAGAATAATGTGTACCAGCAAATTGTTTTTTGCATTTGGTATCAACTATTCTTTCATGACCACTATGTGGGTTGGAGCACAAGCACTGCTGGAATCGGGACTGACTGTGCCCAGTGCAGTAAGAGAAAACATTCGACACTACCAACCCACAAAAATTTATAGTGTGCCTTTTGTGTACAGTCAATTGGTAACTGATCAACAGCCCATTGAACTAACAGCAAAATGTTTTGCCGCTGGTGATCGATTGCCGCCAGTGTTGATAGATCGCTGGGAGGCCATGACTGGACAACGTATCTACAACATGCTGGGCACCAGCGAAGTGTTGAATTCCATCTTGTACAACCCCAAGGGAACCAGCAGTTTGGGACAAGCCACACCAGGCAATTGTGTGAGGGTGGCTCGTGCTGATGGCTCAGTTGCGGCAGTGAATGAAACAGGATATCTTGAAGTTCAGGCACCTACCATTGCCTTGGGCTACTACAAAGACCCCGAGTGGACCGCCCGGATGTTTCGAGACTGGGTGGCCACTGGGGATGTGGCTTATCAAGATGCCGACGGAGATTTCTATCATCAAGGTCGTGCCACAGACATTATCAAAATACGTGGACACTACCTAAACCCCGGGGACATTGAAGAAAGTTTGCAGGCTTACCCAGGTGTGTCGCAATCAGCTGTGGTCAGTAGACTAGGCATAAACGACATTGAGATCATTGAAGCATACGTGGTAGCAGATGGTACAGTGACACCAAAAGACCTACGCAAATGGATTGTGTCCAAACACGAGAGATACATGTGCCCAAAGATTTTCTATCTAGTTGAAGAACTGCCCAGAACTGACACCGGAAAAGTACAAAGATATCTGTTGCGAAAATAAAAATATCCAAATAAATACATCATGCAAATAACCATCTCCATGCAAGATCAATTGTGGCGCACTAAAGAAGTTCCCGGGCCAGGGTATAGTGTTGTTGAAATACTGGACAAAATTGGTGCGGCCAAAACTGCCGGTGAATTAATATGGATCGACTGGGATGAACCTTTACGCCTTGACATTCAGATTGTTGAGTAGTATAATCAAAGTTATTGCTGTATAAAGCCGAGAGAAAAGCATTTAAAGGTGACCCGGAGCTCAACATCACTGCTTAACTTGCGCTAAATAATCTTATGAGATTTAGCGAATTCTATCCTGTTGACGAAGCAGCCATGAATCCTGCGGCTTTTGCCCAGGCCATTGAGCAAGGACAGGCCAAGGGCGTGTTGGTGGGGTTTGAGTTTGAAGTGGGTATACCCCGGGCCACATTTGCTCAAACACAAGACACAACACACACGGCAGATGCAGTGGCCAAAACTATCCAGTCATACCATGTGTTAAATGACATCAACTTTGAGCGAGTCACTCCCGAAGCATGGGATCAAGTGTTTCGTTTGAGGCAACCTGTTGGCAATTTTGACAACATGACTGAAGCCTATGAAGGTTATCAGGATGAATTTGCAAACCAACTGCAACAATTGTACAATGAAATTCCTGAAAAACAACGGGCAAAATATCGTGATCGTGCATTGCAAGATGCCAAGGACATGGCCAAACAGCAAGGCTTGAAAAAATCTGATTCTGGTTATGATCGTGCCATGCAACGCATGTTTGCTGAACGCATGGGACGAATAGTTTACTCAAACAACAACAACAATGCCGCAGAACGTGCAGGACGAGCATTGCTGTATGGCAGTAGTCCGTCCTGGGAAAATCTGCTGGAGTATGCACTGGGCCAACCACCAAAGTCTATTGAGCGGAATTTTAACCAGTTGTTTGATTATGATGCTGATCAGGCCTATCGTTTGTTGCAGTTGGAAGATTGGGAGGACAACGAGTATGGCGAAGATCCCGAATACCAACAGGCCGCTGATTTTTTAAAGCCCGTTATTGAGCAAACCATGGGTGCACCAGTAAACATATTTCAAGATTATCATCAAAGAAGTAAAAATCTCACTGACTGGTATATTGAACCTGATGGTAGTTTAGATCCCAACAACGATGAAGATGCCACAGCAGAGATTGTGAGTCCCCCACTGCCGGCTGCACAAGCAGTGGATGCACTGAAACGTTTTTATGCCATGGCTGGTCAATTGAACTTGTATACCAACAATTCCACTGGCCTGCACATCAATGTCAGCATACCTGACAAGTTAGACGTATTGAAATTGGCGGTGTTCACCGGTGATCAATATGTGCTACAGCAGTTTGGCAGACAAGACAGCGACTATGCTGTGAGCAGCCAACAAGCCATTGCCGGGCAGGTGGCAGGCGGTGCAGCAGCATTGAAAACCAAGACCAAAAAAACTCCGGGTGTGCTGGGCCAACCAAAAACACAAACAACCCTGGATGTCAAATCACTGCAACGAATTGCACAGCAGGCCACAGGCGATCATACCGCATCAATCAGCAACAACGGCAAATACATCAGTTTCCGACATGCTGGTGGCGACTACTTGCAAAACTACACCAGCATTTTCAATGTGGTGGGACGTTTTATTCGTGCCATGATCATTGCCTCTGATCCCACACTGTATGCACAGGAATATCAAACCAAGTTGGCCAAACTGGCCGGCACCGGCCCTGCTGCCTCACCAAGCACAGTGCCCACAATGTTACAGTCTATACGTACCCAGGGCATGCCCGTGATACAACTGGATGTCATGCGATTTGGTAAAAAGAGAACACCGTTAAATCTTGCCATGGATGCCATGGATGGTTATAGTGCCATTGCCAACAACAGTGTGGCAGTGACCGGAGGCGGCGATGCCACAAGATCTGTGTTGGCCGCAAAGGCACTGACAGACTATCAGCGCAAACTGATTGCCAAGGCATCTGCAGACAGTTTCTTCTCCATGGTAGTTGTTCCGCAAAATCTACGAGAAGTTGAAATATTCTCTAAGCTGCCAATATCAAGCAACACGATGACCATTGAAAAACACGGTGGTTACGAAGATTCGGGCTTGGCCCTGTATACCAAAAGCATGCTGCCGGCTACAGATCCCAGAACCATGGCATTTGTGAAACGACTGTGGGCCGAACACCAACGCACAAAACCCCAAATACAATAAATTGACATAACTAGTGTTGACATACAGATCAAATAAATATATACTGCGAGTTATTGCTGTATGAAGCCGAGAGAAAAGTGTTCTGGACGGGGGTGCGAATCCCCCCAGGTCCACCAAAAGAGATTTTATGGATAAACTGATTTTATTGTTATTGATTGTAATATTGTTTGGATACTGGATTTATTCAGTAGCAACATATGACTGGACTAACTTTGAAAAGGATCAAGAGCAAGCCAAAAAAGATCTATTTTGATGGGCCTGAATAGTATCGACAGGGCAACAAGTAACAGAGTGGACAGCACGGTAGGCGATGACCGTTAATCAAGCAAAAACCATAAATGCAAACGATAGCGTTTATTCATTGGCCGCGTGAGCTGCCTAGGGTAAGACATACCTCGTAACAGAAACTCAGAACCCGCTTCGGCGGGTTTCTCTTGATAAATATTTCAATGAGAGCACACGAGTTTATAAACGAAATTTTATCCATGAACGATCCTGCGCCCGAGGCCAGTTGGCACACAAGCAAGGACAACGGTGTCAGCGTAAGTAGGTGGGTAGATTCTACTGGTAAAGAAATAAAAACTACATATCAACCAAACAAACAAGGTGGCGCGGCTGTGGATTTTACTAGAGATCAGGTCCCTGCCAAAGATAAAGTCAATGCCGGAGGCGGACTTCCTTCACATAAAGTGACTGGGACTGGTGGTAGTGCCACACCAAATATCCTGTCAGGTGTAGCTCAAAATCTCAAAACTTACTTTGACAACAGACCAGATATAAACAACCTTTATTTTACCAGTTCAGACCCCAGTAGAACCAAAGCATATTCACGCATGATAGACCGACTGGCGCCAAAGGCAGGTCTAGTGGGTACTCGACAGTCGTTGGCCAATCCCAACGCACCCGACTTTCCTACTGAATTTGTCCTTAGTAGAGCTCAGCCCGGTCAACAACATGTGCCATTGGTTGCACCAAAATCAACAACACCAACATCTGCCGCAACAAAATTACCATTGCCACCCGGAAAGGCTATTCCCAACACCGTGATCAACAAGGCGTTTACTCCCAGTTTTGCTGGTTCGCACAACAATTCCCCTAATGCCCAAGCCTTCCAAGACTACCAAGATTTTATCAAACGGAAGATGCCTCGCATTTAGTAAAATATTTCAATGATAGTTTACATACACGGTGCCAGCGCCACAGCAGAAAGTTTCACACACATCAGACAGTTTGTGCGGGATCATACGGAAGAACCCGACCTAGCCCTGGAATACAACAGCGAAGCAGGATTTGATCACAACCTGGCAGAGATGAAAGGCCAGTTGGATGATCAAGATCGGCTGTTCTTTGTGAGCCACAGTCTAGGCGGTATCTATGCCTTGCACCTGGCCAACTACTACAGCGCGACCACAGTGGGCGGTGTGAGCCTGAGCACACCCTATGGTGGCAGCAAGCAAGCAGACTATGCACGTTACTTCTTGCCATTCAACAGGCTCATGAAAGACATTGGTCCTGCCAGTCGTCCCATGGCAGATGCTAAAAAGTTACCCCCACCGCCAAACTGGACACAAGTTGTTACCACACGTGGCGCCAGTCCTTGGATACAAGAACCCAACGATGGTGTGGTCACAATAGAAAGCCAGCAGTATCGGCAAGATTTTGAACTGGTAGAACTGCCGCTTAACCACTATGAAGTTGTGATCAGCAATCAAGTGGTTGAAATCATCTTGAATCGCATTGCCCAAGTGATCTGATAAAAGTGTTGACACACTGGCAGCATTAATATATACTACACACAAGGAAATATCATGAGTAAAGGCACACGACCCCGTCCGTCAGTGGTCAGTCAACAAGAACTGGCTGCACGACACGAATCAATTTTTGGCCGGAAGCCACCGAAGGAACGTTATGTTCCGCCACCACTACCCCCCGAACTGTCAGGTCCTGGTTCGTTTGAACGTCAGTTGGGTACCACAAAACTGCCGCCTGGAAGAACATAAATTGGCAAAAGACAT
>Ga0209550_10005206_pt1 | contig 12209 bp, 16 predicted proteins | sample LauGreSuBDMM15SN_2_FD_187567 | JGI IMG/M metagenome (GOLD analysis project Ga0209550, IMG submission 187567) | Freshwater lake microbial communities from Lake Michigan, USA - Su13.BD.MM15.SN (SPAdes) (version 5) | ecosystem: Environmental > Aquatic > Freshwater > Lake | place: Lake Michigan... | reverse complement strand
CGGCGTGTGCCTGAGTTCCTGGTGCACCTTTTTTATTCTTCTTAGCTTCAAGGGCAGCAAGCATTCTTGCTTTTACATCATCATTTTTATCAGGCATGGGTTAAGTCTACTGCACGATCAAAGGAGCAATTAAGCGTTAGATTCCTTGTATTCACGCAAGCGCTCTAAAACTTCAGACTCACGATATCGTCGATGGCCACCCAGTGTTCGAATAGGAGTTAACTTTCCCGCTTTTGCCCAACGGGTTACAGTTTTTGGATTCACATGAAAACGTGCGGCAACTTCTTTAGGTGTTAAAAGCACTTCTGCATCTGGAATGCGATTCATGAAGTCTGCTCCCACTTAACTCGTTTAGCGCTGGCCGGTATTGTCCATATTGACCCGTATTAGGGTGAAGTATTGCTGGAATTTCAAGGCTAAGCAAGAGCGGTTATGAGGCTTGTTCAAACCCTTGAACTAATCGCCATCTAGACATTAAACGCTGATAACCAGTTCCGGCCATCATCGCATCTGCAGCAGCAAGTCCTGCAACTGAATGCAAAACATCTTCAATGGATGAATCAGATTCCAAACCATCTTCTCCAGAATCGCGCAGAGCTTTATCCATATAGTTAGCTAAACCGCCATAATCAAGTTCGACTAAAGACTCTGGATGAAACATTTCTAACCAATCTAACAAATTTTCTAACTCTTCTTCGACAGGGCCTTCACCAAAAGCACCTAACACACTCTCATGCGCTGAAGCACACCGCTGCTTTGCATTTGCTATCGATGTTAAAGCCTTCGAATATAGACCGTTTTCATCCTCGCCCCGAGTTCGCTCTTCTGGAGAAAATAAGACAAACCAGCGTGGTGGGATTAACCAAGTCTCATTTAAAATATGTGGAGTCTTGTCATCAAGTAGATCTACGCCAGCAGTAATCACTTCTTCCAGCGCTGGTGAGATAAAAAAAGGAACAACTGAACTTGGAAGTGATTCTTTAAAATTATCAAGGGCTGCCCAACACCGTGTAGCTGTTGACCATGGAGATAGATATCGAGTTTTGTCTTTATCAATAATGTGAACACCATCTGGTCGTCCCGCAGGAGGTTCGGGATGGGCAACGCGATTCAGTGCTAATTTTTGTTCGCGATCAAAACTCGATGCATCATTTTCAATTCCCTGCCAACGTAAACGATCAGCGGCATCGAATGCAGAAATAGGTTCGTAGACACGAAGTGAAGCTACGTAAGGTGTTGCTCTCACGAGCGTGGGATGTAATTGCCCTCGGCAAATGGATCGTCATCATCTTTGCGTGTAGATGTTTCGAGTTCACCATGCAACTCTTTTGTTAAACGATCTAAATCCATGTCTTGCCCGTTATATTTCAAATCACGTGCAACCTTGGTTTGTTTAGCTTTTGCGCGGCCGCGACCCATGGGCGACCTCCTTCACTCATTGCTCTTTTTGCTCTTTGTCAGAGGGGAACTTTATCGCGCTTGGCAATCACCTTCCACCAGGTTTTTAAGCGCTAAAGGGGTAAATATTCTGTGAGATCTGCCCTTAATCCAGATGCTAAAACCGCTCCACTGGCCACAGCCTGATCCCAGGTGAGCTCACCTGAGGCTAAGGCCAACCAGGTCTTGGCATCCATTTCAATTGTATTGGCAGGAGTTCCTCGAGTGTGGGTTGGACCTTGGCCGCACTGAACCGCGGCATATGGTGGAACTCGAACTTCAATAGCTCTGCCCGGAGCTTTAACTGTTAACTCTTGAAGAGTGACCTTTACTTGTTGTAAAACTTCAGGATCGCGCATAAATATTTTTGTGATTTATCTAATTGAATGCGGTGTGTATTTTGCTGCAGCAGGATGCGCAGCAGTTACCGCACTAATTCGGGTCACTACTCGAGAAATTTGTTCACGAGCTTCGCCCGTAAACTCAATTGGTTTACTAATTAATTTATCTAATTCCGAACGATCAAAAGGCAACCTAGCATCCTGTGCTAAATCATCTAGCAGTGTGTTCTTCAAACCTTCACGCATTCCTAATGCAGCCTTTACAGAGTGTTCCTTGATTACTTCGTGTGCAAGTTCACGGCCAACGCCAGCTTTAACTGCAGCCATCAAAATCTTTGTTGTAGCCAAAAATGGTAGGTAGCGCTCCAACTCCGCTGCTATTACTTTTGGAAATGCACCAAATTCATCAAGAACGGTGAGCATTGTTTCTAGCAAACCATCGATTGCATAAAAGGCATCAGGCAATGCAACACGGCGAACAACGCTGCATGCGACATCGCCTTCATTCCATTGATCTCCTGAAAGCTCACCAACCATAGTGGCTTGGCCGCGAAGTACAACGGCAAGACCGTTAACTCTTTCGCATGAACGGGTATTCATCTTATGAGGCATTGCGCTGCTGCCAACTTGTCCGGCCTTAAATCCTTCTGTTACTAGCTCAGCACCTGCCATTAATCTGATTGAAGTTGCTAATGAAGAAGGCGATGATGCGATTTGTACCAATGTTGTAACGACATCATAATCAAATGAACGCGGATAGATCTGTCCAGTTGAGTCCAAAACTTTCTTAAAGCCAAGCTCTTTGGCAATAGCATTTTCTAAAGTCAAGTGAGCTTTCGAGGAACCAAGTAGATCAATGGAATCTTGCGCAGTACCCACTGGGCCCTTAATCCCACGCATTGGATATCGATCTTGTAATGCAACTAGGCGTTCATATGCAAAAAGCAACTCTTCTGCCGCAGATGCAAAACGCTTTCCTAACGTTGTTATTTGTGCCGGAACATTGTGTGATCGTCCTGCCATTGGCTGATCGGCAAACTGCACTGCCCGTTCACCTAATCGAGCAAGGAGTGCAACAACTTTGTTATGGACAATATCAAGGCCGTTTCGAATCTGAAATGCTTCAATGTTTTCAGTTAAGTCCCTACTAGTCATTCCTGCATGAATCACTTCATGTCCAGCTAACGCATTGAACTCTTCAATTCGAGCTTTAACATCATGGCGCAAATGCTTCTCACGCTCGTCAATCGATGATAAATCCACTCGTGTAATTACCTTTTCGTAATCTGTAATTACATCTTTGGAGATTGCATGGCCCAACTCTGATTGAGCGCGCATGACTGCAATCCATAGTTTGCGCTCAGCGATGATTTTGGATTCTGGCGAAAAGATTTCACGCATTGCAGAAGATGCGTAACGATCGGCCAGAATGCTCATTAAATGAACTCCTTCACCACAATTGTTTGATCGCGACCTGGACCAACACCTATTGCACTCATCGGCGCTCCCGAAATTTTCTCAAGAAAAGCAATGTAGTCCTGAGCATTTTTTGGCAGATCAGAGAGTTTGCGCGCACCAGTTATGTCTTCAGTCCAACCAGGCAAATACTCATAGATAGGTTTTGCGTGGTGAAAATCGCTTTGTGATGCAGGTAGTTCTTCAACTCGCTTACCATCGATTTCATATGCCACACATACTGGAATTTTTTCCCAACCAGTTAATACATCTAACTTGGTAAGAAAGAAATCAGTTAAACCATTTACACGTACTGCATATCTTGCAATTGGTGCATCAAACCAGCCACATCGGCGTGCACGACCAGTTGTTACGCCGATTTCTCCACCAATTCGTCGTAGTGCCTCGCCATCTTCATCAAATAATTCGGTAGGGAAAGGTCCGCTGCCAACACGAGTTGTATAGGCCTTCACAATTCCAATAACGCGATCAATCTTTGTTGGACCAATTCCAGAACCAGTACAAGCACCACCAGCTGTTGGATTACTTGAAGTAACAAAGGGATAAGTCCCATGATCAACATCTAATAACGTTCCTTGAGAACCTTCGAGAAGAATTCTCTTTCCAGCCCTTAACGCTTGATCTAATATCAAAACAGTATCTGCAACATATGGTCGCAAAATCTCGGCATACTTTAAATACTCATCTAAGACTTCTTCAACTTCGATATTCTTGCGGTTAAAGACCTTAATCAAAATCTGATTCTTATCGTGTAGTGCGCCTTCAAGCTTTTGTCGCAAAATAGATGGATCAAAAGATCCTGTACTCGAATTCCAATTCGATTGATTTTGTCAGCATATGCCGGACCAATCCCGCGACCAGTTGTTCCAATTTTTGACTTGCCTAAAAAACGCTCGCTGACTTTGTCAATAGTGCGGTGATATGGCGTAATTAAATGAGCATTTGTTGAAATCAGTAACTTGCTTGTATCTATCCCGCGCTCATTTAATCCACGAATCTCTTCTAATAAAACACCGGGATCAATAACAACGCCATTTCCAATAACAGGAATTACATTCGGTGAAAGAATTCCAGAGGGTAAAAGGTGCAGTGCATATTTTTGATCACCGATTACAACGGTGTGTCCCGCATTATTTCCACCCTGATAGCGGACCACATAATCAACGCGATCACCCAATAAATCGGTAGCTTTTCCCTTGCCTTCATCGCCCCATTGAGCGCCAAGTAAAACAAGTGCAGGCATTAATAAAGCCTCTCCGATTAGTTGTTAACTATTTTAGTGATGACGTACCGGTCGAACGAAGATCTTCGCATGCACGAGTAACACGAGCAGCCATACCAGCCTCTGCTAATTTGCCCCAAGCACGTGGGTCGTATGCTTTCTTGTTTCCCACTTCACCATCAATCTTTAATACACCGTCATAGTTTTTTAAGACGTGATCAACGATAGGGCGGGTAAATGCATATTGAGTGTCGGTATCAACATTCATCTTGATTACACCGTAATCAAGTGATTCACGAATCTCAGTTAGTAGCGAACCTGAACCACCATGAAACACAAGATCCATTGGCTTGCTACCTTTAGGAAGTCCAAGTTTGGCAGAGACTGCCTCTTGCAAAGTTGCAAGAATTTTTGGCTGCAAAACTACGTTTCCAGGTTTATACACTCCGTGAACATTTCCAAATGTTGCAGCAACTAAATAGCGTGCCTTTGCGTCAGTGCCCAAGGTTTCAACTGTCATAAGAGCATCTTCAGGTGTTGAGTACAACTTGGCATCATGTTTTGCTTCAATGCCATCTTCTTCCCCACCGACTACACCAATCTCAATTTCAAGGACTGTTTGTGCAGCTACTGACATTGTTAACATTTCTTTTGCAATCTTCATATTCTCAACCATATCGACGGCCGAACCATCCCACATGTGTGAGTTAAACAAAGGTGCTTTACCCGACTTGAGTCGATCTGCACCAAAAGCTAACAGTGGTCGCATAAAGCCATCAAGTTTTTCAACTGGGCAGTGATCGGTATGAATTCCAATATTTACTTTGTAGTTCTTTGCAACAACGTGGGCATACTCTGCAAGTGCTACTGCACCGTCAACCATATTCTTTACAGTTGATCCAGATGCATATTCAGCACCACCCCATGAGAATTGAATAATTCCATCAGACTCAGCTTCGGCAAAACCACGAATTGCTGCAGTTACTGTCTGTGATGATGAAACATTTATAGCCGGATATGCGAATGCGCTTTTTTTTGCACGATCTAGCATGTCATTGAAAACTTCAGGGGTTGCAATCGGCATTGTGGTGACTCCTCTTTGCTCGTTTTAAAACAATGTAATTCTTTAGACTGAGCGCTTCGTTGAGTCGTCTAGAGGCTTACGGCCAATCCTCTCACTTTCGATGTGTAGGCACAAAAAAGACCACCCGAGACACCCCGAGTGGCCCCTTTCAATCGATCTACGCCATGGTTTTTAGGGCGTTTGCCAGAAACTTGGCCAGAGCCGCTACGAGGACAGGACTACTTAATAGCTTGAGGAAGAGTGCGATAAAAGATGTAAGCATGTGGTCTCCTTTCTGTTGCGACATTTTCGATCAATGTCAATCAAATAAAATATCGGTCGCCAAGTACTGTTGATAACGATGTCAAAGATGTAATGTTGTGAGGCATGAGCCAAGATCATGAATCGATCGAGAATCTTTCGACGGAAGATAGAAAGTTTCCACCGACATCAGATTTTGCCGCGCGCGCTAACGCAAAAGCAGATTTATACGAGTTAGCCGAAAAAGATCGCCTTGCTTTTTGGGACATGCAGGCCAAGAATTTAAAGTGGGATAAACCATGGAGTAAAACCCTTCAATGGGAGGCTCCCTATGCACAATGGTTTGTTGGTGGCACATTAAATGCATCAGTTAATGCTTTGGATCGCCATATTGAACAAGGTCTTGGAGATCGAGTTGCTTTCTACTTTGAAGGTGAACCTGGCGATAGTCGAACAATTACCTACGCTCAACTTCTTACTGAAGTTAAGAAGGCCGCAAACGCACTTACTGAATTAGGAATCAATTCGGGAGATCGTGTTGCGATTTACATGCCGATGATCCCTGAAGCTGCCATTGCTATGTTGGCTTGTGCCAGAATCGGTGCTCCCCATTCTGTTGTCTTTGGTGGTTTCTCTGCCGATGCACTTTTGTCTCGGATTCAAGATGCCGATGCAAAGTTGGTAATTACTGCCGATGGTGGATTTCGGAAGGGCTCTCCATTTGCACTAAAGCCGGCAGTTGATGAGGCGCTAAAGGGAAAACACAATGTCGCCCATGTCTTAGTAGTTCAACGAACCAAGCAAGAAACAGTTTGGAATGACAAAACTGATGTTTGGTGGCATGAGATTATGAGTAGACAATCAGAAGAGCATGTTGCGCAATCTTTTGATTCTGAACATCCACTTTTTATCTTGTATACATCTGGCACAACTGCAAAACCGAAAGGAATTTTTCACACAACAGGTGGGTATCTAACCCAAGCAGCATTTACACACAAGGCTGTATTTGATCTAAAGCCAGAAACGGATGTCTACTGGTGCACGGCCGATGTTGGTTGGGTTACAGGACATAGTTACATTGTTTATGGTCCATTAATCAACGGTGCAACACAGGTTATGTATGAAGGAACTCCCGATACTCCACATAAAGGGCGTATCTTTGAATTAATTGAAAAGTACGGTGTAACTATTTTGTATACAGCTCCAACATTAATTCGCACATGGATGAAATGGGGAGATGAATTTCCACGGGCACATAATTTAAATTCATTGCGTTTGTTGGGCTCTGTAGGAGAACCAATTAATCCGGAAGCTTGGATGTGGTATCGAGATGTGATTGGTGGCAACAGATGTCCGATCGTAGATACTTGGTGGCAAACCGAAACAGGAGGAATCATGATTTCTCCATTGCCAGGTGTGACTGCTACCAAACCCGGTTCTGCAATGTCGGCGATCCCAGGTATCAGTGCTGTTGTTGTTGATGATAAAGGTGTTCCGGTTGCAAAAGGTCATGGCGGATTTTTAATTCTAGATAAACCATGGCCAGGAATGTTGCGCGGAATCTGGGGCGAAGATGAGCGTTATAAAGAAACGTATTGGTCTCGTTTTCCAGGAATTTATTTTGCAGGTGACGGAGCCAAATTAGATAAAGATGGAGCAATTTGGCTTTTGGGAAGAGTTGATGATGTGATGAATGTTTCTGGGCATCGTATTTCAACAACAGAAGTTGAATCAGCGTTGGTTTCACATGAATCTGTTGCAGAAGCTGCAGTTGTAGGTGCCCATGATGCAATGACAGGGCAGGGAATAGTTGCCTTTGTTATCTTGCGCGGAGGCATGGCGCATGCAAATGGGAATGAGCTCGTTGCAGAACTTCGAAATCATGTTGCTAAAGAGATCGGCGCCATTGCTAAGCCGCGACAAATATTGGTTGTTGCAGAGCTTCCAAAGACTCGAAGTGGAAAGATTATGCGCCGATTGCTCAAAGATGTCGCTGAAAATCGTCAGGTTGGTGATGCAACTACTTTGGCTGATCCAAACGTGATGAAGTTGATTTCAGAGGGATTAAATACAAGTAGCGAAGATTAGGCATCCTGGGTAGAAGTTAGTTGTAGAAAATTAGGGCCTTTTAGATGAAGCTAAATCTTTATTCCAAGATGCTTCTGCGTTAATTTGATTAACTCCAACTCTGAGTTAATGACTCCAATGTGCTTATAAACAACATCACCATTGGCTGCAATAAACCAGGTGACAGGTACACCCAAACCGAAGTACTGACGTGATCGACCATCAAAGTCATAGAGATTTGGCCATGTAATTCCATTTTCTACTACAAATTCTTGTGCATCTTGCAAGTTTGCCTCTTCAACATTTACACCAACAAGTTGAACAGCTCCTTTTGCTTTTTCATAAAAGCGAACAAAGTGTGGAATCTCTTCAACACAAGGTGCACACCATGAACCCCAAACATTGATAATCATGGGTCCCCGTAATGCACCTAGTTGGGCTCCTGCGCTTTGATCTAAGCAATCTAGAGAAGTCCCACCCGTCCACAATTCTTGGCTAGAAATCTCTTTACAGTCGACTACCTTTCCAATTGGTTTAGAAGATTGATTATCTTTTTCCGAATTGACGCTTGCCTGCGTGCATGAAGTTAGTAAAAGTATGGAAAGGCAAACAACGAGTTTTTTCATCGGAAATCCTTGTCAGTCTTAACAAGATCCATTGCCTTCTTTTTATCCATTTCACCAATTCCAACGCTTGGACAGATTTTAGCAACTGGACACGCACCACATGCAGGTTTGCGCGAATGACAGATTCTTCGACCATGCCAAATAACTCGCTGCGAAAGATTTGTCCACTCTGCCTGTGGAATAAGTTGTTGCACAACCATTTCAACCTTTACTGGATCTTTTTCATCAGTCCAACCAAATCGTCTAGATAATCTTCCAAAGTGAGTGTCTACAGTAATTCCTGGAATATCAAATGCATGACCTAACACAACATTTGCAGTCTTTCGACCCACTCCTGGCAATGTAATCAACTCTTCAAGTGTGCTTGGCACTTCCCCACCAAAATCTTCTAGAATCTTTATGTTGAGAGCTTTTATGTGTCGGGCTTTTGCGCGGTAAAAACCACTTGAATGAATGAGATCTTCAATTTCGTGCAGATCTGCTTTTGCATAAGCTTTAGGGTTTTTATACTTTCTAAAGAGAGCTGGGGTAATAGTGTTAACTCTCTTATCTGTACATTGTGCGCTTAATACGGTTGCAATTATTAACTCAAGCGGATTAGTAAAATCTAATTCACAGCGAATATTGGGATAAGTCTTGGTCAATATGCGATAAACGGCCTTAGCCCCTTTTCGAGTTTCACTATCAACCAACATGGATGTAAACTACCGTGCGTGACCCCAGAAGAATCTATTGTTCGCAAAGCGCCTTTATTTACTGCCCTTGAGGAATCGGCTGCACTCTCACTACATGCGTCAATGGATTCAGTAAAAATCTCAAAAGGCTCAATCTTGTTTGCAGAAGGCGACGAGGGTGATCATCTTTATGTGATTGTTGAAGGAAAGATAAAGCTGGGTACATCCAGCGGGGATGGGCGAGAGAACCTGCTTTCCATTCTTGGCCCTGGTGAAATGTTTGGTGAGCTCAGTCTTTTTGACCCAAATCCTCGAACATCAACTGCAACGGCCGTAACAGATGCCAAACTTTTAAGCCTTGGTCAAGCAAAACTTATTCCCTGGCTAACAGAAAATCCTCGAGTATCACTTAATCTTTTAGCCAGTCTTGCACAACGTTTGCGCCGCACTAATGAAGCAGTTGGCGATCTAGTTTTCTCAGATGTACCTGGAAGAGTTGCAAAAGCACTTATTGATTTGGGTGAACGATTTGGTAAACAAACCGATGAAGGATTATTGGTCAACCATGATTTAACTCAGGAAGAGTTAGCACAACTAGTTGGTGCCTCTCGAGAAACTGTCAATAAAGCACTTGCAGACTTTGCAGGGCGTAATTGGTTGAAACTTGATGGACGCGCAGTTCTTATCACAGATTTAGAAAGACTTTCAAAGCGAAGTAAATAAACGTAGCGCAGTTCGGCAATAGGGCTGTGATAAATCTAGAACTGGCTGCTTAACTGAAATTTTATTTCTGAATGATTACTTCTAGTCAGTAATTTCAACAGTCAATTCAATTTCAACCGGTGAGTTCAGTGGCAATTCAGCGATCCCTACCGCGCTACGTGCATGCTTTGCGCCATCTCCCCAGATAGAAATAAACAGCTCTGAGGCTCCATTAACAACTGCTGGGTGATTTACAAAACCGGCAACTCCATTGACATACCCGACAACACGCACAATTTTTGTAATTTTATTTACATCTGCAACTGTTTGGACTGCTGCTAAAGCGTTGAGAGCACAAATTTGTGCAAGTTCTTTAGCGTGCTCGGGAGTAACTTCCCCATCAACTTTTCCTGCTGCAACCATTTCTCCATTTCGCAATGGAAGTTGACCAGCAGTAAAAACGAGATTGCCTGTTCGAATTGCAGGCACATAGGCTGCAACTGGCTTTGCAGCAACTGGAAGCTCTAATCCAAGTTCTTTTAATTTTGCTTGGACATCAACTTTATTCATGCAATTACCCTTTTCATGTATGCAACTAATTGCTCACCTGTACCTGGTGCTGGAATTACTTGCACAAGCTCCCAGCCATCAGACCCCCATGTATCTAAAATCTGTTTTGTGGCATGTGAAAGAAGTGGAACCGTTGCATACTCATACTTGGTCATTTATTTAAACTCTCTTTAACTAAGGATGAAACAAGTGCTCCATCTGCTTTACCTGCAATTTTTTGCTTTATCGCGCCCATAACTTTGCCCATATCTGCAGGGCCTGCAGCTCCAGTTGAAGCAATAGCATCGGCAATAATCTTTTTGATCTCTTCGTCGCTTAACTGTGCAGGTAGGTATTTTGCAATAACTTCACCTTCTGCTTTTTCGAGTGCAGCTTTTTCTGGATGTCCAGCGCTTTCAAAGGCCTCGGCAGCCTCACGACGCTTCTTGGCCTCCCGAGAGAGAACAACAATTAACTCTTCATCACTTAATGTTCTCGCCTCTTTGCCGGCTACCTCTTCATTGGTAATTGCCGTAAGAACCATGCGAATCGTGCTGGAGACTATTTCATCTCGCCCACGAATTGCATCGGTTAAATCTGCCCGTAAAGTTTCTTTTATACTCATTTTGTTAACTCTACAGCTAATAGTTCACCGATTTGAGCAGTATTGAGTGCAGCACCTTTGCGTAAATTATCCCCGCAGAGGAACAAATCGATAGATTTTTTATCATCCAATGATTGGCGAACTCGTCCGACCCAGGTTGGATCTGTTCCTACAACGTCATTTGGAGTTGGAAACTTCTTGTTCTCAGGGTCATCGAGCAAGATGACTCCTGCAGCTTTTTCTAGAATCTTTTGCGCTGCTTTTCGTGTGACTTCGTTTTTAAATGTGGCATGCACAGCAAGTGAGTGTGTTGTTAACACAGGAACACGAACGCATGTGGCAGAGACTTTTAACTTTGGCATTCCAAGAATCTTGCGAGACTCATTACGAACCTTGAGCTCTTCTGATGTATATCCAGCTTCAGAGAGTGAACCTGCCCAAGGAATAATGTTGAGTGCAAGTGGGGCCGGAAATGGTGAAGAATCTTTAATAATTTTTCGAACATCAGATGTTGCCTCTCCTGCATTTGTTCCAGCAACTTTAGAAATCTGATCGCGCAAGCCATCAATACCTGGCTGACCTGCACCAGATGCCGCTTGATATGAGGCAACTACTAACTCCTTTAATTCAAACTTTTTATGGAGTGCACCCATTGCAACAATCATCGACATTGTTGTGCAGTTTGGATTTGAAATAATTCCTTTTGGTCTTTTCTTCGCTGCCTTTGGATTGACCTCTGGAACAACCAAAGGAACTTTTGGATCCATTCGAAATGCGCCTGAATTATCTACAACAATTGCACCGCGTGATACTGCTATTGGAGCCCACTTTGCAGAGATCTCATCTGGAACATCAAACATTGCAACATCTATTCCATCAAATGCTTCTGGGGAGAGTGCGACAACTGTTAACTCTTGACCGCGGCAAACAAGTTTTTTACCTGCACTTCGAGCCGATGCAATCAAACGAATCTCGCCCCAAACATCTTTGCGCTCAGACAAAATGCTAAGCATCACTGTTCCGACTGCTCCTGTTGCACCTACTACCGCCAAAGATGGTTTCTTTTTTGCTTTACTCATCGCCCAGTTCCTCCATATACGACTGCTTCATTTTGGTCTACATCGAGTTCAAAAGCAGTGTGTGCTGCTTTTGCGCCTCTTTCTAAATCCTCTGCGCGGCAAATAATT
>Ga0209550_10005204_pt1 | contig 12211 bp, 8 predicted proteins | sample LauGreSuBDMM15SN_2_FD_187567 | JGI IMG/M metagenome (GOLD analysis project Ga0209550, IMG submission 187567) | Freshwater lake microbial communities from Lake Michigan, USA - Su13.BD.MM15.SN (SPAdes) (version 5) | ecosystem: Environmental > Aquatic > Freshwater > Lake | place: Lake Michigan, USA... | reverse complement strand
GCAGTGGTGGCTTCGGCGACGTCAATGACATCTTCAACGACGTGTTCGGTGATATGTTCGGCGGGGGGCAGCGCGGGCGCTCGCAAGGGCCCGCGCGCGGTCAGGACCTGCGCTATGATTTGGAAATCTCGCTGGAGCAGGCCTATGCCAGCGCCGAAGTCGAGATCACTGTTCCCTCCTCCATCACCTGCGAGCCCTGCTCAGGGTCTGGAGCTAAGGCTGGAACCAGCCCAACCACCTGCGCGACCTGTGGCGGTGCGGGACGTGTGCGCACGACCCAAGGCTTCTTTGCTATTGAGCGTACCTGCCCGCGCTGTAATGGCGTTGGCCGTATGATCGCTGATCCTTGCCAGACCTGTCACGGCCACGGTCAGGTGCGCCGCGAACGGACCCTTCAGGTCCGTATTCCAGCGGGCGTTGATGATGGTGCCCGTATCCGGCTGGCCGGTGAGGGTGACGCAGGCGCGCGCGGCGGTCCACGCGGCGATCTCTATATTTTCTTGTCGGTCCAGCCCCATGAGCTCTTTGAACGCGATGGGCTGGATCTGATGTGTACCGTGCCTGTGCCCATGACCACAGCGGCGCTGGGTGGCGAGATCGAGGCCCCATGTCTAATGGGCGCTGAGGGCAGCGACAGCGATTGCCGCATCAAGGTCAAGGTGCCCGAGGGTGCCCAGAGTGGTCGCACCATCCGGCTGAAGGGTAAGGGCATGCCGTCCTTGCGCTCACGTGATCGCGGCGATCTGGTGGTTGAGCTGTTTGTCGAGACCCCGACCAAGCTCAGCACCCGTCAAAAGGAATTGCTGCGCGAACTGGCCGGGTCTTACGGCGAGGCTCAACATCCGCAATCGGCGGGCTTCTTAGGTAAGGCCAAGGCCTTCTGGGAAGACATCACCGGCGACTAAGGCCGCATCAGACCGTGTAAACGGCCCGCTCAAAATCTTTGAACAGGGTCAGTACAGCCGGATCGGCAAAGGGCAGGAGCTGGGTCATCAAAACCCCTGCAATGCCCGCCTCTGGATCGGCCCAATAGTAGGTGTTGGCAAGGCCCGCCCAGGCCAGACTGCCAGCGCTGCGGCCATTGGGTCCGGTTTTCGGGTTGATTGCAAAGCCAAGGCCCCATTGGGCATTTTCAGTCAAGCCAATAGCGGGGCCTGCATTTAGGTCTGAGGTCAGGAACGGCATCTGGCTATCCAATTGGCGCAAAGGAAGATCGCCGATCTGATTGGTGCCCATCAAGGCCAAGGTCTTAGGCGCCAAGATCCGCGCGCCGTTGGCACCTTCACCGCCGCCCAAGACCATCTGCAAGAAGGCCAGATAGTCTGGCGCGGTGCTGTAGAGCCCGCCGCCGCCGCCCCAAAATTCCGGTGTCTCATTGATGGGCAGGGCAAAGGGCATCAGAGCGCCATCGGGACCACGGGCATGGAGGCCTGCAAGCCTTGCCAACTGTTCAGCTCCCGGCAAGAAATGGGTATCGGCCATGCCGAGCGGGCCAGTAATATGATCGCGGACATAGACATCTAAGGCCTTGCCGCTAATTGCCTCAACGACCAGTCCGGCCCAGTCTATGCCGATGCCATATTCCCACTGGGTGCCTGGATCAAAGACCAGCGGTAGGTCTAGTGCAGACTTAAGGCCCGTGCCAATGCCCGGTGTACCCGCCTGCTGGGCATAGCGCACGAGATCGGCGTTCCACATGTCATAGCCAAAGCCCGAGGTGTGGGTCAGGAGTTGGCGAAGGGTGATGGGGCCAGCGGCGCCTCTCAGGATCGGTGCTCCCGTTCCATTGAAGCCCTCCAGAACCTTAGGGTTAGCCAAGGCGGGCAGGACGGTGCCCAAGGGTTGGTCCAGATCGATCAGGCCCTGCTCGACCAATTGCATGGCCGCGACGGAGGTGACAGCCTTGGTCATGGAAGCAATGAAGAAGACATCATCGACGCTGAGGGCCTGCTCACTGCCCAAGGCCTTGGGTCCGAAGGCCCCGCTATAGATCAGCACGCCGTCTTTGCTGGCCATGGCCACGTAGCCCGGCAGGGCGGGATTATGGCTGTGGGCAGCGAGGGCCTGATGGATGGCGGTCATGGGCGATCGTTCCTAGAGGCGTTCTGACGACGGATTGCCTCATATGGGACGAACGCGATTGGCCTGTAAACGGCAAGACCGTCGCTGGCGCAGTCAATCCTTTACAAAAGCTTAACCCCGAGGCCAAAGCCCTCTAGTCTGGTGGGCATGAACGCTCCGGCCACCGTGATTCCCGCGCCTCAAATCCATCCCGACACCACCCCGGTGATGGCGCAATATTTTGACGCCAAGTCGCGCCAGCCCGATGCCTTGGTCTTTTTTCGCATGGGCGATTTTTACGAGCTGTTCTTTGATGATGCGGTCAAGGCGGCGGAGGCTCTGGGCATTGCCCTGACCAAGCGGGGCAGCCACGGCGGCGAGCCCATCCCCATGTGCGGCGTGCCGGTCCATGCCTCGGAAGCCTATCTGGCCAAGCTGATCCGCAGTGGCTTTAAGGTCGCGGTCTGCGAACAGATGGAAGACCCGGCGGAGGCTAAGAAGCGCGGCTATAAATCTATCGTGCGGCGCGATGTGGTTCGTATCGTCACGCCGGGCACCTTGACCGAGGACGGCCTTTTGGATGCCCGCGGGGCCAATAGGCTGGCGGCCATTGCTGTGCGCGGCGGGCAGGCCTCGGTCGCCAGTGTCGAGCTATCGACGGGCGATGTTGAGGCGCTCGTGATGGAGCGCGAAGGGTTGGCCGCCGCTCTGGCCGCCCTTCAGCCTTCTGAAATCTTGGTGCCCGACCGTCTTTTTGCCGATGAGATCGTCTCTGCGGCCTTAAAGGCGGTATCGGGTCTGGTTCAGCCCATGGCTTCAGCGCTTGCCGAGCCTGGGGCATCAGAGGCGCGGCTCAAGCGGCTCTACGGCGTGGATACGCTCGATGGGTTCGGCGCCCTGACGGGGGCTGAAATCTCCGCCCTTGGCCTGATTGCCGCCCATCTGGAGACCACACAGGCTGGAAAGCTACCCGCCCTTCGTCCGCCGCGCCGCGCTGGCGCGTCGGACATTATGGCCATCGATCCGGCCACGCGCTTTAGCTTGGAGATTGAGCGGACCCAGAACGGGGGACGTGAAGGCTCGCTTTTGGCCGCCATTGACCGCACCGTGACGGCGGGCGGCGCACGGCTCTTGGCGGCGCGTCTGGCAAGACCGCTTCTATCGCCCGTCGCCATCGGCGCGCGCTTGGACAGCGTTGGCTGGTTTCTCGAGCGGCGCAGCCTTCGCGCCCGGCTGCGCGATCAGCTCAAGGGCTGCGGCGACATGGCCCGGGCCCTGTCGCGTCTGGCGCTAGGCCGAGGTGGGCCGCGCGATCTTGGCTGTCTGCGCGATGGTCTGAAGGCCGGCGAGGCCATTGCCGAAGCGGTGCTGTCCGGGGTCGGGCAGGGCGGTATGGATGGCCCTCCGCCCGAGATCGCTGAGGCCCTTGCCGCTCTGACCCCTTCACTTCATCCGGATTTGTCGCGGTTCCTCGCTAATCTCAGCGAAAATCTGGGGGAAGACCTGCCTGCCCAGGCGCGTGACGGCGGCTTTGTCGCGCCCGGAGCGCGGCCAGAGCTTGATCAGACCCGGACGCTAAGGGACGATAGCCGCCGGGTTGTCGCAGCCTTGGAACAGGCCCTGATCGCTGAAACCGGCGTGCCGCTTAAGATCAAGCACAATGCGGTGCTCGGCTATTTTGTCGAGGCCACGGCCAAGCAGGGTGAGGCCCTGTTCCAGCCGCCGTGGAACACGCGCTTCATCCATCGCCAGACCCTAGCCAATCAGGTGCGGTTCACCACCACAGAACTGGCCGAGCTGGATGCTAAGATCGCGCAGGCCGCCGAGCGGGTGCTGGCCATTGAGGTTCAGACCTTTGAGCTCTGGCGCGCAGAGGCCCAAGTCCTTGCAGCCCCGATCCAAGCTGCTGCCGAAGGGGCCGCGCGGATCGATGTTGCTGCTGCCCTTTCCGAATGGGCCGATGATGTGCAGGCCGTCCGGCCGATCATTGATAACAGTCTGGTGTTCGAGGCCGAGGGCGCGCGCCATCCGGTCGTTGAGGCGGCGGTCAAGCGTCAGGGCTTGCCCTTCACTCCCAATGACTGCCTGCTTGATGGGGCCGGGCTGGCTGGGGTTCGGCTTGCGGTGGTGACGGGGCCGAACATGGCCGGTAAGTCGACCTTCTTGCGCCAGAACGCGCTATTGGCGGTCCTGGCTCAGGCCGGCGCCTATGTGCCCGCCACGCGCCTGCGCCTTGGGGTCGTGGACCGGCTCTTTAGCCGCGTAGGGGCTGGGGATGATCTGGCCCGCGGCCGGTCGACCTTCATGACCGAGATGGTCGAGACCGCCGCGATCCTAACCCAGGCCACAGCCCGCTCCTTGGTTATTCTCGATGAGATTGGCCGAGGCACGGCGACCTACGACGGTCTGGCCATCGCCTGGGCCTGCGCTGAGGCCCTGCACGATGTCAACCGCTGCCGCGCCCTGTTCGCCACGCACTATCATGAACTGGCCAAGCTGGAGACGCGGCTGGCCAGCGTCGGCAACCTGTCCTTGCGGGCCAAGGAATGGAACGGCGATCTGGTCTTTCTGCATGAGGCCAAGCCTGGGCCGGCCGATCGCTCCTATGGGGTACAGGTGGCTAAGCTGGCCGGCGTGCCGATGGCCGTGGTGGCCCGCGCCCGCGAAGTGTTGCAGCGACTGGAAAGCGAAACCGCCTCCCCAGTTCGTTTGGATGACCTGCCGTTATTTTCCGCTGTCGCGACGGTAGTCGCTGCGCCAAATGGACCGTCAAAGGTCGAAGCAGATCTGCTGGCGCTGGACCTCGATGGCATGTCTCCTCGCGAAGCGATGGATGTGCTTTACCGTTTAAAATCGCTAATCCGTTAGGCTCAGGGAACAATAATCAGAGCCACAAGATGCGGCCGACCTACTAGGCCGTAATCGCTATGAAACGCCAGCTACCCTTGGAACCGCAAGGCCCTAATTGCGCGCGGACGTTCGCAGCACCTATACCGGGGCTATGTCGTTTTCTTCCGCTATCGGGTCTATAATGTGCTGGAGATCGTCAATATTCCGCACGGCAGCCGCGACATCGACAGCAATTTCCATCAAAACTGATTGCTCGTCCGCCCTACAGTCGATGCCATCAACAAGAGGACCACGCATGAGTACTTTGCTTCCCAAGTCTTGGATGCCGCGCGCGGCGGGCCTACTTCCATCCGACCCGGCACGTTACGACGGTCCAACCATCGCGCGCTGGATTACGACGGCCCTTCTGGTCGTGATTACGATTCGAAGTCTGGTCCATCTGTTCTCGCCCGACGGCGGGGCCCATAGCATCGCAACGATCGACACCAGTGTTGCTGGCGGCGACAATATCGTCGCCGTCTTCGGCCAGTGGGGAGCCAGCCAGTTACTGCTCGTGGGGGCCCTGTGGGTTTTGCTTCTTCGCTACCGCGGGCTCATACCCTTCATCCTGAGCGTGCTGCTGGTGGAACCTTTCCTGCGAGGGATCTCAGGCCATCTAAAGCCCATCTCGACGCTGGCTACCGCGCCCGGAGCGGCGCTCAACTGGTACGTCGTTCCGGTGGTGGCGGTAACACTCTATCTGGCGCTTTGCACAGCGCAGGAACGAAGGCCTTAGGACAATCGCCGCCTCAATATCAACTCAGGATGAGACACGCCCTACGCAAAACATAGCCACCCGTCCTAAGGCTTATGCCAAGGGCGGGCGCAAGCGCCCAAGCTGAGCCACCGCCACCGCGCCCAGCAACAGACCCAAGACCAGCAGCTATCATTGTCGGATGGTTGGTGCCGCAGTGATGAAGGGCGAGCAGGTGATCGCGACCGCTCCAGTGAAACTGGCGACTTTCGAGCTTACTCTGTCGGTCGAGCTGTTGATCACCGACGGCGAAGATGCGGTGGTTTCGCTGTCGACTTGAACCGATCGTTTGATCTTGGGCCTGTCTATTAGTCAGAAAACAGTGCTCGTAACACAGCCAACGCTTCGCCAAGCTTGTTGTTGTCCAGTGTTCCAACCTTTTTGACGAACCGATTGGCATCAACAGCGCGTATCTGTTCCAACAACATCAAACCTGGCTGCCCATCGACGAATGTCGCAATACGAAAGGGTGCTGGGCGGCTTTCACTCGTCAGTGGCGCGACGAGAACTACGCGCAGGTTTTCATTGATCTCTGGCGGTGAAATGACGACACAGGGACGCGTTTTTTGTATTTCGCTCCCAACTGTGGGGTCCAGCGATATCAACCAGACATCCCCTCGGAAGGCTCCAACATAAAACAAATCCGCACTCGTTCAGGCTGGTAGTTTTTGGGTTCCTTGGCTTGCATGAAATCCATAGATCATGCACAATCGAAACTATAAAAACACGCCTAACCTATAGAGGATCAAATCATGCAAAGCATGACACTAGAGCAGCTACGCGCCACGGTCAGCGCCGGCGGCGTTGTCGGCGTTACCTTGAAGGGGCAGGGTAGCGGTTTCTTTATGGAGATTGCCACCCGCAGCGGGCAAGACGCTTTTTTAGTGAAGGCCCGAAGCACCGAGCCGCGCCGCTTCGGTAGTCCCAATTCCGCGCTGATCGTGTTGCGCGATCTTGGCATTCCCGTCGCGCAGCTCGACGCGACCAACTGGAACCCCGACCATAAAGAAGTCACGCAGAACCGGGATAGCCGCGCCCAAGCCATGCGCCAAGCGCACGAAGCCGCCGCCTATAACCAGTGGCTGGCCGGCGAGATTCAGGCATCGATTGACGACCTCCGGCCAAACCTTTCGCATGATGAAGTGATCGCCGAAATGGACGCCGACATTGGTGCCTTGCGGAACGATAAACGCGCATGACGACCAAGCCTTACCGCATTGAATGGCGCCCAATGGCACGCGAGGACCTGCGCGCCATCGTGCGCTACATCGGCAAGGACAACCAACCGCGGGCAAAGAGTTTCGGCGAGGAGCTGCGCGACAAGATCAAATCGCTTGCACAGCATCCAGAGCTTGGTCGACATGGTCGGCCAGGCTTGCCCGAGTGGCTGCGCGAACTGATCGTGCATCCGAACCACATCGTTTTTTATCGTGTGCTGGCCCAGGCCTGCACCGTCGAGATTTTGAGCGTGAAGCACGCGGCGCAACAAATGCCGTGATTGCCAACCCCGGCGCTGGTGCCGCGCTCAAGGGTCGCTGGCTTAACGGGCCCGATTTAGGTTTTGCGTGATGCTAGGCTGTTAAAGGTCATTCTTTTTCAGAAGGTAGTGGGCAATGAGCCTTGGTGAGCTTATCTTGGCCCAAGCCAGCTTGGCCTAAGTTTGAGTGCCCCTATGCCCCCAAGGCTTCGTCCGACCCGTCTGGAATATGTCGTTGATGGCCTTCGCCTGCGCGCCCAACTGTCCGCGGCGGCTTTGGACGCGATTGGCAATGAGGCCGAGCAGCGGCGCAGGGCGATCGAGATCTTAAAATCGGCCCTGTTTCGTGGGCGGATGATTGCAAAGGAACGGCTGGAAAGCGGTGCGGGCGGGATCGAGACGGCACGTATTTTGTCGGGTGTTACCGACGAGGTGGTCGGGGCCCTGTTTGACTTCACGACCGTCCACGTCTTTCGCGCCCGCAATCCAACTGAAGGCGAGCGTCTGGCCCTACTGGCGGTTGGCGGCTATGGCCGAGGTGCGCTGGCCCCCTTCTCGGACCTGGATCTGCTGTTCTTGCGGCCTTACAAACAGACCGCCTATGCCGAGAGCGTCATCGAATTTATGCTCTATGCCCTGTGGGATCTGGGCTTCAAGGTCGGTCATGCCTCGCGCACCATCGACGACTGTATCAAACTATCGCGCGAAGATTTCACCATCCGCACCTCGCTATTGGAGGGCCGCCGCCTCACCGGTGACGAGCGGCTGGTCGAGGAGCTTCGCAGCCGGTTTCGCAATGAGGTGGTCAAGGGTACGGGCTCGGAGTTTGTTGCCGCCAAGCTCAAGGAGCGCGATGATCGCCATATTCGCGCCGGAGCCTCGCGCTATTTGGTCGAGCCCAATGTCAAGGAAGGCAAGGGCGCGCTGCGAGACCTCCATACCCTCTTTTGGATCGCGCAATATTTACATCCAGCCGAGAATGTCGACGGGGTGGTTCAGCTCGATTTCTTTGAAAAGCGAGAGGTTCGCGCCTTCATCCGCGCCTTTGACTTTCTCTGGGCCGTTCGTGCCCATCTGCATTTCGCCACGGGACGCGCTGAAGAGCGTCTGACATTTGACCTGCAGCCTGAGATCGCTCGGCGAATGGGCTATGGCGACCGTGGCGATGCGCCGGCCGTCGAGCGGTTCATGCGGCGCTATTTCCTGATCGCAAAAGAGGTCGGGGCTCTGACCCGCACCTTCTGCGCTCAGCTTGAGGCCGAAGAGGCCAAGCGCCGCCCGCAAGGTCTGTCACGGTTCTTAGGGACGCCCCGAAAATCCACCCGCAAGGCCCTAGAGGTCGAGGGCTTCCATGAGGATGGGGGCCGTCTCAGCGTCGATGGCATCTCAACCTTTGAAACCGATCCGATCAACATGCTGCGGCTGTTTGAATTGGCCGATCAGCGCAATCTCGACCTTCACCCAGATGCCTTTACCGCGGTGACCCGCGCCCTGCACCTGATCACGTCCAAGATGAGGCGCGACCCCATCGCTGCCAAGGTCTTCCTCAATATCTTGGCGCGCAGCAAGCGCACCTACCGCACCTTGACCTTGATGAATGAGGCCGGGGTTCTGGGCCGCTATCTTCCTGAATTTGGCCGCGTCGTCGCCCAGATGCAGTTCAACATGTACCATTCCTATACGGTCGATGAGCACACGCTGCGGGCCGTGGGTGTGATTGCCGATATTGCCACTGGAAAAATGGGCGAGGACCATCCTCTGGCCACCACTATCTGGCCGTTGATCGAAGACCGTGAGGTCCTGTTTTTGGCCATGCTGCTGCACGATACGGGCAAGGGCGGCGAAGGCGGGCAAGAAAAGGCCGGTGCTCGGGCGGCGCGCTCGGCCTGCGAAAGGCTGGGGCTTGAGCGCGATCGGATCGAGCTGATCGCTTGGCTGGTCGAGCACCATCTGGTCATGAGCGACTATGCCCAAAAGCGAGATGTCGCTGATCCTCGCACCGTCACCGCCTTCGCGCGGATCATGGAAAATCCAGAGCGGATGCGTCTGTTGCTGGTCCTAACCGTGGCCGATATCCGCGCTGTCGGCCCGGGTGTCTGGAACGGCTGGAAGGGCCAACTGATGCGCGAGCTGTTCACCGCCACCGAGGCCGTGTTCCGAGGCGGTCGCGGCTCTGACCCTACTGCATCGGTCTTGCGCCAACAGCAGGCCGCTGCTGGTGCGATCCGCGAACAGCTGATTGAGATCAATCGCGCCATCGCCCCTTGGGTATCGATGATGGAGGACGCCTATTTTATGGGCTTCTCGCTGGACGAACATGCCAGCCACGCTCGGCTCGGCCTCAGGGCCGCTGAAATGGGCGGGGCTGCGGCCAGCGCGCGGATCGCCCGTGATCGCAACGCATCTGAGATCACCATTGCGGCCAGTGACCGACGGGGTCTATTTGCCGATCTGGCGCAGGTCATGTCGGCCATGGGGGCTAATGTCGTTGGCGCGCGGGTCTATACCTCGCGCGCAGGGCAGGCCTTAGACGTGTTCTTTGTGCAGGATGTGAGCGGCGCCCCCTACGGCGGTGACAATCCAAGGGCTTTGGACCGGATGATCGCGGCGTTGGAATCGGCAGCGCGCGGTGAGCCCATCACGCTAGAGGGCCGCGCTCCCATCGAACTGGGGCGCGCAGCTGCCTTCTCGATCTCGCCCTCTGTGGTTATGGATAATGATACCTCCGAAGAGGCAACCGTGATCGAGGCCTCGGGCCGGGATCGGCCGGGCCTTCTGGCCGATCTGGCCCGTACCCTGTCGGATGGGGGCCTGTCGATCCAGTCGGCCCATATTGATGCCTACGGCGAGCGGGCGGTGGACGCTTTCTATGTGCATGATGCGCCGGGCCAAGGTCTGACCGATCCGCGCCGGATGGCTACGATCAAGACTCAATTGCTCACGGTCCTTGACGAGGAAGAGACCGCTCCTAACGGTAAGCCCAAGCCGCGTCTTCAACGCGCCCGCGCCAGCGTTGGCCGCTAGCCTTGCCCAGCCATTTCCAGCCCCCAGACTTGACCCCGTTCGTCACCCGGCGTAGGGCCGCATTGTGACTGAACCCGTGACAAATCAGACCCCGGTAGAGGTGCCTAAGACGCCCGCCCCCCAGCCCGGGGCGAGCCTGATGCGCTCGTCATTGATCTATTCTAGCTTGACCCTCGTCAGCCGATTCATGGGTCTGGCGCGCGATCTGGTCGTCACCGCCCGTATTGGGGCCAGCGCCACCATTGCAGGCGATGCCTATGCCACAGCCTTGGCCTTCCCCAACCTCTTTCGCCGGATCTTTGCGGAGGGAGCCTTTGCTGCCGCCTTTGTGCCAGCCTATTCGAAATCCTTGAGCGAGGATGGCGAAGAGATCGCAGATAGGCTCGCGGCTGACGCCATGGCAACCTTGGCGGCGGCAACCATCATCTTGACCATTGCCGCCCAGTTGGCCATGCCCTGGCTGATGTTGATCATGAACCCGGGCTATGTCTCTGATCCAGAAAAGTTCAAACTTTCCGTGATCTTGACCCAACTGGCCATGCCCTATTTGCCGTGCATGGCCATCACCGCGCACCTGTCGGGCGTCTTGAACGCGAGGGGCCGGTTTGGTCTTTCGGCGGCGGCACCGACCCTGCTCAATCTGATCATGCTGATCTTTGTCCTGCCCCAGCATGAGGCCCACGCCGCCGCGCGCTGGGCCATCTATGGCGTGGTCGTGTCGGGCGTGGCTCAAGCCATGCTACTGACCTGGGGCGTTACCAAGTCGGGGGCCAAGGTCCATTGGCGCCTGCCGCGCCTGACGCCCGAGATTAAGAAGCTTCTGGCCTTGGCTGTCCCCGGTGCCATCGCCGCCAGCGCCACCCAGATCAATATTTTCATCTCGGGAAATCTGGTTTCCAGTGTCAATGGCGCGCGCAACTGGCTCAATGTGGCTGATCGGCTCTATCAGTTGCCGCTGGGTCTGGTCGGTGTCGCCATCGGGGTGGCCCTTCTGCCGCGCCTGTCGCGCGCAGTCCATTCGGGCGATACTCAGGACGCGCAAGGGGCGATGGATGAGGCTGTAGCCTTGGCGCTAGCCTTCTGTTTGCCCGCGGCCGCTGCCCTGATCGCCATGCCCTATTTCCTGATCGATGGGCTGTTCACGCGAGGCCTCTTTACGACCTATGACTCGGTGGAAACCGCTAAGGCTCTATTGCAGTATGGTTGGGGGGTGCCTGCCTTCGTCTTGACCCGCATCCTGTCACCGGCCTTCTTTGCCCGGCAAGATACCAAGGGCCCGATGATCTTTGCGCTCGCCTCCGTGACGGTGAATGTGGTGCTCGGCATTGCCCTGTTCGGACTTGTCGGTGTCCAAGGTATTGCGGCGGCGACCAGTGCTGCAGCTTGGCTGAATGTTGCTCTGATGATGGGAGCGTTGGCGCGGCGCGGCACCTATCGGCCCAGCGCTGCGGCCTGGAGCCGGATCATCCGCATCACTTTGGCCAGTCTGGCCGCAGGCCTTGTCATGGCTGCCGCCACCCATTGGCGTGGCCTCATTGAGGCTCCGTTCCAGTTCATTCAACTGACCATCGGTGGCACCAAGGCCCTTGGGGCCAAGGAGATCGCAGTCTTGGCTGTGGTGGCCGTGGCAGGACTGCTCTATCCGCTGTTCCTGTTTGCTTTTGGTGGATTGACCTTAAGCGAGGTAAAAGCCGCCTTGCGTCGCCCGGCCAAGGCGGACCAAGACCCTTCGGCCACGACCGTCCCGCCCCTTGATCTTGGTTAGAACCTGCTCGTCATGACTGAAACGCCCGCTCTTGCTACCGCTCCTGCCGTCTATAGCGGCCCTGACCGCGTTCTATCGGGTGTCCAGCCCTCCGGCGCGCTTCATCTGGGTAACTATTTAGGGGCCCTGACCAAGTTTGTCCGCCTGCAAGACGAGGTCGAGTGCTTCTTCTGCGTGGTCGATCTGCACGCCATCACGGTCTGGCAGGACCCGGCCCTCTTGACCGCCCAGACCCGCGAGA
>Ga0209550_10005203_pt1 | contig 12213 bp, 10 predicted proteins | sample LauGreSuBDMM15SN_2_FD_187567 | JGI IMG/M metagenome (GOLD analysis project Ga0209550, IMG submission 187567) | Freshwater lake microbial communities from Lake Michigan, USA - Su13.BD.MM15.SN (SPAdes) (version 5) | ecosystem: Environmental > Aquatic > Freshwater > Lake | place: Lake Michigan... | reverse complement strand
TGCGAGATTTTTGCGAGACGTGAACTCTATTGCGAGATGTGAACTCTATTGCGAGATCAACCGGCCTCCATCTCTCGGCGCTCCAAGCTGGAGAGCAAAGCCAGATGGCTCTCTATATTTCGGAGCTCTCGGCTGACCGCCCCGATGCCGACGCGTCCAGTCTTGTCATAGTGCTCCTTTGGTGGCATCAAGCCCATCGCCTCGGCGGCCATCGCGCTGGCGACGGCATGGCTGCGCCGCAAGTAGCGCACTGCGACAGTCGTCATGTTGCTCGCGCGCCGCGGGGTCGGGATCGGCAGCAGCTTGGCGGGTGGCGCACTAGGCCGCCGGAAGACTTGAAGCGCGTTCGCACGGAAGTACCCGAGCCCGATCAGCTCGCGCAGGTACTGGGTCGTGGGGGCGTCAAACTCGAACCCAAAGCCCGGCAGCTGCTGCTGCCAATCGCAACCGACCACCTCCTGGCCAGACCAACCACTCTGGTTCTGGCACGAGTGGTTGCTCGTGAGCCAATTGCGAATCGCGCTCGCTGGCCGATTGTTCACGTGCCCGGAGCCGTACTGGCCCGGCGGCGCCCAGGTGAGCACGAGTCGACCTGTCGTGGGATGCGTCGAGCAGTTGAGGTTGCGCAAGAACACGTACTGAAACGGCCACGGGATGTGCTCGCCGACCTCGAGGCACATGACCAAGTCGTTTGGCTCGCATGCCATTGGTTTGGTCAGGTCCTGCTGCCGCACGAGGCCACCGGTCAGCGCCGCGATGTTTTCAACGCCCTCCACGCCATTGGCGCGCAGGCCGTGCGCGCGCAGGTATCGCACGTATAGGCCTTTTCCGGCTCCTACATCAAGCAGCGAAGCGTTCAAGCCTGCGACGGCCGCGATGCCATCGGCGAACGAACTATCGAGGTTGTAGCGGAAACCCGCGGGGATCTTCCACGCACCAGTGCCGGTGACCTTCTCGCCGTGGTTGGCGCACGCGCGAAGGATGCCGGCGAAGAGGGCTAGAAACCGCGATCGCAACACCGAACATGCCAACATGGCGGAGAAAAGGCAGTGCTTTTCGCGACGCGGATTTACACGGACCATGCTGTGAACGGTGAAGTTTCGTGCGTCCACAGAGGGCGTGAATAGGCGAGAGCATTTGCGAGGGTATTGGGTATGCGCTATTCGCGGCGTTTGGATTTGGCATGACCCGAGGGTTTCGTCGGTCGCGGTCGCGCTCGAATGCCGCGTGACGACCGAGCAGGCACGAGGATAACGCTTCCCTCTAGCTGCTCGACAACCCATGAAGTGAGGTGGCATCAGCTCGGAGCGCTCAAGGATCGGCTTTCGTATGGTGTGCTCAACTTCTTCTATCTCCTGAAGCCGCGGCGCACGGTGGCCGACGCACGGCGAGCTACCTCTGAACTTGTCACGGCGGCTGATGTCCTGCATGACGTCATGCGACCGACATTTCCAACGATGCTCGCCGCCAATCCGTTTGCACTTGAAGCACTGAGTGCCGCTGGCTTCCCAGTAACCGGAAGGTGGGACGCATCGCGCACACTGGCCTTATGTGCCGAATTTGAGCCGTGGCTGAGAACAAGATGGCGCAAGCAACACGCCACCGCAGGCAGCAATTTGAGTAGCAGCCTCTTGAGCCTGCCTTCGAGCTGGGCCACGTGCGCTGCAGCAGGAGATACGGGCTGCACGAATAATGTCTATCTGTGGAAGCTCGCTTCGTTCTTGCAGTCACCCTTCAGGCGTACGCTGTACCTAGACCAGGACGTGCTCGTGGTGTGGCCACCGCTCGCGCACGGGCTCCTCACCGAAACCCTCAACATCGCGGACTTAGCGTCGCCACTCGATGTGGGCCGCTTCTTTCCGCCATATTCGACCTCGCCGATTCCACCAATCTGCGGCTGCTTCATTGCGTACAGTAATGCCATCGCGGTTCACGAGCTCTTCTTCGGTGCAGCCTCCCGTCTCATAGGAAAGGCACATCGTGGTGTCCGACAAGGCGATCAGGAGATGATCCGCTTAGAATGGATGAGCGGGCATCAGTCATTGCGAATTCTGATGCTGCCCGAGGAGTACTACTGCCCCGGCTTGCAATACGTCCAGGAAAACGCCACGCGTGCCGAGTGGCACACGTCGTGGAAGGGCACGCTGCACGTAGAGCGTGGGCGCTACCGCTGCAAGGCAGTGCATGCGCACGGATTTACGCCACCCCACTTGCAGCGGCTCACAGGTGGACGATACCATCCGCGCACGATACCATCCGATCCGCACAAATAGGTGACCCGGGGCGCAGAACGTCGAACGATCGGCGCGGGTTTAGCGGGACGTTAGGCCGCGTTACGATGCAGTCGGTTCACTGAGTTAAAAATCAGGTGGTCACACGGGATATTGTGTGAATGCCAGAAGGAAAACCTCCCCCTCTACCGTACCCCTTTCGCCTTTGGGCAATTGCCTTTGGGTCAATCACTGAGTTCAAATCAGGTGGTGGGGATAGTGTGTGAATCCAGACAGGAACATGCGTGCGCTATATACATAATTATACGGTAGGTACCCGCCAATCATTGAATCTCGACCGGCCCCCGCCTCACGAATCGCGATTTCGGTTTTCGCGTGACGGGAACCCCGCTTTGGGTCAAAGTTACTATAGTGCGGGCAGTAAAAGTGTGAAATAACAGTGTCGCCTTTCAGCTTGTGGGCCGAGCTCTGCCGTTTCAGCGGAGTGCGACAGCTTGCGGGGACTTGCTGAGTGCGGCGCGACTCGCGATGCGGAACATACATGCGCGCCACCGCCAGGAAACCAGAAACTGCTGCCGCTCGCCTGGCGCAGCCCTTGGGGGCACTCTCAGTAGCCGAGATCATCCTTCGGCATCCCCTTGACGCTCGTAATGTCTCGCACAATCAGGTCGAGCTGAGGAAAGGCATACACGACCAAGCATGCGTCAGAAGTGTCGTCAAGACGCAGGTGTGCAGAGGATACGATTTTGGCGTATGACGAGCATGTTCGTTCATGCGCGGCTCACCTTCTGAAAGTTCATTCGCGCATTTTTGCCAATCTTAGGCTGCACCGTTTTGTAAACCTGGTCCAGATCCATTTTCCGCACGCCCTCCGGCACCTCGAAGTTGTTCTCTTTGATCAGGGCATAGAGGTTGTCGACGGCAGTGATCGCCTCTGCGTCGGTGGTAGCAAATTCAAGGTCTGAGAGCGACTTGCGCCACGCCTTCTTGTACTTCTTTTGCTTCTCCTTGAAGGCAGAGCGCTTCGATTCGTCCGTCCCAAACCCTTCCATGGGCTTGTCAAGCATCGGTGCCGTGTTCGCCATCGCCGGAGCGAGCGGTCCGAGTGTCAGAAACGCAGCGGCACCCGCGAGCACGCTGCGTCGGCAGCTGTTGCTGTTAAGGCCATTGCTGCAGGCGGCGAGCGGCATCCTCAGGCCGTCGACCGACGATGAGAGCAACAAGACGGCGAGGACCGACGAGCACCTCATGTGTAAAGGCGTGTGCTCTCGCGTGCGGAGCAGGGCAATCGACCTCTCCCTGGTTCATGCTCGGAGGTGACGCGAGAAGCGCTCAGAACGGCGCCTCCGAGCAAAAAAACTGCAAAAGTCAAGTCAAGAACTGTAAGTCGAGGAGTCCTAAAGGATCAGACACGTTTGATTGCGACCTCATCAGAAGCCAATATCGAGCGCTCGGCCTCGGTTTTGGGATCGCCGATCGGCCCGACAAATGGCGACACCTCCTCCCCGCTACGCAGTCATCGCGGATCCGTACGAGGTTGACGATCTGGAACAAGAATACGACTCGGCGTACGAAGACGACAACCTTGCGCCGGCGCCGTGCGTGCCGTGCGATGATAATGATGTGTACGAGGATGAGGGCTACGCAGATGACCCAGAGGAGGAGGAGATCTTCACTGAGCACGAGTACACGGACCGATCGGATCCGACGCCTCGCGCTGCGGCGGACCTCTCAGAAGAGAGCTATCGCACCGCCAACGAGCTCTTCTCCGATCGGTCTGACCCGACGCCGCGCGTGGCCGGCAAGGCCGTTCCCAAGGCGGATCAGGATGTAGAAGCTGACAACGAGGAGCCGCAGAGCGATGCGGCCGCGATTTACGATGCGCGGCAACCGGATGAGGCCGCGCCGCTGCCCGACATGGCTGAATGCGCCTGTTGCAACAGACGCTTTAGGCTCGATCGGCTGCCGCGGCACGAGGAGGCGTGCCGCCGTGCAGCGGAAAGGCAGAAGAAGCGCAAGGCTTTCGACCCGCGTGCACAGCGTTGGCAGGGCGATGCCGATGCCGAGCAGGCTGTTCAGAACGCGGTCAAGCGCGGCCTGCTCGACAAGCCCGACCCAGAGGCACAGGCCTCGCAGCGAGAGGCGAAGCGGAAAAAGTGGCAGAAGCAGAGCCTGCAGATAAGACGCGCGGCGGCTGCGGCCAAAGACGGCGGAGCGACTGCGCCGATGCTCGCGGAGGCAGATGATGATGACCGCGTGCCGTGCCCTCATTGCGGGCGCAAGTTCGCGGCGCTCCCAGCGGAGCGCCACATCGCCAAGTGTAAGGACATTCGAGCGAAACCACAGACGATCAAGCGCTCGTTGCCGAAGCAGGGGCCAAGCCCACGCGAGGAGGCGCCGGCAGCGGCCGCGCCACCCGCTGCCAAGGGTACCGCGCCCGCCACTGCACCCAAGGGCAAGGCAAAGGAGCCGCAGCTCAATCCTCGGCAGATCCTCGAGGCGAAGAAGGCGGCAGAGAAGGCGGCTGAGGCCGCGCCCGTGGCCAAGGCGGGAAGCAAGCCGGTGGTCAAGGTCGGCGTGAAGCCAGCGGCCGGTGCGTCAGCCGGCTCGGCACCGAGCGCCGATCCACCAGCGGTGGAAGCGGGCGCAGCGCGTCTGGCGGAGCGCATGGCTGGTCGTGTGTCGCCCTTTGAGCGCCTAGCGGGGCGGGAGTCTCCCGTCCCATCGCTCGACTTCAGTAAGCTAGGCGGCTCGCACAAGCCCGCACCCGCCGCCGAGAGTGCTGCGAGTGAGGTGGAGGAGGACAATGCACCGTCCGTCCTCAACGGTGCCCCGCCCGTACCGTCGCCGCCCCCGCCCAATGAGCTCGATCAGTTGCATGCACTGGGCGATGCCAAATTTGGGAAGCACAACAAGTTCCGGCCGTCCACAGGGGCTCAACCCAAGCGGCCCTCGGTCGCGCCCGCCGCTGCGCCCGCTGCCGTGGGCGCGCCGGTCGCGACCAAAGGCTGGGATGCGTCACCGCCGGTAAAACCTCCTCCCGGGCGCAAGCCTGTGCAGGCAATCGGCGACGTGGTGGTCGACGACGCAAGCGCTAAGAAACCTGTGAAATCGTCGGGGTACGGGCCGGCAAAACCGGCACCTCCGAAGCGTAGCATGAGTGGTGCCTCATCGAGCGGCTCGGCCTCGGGCGACTCGCCGATCCCCTCTCCGGCGAGGCCCGCGGCGGCACCCAAGCCGCCCGCCGCGCGGCGCTCCTCAAACGCCTCGCGGTCCGTCTCGCCGGCGACCACCGGCGGCAGAGCAGGCGCAGTCGGCAACCCGTCACCAACGTCCAACCGCTCGAATACCGGCTCGAGCCGTCCCAGCAGCCGCAATGCCTCTCCCATTCCAGGCCAACGCGTCCAGGCGTCGGCTGGCATGCGTCCCCCCACTGTGCTCTGCAAGCCTGGGCAGCAGCGGCGCAGCAGTGGAGGAAGCCCTGTGGGGCCTTCATCACTCGCGTCGCTCGCGCCGCCCGCCGGCAGCAGCAATCGCTCGGCCGGTAGCCAGCGTTCGAACCCGAGCTCGAGTGAGAGTCGTAACGCGAGCCCGACGCCCGCAAAGAGGCCGCCCAAGGCACCTGCGCCGATGGCGCCTCCGTCCGAAATGGCGCCTCCGCCCGCTCCCCCCGACAACTCGCCACCGGCGCGCCAGCCAATGGCCATGCGCTCCATCAACAGTCAGAACATCGAGAGTGGCCAGAAGCAGGGCGGGGCCCCACAGACGGCGAGCAAGCCGCGCCGCGCGCTGAGTACCCAAGACGCAGCTCCAATCGCTTCCGAGCCAAAGGCGCCATCCGCGGCCTTGCCCTTCTTTCATGTGAGCAGCCGCGATGTGGCAGCCGCCGACGAGGCCTCGTTTGAGGAGAAGGCCAAAGCGTGCCAATCGCCCACGCCCTTCGGCAGGGCAGGCGCGACACTCTTCGACCGGCAGTCCTCTGGCGTCCTCACAAGGCGCAGCTCATTCGCTGCTGCTGAGGAGAAGCAGGCCGCAGACGTGAGCTACAAGGAGGTGCGCATCGAGCGCTTTGGCTGGCGGCGTAGCAGCTTCATTAGCCGATCAGACTCGCCCATGCTTGTGCGATGAGAGTGCATCAGTGCCAGCGTGGTGGGTCGGGGAGAAAGTACTCATGCCGAGGATGCTGGTAATCGGATGGGAGCAGGGGTGTTCCTGTAGCTGTACGACCCGGATGCTTGGCGCGGCCCTGGCTCTCGAGAAGGCGCAGGTGCTCGGATCAGTGTTCTTTAAATGTGCGCAGGCAGGGGATGCCCGCTCGGTAATCATTGAATCGCCTGTCCCGCTTTGGATGAACGCGACGCGCCGGCCCCCGGCCGGGCGCGACGGGGCGGGATCATATTCCGATATACGATCCCGGGCCCGCCGGGACCCAGGTCCCGCGCGCGGTCGCGCCGCGCGGTCCTCGGTCTGGCGCCCGCAGGGATGAGTGAATTCCGATTCCACAATTCGACCACACCATTGTAACAACCATTGAGTGTAATTATAACCATACCGATTTCAATCGTCTCGATTTCAGTCAAACCTTGCCCAGTTCGTCTGGGCTCCGCGCAGTGCCCACTTCTTCGCTCGGGCTACTTCCTCGTCCCAAGTGACGGCTTTGCGCAGGAGATCTTCGGGCTCATCCTCAAGCGTCGACGTCCCTCGATGCCTCATCGCATTCCGGATCTCGTCGAGTGAGAGGCCGAGGTCCGCCATCGCTGCTGCCACTGCAATGCGCTCTCCTTTGCCGCCGCGGTCGTCGGTGGACGATCCCCGGTTGAGGTTAGCAGTCTCACGCGCCTCTTGTGCCGCCTTGGCCGCCGCCTTGCGCGCCGTCTTGAGGTCTTCGATATCAAGGCCGTATTCGCGCATCGTCTCACCGTACATCTCACGATCGGTGACTGGAGCCTTCGTGGGCGATGGCAACGGTTTGGGCTTGGGCTTGGATCGCACTCCGTGCTGATCGACCACGCGTCCGAAGACCTCTTCTGGCATGCCTCTACTGTCGTCGTCCGCGAGGATTGAAGACTTGGGCACAGGGTAGGATCGGGCGCTCCGCTCCACAAATGATGGAACTTGTCCGCGAAACAAGACGTCGTCCCACTCGGCCGAAGATGACATTGAGATGTTCAGCGAGTCGGTGCTCTGCTGACGCACCACACTGGCTGCTTGCAAGGCTGGCGGCTGGCGCCGCGTGCGATCAAGAGGCATAGCCTGCTCAGCATGAGATCCAAGGTGCGCCGCTGCTGCCGCCATCACTGCGGGTGCGGCCGCCGCCACCACGGCTGGGGTTAGGGCAGCTGAGAGGTCACCTCCTCGTGAGCCTATCGAGGTGAGCGGTGTATACCCCCGAGCCCCTCGCGGCCCAGCCTTGGCAGCGTCCGCCTTTGCCGCCTCAAAGAATTCATTCATGCTTGCAGCCGGGCGAGCGGCACCGGATTTAGATCCAAGGTGCGCCGCTGCTGCCGCCATCACCGCGGGGGCGGCGGCCGCCACCACGGCCGGGGCTAGGGCAGCTGAGAGGGAGGCCGCTGAGGCAGTGGTGGGGCGCGCGGAGGCAGCAGTAGACTGAGGGGGAGTGTGGCGCTTCCCTCCCTTTGACCCGCGTTTCGAAGCTGGGGCATTGCCAGTTTTGCTCTGCCCGCCTTGAGCCTCACGCGTCGCCTCACGCGTCGTAGCAGCCGCTTTGCCCTTTTTCCCGCCCGACTTCTTGGACTCCTTAGTCTTCTCGGCTGAGCCTCTAAAGCTCGGCAACGACTCCTGTGCGCTGAGGCGGGCCGACTCCTTTGCACTCAGGCGGGCGCTGATGTGTGCTTGCACCATCGGGCTGACGTAGGTGCTGCCCTCATAGCCATGCCCAAGAGCAGCGTGCGCGGTAGCGGGGCGGTAGCTCTTGTCCACGATAGATGTGTACTCATCCTGTACGAGCAGATCCTCATCCTGCATCGTATGCTTGCGCTGGCCGGCCGCTGGCTGGTACGCTGGAATCTCCATGGTCTGATACTTGCCCGCCGGCCCGCGCGACCAGTCTGCCGCAAACGCTAGCCTGTCCCCCGGCACGTCCAGCCCCAGCTCGTCGGCCTTTCTCGAGATATCCTTCCTAAGAGACGCCAGCTCCGCTTGCGCCGCAGCCATTGGGCTCTTATGTGCTGCCTTTTTGGATGGGCCCCGCGTCTCGCGGGTTGCCTGTAGCATAGCGTCGAGCGGACTCTTCCCCGCTTCCTTGGCAGCCCTCATAATCTCAATGGTCCATTCGTCGAGTGTGGAGAAGATACCATTCTGCTCAGCAAGGTCGATGAGGTCCTGTTTTGTCTTGGCTTCGAGGATCAACCGAGGATCAATTAGGCAAGCACGTAGAGTTTTCTTGATTTGCGGTGCCTCACACTCAGCCAGGGCCACGACGTTCCTGGTGAAGCGCGCCATGATCTTGCGGGCTCAACTCTTGTTTGGAGGCGACTTTTGCACGGTTTCGTTTCGTATACCTTCGTCTCCAAATTTGGCATCGTCTCGTTAGAACATGTTCACAAGCAACTTAGCTTGCTTAACCCCTTGCCGGGCTCTTTTGGCTACGATGTACGTTACATCGATTCACAGGGCACGTCCGTGATTTTTTGCTGGCGACGAGGAGTAGCGTGAGCTGACCTCCTTGTACACGACTCCTCCCTTCTTCACCGTGGTCGGACCGGGCCCGGGTGACGGAGCACGCACATTGGGGGCATTCTCCTTGGAGGAGGACGCCAGCGCCAGGCCGCCGCCTTCGCCCTTGCCGCGAGCCGTCGGCCGCGCCGTCGGCGCTCCAGCGGGCTTGTCCTCGAAGGCCAGCACTGGCCCATAGGACGCTGCTGCGATGTGCGAGGTTAGGCGCATCCCGTGCGACGCCTTGACCGGCAGCGGCGGCAGCGGCGGCAGCGGCGGCGCCGTCTGGGTCGGCGTCGGCATAGCGCTTGGAATTTCGGGCTTCGCCTCGGCGGCCTCACTCGCGCCATCGGCGGCCTCTCTCGCGCCATCGGCGGCCTCACTCGCGCCCTCGGCGGCCTCACTCGCGCCATCGGCGGCCTCACTCGCGCAAGGCGCGGCCGGCGCAAGCAGCTCAGCAGCGGGCGGCGCCAGCGGCAGCGACGCCGGCGGCGCCAGCGGCAGCGACGGCGGCGCCAGCGGAAGCGGCGGCGGCGGCGCCGGTGGCGGCACCAGCGCGGAGCCACGTCGCTTGAGTACCCTCTCGAGGGCGTCAGCCTTTTTGGCGAGCTCCGCCTGCAAGGCCTTGCACTGTGTATCGAGCGCCGCTGCCTGCTTCTCGCACTTTTGCAGCCGGCGCGCCTCCGCCTCGGCGTCGCTTGCTCGCCGTTCTAGAGCTGCGCGCGCGCTCACGGCCTTCTCAAGCCGCGCTTGCAACGCCTCTCTCGCCTCCTCGAGTGATGCGCGCTGCGCCTCGGCGGCCTTGGTGGCCTCAGCCGCCTGCATCTGCGCGTCCATGCGTGCCTGCAGCTGCGCTGCCGACAGCGCCGCCTGCAGCGCGCTCGCCTTGCGTCGAATCTCCTCGGTCTCTGCCCGCGCATCAAGCTCGCCCGTGCGTGCTGCCTCGAGCGCGCGGGCGTTCTCGGCAGCGAGCGCACTCACAGCGCTCATGCGTTCGTTGAGCTCGGCTTGCGCCGCCTCGCTCGCCGCCGCCGCCTTGGCCGCCGCTACACGCGTCGCCTTGAGCGCTGCCTGGACCGCAGCGAGCTCAGCCGTCGCCGCCGCCTGCGCTGTCGCGCGCGTGAGGCACTCGGTGCGCGCCTCGTCGGCGGCGGCACGCGCGCTCGCAGCGTCGCCGGTCGCGCGGGCGCACGCCTCGCGCATTGCATGCAGCTCTACATGGAGAACGCCTACACGCCCCTCGCTCGCAAGACACCGCTCGTCGGCCCGGTCGGCCCGCTGAGTCGCGGACGCGAGCTCTGCCATGAGCGCGGCCAGCTGAGCCTCGAGCGCGTGGATCGTGCCAGTGTGACGCGCATTCTCTTGCTGCGCATGCACGAGCGACTCCTGCACCGCCGAACGCCCGTGCGCGTCGCGCGCAAGCGCTGCCGTCTTGGCAGCCTCGAGCGACGTCGAGCGCTCGAGCGCCTGCCGGTGCGCGCAACCGAGCGTGTGCAGCTCTCCGTCGGCCTTGATCAGTGCCTCGAGAAGGAGGCGCGATCCCACCTGCTCCGCGGCGAGCCGCGCGAGCGCCATCTCCCGGCCGCGCGCCTCGAGCGCTGCGATGGCCTCGGTGGCCTCCGCGCGCCCCGCCGCTTCCGCCTTTTCCCCAGCCGCGGCCGCCGCCGCATCCTCTGCGCGAGCGGCGTGGGCCTGCGCATCGTCACGCTCGGTCCGCGCTCGCGCCACTTCGTCTTCGATGCTACAAAAGAGCTCGTTGAGCTCGTTGAGCTCCGCGTCCTTTCTGGCGAGCAGCGCGCGGCACTGCGTCACCTCCTCGTGGAGGTCGAGGTCGCCGCCGACGAGACTCGAGAGGCGCTCGGTAAGCGACGCGTTGCGTGCCTGCAGGTTGAAAATCTCGTCACGGAGCGTGTCCGAATCCGAGAGGCGGCGCAAAAATGACGACCGGCGCATGTGGACGCCGTCCTGCGGTAGCTCCAGGCGAGAGTGGTGCACTTTTCAAAGGCATGGGAAGCGCTCGCTCACAACGGCGCGCCGTCGTTGAGGGCGCTGTTTTTCAGCAGGGATGCCGGCGAGCAAGCTGTCGAGCTACTATGACTCGCTGGGCGTGACGCGCACGTGCACGCCGGCGGAGCTCAACAAGGCGTACAGGAAGCTCGCCCTCAAATTCCACCCCCAGCGCGCGACCATTCCGCCCGATGAGGCGGAGATCACCTTCACCTCGATCTCGGAGGCGTATGATGTGCTCTCCAACCCGGCGCGCCGCGCAATCTACGATCAGTATGGCGAGCGAGGGCTCAAGGAGGGCATCCCAGACGGCGTGGGCGGCGTCAAGGGCGGCAAATACCGCTACCACAACAATGCGCTCGATATCTTCCAGGCCTTCTTTGGTACCAGCAGCCCGTTTGCCGATATCCTCGGCACCACCGGCGAGGAGCCGCCCGCCTTTTACGGCCAGCTCACGGGCATGCAGCTGCCGTTCACGAAGAGCAAGGCGCCGGTGGTCGTCGCGCCGCTCGAGGTGACGCTCGCGGAGGTATACAACGGCGCGGTCAAGACGGTGGGCTACACGCGGAAGTTGCTCAAGGAGGACGGCACGACGATGGACGAGGCGGTGGAGACGGAGCTGTACGTGAAGCCTGGCTCGGAGGAGGGCCTCATCGCGACGCTTGAGGGCCAGGGCGACCAGGGCGTGCACGTCCTGCCCGGCGACGTCGAGATCATGCTCGTGGTGTTGCCAGATCCGCTGTGGTCGCGCGAGGGCGACAACCTTCTGTACAAGCATACGATGAGCTTGAAGGAGGCGCTGTGCGGCAAGGTCGTTCCGGTGCCCACGTTTGACGGGCGCGAGCTCGCCGTGCCTGCCACGCAGATCGTCGCGCCCGGCGATTCGCTGACCGTGCCGGGCGAGGGCATCTGCGGAGCCGACCTCATCATCTGCTTCGAGGTCACCTTCCCCTCCACACTCACGGTCGAGCAGAAAAAGACGCTCAAGGCGACGCTGCCGTAGAGAATGGGAACACAGAGAGCGTGTGGGCCCGCGCGCAGCAGCAGCAGGCACATGGCCGAGCAGAGTGCTCATGGCGGCGCTGGGCGTGGCGTCTGGTGAGGCGTCTGCGGTCTGGGTAAATGTGGTGACTGCGTGGTGTGCGCGCGTGGTGCGCCTGATGCGCGTATGAGCCTCGACAGTCCTTGAAATTGCTGTACCTCAAAATTGCTGTTATCTCGGTCAATAGAAACCTGTCAAGATGCACGGTGCGGTGGGTGGATGAGAGTCGATGCCCCTCGATTTCCCTCGATCTCGATG